>Ga0157375_10004592_pt1 | contig 12001 bp, 16 predicted proteins | sample M35metaG_FD_115311 | JGI IMG/M metagenome (GOLD analysis project Ga0157375, IMG submission 115311) | Miscanthus rhizosphere microbial communities from Kellogg Biological Station, Michigan, USA - M3-5 metaG | ecosystem: Host-associated > Plants > Roots > Rhizosphere > Soil | place: USA: Michigan...
CAGAAGCCCGCCGATGCGAGACAGCTCTGCTTCGGGAAAACGTGCGCCAACGAGTGAAAGACGCATGCCAAAGTTGCTGATAGTCTGGCAATGGCCGCGCGAGGGCTGAGAATAGGAGACTTTGCCGGCCTGTGGCTTTCCTTCAATCAAGGAGATAGCAGTGGGCAAGTGGGCATTAAAGCGTGGGCCACGCCGGCGATTGCGAGCTTTTTTGGTCTTATCGGACGGCTCCCGGTCTCGTGTAAGTAACGGATCGAAGCCCTTGAAGACCAGTCCGCAGTTATTGCACAGGAGCTTATGAAGTCCAAACATGCGGATGAAGAAGGCCGCGTCATCGTAATCACGTTGAATTCTCTCGCTTTTGCATCTCGGACACTGCATGCGGTCCATTCTAACAGGCTTCGGGGACAGCGCTTCACTGTGAACTACGAACGTAAGTTAGACAGGATTACAGGATTTGCAGGATGGACCTGTCAATCATTTTGTGCTTTATGTGCTTCTTTGTGGCTGTTTATCCGTATTCTTAATCGCTCCCCGGATATTCAGAAAGGCAAGACAAAGCTGTAGGAAGATTAACGCAAACGCGCGGTCGTGCACACCCCACACGATCCACAGCACGTTGCTCAAGAGGAACAGCCAGAAACCCCAATTGCGCTTGAACTTTTTCTGCGAACCAACCATCCAGGCGGCAATCACTGTCACAACCATCGCCGGCCACTGGATCGCATCGAGAATATCCATTGGAATCTGTCGCTAAATTATAGCCGCGACGCCATGCTTCACATCCGGCAGATTGAATACGTCGCGGAGCGTCCGCTTTATCTTTGTCAGTTCGCGTGTAACGTTTGGAACAAGAGCACTCATAAACATTTCGACTCGCTGCATTCATTCGGAACAGATGCGGCAGTGCGGAGGGACGCGGCAAAATGAGTGCCATCCGCAGATTGCACCGATTACTCAGATTACTCGTACAATCGGCGCAATCCCTGTAATCTGTGGATAGTCCTCACTTCAGTAACAGGAGCAACAACATGCCGATCCTCACACAATCCGATCCGCGCACATACGCCATAATCGGAGGAGCAATGGAAGTTCATCGTTTATTAGGCTGTGGCTTCCTGGAAAGCGTATATCAGGAGGCCCTTGAAATTGAACTAAGAGATCGTTCCATCCCGTTCCGCGCTCACCAGGAGTTCCGCGTCAATTACAAAGGGCATGACCTCCAAGCGTACTACAAACCCGATTTCATCTGTTTCGATGAAGTGGTCGTGGAGCTGAAAGCTCTGGGTCGATGACTTCCATTGAAGAAGCGCAGGTAATCAATTACCTCAGGGTCACTGGGTTGCACACGGGTTTGCTTTTGAACTTCGGCACCCGGAGTCTTGAACAGAGACGATTCATATTAAGCTGAAAGACTTATCCGCAGATGGCACCGATTACGCAGATGCTTCTCTTATCAGCACAATCGGTGTAATCTGCGGATTATGTCTCCAACCACTCTAAGTGCCGCCTTATTCCTTGTCATAGCGACGGTCTTCTTCGACGACTTCAGCTACGCCAGCAAGGACCAACTGAAGAAGAATGGCTGGATCATTCGTACTGAACCCGGCTGGCCGGGAGTACCGGGTGCAATCTGGTCGGAAGACGGCGTGTCGCTCCTCGGCGACGGGATTCTGCGTATGACCTCCGGCACAGAAGGACCTGACACGAAGACAACGCAGACGCAGATCTGTCATCAACGCAAATATCTGGAGGGCACTTATGCCGCACGCGTTCGTTTCACTGACACCCCTGTCTCCGGCCCGGGTGGCGATCAGATTGTCCAGAGCTTTTACACTATCAGCCCATTGAAGGCGCCGATGGATCCCGACTACAGCGAGTTGGATTATGAATACTTGCCAAATGGCGGTTGGGGGATTGATGGTCCAACGCTCTACGCAACGACCTGGGAAACCTTCAGTCCGGAACCCAACTGGAAGAAAGACAATGTCTTTCAAACAACCAACGGCAGCCAGGCCGGCTGGCATACATTGGTGACGCAGGTCGCCAATCAGAAGGTCAGGTATTTCGTCGACGGCAAATTATTTGCGGAGCATGGTGGAAAATATTATCCCGAGGATACGATGTCGATAAACTTCAATCTATGGTTTATCCGCGACGCAATGGCGCAGGCAAAGGGAGCGCGCCAGTATCAGGAGGACATCGATTGGGTCTTCTTCCAGGCGAACACCGGACTCACACCCGAACAGGTTGAAGCCGCTGTCGCAAACATGCGACGGAAAGGTTTGAAATTCCGCGACACCGTGCCGCCCAAAGTTCCAGCCCTCGTCAGTCCGTGTAATTTCTGAAGGTTTAGCCGCAGATTGACGCGAATGAACGCAGGGTCTGATCTGCGTCATTCGCGTCAATCTGCGGCTAGATCTACTTGCTAGCTTCGGTCGAACCTTTCTCCGCACGACCGGCTTCCTTTTTGTGTCGCAGCCACTGGTCAATGCTTTCTCGAATGAACTCGCCCATGTCTTCAAACTCACGTGCTGACTTCTCCCAGAACTCCTTGAACTTACTCTGGTCGAACGCAAACCCGTATCCATACCCGCGTCCAGAACCCTTCGCTGGTCCAAGCTCGTCTTCGTAATACGCTGCGAGTTGTCGCGAAGCCATCGCGACGACGGTCAACGAACTCCCGGCGGGCAACGGTTCGAAGAGCGAACCGACTCCCGGGTCCATCTCCTTCAAACGCGTCAGCACCCGATTGTACTGGTCAACGCAAAATGCAGCCGCGTCTTCTTTACCGCCGGTCCATTCCGATTGCAGCGCCATGCGTGACGTGCGCCGCAGCACATTGATTAACTTCACCAACTCTTTTTCTCTTTCCATAGATGCTCCTTAATCGCAGCTCACTGAGATGGGCACACAACGCACTCGCGCTCTGCGTGGACCACACCCGAAATAGAATCCGCGAACGTGTTCAGGCTCGTCGGCTTCAAAGTAAGCGAGCAACTCGCGAGCTGCGATACGAATGACTTCCGGTGAAGCAGAGTCACTCAACGGCGAAAACAACGGCTTTGCGGCAGGCTCGAGTTCCGTGAGTCGAGCGAGCACACGATTGTATTGACCAACGCAGAACTGCGTCGCGTCCGTTCCTGCTTTGGTCCAGGCGGCATAACCAGCCGCGCGCGCGATTCGTCGCAAGACGTTAAGCAGTTTCACTGTTTCTTGTTCCATTTGGTTCTCCTCGCTAGTTTGTTACTTCGACTTTCGCTTTTAGGAGTTTCTTTCCGTGATGAATTCTCCACTTCACAGTTGACAGCGGAATTCCCATGAAGGCGGCAATCCTGTTCAGCGGCATGTCGTCGAGAAAGTGCAACCTCAAGGGCATCGCGTAATCAGCCGGAAGACTGTCGAGCGCCTTTATCATCAACTCATCGCGTTCCTTTTCGGCGAGCGGCGTTGCCAGCGCTTCGATCTTTTCGAGCAACGCTTCGTCCAGCGCCACGCGTTTACTCGTATGCGTTGTCTCGCTCTTATTAAACCGCAAAGCTCGATGCCGTGTTATCGCTGACAGCCACGCTGCGAACTTCCGCGGCTCCTCGATGCCGGGCAGCGCCTTGAACGCCAGGAGTAACGAGTCTTGCGCGACGTCCTCGGCGTCATCGGAACCGACGATTGTCCGCGCGAGCCGCACAACAGCAGGCCGGTAACGCACCACAAGCTGCTCGAACGCCTCCAGGTTGCCGAGAATCGCCGCGATTACGAGCAGTTCGTCAGGCGTCTCAGACCGTGTCATCGCCACTCCGCGTTTCGATCAAAACGTCGTCCATTTGTATAGAGACATGTTACGAGCGAAAAGTTAGGTGGGTTTTGAGATTCTCTGTTTGCTCTGTGCCTCTGCGGTTATTCCTGGCCGTAACATCTCGAACATTACTTGACTCGTTCACTGTTCTTGCGATAGAACGCCGCCGCCATTCCCACTCAACTTGAAAAGGAGCACGACGAAAATGCCCAGACTACTCGTTTCAGTTCTATTCATTATGGTACTGGCGTCAGCCGTCATGGCCCAGGACCCCGTGAAAGTTGACTCAAAGCATTACACGGTGGAGTTTGAGAACGCCCAGGTGCGGGTACTGCGGGTTAAAGTGGGTCCGCACGAAAAATCGGTAATGCATCGACACCCAAATGCAGTGGCGATTTTTCTCACAGACGCGAACGGGAAGTTTACCTTCCCCAAAGGCGAGCCGCAGGAAATCAACTCCAAAGCGGGCGAAGTGCGCTGGACGCCGAGCATAGTTCACTTGCCTGAAAACACCAGTGATCAGCCATTCGAAGTTATTTTGGTGGAGTTAAAAGGGAGAGCGGCTAAAAAGCCTTAATCACATCGCCATCCAGTGAGTTAGATGTAGGGGTGGCTCTCCGGGGCCACCCCTCGCTGCCGATACATTCGATAATGAACTACTCATACCTCAGAGCAACAAGCGGATCCACTTTTGTCGCGCGGCGAGCGGGAACCAAACTCGCCACCAGCGCCACTATCAACAACACTAGCGGCACTGCGACAAAAGTCGCCAGATCAGTCGGCGTAACTCCAAACAACAGACTCGACATAACACGAGTCGCTGCGTAAGCACCCGCCAGTCCCAGTAGTGCGCCAATGAACACCAAAGACATCGCAGAGCTGAGCACCAGTTTCAACACGTCGCGCATCTGCGCTCCGAGCGCCATGCGAATGCCGATCTCCTGTGTTCGTTGCGCAACTGCGTAAGACGTGACCCCGTAAATCCCCATCGCCGCCAACAGTAACGCAGCAACTCCAAACATCCCGAAGATCACCAGGCTAAAGCGCTGCCGATCCAGCGAGGAAGAAAAGATCTCGTCCAAAGTGCGAAACTTCAACGGGAGTTGTGGCTCGAGCCCTCTCACAACTTCTCGCATCGCTGGTACAAGTGCAGACCCCTCACTGTGACCTCGCGCCACTACCGTGTAACTCGACGAAGGCAACCGTTGCAGCGCGTTGGCATAAACAGTCGGCGCCGGCGGCTGATCCACGGTGTAGGCATGCACATCACCCACTACTCCAATAACGTGCAACAAGTGCAGGTCGCCATCCATGTTTCCAAACTGAATAGTTTGACCAATCGGATCCGCATTGGGCCAATACTTCTGCACCAGGGACTCGCTCACAACCGCCGCATGAGGTGAGTTTGGTATATCCGTCGCATCGAACATACGACCACGCAGCAATGGAATACGCAGTGCCGCGAAATAACCGGAGCTAGCCAGACGGTAATCAGCGTTTCCCTTCTTGGCCGGATTATTGTCGATTAGAAACGTTCCGTCTGGTCCATCGCCCAGGAGTGGTAGATAACTGATGACACCGCTGGCGACGATTCCAGGAGTCGAACTCAACCGCTCAAGCAGTTGGTTCTGAAAAAGTCTCTGTCGTTCTTCGTCAGCAGTGAGCTGCACGTTCTCATCAGGGGGAACGCCCTGCTCCATCAAACGCGTGTATGATTGCATTAACTGCTTGTAACGCTTCTCATCCATGCGCGAGCTCGGCAGGGACAACTCCATCGCGACTGTGCTGTCAGTGCGGAAACCGAGATCGGTTTGCAACAGTCGATAAAAACTCCTGGCCAGCAATCCAGCGCCAATCATTAAGACTAACGTTAGAGCCATTTGTGCAATTACCAGAAAGCTTCGTAAATAGCTTCCTGCAAATCCGCGCGCGCCGGCGCCTGTCTCTCTGAGAGTCCTCTCCAGGTCCTTCACCGAAAAACGAAGCAACGGAACAAGGCCCAGCACGATTGCTATCAGCAAACAGAGTCCTAACGTGAAAATGATTGTTCGTGCGTCCACTCCAATCTCAGTGATACGCGGAAGACTCTGTTTATTGAGACTGAGCAGCAGTTTCACTCCCCAAAATGAAGTAACGATACCCAGCGCGCCGGCCACGAGAACCAACAACAAATTTTCAGTGATGAACTGTCGCGCCAGCCGAAAACGTGTGGCTCCGAGTGCGGTGCGCACTGCAAAATCGCGCTGGCGGGTTGTTACCTGGGCCAACATGAGATTTGCGACGTTGACACACGCCACAATCAACAGGAATCCGACGGCGACAAGAATCATGATTAGCGGGCTGCGCACATTTCCTACCATGTATTCCTGCTGTGGAATGAGCGTGAAGTCCACGCCGTCCATGTCTTTCCCGTTTTCCTGTTTGAGCTGTTTGCCGATCGCACTCACTTCAGCCCGCGCCTGTTTCTCGGAGACGTTTGGACGCATGCGTGCAATGACACTCCAGTTATGCGCCGACCGCGAAACTTCCGCGGGAAACATTTCTCGCGGTACCCAAATCTCGGCGCTCTGCGGAAATCCCAAACCCTGAGGCATGACGCCAACAACCTCGACGCTCTGGTCCATCAGGCGCAACGTTGTTCCAGGCAAAGTGGGTTTCGCGCCCAGCAGCCGTTGCCAGAAGCCATAGCTGACAACAGCGACGGGAGCGCCTCCAGCACGACTTTCTTCAGCGGAAAACGTACGTCCGACAATCGGCGTGACGCCGATTACGTTGAAGAAATCGGCTGACACTGCGTAGGTCAGAGCGCGCACCGGCTCGCTGCCTCCGTTCACAGTCGTCAGCGATCCACTATATTGAGCGACGCCCTCAAACGTGTGACTGCGGGCTCGGAGGTCAAGAAAGTTTGGCTCGGCAAAGGCCATGCGTCCGCCGCGCTGGCTAACCTCACGAAGCTGCACGATCTGTTCGGCATGTGGATAAGGCAACGGCCGCAACAGCACACCATCGACCACGCTAAAGATAGCAGTTGACGCTCCGATTCCAAGTGCAAGCGTCAAAATTGCGATCAACGTGAAGCCCGGTCGTTTGAGAAGACTTCGAATACCAACGCGAATGTCGGCCATTAAGGTATCCATAGAACGGCTCCTTGGAGAGTGTCAGTTTCTTAACACCACGACAGACAAATTTGTGACGGGGTGCTACGTATTTTCGAATCGGCGCAATCAGTGTAATCTGCGGATTACCTGGTAATAAGGTGTTCATTTCTTATCCTTGGATTGTGAGGTATCAATCACACTGTGAAAGCTCCCGGCGCCGGTGGTCTTACGTTACAGCAAAGCTTCGAAATCGACACAGTGTGTTGTGACACGATGCGTAGGAACTTCGCTCACGAAGTAGTCCAGTGCGACATCACGAGAAAGCTCGTTTTGGCTGACAAGGATTGCCACGTGATGGTGGCGACCTATCCATGCACAAAGTATTCGCCCATCGCTGACATTCACGGTGTGCGAACCGGGGACAATTTGTTCCTGCATTTCTTTCGGCATGTTGCCCTCAGACGGCCAGAGCTTTATGTCGTTGAGAATGTTCCGGGCATGAAGAAGTTTTCAGTGGTTATGGAAGCAATGACGAAACTGCCGGATTACTACGTGCACGTTGCATGTCCGGTTAAGACCTCGACCTGGTTACCGCAAAAAAGGGACCGGCTGATTATCATCGGCAGTCGACGAAACTTCGCGTGGCGGGAGCCAACAGCAAAGCGAGCAGTCACACTCGCTGAGATACTCGAGCCCGAGCCAAATCCTCACATCCGGATTACGTTAACAGACGGCTCGCCGGCAAGTATCGCGATAGACCAATAATCAGCGATCCAAACCGCGGTGATATCGCACCAACCTGCGTTGCGCATTACTCCAAAGATTTGAGCACGAGACTCGTTACGGATGCGCGATTCCCGCGCGGTGTACGACCGTACACAGTTCGAGAGTATGCACGGTTGCAAGGAGTGCCTGACACATTCACTTTCGCCGGAGGCGCGAAGGATGCGTATCGCATGATTGGCAACGGGGTATCAGTTCCGGTTGGAGAGTGGATCGGTTCTGAGATCAAACGGTATTTCAAATAGATCGATAGGCGAAGAAACTTTTTATCAGACCCGCGCACAATTTATAGTGACAGGCGAAAATCGGGGGCGTATAGTGCGGGTACCCCTCCACACAAAACGAAGCGGGCCGACTTGTGCTACGAACACAAAGCCGACCCTTGAACCTCAACCTTCTTCAGAAAGGATGAAGCTCATGGCTAACCATGTTAGCGCAACAGCGCACTCAGAAACACCTCACGCAAACCAAACAACCAGGACCAATACCATTATGAACGCCCTGAAACGAAGGGCGCAGGCAGTTCTAAACGATGAATCGATCGATGCTCAGAGCCGTGCGATCATCCGTTACGGGTTGGAAACAAACGATCCGTGGCTTGCTGAACTCGTACGTCGCGCAGATGCGGGCGAAGATGTAATCGACAGTATGCAAGCACTCGCGATCAGCGAAGATGATTCAAGCGAAGAGAAGATTGAAGCGTTGACAGAGATAATCTGTCGGGCTGGTGATGAACCTGAAACCAAGTCCGCCGCTCTGCTCGTCCTCATGGCGGCGCTCGAAAACGCCACGCATCCAAAAGCGCTGGCGAACACGGCGAAGCACTTTGCCTTTACTCGCTGCGGTGAGTTGAACCTCCGCGGCATGGTTGACGCTCAGATTGTAGTGCTTGAGGCCGAGCTGTTAACGGGAAACGCGTCCTTGTCTTGATCTGCGTTTTGGTAGCCGGATCTCCCCCACCGGCTACCAACTCGCTCCCATTACTACTACCCACCGTGAAATGGCAGCACTGCAAAGTCTGGCGCCTGCTTTCGTCGCACTCGCAGGCAAACGTGTTAAGATCCTCTCCATGAACAAGCCTTCGGCCCTGGCTGATTGGACTCCGGAACAGCTCGCCCTCGGTAAGAGATGGGCCGAGACTTGGAAACTCGCCGGCGAGGATCTGGAGCGTATCAGGCGTAAGGAGATTAGAGAACTCGACACCTACAAAACCATTTCTCTTCTTTGCAAATCTGCGGATTACACGCGTCCGCCATACGCGCCAAAGCCCTGCTCGGGCCTCGTCGAACAACAGCGGTGGTTTATGAAGGCACACTTGGCTAGTCTTTAACTCTGTGGGATCATGCAGAGGTGGCTGAGCAATTTGAATATCAGTTTGAATGGGATGCTCGGAAGGCAAGAACAAATCTCAAACAACACGGCGTCGCATTTGAGCGTGCGGCGACGGTTTTTAGCGATAGAAGGGCCTTATCGGAGTACGATTCGGAACACAGCGAGATCGAAGATCGATGGATTACAATGGGATTGGACCACTCCGGCATCTTACTCGTAGTTTGTCATACGTTCCGTGAAGAAAAAAAGACCAGTGCTCGAGTGCGCATCATTTCGGCCAGAAAGGCAACCAAAAATGAAACCAAACAGTACAAAGAAGAATAATGAGATGAAGCGTGAGTACGATTTTTCCAAAGCTGTCCGTGGAAAGTTCTATCACAAGAACGCTCGCCTTCGTCTGCCGATTTATCTCGAGGCCTCGGTTCAAGAGCGACTCCAGCGTCTGGCTCGGAAAAATGGCAAAGCTCTAGACACGATTGTCAATCAAATGGTGCAAAAGGAAATGGAACTGCTTGAAGAATTGAGCTAGCGCGTTTCCCATCCTCACCCATTACCGTCCACGCCTCTAGGGGTGCCACTACATCAGCAGAGTGTGTTATAGATCGGGCGCTGTGAGAGTTCCGAATACTGTTCTCGAGTCGTTGCCGCCTGAGGTTGAAGACCGCTGTGCGTGGTATGGTCCGGATCTGGCAAACTGGGATCATTGGGTAGAGCGGCTCTCCAACGCGGAGATCGCTGAAGTGGAACATGCGTTACGCGAGTTAGACGCAAAACGAGTTGACTTCACATCCATAACTGCTGGGGATGTTCCGCTCCCCACGCTCGCGCCGCGGCTGCAACGCTTACTCGACGAGGTGCTCAATGGCCGCGGGTTCGTTTTAATAAAGGGTCTGCCCGTGGAACGTTGGACCAAGCGCGAGGCTGCAATTGCCTTTCTCGCGATTGGAGTTCACCTCGGCAACTTGCGGATGCAGAACGCTCAAGGACACTTGCTCGGGCATGTCAGGGACATGGGACGCTCGAGCGACGATCCAAACACGCGTATCTACCAGACGCGTGAACGTCAAACTCATCACACCGACTCATGTGACGTTGTCGGTCTAATGTGTTTGCACGCTGCCAAATCGGGTGGCTTGTCGAGTCTCGTATCTTCAACCACGATCTTCAACGAGATGCGCCGGCGCAGGCCTGATCTACTCAGAGTCTTGCTCGAACCAATCGAGACGGACCGACGTGGTGAAGTTCCTGAAGGCAGCAAGCCGTATTTCACCATTCCCGTCTTCAACTATCACGATGGATTAGTTTCTGCGATTTACCAGAGACAGTACATCGAGTCGGCGAGACGGTTTCCCGACGTGGCGCCACTCAGCCCGCTTCAGATCGAGGCACTCGATCTGTTGGATGAACTCGCAAATGATCCGAAGCTAAACTTAATGATGGAACTGCAACCCGGCGACATTCAGTTCGTACACAACCATACGATCCTGCACGATCGAACCGCGTTCGAGGACTATCCGGAGCCTGAGCGCAAGCGTCACCTGTTGCGTTTGTGGTTGGCGCCGCTGGGTTCGCGCAGTCTGCCTGAAGTGTATGCGGAGAGGTTCGGTTCGATTACGCCAGGGGATCGCGGTGGCGTTATAGTCGCAGGAGCAAAGGCCACAATACCGTTCGAGTTATCCACAGATTACTCGGATTACACAGACAAGATGCCAGAAGGTCCGGAGACGCGAAAGTGCGTTATAATGCGCCCAGAATGAAAGATTCACACCACCAGGCAGAGTCCAGATCGCATCCGGATCCCGTAGTCGAGGCATATAAAAAGCACATCGATCGGACTTTAATTCGCCAGAACCTTCGCCTCACCGTGGACCAGCGGTTCCAACAGCTAATGGAATTGCAGCGCTTCGCCGAAGAGCTTAAAAATGCCGGGCGGAAGGCTCGTCAAAAACAGTGACTGACTACGCGGCACTGATTCCGTTGCTCGTCGATAGTGAAATAGACTTCATCATCGTCGGCGGCGCCGCAGCCACTGCCCACGGCTCGGCCCGACTGACACTCGACCTTGATATCGTTTATAGCCGTGATAGTTTCAACCTTGAACAAATCGTAAAGGCGCTCGAACCGTTTCAACCCTACCTGCGTGGCGCTCCACCTGGTCTACCTTTCGAGTGGAGCGTGGAGACCCTGAAGAAAGGGTTGAACTTTACGCTAATTACCACACTGGGAGCGCTGGATCTGCTTGGCGAAATTGTTGGTGGTGGCGGTTATGAAGAACTCAAATCACAAACGATTAAGATCGAAGTGGCGGGAGTAGAGTGCAGTTGCCTGTCACTGGAACGTTTGATTGAAGTGAAACGTGCCGCAGGCCGGCCCAAAGATCTTGAAGCGATCGCTGAGCTCGAGCAGATCCTCGAGGAACGTCAAAATACCATTTGAGCGCCAAGTGTCAGAGAGTTCACTTTTACAGGATGTACATGATTAGACAGGATTGACATGTAAATCCTATTCAATCATGCAAATCCTGTAAACTAGCGGGACTTGAAAATCATGCTAGCCGGAATCCGCACACGCGACCTGCGTAAGGTCTACACATCTGCACCGCCGCTTGCCGCGGGTGGCGGCTTTACCTCGCGGCGCAAGAATAAACAACCGGCGCGCGAGATCGTTGCGCTGGATGGATTGTCGCTCGACATCCGAGCCGGAGAGATCTTCGGGCTGCTTGGTCCAAATGGCGCCGGTAAATCGACCACGGTCGGTATTCTCACGACGCGCGTGCGACCGACGAATGGCCAAGCCTGGATCGGCGACTACGATGTGTGGGCACAACAAGTGGAGGTGAAGCGACTGATCGGCGTTGTCGGGCAGCGACCAAACCTCGACTTCACACTCACCGCTCGCGAAATCCTGCTCTTCCATGGCGCCTACTTCGGTTTAGACTCAGGTACGCGATCCGCTCGCGCCACCGAACTGCTCGAACGTTTCAAACTAAGTGACC
>Ga0157375_10004593_pt1 | contig 12001 bp, 13 predicted proteins | sample M35metaG_FD_115311 | JGI IMG/M metagenome (GOLD analysis project Ga0157375, IMG submission 115311) | Miscanthus rhizosphere microbial communities from Kellogg Biological Station, Michigan, USA - M3-5 metaG | ecosystem: Host-associated > Plants > Roots > Rhizosphere > Soil | place: USA: Michigan...
CACAGCGGCGTGCACATCGAGGCGGACGATCCGTGGAGCGCGACGCCTGTGCAAAAGGTGCTCGATACGGCGCTCGCCTGGTCGGTCATCAATCATCATTTCGACGTGGCCGACTTCCTTCTCGCGCACGGCGCCGACATCAACACGCGCTGGAACTCCCACGAGCCGGCGAGCATCCTCCACACGTTGGTCTTCGAGGACGACTACGAGGCAATGCAATTCCTCATCGACCGTGGCATCGACATGACCATCAAGGACTATCGCTGGGACAGCGACGCTTGCGGCTGGGCGCGGTACGGCAAGAGCGACGAAAAGATGGCGCAGTGGTTGGAGGCGGCCGCACGAGAGCGCGCGACCGACCATTAAAGATCTCAAAACCGGGGGTCTGACCCCGTTTTGAGATCTATTTGCGCGGCGAGGAGATCGTCCAGCGAAAGCCGTCGGGGTCGCGGAGGCGAAAGGCGCGCACGCCCCACATGTCGGCCGGCTCCGTGTCCAGCACGGCGCCGGCTTGCTTCGCGGCGGCGGCGATCGCGTCGATGTCCTGCGCGGTCGTGATCTGCAGCGAGAACCCTTCGCCCTTCCGCCGTTCGCCTTTCGCACCATCGTCCTGGGTCAGCAGCAGCCGCACAGGACCGGCGCGCATCGCGATGGCGATCAGGCGGCCCTCGCGCTCGTACTCACGGTCGACCTCAAACCCGAGCGTGTCACGATACCAATTCCGGCTCAGCACGAGATCGGTGGCGGTGAGTGAAGCCTCGATGCTCTGGGCGACGAGTGGCGGATAATTGTTGTTCATGATCTCTATTTTAGTCCCAACTTCTTCCCCGCGGAAAGTAGGTCGATCGATTCGCGGATGCGCCGCTCCCGCGTTTCGGGGCGCTTCGCCAGATGAACCCAGACGACGAAGTTGCGTCGTTGCGTCGGCGCGAGCGCTTTGAAGTTCTGCCAGGCCTTGGGATTGGTCTTCAACGCTTTGGCGAAATACGCCGGCAGATCGGGGATGTGAGGCCGCGGCGCGTAGGTGTTGCTCGTCGGGGCTGCCGCGAGACCGGGTGCCGCCAACAGGCCGGCCGCTTTGAGTTGCTTCCAGCGTTTGCGGTTGATGTCCGACCATTTGCTCGTCGGTTTGCGCGGCGTGACCTTGATCGCGTAACGATGCTCGTCCAACCGTTTGATCAAACTGTCGATCCACCCGAAGCAAAGCGCCTCGCTGACGAGATCCTCGTACGGCATCGCCTCGACGCCGCTCTGCTGCTTGTGGCGCAACAGCCAGATTCCCGGGCTGGACGAGTGGTGCGTGTCGAGCCACCGGCGCCAGTCTTCGCGGGTACGCACGTCGAGCGTGATCAGGTCTGCGGGTCGGGCCATGTGCGCTCAGGGATCTCGTAACGAAGCTCGATCATTCCGTTGGCGTAGGCCTCGACCTCCGCCAGGTGGAGGGCGACGTCTCTGTCCAGCTTCTCGAAGAACGAGATCCCGTCGCCGATCAGGATCGGCAGAATCGAATAGCGCACTTCATCGGCGAGCCCGCGGCGAAGACATTCGCCGGCGACGGCACCGCCGCCGACCACCCAGATGCTGCGAAATGCCGGACGCAACCGCTGGTTCATCAACTCAGCCAGATCGCCCGCGTAGAACTCGACGTTGTCGCGAGGGCGCGGCAGGTCGCGGCGCGTCAGCACGAACGTTGGTTTGACGCCGTACGACCACCCGAACCCTTTTGCCTCGAAACCCAACGCGGTCTCGTACGTTCGCGACCCCATGACATAACAGTCGATCGTCTCGAGAAACGCCGCGATGAATTGAGGATCCATCTTCTTCCCTTGGGCGAACTCGTCCGACGTTTCCAGCCAGTCGACGCGGCCATCCGTCCGAGCGATGAAGCCGTCGAGGCTCGCCGCCATGTGAATGGTCACGCGAGAGTCCGTTCGACCCGCAGTCTGGGGGGGGTTCATGTTCTTGGACGATGAGAGACGATCCTACCGACGAGATTGGAGGCGACTGGTCTCAGAAAAGGCATGACGGGCTGCAGCACCTTCCGCGCGATGCGGCGCACTCGCCCCGCCGCCGGCCGAGGCCGCGCCGCGGCTTCGACGACAGCCGGGTCGAAGGTCACGTCGACGGGGGGCGTGCTCGGATCCGTGGAATCCAGATCGATCCACGCCTTCCGAAAGCTGTCGAAGAAAAACTCGCGCGTCTCCGTCCGAATCGGCCAGAGCTCGCGCGGGCCCAATCCGCCCCCCGGCTTCACGCCGCGGCCAATCGTGGGACTGACGTTGATCTCCCACGGCTGAACGCGGCCGTCCTTCATCGAATAGTCGATCTGGCCGTAGTCGATGTTGGCGAGCGCGAAGATCTCGGCCAGCTGTTCCACGTGCGGATTGTCCATCACATAACGCTGATCCTCCATGACTAGCTCGCGCGTGAAATCCGAGGTCTCGAGCTTGAGCATCCACTGGCGACCGGCGTTGAGGCTTCGCCCGAGGATGCGGCCGCCGACATTGTATGCCGCGTATTTGCGAAACACGCCGCCGGCATCCGCCGTCGAACAGAACTCGACGACCATCAGGTCGTGCAATGTATGTCCCTGGATGAGCGCCGCGCCGACCGCCTGACGCACCTCGGCGACGCTGTTGAGCAGTGGGGACATATTGCCCTCGTGCTCGCGTTCATCGCGGAGGAATACAGGAAACCGCAGATGCTCCAGCTCGTCGCTCGCTCGCGCGACGCCGACATGGCTCTTCCCCGCGGCATGCAGTTGCTTGAGCAGGTCGAAGCGACAAAGGGTGCGTCGCGGCCAGTTGAGGATGCGACTTCCACCCGCGGCGTGAAGTTGGTCGCACAAATCGGCAAGCAACGCCTTCATCGCGGAGCCGGCCTGATCGATCCCGGCAATGACGTAGGTTCCGCGCTCGAATCGCCGCATCGACGGCAGCTGCTCGAAATCGATCACGCGAAATCGATCGACGAAGACCGGCTCTTCGAATGAGAAGAACTCGTCCATCGTGAACCTGCTGGGCCGCGGGAGGACGTAATGGATCACGGGATGATATCGGCCGCCGCGGGCGACGGCGCCGGTTGCGCAGCGGGAACCAGACGAGCGGTCCGGCGCGTGAGAATCGTCGCCACGCTCATCTGTCCCGTGACGTTGGCGAGTGTCTCGAAGATGTCCGGAATGGTTTCCACGGCGTCGAGCATCACGACCCCTTCGGCCGGAATGCCCGCCGCCATGAATACAGGCAGCATGCGGAACCCGCTTCCCGCGGCTCCGCTGTTCGGGATTCCCGCCGCGCTCAAGCTGAACGCCACTTCGGTCAACACGAACATCGCGACCGTGTCGGGGCGAAGCGCGATGCCGTATACGTGGGCGAGAAACAGCAGCTTGATCGGATTCGCCATCACCGTTCCGATCCGGAACAAGGAAACGCTCAACGGCAGAACGAAATCCGTGGCGGCGCCGGCCATCCCGAGCTGCGCACTTCCGCCCGCGACGAGCGCCGGCAACGCCGCGAGTGACGACCGCGTGCTCACGGCGACCACTTGGGCCGGAAACACGCCCCGCGCAAACGCGCGAAGCGTCGTCCGGCCGAGCGCGACGCTGATCGGATAGAGCAGCACCACGCAGAGCAGCGTGACGCCGATGCGCAGCAACAGATACACGCCCAGCGCGCTCGCCCACGACGTGCCTGTCTGGAGCGCGATGACGAGAGTGAGAGCGAACACTCCGAGCGGCGTCGCGGCGAGCAGCCAGCGGACCACGATCATCATCGCCTGCGACGTCGACGAGAACGCGCTCGCCATCGGCGCCCGCTGTTCCGCGGGAAGCTTGGCCACGGCGATGCCGAAGACGATCGCGCAGAGGAGCAGCGGGAAGATGTCCCCGCGCGCCGCCGCGGCGAAGATGTTTCGAGGGATGATCGTCGACCACCACGCCTGACTGGCCGGCGGAGGATTCGCCGTAAGGTTGGCCGACAGCGGCATCGACGGAACCGAAGCGGCTGCCCCGGCTGGTACGTCGACCACAGTCAGACCCGCCCGCACGACGGCGACCGCGAAGAACGCAGCAACCGTCAGCGCCAGCACGAAGACGATGATCGACCGCACGCCCAGCGTTTCCGCCGAATCCCGGGTTGCCCCTGCCGTCGCGGCGAGCGTCAGCACGAGAGCCAGCGGCAGCGCGACCAGCTGGAGCAGCGAAATCCACACCTCGCCGGCGGCGTTGGCGATCGTCGCGACGAGCGCAAACGGCGCCGCGGATGAACCGTGGCCGGCGATTCCAATCGCCAACCCGGCCCCCAGCGCAACGAGGGACCACGTCGTGAATGACAGGACTGGGACTGCCGACCGTTCTGGCGCGGCTGATCTCATGTCACGTCGCCGGAGTAGCGGAAGAAGCACGGCCCATCGTCGGGCCCATACGATTGTGCTCATTGTCCGCGGCTGCAACCCTGTGGCGAAGCCTCGACAGCTGTTGTTCTCCCGCCATGGTCATTCGAAGGCGACGGGCGCGGATCGTGCAAAGGTCGCCTCGGCCAATCGTCTGCCGCCTTCAACCCGATGCCGCGAACCGCTCGATCATTCCGCGCACTCAGCGTGGCGCTTCTCGCCCTGCCGTTGTTCGCGCACGCGCAGGACGCCACGAAGACCTTCTTCACGCGGCGCGATTTGTACTGGGCCGGGGCGGGTCTGGCCGGCGGCGCGATCATCTCGATCTTCGACAAGCGCATCGCCTACTGGTGGCAGTCGCCCGGCGTTCAAGGCTCTTCGTCGCGCCACGACTTCGTGAAGTCGCTCACCGTCGTCAACGAAACCCCGCTCACGATCGGCGCGGTCGTGACGTACGGCGTGGGTCGCCTGGCCCACAGCGAGACGGTGGCCGACGTCGGACTACACGCAACCGAGGCGCTGGTCCTTACGGTCGGGCTGAGCGAAGCGATCCGCGGACCGGTTGGGCGCCTGCGTCCACGCAATTCACAGAACGACCAATACGATTTCCTGTTCTGGGGCGGCTTCACCGACTTCGCTCGCCGTGCCTATCCGTCGCTACACTCGGCGGTCGGGTTCACGACAGCGACCGTGATCGTGCAGGAGATTCACTTTCGCCACCCGGAGGCGAACAAGTGGGCGGCGCCGCTGTTGTACACGGCGGCGCTCATCCCGGGCGTGACGCGCCTCTACCTCGACGAGCACTGGGCGAGCGACGTCTTCTCCGGCGCGGTCCTCGGCGCCGTCCTCGGCACGAAGGTCGTGAACTACGCGCACACGCATAAGCGCAACAAACTCGATCGCTGGCTGCTCGGCGCGATCGTCGCGCCGAGCGCGAACGGCCTTATGGTCGGCGAATCGCTTCGATTCTGAGAGCTATTTCGCCGGCGCCGAGCCGAGGCCGATGACCTGGCCGCTCGCCAGGACGTGACCCTTCATCGCCGCCAGCATCGCGTCGTAGCTCTGCATCGACTCATTGCCGACGCTGTTGTCGAGCGCGAAGACCTGGATGTGATATCGGTGCTTCGGACCCGCGGGCGTCCGTGGCCCCATGTACGCCTGCATCGTGCCGCGGATATTCGGGCCATACATCGTTCCCTGCGGCGCTTCCGTCATTCCGGCGGCCAGCTTGGTCGTCGTCGCGGGAATGTCGACCATCGTCCAGTGCAGAATTGGCGCGCCGTTTCGGAGGATGTCGGTGTCCTGCATGATCACGACGTACGTCTTCGTCCCTGCGGGCCCCGCCGTCCACTCGAGACCGGGAAACTTATTCCCCTCGTACTGAGTGTTCTCGAATGGGATGTCGCCCATGTTCTTGAACGCGGGCGTCGTCACGGTGAGCGTCGCGTTTCCCTTCGCGGGTGCGTTGGTGAGTGCGAGTTGAGCCAGTCCGACTTCAGGATCTTTGGGGGCCGGGGCCTGCGCGGAAAGCGCGGACGCGGCAAGGGTCGACAGAACGACGGTCCGCAGAATGGATCGCATTGGCGTCTCCTCGGCGCCAACGGGCGCCTCTATGTTCTGGGTAATGATACTGAGGCCCCCGCTCTTCGTCGAACGAGCATCACCACGAAGATCAGCATCAGCGTTTGCTCGAGGAGGACTCCCATCTTGAGCGTCATGATGCCGCCGAACACGGCGAGGAATCCGATCTGCGACAAGATGTACAGCCAAAACGCCGACGCGAACGGGAGCCCTGCTGTGCGCACTGCCCACACGCCGACCAGCAGGAAGAGAACGTGGGCAGCGACGAAGACCAGCGAGGGGAACGAATCGAGAAATCCGCCGACTGGCATGGGCGCATCCTGGGAGGAGGTGAGATGCTTGAGCCCGGCTACGTCGCGTTGAAGTAAGGCCCCTCGCTGCGTCGGCGCAATTGCGCCGACGCTCCATTCCGAAACCTTAGCGCGACGCGCTATCGGACCTTCAATACCCAGGTTTCAGAACGCTTCTCACTCCCGTCCTCGAGCTTCGCGCGAATCAACCATCGATTCTCGCCGACAGCCGTCGCCGCGATCGGCGCTCTGAACGTCGTGTCTCGAGTCGTGGACGAGACGAGCACCGTGCCATCCGTCGCATCGACCTCCAACGTGTACTGGATCACGCCGGGGATCGGTCGCCAGACAAACTGAACGGAGCCCGCGTGGACGGCCGCGCCATTGGCCGGCGTGAGGAGTGTTGGACCGGCGGCAGCACCGGCGCGCGTGATGTCTTCCGCGCCGCGATTGCGCAACCGCGCGACACCGGCAAGACCGGCCGCGAGCAGGAGCGAGGCGGCGAGCGCTCCCGGCACCCAGTTCCTCCATGAGCGTTCTCGAATGGCGCGCGGTACAGCGCGCATTTCGCCGGTCGCAACGGCATGCAGCAGCGCCAGATCGCGCCGGCAGGCCGGACACTTGAGCGCGTGGTCGAGCACCCGCAACCGCTCCGGCTCGTCGCCTTCGCCGCGCACGGCCGCGAACAACTGCGTCTCGGTCGGGCAGTCCGGACCATGTGTCGTCGAGGTTTCGCGAAGCGCGGGCTCGTAAGCCGCCCGGAGCGCTTCGTCATCGAAGGAACGGCTCATCTTGTCCTCCGCGGCGAGATGCCCATGTCGGTGAGTCGGCGGCGCAGATCATCGAGGCCGCGATAAACCAGGTTTCGCGTGCGTGCTTCGGTCCAGCCGAGCATTCGCGCGATGTCCGCGCGATCGTAACCCGCGAGGTGGAAGCGAACGGCCACACGCCGGTCGATCGACAGCATATCGATTGCCGCGTCGATCTGCGCGGCGAGCTCTCGTCCTTCCACGTCGTCGTGGGGTGATGCGTTTTCGGTCCTCAACTCGGTTCGCTCGGAGATGTCTTCGGTGTCGGCCGCGCGACGAGCGCGCCGGCGGCGGAGCAGGTCGAGCGCCGCGGTAGTAGCAACATGGTAGAGATACGACGACCCCAACTCCTCCAGGGTCTTTCCGCCCTCGCCGGCCTGCCAGAGACGAATGCGAACGTCCTGCAACACTTCGTCGAGGTCGGCCTCGACCAGACCGCGGCGCGCGCCGATGCTGCGGACCAGCGTGCGAAAGCGCGCGATCACCCCTTCGATCGCCGACGAAACGTGGTCCAGTCCCGCGCCGGTCATACCGCGAACGTACGGCTGCTCCTTGGCCGCCGGCAACTCGTCGACCCGGACCAGCCGGAGATGGCTGCCCGTCGTCGTCATCACGCTCAGAGTCGGCCGGCTGTCACGGTGCGTCATGGAACTCTGCGCGTTTCCGCGCCCTGCATTTGGAGGCCGTCTGGTCCGCGAACTTGATGTACGCGATCGAGTCGAGTGAGATCTCGACTCCTCGCTGCGTCACGATGCCCGCGGAGTATTGAATGCGTGTCAGCGACACATGGCCGGTTGTCTTGCGTCCGTCACGACGGACAACCAGGTCATCGCAGGCCCGGCCGGTCGGACGGGTTGGCAGCGTGTCGCCCGGAATCGGTTCACGCCGCGAACCGACGGTCGTCTGAGCGGCAAGGAGCGCGATCCGCCGCCGCGCGATCGTCTTGTCGTGATGCTCCATCCCGCCGACAGAAATGGCGAGGTGGGTGTCGTCGGGCGCGCCGAGTGGATTCGCTTCCATACGAGAGCCGTCGCGCAGATAGAGATCCCATTGCCGCCACCCGCCCTGCGCCGCCGCCCCCACCGGCAGTACGACGCAGAGCGAGATGGCAACGAAGACTTCAGCGCCAGGAAATCGGGCCATACGGATAGACTCCCAGATCCTTGAAGACCATGGACTTCTGATCGCCCGGCCGGAACAGCGCCATCGAGCGCACGGGCATGCTCACGTCGAACATGAGCGCGGCGATCGAGCTGCCGTCCGGCGACCAGGCCGCCGCTGACACAGGCTTGGCGAGCGCCGTGAGTTGGGTGAGCTCGGGCTGTCCGGCGAGCTTGAGCGACCAGACTTGGTTGTTCCACACGAAGGCGAGCGTTTTGCCGTCGGGGCTCACCGCGGGCGCACCCGCCGGTGTGTTGACCTGATCGCCATCGACGCGCGACAGCGATCGCAGCGCTCCATCGGCGAGCCAGATGCCGCCGCGCCGACATTGCGTGCCCATCATGAGCAGCCGTCCGTCGGGCAACCACTCGGGTGCACCATATCCCTCAAACCGCGCCACTTCAGTTCCGCGCCGATCGCTGACGACGACGAAACTTCCCCACTTCATCCCATACCCGCCGTCGCACACCGTGCCCGAACCAACCGTGACGAAAGCAACCAAACGAGTGTTGGGAGACAGCTTGGGAACGGCGCAAGTTCTGTTGTCTGAAAACCGAAACCCTTTGCACAAGAAAACCGGCGCACCGGGAACACCGCGCGCGTCGACCACTACGATGCCGTGATCCGCATAGATGCCCGGCGCGAGACGCTGAACGAACGCGAGCTCGCCGGAGCGTGTGCGCGATGCATCGAGGCCGTCGAAGCGCACCGTCAGCGCGCCCGTCGCGAGATCGAGATCCTGCACCACGCCCGGATGGAACGGATCGCCGTTGCCCGTCGTGGCGAAGGTGATGACGCCGCGATAGTTCGGCGCTTCCCCCGCATTCGCTGCGCGCGTCCCCGGCTCGCGATGCGCGAGCCGGAGCGCGAACACCACGCCGACCGTGAGGGCGACGTACCTTACCATCCGATGCATCCTGCCACGACGACGAGGTTGAAGCAGATCTTGCCCGACGTCGCCATCCGCTCGTTGCGTCGTGAGAACGACGCCAAGTTGTAGACCGACGGCGTCGGCGCGTTGCTGGCGGTGGCGTGGTCATCATCGCCCTCGACCGGCCCCGAGCTCAGATGGATGTTTGACTTCGAGAGGCCCGTCGCCGAGGCGGCGAGCGACGCCGCTGCGTCGTAGTTGCCGCTCGCGGTGGCCTGGTCGAACTGGGCGGCGAACTGCGTGTCCTCGGCCAGCTTCTTCGCGAAGGCGAGCTGCGCCTGATTCAGCTTGACCACCGCCTGGACCAACTGACCGCGATTCTTCTGTGCCTGGACCGCGGCCGGCGACAACGCCGCGGCCGCGACGGCAACGAACGTGGCGACTTTCAGAAACGCAAAGCGAGTGTTCATCGTACCTGACCCTCCTCCCTACTGAGTGTGTTGTTCGAGACTGCGGTAGGAGTGTCACGCGGGCATGAGCGGCTTATTCTCACTTGCCTCGCGAAACGCCCTGTCCTATCGTCTCCCACCCCCATTGGATCGGTCGTGCTCCGCCTTTTTCTCGTCCTCGCACTCGGCACGGCCACGCAGCGCGGCTCGGCGCAAGGCGCGGACGAGCCCCGCACGATCGTTCGGACAGCCACACGTGCCATCCAAGGCGACAGTGCCGCGCGGCTCGAGTCCCGCTGGCGCGCGCGCATCGGTCGCAACGCGAACGACCGCGCCGCCGTACTCGGACTCGCTACGCTCGCCCGGCTTCGCTACGACTATCCCACATCCGAAGGCCTGTACCGCCGCCTGATCGCCGGCGAGCCTGACAGCTACTCCGTTTACGCGCAGCTCGGCGTCGCCGACGGCGACGAGACGCGGGGCATCGCGCGCCAGGCGATGGCAGAGTTGGATCGCGCGCTCGCGATGGCGCGGCAGGTCGGCGACCGGGTCGCCGAGTCCGAGACCCTGCTCTTGTTGGCGTTTTCGCGCGGGCGACTCGCCGGCGTGCACGTGGCGACCGCATACATCGATTCGGCGGCGGTACTCATTCGGGACACGTCGTTCGATTTGCGTAGCCGACTCCTCAGCCGACGCGCCATCGTTCACGCGCTTTGGGGTCGTGTGACGCAGGCCTCGGCGGCCGCGGACTCCAGCGTCGTATTTGCGCGCCGGGCCGGCGACCCGCGCCTCGAGGCCGACGCCTACCGAGTCATCGGCCAGGTGCTGCAATACCGCAACCAATTCGATTCCGCGTTCGTCGCGCTCCATCGCTCCGAGTCGCTCTATCTCCAAGCGCGCAACCGCGCGGCGCTCGCCCGGTCGCTGATCTGGCATGCTCAGGTCCTCGGCAATCGCATGCAATACGGCGAGATGCGCGACCTCGCCAAGCGCGCGCTGTCGGAGGGCGAAGCGACGCACAACCCGGCCGTGATGGGTGACGCGCATCGCTCGCTCGGCGTGGTCGCCACGATGCTCGGCGACTGGCCGGCGGCGTCGGCGCACTTTCGGCGCGCGGTCGCGGTTTCGGCCTCGTCCGGCGACTCGTCGGGCGTGATGACGAGTGAGAAGTATCTCGCCGACGTCGCGCTCGCCGCGGGCGACATCGCCACCGCAAAGCGGTTGGCGCGCAAGCGCCTCGACTGGGCCCAGCTCACCGACGACACCAACGCGCGCTACGAAACGTACCGGCTGATGGCGAACATCGCCGAGCGAGAGAATGACATCCCGACGGCGCTTCGATCGCTCGACAGCGCGCGCGCACAGCTCCGCCGGCTGCCGGGCGGAGACTATCCCGTGTTGCTGCTGCATGACGACGCCCGTCACGCGTTGGCGCGCGGCGATCTCGCGGCGGCCGAGCGATCGCTCAATGCCTATCTCGATCTCGCGAAGCGTGGAACGTGCCACGTCTGCATCTTCGACGCTCGCATGCGTCTCGCCGACATTTACGCGCGTCGAAAGGATCTCGCGCGCGCCGAGCGGGAGCTGGTGCGCGCCACCGACGATATCGAGCGCTTCCGCGCCGGGTTGAGCGACGCCGAGCTGCGGACGCTGACCTTTCAGTCGGCGGTCACCGTCGACGCGGCCGCGACCGAACCCGGCGCGAGCGGCATTCGAGCGGCCCGCGTCATCGCGGCACTCACGAACGGCGGACGGGTCGACGTCTCGTTCGCATTGGCCGAGCGTTGGCGCGCGCGCGAGCTCACGGAGCGTCTCATGCGCGCCGCGTCGTTGCTGATCGATCAATCGAGCGGCGCCGCATCGCACTCGAGGGCACCCGTTCGCACCGTGCGCGAGATCGCCGCGTCGCTGCCGAACGACGAGACGGCGCTCATCGAGTTCGTCGCCGCCGAGGGGACGCCGATCACCGGCTTCGTCGTGCAACGGAACGGGGTACGCGCGCGCGTGCTCCCGCCGATCGACTCGCTGACGAGCTTGATCGCCCGCTTCACGTCGCTGCTCGAGAGCGGCGCCGACGCGGCGCGGCTCGGCCGAACACTCGGCGCCGGCCTGATCGAGCCGCTGCTCCCGATCCTGGCGCCGGGCGTGAAGCGCATCGTCATCGTGCCCGACGGCGCGCTGCATCGCGTGCCGTTCGACGCACTGCGCTTGTCGGATGGCCGGTATCTGTTCGAGCGTTATGCGGTCGGCGTCGCTCCATCGGCATCGGCGGTGGTTGCGATACGATCACGACCCGCGCGAGGCCAGGCGACCTCGCCGCTCCGCCTGCTCGCCATCGCCGATCCGGCGATCGCAACGACTGTGCGCGACACGTCGCGCGACGGTGACGCCGACGACGATCTCTCGGCGCTCGCGACGATGAACGGTGCACCGCGGCTGGTTGGCGCGTCG
>Ga0157375_10004596_pt1 | contig 11997 bp, 11 predicted proteins | sample M35metaG_FD_115311 | JGI IMG/M metagenome (GOLD analysis project Ga0157375, IMG submission 115311) | Miscanthus rhizosphere microbial communities from Kellogg Biological Station, Michigan, USA - M3-5 metaG | ecosystem: Host-associated > Plants > Roots > Rhizosphere > Soil | place: USA: Michigan...
GCTGCCGCGGCGCCGCCGGAAATGCCGGCGTCGATATACTGCACGCCGCGTTGACTGAACCGCTCGTTCAGCCGGATCGTCGAACTCGCCGCGGCAGTACTCAGGTCGATCACCGTCTGACCCGCACGACAGTGCGCGAGAATGCCGTCATCACCTTCCGCCACCGCTTCCACGACACGACTGTCCGGCAACGACAGCAGCACGATGTCTGCATGGACGACTACCTCACGCACCGATTCAGCCACCCGCGCGCCGGCGGCTTCGGCACGCGCGGGCAGCGGGTCGTAGCCGAGCACGTCTATTCCCGCCTCGACCATGCGGCGCGTCATGCGCCCGCCCATGTTGCCGAGCCCGATAAATCCGATTCGTTCCTTGTTCATGGTTTCCTGCCTGAGTATTGGAGGCTGAGTACTGGTTTCAGAAATCGACGTCCTTCGTCTCCGGTCCCATCCACGCGCCGATCATGCCGATCACGCCGCCGATACACAGCAGCACCACGGGCGTCATCCGCAGCGGCATGAACGCACCGAGCCAGTTCATATAGAACGCGTAGAACGAGGGGATGATCACGGACAGACTGAAGCCGACGCCGAAGCCGGTTGCGCGCACGTCGGTCACGAAACGCTCGTTGATGTACGTGACGATCACGCCCCACGGCGAGGTCACGAGCACCGCGAGCACGCAGACGAGCAGCATGATCGTCGCAAGCGACAGGCCGTCGACGTTCGACAGCACATACAGCAGCGCGGCGCCGACGGTAGCGATCAGCGGCCCGACGATCACGAAGAAGCGGCGGCGGCCGATCTTCTGCCCCAGCATGCCGGCGCCGATATAGCTGAAGAACAGGACGAAATACGACAGCAGCAGCGTCGAGCTCATCTGGAAGCCGCTCAGATGCAGCGTGTGAACCAGCAAGCCGGTGGGAAGGAAAATCGTGATGATGTTCTGCGTGAGCCAGAAGCCGCTCATCATCAGCAGCACCTGGATCAGGTTGCGGCCGCTCTTGCCGCGAATCAGGTCCGACAGCGGCAGCTTTTCGCTCTTCTCGCTGCTCTCTCCGGTTTCACTCTCCCAGATTTCTGATTCCGCGACCTTGTGCACGTAGTACAGCGCGAGCACGCCTGCCAGCAACGCGCCGATAACGAATGGAACCCGCCAGCCCCACTGCGCGTAAGGCGAATTCACACCGTTGAGCGGAAAGAGCACGAACATCAGCATCGCAACCAGATTGATCGTCACATACGCGGCCGGAAACCCGGCGATGATCAGCCCGCCGACAAAACCGCGCTGCTCCTTCTTCGAATACTCGATCGCAAGCGGCATGGCGCCGGTATAGCCTCCGCCGAGGAAGATGCCGTCGACGAAACGCAGCAGTACCAGCAGCCAGTACGACACGATGCCGATGCTTTCATACCCGGGCAGAAGCGCAATCAAGAGCGTGACGACGCCAAAGCCCGACACCGAATAGATCGACGCCTTGCGCCGGCCGATGCGATCGGCCACCATGCCGAACATCAGGGCGCCGATCGGCCGGCCGAGCAGCGTGGTGATAAACACAAGCGAGGCAAGAATCGCCTCCATGCCGCCAGAAAGATGCGGCGGCTGGAAGAAGAAGAGCACCGGCGAAAGGACCACCACCGGCAGATAGATATCGAACATGTCGATGAACTCGGAGAAGAACGCGCCCTTGATCGCGTTACGCCTCTTCGCATCGACTGCACTCTCGCTCCCGTCCCGGGCGACGTTGTCTGCTGTCAGCGCTTTCATGCATGTCTCCAATATCGTTATGCCGCATCACTCGCGGATGCGTGCTGTCGCTTTCCGGTCCGCGGCATGCTGCGAAACGGTCCGGGCATGGGCGTCGCCTCTTTACTTGATCGCTTCAGCCTCGTACGCCTTGATCGCTTCCGTCGCCACACGAAACGCCGCAAGAGCGAGCGGCATACCGCAATACACCGCGGCCTGCAGCAGCACTGCGCGGATCTCATCCTTCGTGACGCCATTCTTCAGCGCGCCCTTCACATGCACCGACAATTCGTGGTGCTGGCTCATCGCGGTGAGCATGCCGATGTTCAACATGCTTCGCGTCCTGAATGGCAATGTCTGGTCGCCCCAGATGTCACCCCAGCAATACTCGGTGACAAGCTTCTGCATGGGCCGGTTGAAGTCGTCGGCGTTGGCCCACGACTTTTCGACGTGCCCCGCGCCCAGCACTTCCTTGCGGTTCGCAAAGCCTTGTTCAAAACGGTTGTTGTCTTCCATCGTCTGTTTCCTCTGCAGTTCGTGATGCAAATCTGAATATTCGTCTTCGTGACCGATTGTCCTACAATCCATTCGAGCAAAATTTTTTAGACCGCGACACGGGATGCGTCAGTCCGTGCCGTAGCCCACCATCGACTTGATTTCGAGGTATTCGCGCAGCCCCGCTTCGCCCCATTCGCGCCCGTTGCCTGAACGTTTGTAGCCGCCGAACGGCGCGTTGAAATCGACCACGGGGTAGTTCAGGTGCACGCCGCCCGCGCGCAGTTCGCGCCCCACCTTGCGGGCGCGCTCAATGTCGCTGGACTGAACGTACGCGGCGAGGCCGTAGTCGGTGCCGTTGGCGATCTCGATCGCTTCTGCTTCGGTGTCGTAAGGCATCATCGAAAGCACGGGCCCGAAGATCTCTTCACGTGCGATAGTCATGTCCGGGGTAACGTCGGCGAAGATCGTCGGCTTGACGAACCAGCCTTTGGCCAGGCCTTCCGGCCGGCCGGTGCCGCCGGTAACGAGCCGTGCGCCTTCATCGATGCCTGTCTGAATCAGCGTCTGCACGCGCTCGAACTGATTGCGGTTGACGAGCGGGCCAAGCTGCGTCGTGACCTTGTCGGTCGCGCCGACACGGTACGCCTGTGCGGCCCGCTTCGCGATCTGCGCGGCATCGTTCATCAGATGACGGGGCACCAGCATGCGCGTCGGAATCGAACACGACTGTCCGGAGTTGGTAAAACACGCCGTGACACCGCGCGCGACGGCTTCGTCCAGGTTCACATCGTCGAGCAGGATGTTTGCCGACTTGCCGCCGAGTTCCTGCGCCACGCGCTTGACCGTATCCGCAGCCGTCTTCGCGACCAGAATGCCGGCGCGCGTCGAGCCGGTGAACGAGACCATATCGATATCCGGATGCGCGGCGATCGCAGCGCCCACGCCGGGGCCGTCGCCGTTCACGAGGTTGAAAACGCCCGCCGGAACGCCAGCCTCGTCGAGCACTTCGGCGAACAGGAGCGCGCTGAGCGCCGAGAACTCGCTCGGCTTCAGCACCATCGTGCAGCCCGCCGCAAGCGCCGGTGCAATCTTGACGACGATCTGGTTCACCGGCCAGTTCCACGGCGTGATGAGCCCGCATACGCCGACCGGCTCCATTCGCAGACGCGTGCTGCCGCGTTGCTCTTCAAACGCGAAGTTCTCGAGCACGCCGATCAGTGCATTCAGATGCGCGGGTCCGCGCGCCGCCTGCCCGTTGCGTGCAAACGTGATCGGCGCACCCATTTCGATGCGCATCGCCTCGGCGAATTCGTCATAGCGGCGTTCGTAGATCTGCAGAATCCGCTGCAACATCGCAATGCGATCGGCGACGCTGGTCTGTGCGTTCTTCGGGAACGCACGCCGCGCCGCGGAAACGGCGCGATCGACATCCGCCGCGTTACCTATCGCCAGTTGCCCGACTTTCGCTTCAGTAGACGGATCGATCAGATCGAACCATGCCGACGACGACGACGGGTCGACCCATTGTCCATCGATATAAAACTGTCCTGCACGAGACATCGCAGACTCCATCCAGAGTTGATTCAAGCGTGCTTACTCTTTCGCCAGCAGCCGGTACATCTCCGTGTGATCGGTGGCCGGCGTAGAGCGTTGCGAAACCTCATCCCATAGCGCGGTGCAGGTAGCGCCGAGCTTCATCGGATAGCCCACCGTTTCCGAGAGCGCACGAGCGATCTTCAGATCCTTGTTCATCAGATGCAGGGCAAAACCCGAAGCAAACGAGCCGCTCAGCATGAACTGCTTCACCTTGTTTTCCGACGTGTTGCTGCGGCCTGTCGACGCGTTCAGCACGTCGGTCATGGCTTCCGGATCGATGCCGAAGCGTTCGGCAATATGCAGCGCCTCGACCGTGGCGATCAATCCCGCTGCCGACACGTAGTTGTTCAGCGCCTTTGCCGCGTGCCCGGCACCGGCGGTGCCGATGTGCAGGACGCTCTTGCCCATCGCTTCGAGAAGTGGCCTGCAGCGTTCCAGCACCGCCGCATCGCCGCCTGCAAGGATCGCGAGCGTGCCCTCCTTCGCCTTCTTCACGCCGCCCGACACCGGCGCGTCCAGATACGCCAGCCCGTGTTCCGCGAGCGTCGCGCCGAGCTTGCGTGACCGTTCGGGCTCCGACGAACTCATGTCGATGATCACCGCGCCTTTTGACAGCAGACGGCTCCAGGCCTCGTCACCGCCGCCAAGCAGCACGGTTTCGACGACGTCCGAATTCGGCAGCATGGTGATCAGCGCGTCGAGCGACGATGCGTTTGCCGGGCTGAGTGCCGCTGCCCCGAGCTGTGTCCTGAGCGCCGCCGTGCGCGCTTCGTCGACATCTGCGATGAACAGCTCGAAGCCGCCATTGGACAGACATTGCGCCATTGGCGCGCCCATCATTCCGAGCCCGATAAAACCAATTCGTTGTGGTGCTTTCATCTCACTTACCTTCGTGAATCAAGTGGATCGCATGCGAGTTGAAGGCGGCGCGGATGCTTCTAGCGCAGCTTCGAAAACGCGGTCGGTGTGAGGAAATGGTTTTCGATGCGCTCGACGATAGCCTTTTCCGCCTCGCTTGCCGCGCGCTTTGCGATCCACTCCTGATCCGCCTGAAAGGCATTCCATTTGGTTTCGCGTTCAGCGAGGCTTTCCCACTTCAACAGGTACGTCAGCGCGTGATTGCTCGGCCCGATCAGCGTCGTCCAGAAGCCAATTTGTTCGATGCCGTATTTTTCGAAAAAGCCCAGCGTCGTATTCGTAAAGCGCTCTTGCAGCGCCGGCAGCCGGCCTGGTGCGCAGTGATAAATCCGCATTTCGACGATCATGTTTTCAATCCCGTTAAGTGAATCGGTAAGCCGCTGCATGAACACGCGGGGTTCAATCCGTCAGTCCCTTTCCTTCCGACCAGCTTTCCACGTATCTGACCAGTTCGGTCATGTCGCGCGCCTTGCCGTCTTGCATTGCCGCGAAGTTCCAGATCTGCCGCACGGTGTTACCGACCCACATTGGCACACCGAGCGCCTGACATTCGTCGACGGCAAGGCCAATGTCCTTGCAGACGCTGCCGATCGGAAAGCCGAAATCGAACGTGCGCGGCAACACCTGCTTTGGAAACTTGTCGAGCGTCGCGCCGTTCTTGCCGCTGCCGGCGTTGATCACCGCCATCATGACTTCGGGGTCGATACCGCCCTTTAGCGCGGCCACATACGCCTCCGAGGTGATCGCGAAGGCCGTGGACGACAGCATATTGTTCAGGAGCTTGAGGAGTTGGGCTTGCCCCGCCTTTTCGCCCACCACGAAGACCTTGCCGAACACATCGAACAGTTCACGCACCTGGTCGAGCGCCGCCGGCGTGCCCGCCGCCATCACCGCGAGCGTTCCCTTTTGCGCGCCGGCCGCCCCTCCGCTGACAGGCGCATCCACGGTTTCGATGCCTTTCGCCAGCAGGCCTGCCGCGACTTCCTGCTCAGCGCGCGAGCCGACTGTCGAGAGATCGACCAGCACCCTTACCGTTTCTCCGTGAACGATACCGTCTGCGCCCAGCGCAACCTCCTTGAAGATTGCCGGCGTAGGAAGGCTCGTGAAGACGATCGTCGCCGTGTCGGCGACTTCACGAACGCTCTTCGCCACGCGCGCGCCGATCGCCGCAAGCTCCGCCATCGCCTGATCGTCGCGATCGAAGACAACCAGCGTGTGACCTGCCTCGATGAGACGACGGGCCATCGGCCGCCCCATGACACCGACGCCGATAAAACCGATCAGTTTCCTTTCCGCCATGACCTTTCCTCGTCAATAAAAAGCATTCGCTCTGCCGGGCACGAATCAATGCCCTAAGCGCCACAGGTGCGCGCAAGCCGCATCGGCGCGGCTGCATCACCTGCACTGTCGAGCGCCCAAAGCGCGTCGATCAACGGTTGGGCCGCCACGCCCGAGCCGCCATAGGCGATGAGCTCCCGCAGCTTCGCCTCGAGTTCGGCATCCGCAAGCGGTGCCTCGAGGCTGCCGCGCGCGGCGTCCACCTTGCGCGAGACGGTGCCGCCCGAGCGCAACGTGACGATGACCTGGGCCGACTCGACAGGGAAACGCGGATCGTCGATGAACACGACGCGACTGCCGAACGCGCGTAGCGCCGGGTCCATCACGCTCGCATCGCTGAATTCCGCAAGACCCGCCTTGCCCTTCGCGAGCGCGACGGCGACCGCATGCTGCGCGCTCACCTGCGATTCACGCCCCGACCGGATGCCCGGGCGGTCGGTTCGCTCGCGCAGCAATGGATGACCGACCAGTTCGATACGCTCGATGTCGGCAAGCGCGAGCTGCGCGCCACGTGCGAGATCCAGACACGCTTCGATCACCGGGTTGAGCACGACGCCGCACGGATAGGGCTTGTATGTGTTCGACAGCAACGCCCAGTCGCGGCCGAGGCCTTCGCTGATCGCGCTGAAATCGGGTCGTTCTGCGGTCACCCGCAGGAAGCCGCGCTCGCCTTCGAGGGGCTGCCCGGGGCCCGAAAACCCTTCCGCCGCCAGCAACGCGGAGAGCAATCCGTTGCGTGCCGCATTGCCCACGCTAATGCTTTTCGACATGCTGCCCAGGGTCTCGACCAGCCCCGACGCCTGCGCGGACGCGTTGCCGAACGCCCAGGCAATATGCTGCGCATCCAGTAGCATCGCCCGCGCGGCGCCCGCAGCCGCGCCGAACACGCCGCACGTCGACGTGATGTGCCAGCCGCGCTGGTAATGGCCTGGCGAGACGGCGTTGCCGAGCCGGCACTCCACTTCGACGCCGAGCACGAATGCGAGCAGCAACTGCTCGCCGCTGAGTGGCGCGGACTGTGCCAGCGCGAACAGCGCGGCGGCGACAGGCGCCGTCGGATGGATGATGGTCGGCAGATGCGTGTCGTCGAAATCGTAGACGTTCGCGCTCATCGCATTGAGTGCCGCGGCGTTCAGGATATCGGTGCGTTCGGGACGGCCAATGAGACTGGCTTCCTCCGCGGAACGGAAGCGCCCGTATACCGCTGTGGCCTTTTCGACCGCCGGATCGGCGCATCCCGCCAGCGCCACCGCAAAATAGTTCACGAGCGCGCGCTTGGCTTCGTGGCGCACCGCGGGCGGAATGTCGTCCCAGCGTGTACGCGCGATGAATTCAGCAAGCTGCCGGGTGAGCGCCGGGGCTTTCCCCACCGGCATGTCCGCTGTCTGTGGTTCGCGTTCAGCTCGCAAGCCAGCCTCCCTCGATCGGCATCGTCGCGCCGGTGATCTGGTTCGCCGAGGCGCTGCACAGAAACACGAGCAAGTCGGCCACATGCGCAGCTTCGACAAGCTCGCCGGTGGGTTGCTTGCCGCGGAGAAACTCGCGCACGGCATCGTCGCGATTGAGTCCGCGCGTATCCATCAGTTCGCCGATGCGGCCGTCGATACTCGGCGTCAGCACCGAACCAGGACAGATCGCGTTGCACGTGATGCCCTGATTGACCGTTTCGATTGCAACTGCGCGCGTCAAACCGAGCAGCGCCGTCTTTGTTGTCACGTAGTCGACGCGATTTGCGACCGCGCGCGATCCATACACGGACGTCATGTTGAAGATCCGGCCCCATCGGCGCGAGCGCATGTCGGGCAATGCAAGCTGGATCGCACGAAACGCCGCACTCAGATTGACGGACAGCGCCTCGTTCCAACGCTGCTCCGGAAAGGTATCGATGCTCGCAAAATGCCTGACCACCGCGTTGTTCACCAGCACGTCGATCGATCCCATCTGTTCACGCGCGGCGTTCAGAAGCGTATCGACCGCGTGCGTGCTGCGCAGATCCGCCTGCAGATAGACCGCCACGACGCCCTGCTCCTTCAGCTCGCTGACTGTGCGCTCCATGGCCGCCGGCCGTTCCAGGCCGTGCAGCACGATATTGCAACCCGCCCGCGCAAGCCCCTGCGCCATCGCGAGACCAAGGCCGTTCGACGAACCGGTGATCAGCGCGGATTTTCCTTTCATCGTCATGTGCATGGCGGTTAGCGCGGCACCACGTCGAGGCGCGCGATCCATCCTTCCGTTTCGCGATCGTGCGGCGCGTAGCGCTTCAGCACATCGGGGTCGTGGCCGGGAATCACATGTTCCGCCGAATCCGCGAGCCGGTGCGCAGCAGCGTACCCCTCGAGCATGTCGCCGACGTTATAGACGACTGGAAACGGACGGCTCTGCTGCATGTTCGCGTAGAAATGCGACGCGTCCGACGCGAGCACCACCCAGCCGCGCGCCGTATGCACGCGCACGACCTGCAGGCCGTTCGTATGACCGCCGACCCAATGCACGCTTAAGCCCGGCGTCAGCGACGATGCGCCGTCGTGAAACTGAACGCGGCCATCGAATACACGACCGACCATCGACTTCACGTCTTCGGCCTCGAAGGGATGGCTCAGACTGCCGTGACACATGCAGCGCCCGGTGCAATAGGCCATTTCGCGATCCTGTATGTGATATCGCGCGCGAGGAAAAAGCGAACGGTTGCCCGCATGGTCGTAGTGCATGTGCGTGATGATCACGTCTTCCACGGCGTCGGCGCGAATGCCGATTTTCTTCAGACCGTCCTCGACGGAATGCGTGATCGTGCGCCCACGCTTGCCGGCCATCTCGGCGTCGAACCCCGTGTCCACGATGAATGCGCGCGACTCGCCGACCACCGCCCAGACGAAGTAGTCGAGAGGCATCGATACGTCGTGCGCGTCGCCGCCGAGAAAGTTCTCGGGCGCGCGACGGTCGTGGAATGCATATTTGACGGCGAAGATACGGTAGTTCTCTATCGGCGAAGACATGTCTCGATGTTCCTGTTTTCCTGATTGATTCGGTTTGCGTCGGCAAATGGACTCAACTTCTTATCGACCCGCTGTAGCTGTTCGCGCTTCAATGCCGCCGCCTTCGACGCTCGCGGCCTGCGCGGCGATCTCTTCAAGCGAACGGTTCTTCGTTTCCACTCCGAGCACGCCAACGATCAACGCCTGCAGCAACAAGGTGCCGACAATCAGCGTCACCACACCCGCTATGCCGAAACCGCCGAACGCGGCCGCCACTGCATACGGCACAAGAATGTTCACGCCGCGCCCGATGGTGTTGCACAGGCCCGCACCGCGCATTCTCAACGCGGTCGGAAAGAGTTCCGGCACATAGCTCGCCACGCTGAACGACGACAGCACATAGATGCAGCAGGTAATGGCAAAGCCCGACGCGATGATGGCGGCCTCCGATCGGGCAAACGGATACGCAATGCCAAACACCATACCGATCAACGAGAACGCCACGATGCCCCACTTGCGCCCCATGCGTTCGGCCAGGGCAAATGCGATCAGCGATCCCAGCGGGCCGCCGGCGAACATCAGCGTGGTCAGTCCGAGAGAATTCGACATGCTGTGCCCCTGCTTCACGAGGAAGGTCGGAATCCAGCTGACGAACGCGTAATTAACGGTAAAGAGCGCGACGAGCACCGTAATACCGGTGATGGTGCGTGTCAGCAGACGGCGCGAAAACAGATCGCTCAGACGCGCTGGTGCCTCGACAGGTGTCGCGAGATCGCGCTGCGCCGTGCCGCCTGCTGCAGCGTGCGGCACGACGCCGCACGCCACTTCGATGCGCGACACGATCTGGTCCGCCTCCTCGGTCCGCGAGCGGGACGCAAGCCAGCGCGGCGATTCCGGCATCGATTTGCGCAGGAACCAGACGACCAGCGCACCGGCGCCCGCGATCACGAACATCCAGCGCCAGCCGTAGCGCGGCACGATCAGCCAGCCAAGAAATGCCGCGAGAAACAGCGACGTATTGATGATGAGATTCAGGATCGTGCCGAACCGGCCGCGCCACGCGGCCGGAATGAATTCGCTCAGCGTGCCGTAACCGACCACGATTTCCGCGCCCATGCCGACGCCCATCACCAACCGGAAGAAGATCAGCCAGTAGATGGAAGGCGCCAGTGCCGCCGCGATCGATGCAAAGCCGTAGATGCCGAGATTGAACTGATACGAGAAGCGGCGCCCGAAGCGGTCACCCAGCACACCGGAGAGCCACGCGCCCGCCATCATGCCGATGAAGGTCGCCGACACGAAGGCCGCGTTGAGTTGCAGCGTGGATTCGCCCTTCTGAACGAGCGCGGCAAGTACCGTGCCCGCGATGTAAATGTCGAACGAATCGAAGAACATGCCGGCCGCGATCAGCCCCAGCAGACGCCAGTGAAATCCGGACAGCGGTAGCCTGTCCAGTCGTAAGCCAATGCCCGATTCAGAAACCATGTCGACCTGTCTCCGGTTTGAATGCTCGTGGTGCGTCGTCGCACACCTTCTAACTGATTATATTCCTGTCATACAATCCGTCAAGCAGGTTGGATGGTGAGATTCGCCTGCTTTGCTATTTCAGTTACGATGACCACGACGCCCCCATGCAGGGCTGCGCTGCATGTCACCTCCTTCGTGGATCGCAAGCATGGAAATCCGGCAATTGCAGTACTTCCTGAAGATCGTCGAGGCCGGCACGCTGTCCCGCGCTGCGATTTCAATGTCTGTCGGTCAGCCGGTGCTGAGCCGTGCGATCAAGTCGCTCGAAGATGAATTCGGCACCCCGCTCTTTCATCGCACCGGCCGCGGGGTCGTGCTGAGCAGGGCGGGCAAGCTGCTTGAACAACATGCCCGCGTGGTGCTCGACGCGGTCGGGCATGCGGAGTTCGAGATCAATGCCTTGAGCGTCGCGCCGGCAGAACGCGTGGTGGTCGGCCTGCCGCCTTCGGTGGGTGCCGTGCTCACCGCACCGCTTGTCAGGCAGTTCAGCCGTGAACTGCCGAACAGTGCGTTAGGCATCGTCGAAGGGTTTAGCGGCTACATGCTCGAGTGGCTGCTGTCTGGGCAAGTCGATGTCGCGATTCTTTATAACGCGCCGCGTCTGCGCACGCTGGCCACCGATCCGCTCGTGACCGACGAGATCTTCCTGCTCGGTCCGGCGAATGACCCGGCCAACGTCGGCGACGGACCGGTGCAGGCGGCGCGGCTCGCCGGAATTCCGATGATCCTTCCGACGTTGCCCCACGGGCTGCGCGTGCTGTTCGATCAGGTGCTCTCGAAAGCGGGTGCATCACCCACCGTACAGCTCGAAATCAACGCGATGCCGTCCACGCTCAGTCTCGTCGAAGCCGGTGTCGGCTACACGATACTGTCGTATTCGTGCGTGCATGCACAGGTCACGAGCGGCAAGATCCGCTGCTGGCGCATCGTGCAGCCGACGATGACCCGTTCGCTCGTGGTCGCAACGTCGACCAAACATCCTGTCACGCGCGAAGCGCGCCTTCTGATGCGCATGATCCGCAAGCAGATCGACCGGCTGGTCGACGAAGGATGCTGGGCGCCGGCCGGTCTCTAGCGCAATCAATGCAGCGGCATGCAGGGTTGCCGCCGCACCTCGGACGCGCTTCACGTGCGCCGGTATTGCGGGGCCGCGTCATGAAGTCCGGCCACGGTGTCCAGCTTGTCGGCGTGTACTTCTTCGAGCGATCGCATCCGCGTCTCGATACCGAAGAACACCAGCACGGCGACGAGGAACATGAACAGAAGCGCCATCAACGTCACGACACCGAGCAGCCCCGCCATCGAATACACCGCGACGACCAGATAAGGCACGCCCACGTTGGCGAGCCTGCCGAGCGAATTGCACAGTCCGACGCCACGCAGACGCAGACGAGTCGGGAAC
>Ga0157375_10004598_pt1 | contig 11994 bp, 14 predicted proteins | sample M35metaG_FD_115311 | JGI IMG/M metagenome (GOLD analysis project Ga0157375, IMG submission 115311) | Miscanthus rhizosphere microbial communities from Kellogg Biological Station, Michigan, USA - M3-5 metaG | ecosystem: Host-associated > Plants > Roots > Rhizosphere > Soil | place: USA: Michigan...
GATTCAGAACTGGGGTGATGCGGCGGAGCGGGCGGTGACTCTCGCGCCCGACCTTGCGGAGGCGCACCTTCGTGCCGCTCAGTACTACATGCATGGGAAAGATTCGAGCCAGGCGCAAACGCATTTCGCACGCGCTCAGGCTTTGGATCCAAACGATCCGCTGGTGCTCGGCATGTCGATGACGCATGCCGTCAGCGCCGGGCGTATGGAGGAAGCAGTCGAGATCCAGAAGCGTGTCGTCGCGATCGATCCACTCTCGGCGACCAATCGCGGCAACCTGGGCGGACTGCTCATGATGACCGGTCACTTGCCGGAAGCTCAGGCGGAGCTGGAGCGAGCGCTCGAGCTGAGCCCGACGCTGCCCAGCACGAGAGCAAACATCGCGGACGTGCTCATTCTGCAAGGTCGACCCGACGAAGCGCTCAAAGCCATCGCGCGCCTGCCCGAGGGATATGCTCGCGATCAACGATTCACGCTGGCCTACTTTGCACGCGGTGATGAGAGCGAAGGCGATGCGATGCTGGCGCGCCTGATCGCGCTGGCGGAGAAGCCGGATACCGACGCGACAGTCGCCGTGGCCATCGCCGAAGTGTATGCATCCAGGAACGACGCAGAGCGCGCGTTCAAATGGCTCGAGACGGCGCGTCTGCGCTCGCAGACGTACCCTGGAGTCCTGCCAGGATGGGCGATGCACGAGAATCTGGAAATCTCGCCATACCTCAAGCCGCTGCATGCGGATCCGCGTTGGGAAGCGCTGCTGGCGGCGACTGCGGATCAGTGAGAACCGGCCGGTTGTGCCGACCGGTCCTTCCGCCATCCTCGTGGTCAGATCCTAACGGCGGTGGTGGTCGTCATCTTCGTCCTCATCCGTGAAGAAGAAGTAGTCGGCCGTATAAGGGATGAACGCTTTCTTGCCGACGTCCGACGGCTGCGAGCAGCCCGTCGCGGGTGCGAGCCCGCCATACGTGTTCACTCGCTGGATGAACGTCGTGCGCGTCAGCAGATCGCCACCAGTGGGGCCTTCCTGCACGCCGACTTTTTCGAGCAACAGCCACGGCACCGAATTCGGTCGGACAAACTTGGGATCGAACGAAGGCTGTGAGGGCGGAAATACCCGTGCCCACACAGTGCTCGTGTCTCGCGCTTGCCACGCAGCGCGAATCGTCCCGTTGGCGACCACTCGTGGATCGGTGTTGGCATCGCGCGGGTCCGGGTTCGGGCCGAAGAAGTGGGTGATCGTCTGCTTGTCCGCCTTGTTGAACAGCGTGGCCTCGGGTGTGAACAGGACCCAGGCGAAGCCGCTACCAGAGGGTGAGCACGCATAGTTCTGCGTACCGGTGGCAGCGCCCTTGAGGAATACAAAGTTTCCTTCCGGCACATCGAGGCCTGCCGGTACAGCCGGTGGGCGCAAGTCGTGGGCGAGGGCGTTCTGGGACAGGGAGATCATCGCGGTCACTGCAAGCGCAGCGGCCGAACTGAAGGGTTTCATGCAATTTCCGATGGCGCGTCATGCGCCGGTTGGGGTGGTGGTCGATGGGCCATCACTCTTGGATTGTGTCCAGGGCGGCGGGAGGAGAACTGTCAACTTGTTGACAGACAGCAGCGTTGCGGTCGGCACCTGACCGAAACGTGAATCAGCCTGCCCCCTGCGGCCCCTTCACATGGCAAGCTGGCAGTGCATGTTACGCAGGATGCTTTGGATCGCTTTCTCGCTGTTCCCGATCGTGTCGTTTGTCGCCGTCATCGCAGCGAGTCGTACACCCCCAGCCGACTGGCCGGTTTGGGGCGCATTGCTCGCGGCTGGTGTGCCCGTCGCAATCGTGGAAGGCATGAAAGCGGAATGGTGGTTCGGCTTCGTGCTGGTGTGGGTAGCGCACTACGGCTTCTTCGTCCTGCATCCGTTCTTCAATGGCGCAGTGAGCGATATGAAGCGCAAGGCGGCCTGGTCAGCGTTGACGTTGATGTTCTACCCGTTCGTACCGCCGATATACGCGTGGCTCTGCACTGGTGCCGCAGGTAAGGATTGACAGCGAACACTCATGCCAGTCGGTACCATCCTCTTCGTCATCGTGGTCGGCGCAGGCATTGCGATGATGGTGTTCCTCTTCGTAAGGGGTGCCGGTCCTGATTGGATGTGGGTAGGTGGCCGCAATAATCCCCTCAGGAACCTCTTGTTCCGGCCGGACGGTTCCTGGAGGCGCTACGGCAAGGTCGGTGTGGTGACGTTCTGGTTGCTGATAGCAATCAGCGCGTACTTCTCCTGAATACCTCCACGTTGCGTGATGTGAGCCTGACGCTGCAAGGCACGGCTTCGCGATCGCCAAGGAAACCGCAGCTTCCGAATACTGGCAGCTGGGCGGCGCACCCTGACGCATGCAGTCGCCCATTCAGTGAACGAGCAGACGCGCGGCGACTGGATTCTCTGGGAGCCTTGTCTGCCACACGTGCGCCAGCTCCTGCTGGCGCTTGCGAATCGCTTCCGCCTTCGTGGTGTCTCCCGCTTGCGCGTACAAGCCCGCCAACGTCCGAAGCAGGCGCGCCATTCGCTGCGCCGAGCGCAGATCCTGATCTGGCGCGGCCCAGGGCGTTTCGAACTGTGCTTTGCTCAGAATCTCTTCATAACCTGCTGCAGCGTCATCGATGCGGCCGTTCGCCGCCGCAGCATCTGCTCGTGCGCTGAGCACTGCGAATTGCGGACTGTCGAGTGCGATTCCCTCGGAGGGTAGATCCTTCGTTTCTTCGAGCATCGCGAGCGCAAGGTCGAGGCGTTTCCCGGCTTCCTCCCCACGCCCGAGTCTTCGCAGCGGATCCGAGGACTTCGCGAGCAGCTCTGCGCGCGTGCGCTGTGACTTGGTCGTCTTCGGCGTGTCATCGAGGCGCTTCAATGCGTTGTCGTAAACAGCAAGTGCACGTTCCGGATCGCTCTCCTTCAGCAGATCTCCCAGCTCACGACTCGCCGTCGCCAGTCGTCCGCGGCTGGCTGCGTCCTTCGGATCGCGAACTGCATACTCGTCAGTGATGTCGACGGCTTTCTGGAGCGGAATCGTCGGATCGACCGAAGCGCCGGGATCGGCCTCTTTCACCTCACGCAGGATCATGCCTTCACGCAGCAGGATCCCATATCGATGACTCATGCGGGTGAGCGCGCTCGTATAGGTCGTGCGATCACCGATCTCACGCGCTTCTTGAATTGCCGTCAGCGCCTCCGGCAAGTTGCCTTGCAAACGCAGCGCATTGGCCATCACGCTGAGCGCCGAGCTGCGGCGCATGTCGGTATCGGGTCCGCCCTCGATCCTGTCGAGCTCGAGTACCCGGCGCAGCGCTCGAACCGCATCTTCGTATTGCGACATGTTCGTGAACGCCAGCGCCACGTTGCTGATGATGAACAGCACGTCGGTAAACTCTTTTCTATCCGGAGTGCCGATGCTCAAGAAGCGATCTGCGAGCGTGGCCGCCTTGCGCGCGTGTGTCAGTACTTCGTCGCGTCGCCGCCCCTCATCGGCCATGATCATCCGATCCTGCGCGATGTTGATCGCCAGGAGCAGGGCATGACGATCGTTCGGCCTCTCCGCGCGCACTGCATCGACATAGCCCTCGGCGATCTCGAGATTGCGCTCCGCTTTGTCGAACTCGCCGAGATTGGCATCGATGGGTACGCCTTGAATGTGCGCGACACGCCAGTAGCCATCGCCGAGAGCCAGCATGAGATCGAGATCGCCGTGCACGTCCTTCGCAAGACCTTCGAGGTACTGCAGCGATGCAGTGACCAATCGCTGCCGCGCCAACGTCGATTCGGGCAGTCCCACGATGGACCTGTCGAGCTCGAAGACCTTCGAGGACAGCGCTCGCAGCTGATCGAACCGCCGCTCGGCAATGACGCGTTCTCTGTTCACCGCGAACAGTCCAGCGCTCAGCGCCACGAGCAGCAATGCTCCTGCCGCCACGGAGACACGATTGCGACGCACGAACTTCTGAGCTCGATACAGCACTGAGTCGGGCCGCGCGCTGATGGGCCGATGAGTCAGGTAGCGGCGCAGATCATCGGCGAACGCGGTGGCCGAGCCGTAGCGTTCCTGCGGCGACTTCTTTAACGCCTTGCCGAGGATTGTCTGCAACTCGCCATCGACGCCGGGTGCGGTCTGCGTGAGCGGAGACGGATCGACGTGCAGAATTCCGTGAACAACTTCTGCCGGGGAGCTTGCCTGCGCGCCGGTTGGATGCGTGCCGCTCAGTAACACGTAGAGCAGCACGCCGAGCGCATACACGTCGGTCGCCATCGTGATAGGCGCATTCGTGAGTTGCTCGGGAGCGGCGTAGGCGGGAGTCAGTGCGAACATGCCTTCGCGCGTGACCATCGCGAAGCCTGGCAGATTGGCGTCCTCGACGAGCTTCGCGACGCCGAAGTCGAGCAACTTCACGACGCCATCGTGCGTGACCAGGACGTTCGAGGGTTTGATGTCCCGGTGTACGACCAGATGTTCCTGCGCATGCGTGACAGCCGCCAGCACATCCATGAAGAGTCGCAACCGCGCTTTGACATCGAGCGACTTCGAATCGCAATACCGATCGATGGGAATGCCTTCGACATACTCGAGCGCGAGGTACGAACGACCATCTGCCGTCGCGCCGGCATCGAGCAGCCGGGCGATGTTGGGGTGTGCGAGTCGACCCAGCAGTTGTCCTTCACGCTGAAAGCGCTCGGCCAGCCCGCCTTTCGGCGCAGCGCTGCTCAGGAACTTGATCGCACACTGTCCCTGGTAACGACCATCGCTGCGCACGGCGAGCCAGACCTCGCCCATGCCGCCGCGGCCGATCAGTCGCTCGAGGGTGTACGCGCCGACCTGCATGCCGCAGTTCGCGGCCGGTGCCGGCGGATCGATTGCGGAGCGTTCGAGAAAGCCCTGAGCGTCAAGCACTGCGTGACGCGCCAGCAGGCTACGCACCTTCTGCGCGATCACGGGCTGCGTCTGCGTCAGCTCCGCGAGCCACGTTTCCCGCTCAGGGGGTTCGAGATCGAGTGCGCGATCGAGATAGGGAGCGACGCGATCCCATTCGAGCGAAGTGTGCGATGCTTGCTGCATGGCTTACTCGATCGGCTGACCGTCGAGATACTGGTGCAGCAGAATGCGGGCCTTCTCCCAGTCGCGCTGGACGGTCCGCTCCGACACCGAGCGCATGCGTGCGATCTCGGCGAGCGAGAAGCCGCAGAAGAACTTGAGGTCGACACATTCGGCGAGCGCGGGATCCACTCGCATGAGTTCTTCGAGCGCCTCGTTCATCTTGATGGAATCGAAATCCTCTTCCTTGGCGACGGGCAGCTCCATGGACAACGACGTGATCTCGAACTGACCGCCGCGCTTCTGCGCCTGGCGATCGCGCAGGTAATTGAGGATCAGCCCACGCATGGCGCGCGACGCGTAGACCATGAACCGTCCGCGATCGACGGCAGGTGCAGTTTCACGCTCGCAGATGTTGAGGAACGTCTCGTGCAACAGCGTCGTCGGGCTCAGCGTCGCGTGAGAGTTGCGGCGTAATTCCCGCTGCGCCATGCGATGCAATTCGTCATAAAGCGCGGCGAAAAGCGCCCGCCGCTGTGCGACGTCTCCGCCTTCAGCCGACTCGACGAGTGCCAGGAGCGCTTCTTCTGTCATGTCATGGAGCGCGTTGTTTGGACAAATACTAGCCTTCGCGGATCGACGCTCACAATGGCCCGTTGGTCCTTCGCGAAAAATATCGGGGCGCTGTCGTGTTTGCCTCGGCAACCGTGACTACCTAGTCAGGACCCTGGGAATAGCGAGGAACGGACGATGATCAACAGACGAACTTGGGCGGCACTCGCCGCCATCGCGGGCATAGTCACGGCGGCACCGGCTTCGGCCACTCTGGTCACTTCTCGCGATGCATTGGGCGGCACCGATTTCATCGACTGGGAAACGGTCGGCTCGTCGTTCGACTCGTTGCCCGAGCCCTTGGAGATGACCTCGAACGGCGGCGTCACGGCGATCGTCCGTGGATCTGGCAACGGCCTGGTACGTGACGGCTTTCTCGGCAGCCTTTTGCCCTTCAGAACGGTCGAGTCCAGGCGCTGTGGTGCCGATGACGCCGGGCAGCCCATCAATTGCGGAGTCCCGCGCATCAGCCTGTCATTTGCCTCGGGGCTGACTGCCTTCGGAGCACAGATCGAGGATGAGGGCTTCGACTCGTTCTTTACCGGCAGCATTTCGGTGTTCGATTCGATCGGCAATCTGCTCGAGTCGTGGACCGCGGGCGGTTTCAATTCCGCACCGTTCCTCGGCGTAACGCGAGCCACGGCGGACATCTTCCGCATCGACTTCGGCACCAACACGGGCAATGACTTCGCGATCAATCGCGCCGACTTCATCGGCGGATCGCCCGAAGTGCCGCCGCCGCCGCCGTCATCGGTTCCGGAACCTGGATCGCTGGCGCTGTTCGGGCTCGCGTTGTCGGGTGCAGTGTTCATCCGCCGGAGGAAGAGCCGCGAGTTGAGTAGTCGATAGAGTTGCTTTCGCGGGGCTGCAACCTTGCTGCCGATCGAAGCGTCGCAAGGCGATGCGATCGGCTCTGCAAAGAGCAACGCTGGGCGTAGTGGCAGCGATTGCGATAACAACAGCCATGGATGCCACAGGGTTGTCGGCATTCAGTGCGCTGCCGTTGTTTCCGTTAATGGGTCTCCTTTGGTATCTCGAGAAGCACTCGCGTCAGGACATCGGCCTGGTAGGGGGGCGGCCGCTTGGCTATGGCCTGGCCATCCTCTATCCGACACTGGTCCTCGGGGCTGTCGGAGGTATCTCCGCTGCATCAGGCGCGCTCGATGCCGCGCAGATTGATTGGAGCGGGGCCTGGCGCAAAGTCGCGATAGTGTCGGCCGCCACAGTGGTCGTTGCGCTCATCACGGAAGAGGGATTCTTCAGAGGCTGGCTCTTCGCCTCCCTGCGACGCGCAGGTCTCAACGGAGCTGCAACCCTGGTCGTGAGCAGCCTGGCGTTCTCACTCTGGCATTTGTCGGCCGTCACGCTCAGCACAGGATTCGATCTGCCTGCGGCGCAGATCCCCGTGTTCATGCTCAACGCAGTTGTCCTGGGGTTGATCTGGGGCCTGTTGCGGGCGAACTCCGGTTCGATACTCGTCAGCAGCGTCAGTCATGGACTGTGGAACGGAGGTGCATATGTGTTCTTCGGATATGGCACGACCGCTGGTGCGTCAGGAATCCACGACACGGCGATCTACGGCCCCGAGGTGGGCATCCTTGGATCGGGGCTGAATCTCCTGTTTGCCGCAGCGCTGTGGGGATGGACTATGCGGAGCTCCGCGAAGGGATCTGCACCGCTCGCGCAACCGCCGGTCGCGCAATGAACGCAGCCAGCGCGCGCTGTACGTTCGGCAACTCTTGAATCCTGACCAGATCACCCGCGCCGTAGTAGCCAACGAGATTCCGGATCATCGGGAACGTTCCGATGTCTGCGACCGTGAATTCGTTTCCCATGATCCACTCACGCGTAGCCAGTCGCTCCTCGATCAAGTCGAGCAGGCGGCGTGACTCCGCCACGTAGCGATCGCGCGGCCGCTTGTCCTCGTACTCCTTCCCTGAGAACTTATGAAAGAAGCCGACCTGACCGAAGATCGGACTGATGTTCGCCGACGTGAACATCAGCCACTGGAGCGTCTCGTAACGCGCCGCACCGCTCGCTGCGAGAAACTTGCCGCTCTTGTCCGCAAGATAAATAAGTATCGCGCCTGACTCGAACAGCGCGAGCGGCGAACCGCCGGGGCCGAGCGGATCGATGATCGCCGGGATCTTTGCGTACGGATTCAATGAGCGAAATTCCGCCGAGAGCTGTTGCTTCAGGTCGAAGCGCACCAGGTGCGGTTCGTAGGGCAGACCCGTTTCCTCGAGCATCACCGACGCTTTCACGCCGTTCGGCGAGTTGATCGAATACAGCTGAATGCGCTCCGGGTGCTGCGGCGGCCACGTCCGGGTGATCGGAAAATCTTGCGGAAATTTCATCGTGCGACTCGCTTGCAGTCGGTTCACGCGCCATGGTATCCGTTCGGACATGCAACGGGCGGCGATGCGCGCATTGTTCATACCCGTCTACGGCCTTGCCGGGTTCGGCACCTTGGCCGCTTACATTTATTTCGTCACGGGCGTCATTGCGGGAGTCGAGGCTGTCGCGGACGGCAGGTACTTCCTGGGCCCCGTGCTTTCGCTGCTCAGCCTGTTCGGTGCGTTCGCTCTCTGGCGAGTCTGGTCGATTGGCGGCCGCATCTGGCGCTACGGCGCCTATATGAATGCGTCACCGAAGGATTATCGGTACGACCGTGCCGGCATGGCGGCCGCCGGTGCAGCCTTCATCGGCTTCGTCGCGATCTCCGCTGCGATCGATCGAGGTGGCGTCCTATTCTTCAGCTTCGTGCTCATGCCGGCGACCTGCCTTGCGATCCTTACGTTTCTCTGGATCACGTCCGACCCGTCATCACCGCCGGCTCGCAGCAGCGAAGGCGCCAACGATCGTCCCACCTCCGCAGGTTTAGCGCTCGCGGATTTGCCAGGCGTCGTCTGCGGAGCGGTGCTTGGTCTGTACGGGGTCTATCGTTTCGTGCCGCTGCCGGTTTCCGGCATGGGTATTTGCGACTGGACTCTCTTCTATCCGCTCGAGTCGGGCCTGTGGCCCTACGACCGGAGCGAGGTGTTCGATGGTTGTAGCGATGGTGCGTCGATGGTCAGCATGATCTGTGGCGTGCTGTCGATCGTGTGCGTGATTGCCGCCGCGGCCGCTGCCGTCATCGGCAGAAACGCAAATGCACTACGCGGGGCGTGGGCTACTGGAATCGTCGTCGCAGTTGTTCTTGCCAGGTTGGCAATTCAGAGGGGCTTTGCTCCCGGTGCGCAACACGTCGGGTGGGTGGCGTCAGCCATAGTCGGCGCACTCATCGTTTTAGCCGTCGCGTGGCTCGGTTATGTTGGTGGAAGGCGTGGCGTAGAGTTGCGCCGGCGTTTGTTCGGCCAAACGGCTCCCGCTACTGACTTAGTGAAGGGGAATCCATGAAAGCAACTCGTATTGCCGCCGTATCGATCCTCACCGTCGCCAGCGCATTGGCTCTCCATCTCGCGTCAGCGCAACAGCCGGGGGTCAAGCGAACCGAGCTGCAGCGGCACGATCTCAGCACTCCCGGTCGTGAGATGGTTCAGGTGCGCGTCGAGGTCGACCCGGGTGTGGCGTTACCGGTCCACACGCATCCCGGCGAAGAAGTCGTCTACATCCTCGATGGCACCTGGGAATATCAGATCGAAGGCAAGGACATGATGACGCTCAAGGGCGGCGACGTCGCGTTCGTTCCGGCGGGCACGAAGCACAGCGCGAAGAACGTCGGCAGCGGCAAGGGCTCCGCGGTCGCGACCTATATCGTCGAGAAGGGCAAGCCGCTGGTCGTGCCGGTGAAGTAAGCGACGTGTCTAGTGCAGAAGATCGGCGAGATAAATCGCCTCATTCGCTCTGAATCGCGCCTCCTGTGCGAGCGGGCTCTTGCCGCTCTCCGTGTTTCGCCACAGTTCGGCACGCTGCTCGCAGAGTTCGCGACAGCGGCTGCGTTCGGCGGCGACGTGTTTCGACACCAGATTGGCGATTGCCTCGAGCAGAATCGGGCGAGCCGCCAGCGGCACGGGCAGCAGTTGATGTTTGAGCGCGTCGGCGACGAATTCCGGAGTGATGTCCGACATGGCGTACCTCAAGAATGGATCCTGCATGTGCGGGGCAATGAAGTTTACCGTCTCGGATGACCTGAAGCCTCCGGACGCTTGCCACTGCGTGCAGTGTCGGAAATTCTCCGGGCATTACTGGGTTGGCAGCGACGTGCCAAGGAGTGCAGTCAAGATCTCAGGTCTCGAGCACGTCACTTGGTATGACTCGTCGGCGAAGGTACGTCGCGGCTTTTGTGCCGTCTGCGGGTGCTCGATGTTCTTCGATCCACCGGCCAAGGACTGGATTGGAATCTCCTTGGGAGCGTTCGACAGTCCCACCGACACGCACCTGCTCGGTGCCTTCGACCGAGACCGGATCAGGCAGCATCCATGCCACATTGCACTGGCAGGGAATGACAGTGCGCGATCCGGACGGCAATCAAGTACCGTTCTCCGTCTGCTCGGTGAGCGGAACGGATTGGGCGGCAGCGCTATGAGCGGCGATCAATCGTCGTGATCGTGTCCCGCTGTGCTGCGTACGACGCGACCGTTGCGTGCCTGCAGCGGGCGGAAGTTGTTGCCCAGGATGTGGTTGAATGCCTCGAACTGCGCTTTCGACAACGTCGCCGGGTGCTTGAGTACGAACCACGTGACCGTCTCCGAGCACGGCGGTGTCGTGAGCGAACCAGCGTAGGTGTAGTAGGCAGCCGTGTCGGTCAGGCCGTCGGCCAGATCGATGGAATGACCGGAGTGCGTCTCGTCACCTGATTTCTGCGGCAGGCCGGCGTTGATCAGTCGATCGAGAAAGTGGCTCTTGGGTCCGAGCTCGTAGATAACGCCGACGACTGCCATCGTGCCGTCTTTCAGATTCTTGAACACCGCGTGCTGTTCCATGACGCCGCGATGGCCGTGCACCGCGTGCTCGGACAGCGTGTGGAAGTGAAACTGCTGCAGCTCATAGACGGCGCCGTTGAGCACGAGCTCACTGCCGTTCTCGTACTCCTGCTCGATCGTATGACCGTTGTTGGTCAGCGCGATTTCAGTTTCGAGAATGTGCAGATCCAGCCGCCGTAAGTGCGGATCGGCAACTGTGTCCCGAATATCGATGGGAGTCTGTCGCGCGCCGGGCTCGGTACTGCGCCCGCACGCTTCCCATCCAGGCGTCTCGCTCCAGAAGCCGGGACCGTGATCTCCGTTGTAGGAGAACTCATCCGCCCAGGCATTGCCGGCGAAGCAGGATGCCAGCAGCAAGCTGGCGTACATCGACTGTCGAAGCAACTGGCCCGATTTCATCGCACACCTCCTGGTGATGAGATCAAGCCTCCCCTTGCGCGGGTTCTTATAGCTCCGTGGCTCGCGTAACTTCATTAATATGACGCAACGTTTGGGCCCCCATGAGGACCGGCTTGATTACCGTCGTCCAGATCGCGTAGCCCTGCGCGTTCATGTGGATGCCGTCCCAGCCGTACAGGTCGCCCCGCGGATTGCCTTGCGCATCCAGCATCGGCGGCACGATATCTATGTAGTGGAGTCGTGAGTCGCTCGCGCAGTGATCGCGGATCAGGCGATTGGCGATCTGCATGCTCGGCCACTCGGCAATGCGCCTTTTGGGCGGCTTGATGGAGATGAAGTAGATCGGGGTGCCGGGCTGCCGCGCAAAGATCTTCTGGCAGAATGCGCGAAATGCATCGCGGACTTCCTCGGGCGTCCGCTTGCTCGACCAAAGCACGCCAGCCATGTCGTTTTCGCCGGCGTAGAACACGATCGCTTTGGGCTTGTACTGCAGGACGACGCGGTCGGCGTAGTACGTGACGTCGTCGATCTGCGATCCGCCGAAGCCGCGATTCAAAACCGGCAGCGGCGACATGTCAGCGACCAACGTACTCCAATAGCGAATGCTCGAGCTGCCAGTGAAGAGGATGACGTCGTTCGGCACGCCGTCACGGCGATCGAATTTGTCGAAGCGCCGCATTTCGCCAGCCCACACGGTTGGGTCCTTGCGATGAATCTTGATGACGAAGCGGAGCACGACGACTGCGAATGCTGCGAGGAGCAGCAAAGCGATCGCAGTGAGTGGGTGTGCGCTGATGAAGCTCATGACCCGTGCGCCCGTATCGGCCAGTTTCTGGGGTAGAGATTGAGTAACTCGCTGCGCTCTTGCGCTGAGAGCGGGAACATCTTTGGCGATGACGCCTCGAACGCGTCGGGTCGGCAGGACGCCGGACGTCCGCACATCAGTAGCTGCGGATCGCGGTTGTGATCGAGACCCAATGCGTGACCGATCTCGTGCGCGA
>Ga0157375_10004601_pt1 | contig 11989 bp, 9 predicted proteins | sample M35metaG_FD_115311 | JGI IMG/M metagenome (GOLD analysis project Ga0157375, IMG submission 115311) | Miscanthus rhizosphere microbial communities from Kellogg Biological Station, Michigan, USA - M3-5 metaG | ecosystem: Host-associated > Plants > Roots > Rhizosphere > Soil | place: USA: Michigan...
CGTTCGATCATCGCGCGTCGCGGTTCGAGGAGGCGTTCGAGATCGTCCGGCGGCTCCTCGGGGGCGAGCGAGTGACGCTTCGCGGCTCGTACTGGCGCGTGGAGGATGCCGTGCTCCTGCCGGTGCCGTCGCGCCGGCCGCCGCTGATGATCGGCAGCGCCGGCGAACGGGTCCTGTCGGTCGCGCTGCCGCACGTCGACATGTGGAACACGTGGTTCGATTGGTACGGCAACACGCCTGAAGGGTTCGCGGCGCGGAACGCAGAGATCGACGCGGCCGCGGAGCGTGCGGGTCGCGACCCTCACGAGATCCAACGAAGCGCATGCGTGCACGTGGTGCTGGACCGCGGCGTCGACGGCCGTCCGATCGATCCGGGCTGTCCGCCGCTCGAGGGCACGCCCGAACGGATCGCGGAGGGCCTCGCGGAGATGGCTGAGGCCGGAGCCGACGAAGTGATCTTGGTCGTCACGCCGATCGACGAACGGTCGATCCATCGGCTGGCCGAGGTCCTCGCCCTGCTGTGACGCGACCGGCTAGCATCCCCGGCGTGGAGCCGATCGTGAACGCGTGGGAGGGCGACGGCGCATGGTTGAAGACCGCGTTGCATACCCACACGTCCGACACGGACGGTGAGCTCACGCCGGAAGCGGTTGCCGCCCATTACGAGTGGGCGGGGTTCGACGTCCTCACGATCACGGACCACTGGACCCTCACGTCCGTCCCGTCCACCGAGCACCTGCTGATCATCACGGGCGCCGAACTCGCCGTCGACCCTCTGGGCGCCGGCCGCTACACCGAGATCCTGGCGATCGGGATCGACGAGCTGCCCGACGATCCGGGGGGCGATCGCGCGTATTGGGAGCGGATCGACAGTTACGACTTCAAGACGTTCCCCGACCTGTCCACCGCCGCCGCGTTCATCACCGGCCAGGGCGGCGCCGCGTTCGTCGCCCATCCGTACTGGAGCGGGCTCACGCCGGAGGTGATCCTCGGCGCCGAGGGCCTCACGGGGCTCGAGCTCTTCAACGCGAGCTCCGAACGGGAAACGGGCCGCGGCGATTCGTCGTACCTCTGGGACCTGGCGCTCGAGGCCGGCATGTCTCTGTCCGCGATCGCGACCGACGACAGCCACTACCCGCTGTTCGACGTCGGCGACGCGTGGACCATGGTGCACGCGGCCGATCGTTCGCACGGCGCCGTGCTCGAGGCGTTGCGGACGCACCGGACGTACGCGTCGAACGGTCCGGTGTTGCATGACGTGCGCCGCGACGGCGACACGATCGAGGTGCGGTGCAGCCCCTGCCGTTCGGTGGGGGTGCACACGCGTTACGAAGAGGGCTGGACCGTTCGCTCGGATCATCGAGGACGTCAGGAGGGCGCCCGGATCCTCGAGCGGGATGACGCGGGTTTGGTCGTCCGCTCTCGGTTCCAGCCGGAGGTACCGGACCTGCCGTTCATGCGCGTGGTGGCCACCGACGCCCGCGGACGGACGGCCTGGACCAACCCGCTCTAACCGCGACCGAGCAGGAACCACGCCTCCGTCGGACCTTTGCCCTTCAGCTCCACCGTGGTGGGCTCTGAGAACCTGAACCGGCCCAGGAGCAATCCGTGCGTGGCCGCCGAGACGAGGATCCGCCCCGGTTCGCCGTGCGACTCCAGTCTGCTCGCCACGTTGACCGTGTCGCCCCACAGGTCGTACGCGAACTTGCTCCGACCGATCACACCCGCGACCACCGGGCCCGAAGCGACGCCGACCCGGATGGCGATGGACTCTCCCGTCGGCCATCGGGCGCCGTCGAGGCAGTCCAGGATGTCCAGCGCCATCAGGGCGGCCGCATCGGCGTGATCGGGCCGGGGGTCCGGCGCTCCGGCGACCGCCATGTAGGCGTCGCCGACCGTCTTGATCTTCTCCATCCCGACGCGGTCGCACACCTCGTCGAAGCGCGAGAACACGTCGTCGAGCACCACCACCAGCTCGTGTGGGGCGATGCGCGAGGCGTGCTCCGTGAATCGCACCAGGTCCGCGAACAACACGGTGACGAGCTCCAGGCCGTCCGCGATCTGCGCGTCCTGCGGGGGTGTGTCGCCCGCCTGCAACCGGTCGACGATCGATCCCGGCAACGTGTTGCGCAGCAGTTCGTCCGCCCGCCGGCGCGCGCGATCCAGCTGCCGCTCACGCAGGAACACCAGACGCTCGTTCCGCTCCAGGCCGTATCCCGCCGCCATCCCGATGACGGCGATCGAGACGAGGAACGAGTCGGCGAGCCAGAGCTCGCGGACCGTGTCGTTCACGATCCCGTAGCTCACGACGTTGTAGTAGGCGATCATCAGGACGCCCACGATCGCCGAGTACGCGAACGGCAGGCGGCTGAGGATGTAGCAGAACATGAGGATCACCATGAGACCGGCGTACGCCCATTCGGCGGGAGCAACGGGGACGAACACCCGATGGGTCGCCCACAGCCCGGCGTTGAACAGCAGGATGAACGACATCCACTCGCGCCAGTGGGGCGGGAACCAGCGCGTGTACGTGACACCGAGGCTGATCACGAGCGAGGGGACGGCGATCCCGTATCGGATCACGAGATCCGCCCCCTGGTCGCCGGGGATCACGATGTCCGCCAGGAACACGAACACGATCCACAGCACGATCCCCAGGACGTGGGCCAGCCTGAGATACGGAAGGCTCACCGTGAAGTACGCCGTCTGGAAGTCGCTCTCGAGCGCGGGATCGATGAAGCGCAACGACACCGGGCGCATCTCGACCGACTGCTCCAGGAACCGATGGAGCGGGCGGGGCACGAACCACGCGCGGGTACGTTCGGGACTGCGTCGGGACGGGTCCATGAGCGCAGGCATCGTATATGTCGTTCGTTGACTGGTCGTGAGAACCTATCCCGATGAAATCCCGCATCGCCCTCGTCGCGCTGGCGCTCTCCGGCATCCTGTTCGTCGGGGCGCAGCCGGCGCTCGCCGCAGGCCCGACGACGGAGTCCGTTCCCGGGTTCAACCTGCTCCCCGTCGAAGGAGGGTGCGGCTACACCCCGACGGTGACCCAGCGTGACCCGCGGACGCTGACCACGTGGACCGACCGGCGCGGGGCGACCGTCCTCCAAACGCTGCGGGCCGCCACGACCACCCAATACGCGGGCGGAGCGGGCGGCACGATGCAGCTCGATGAGAACTGGCTCGTGACGATCACGCCCAACCGCGACGGCACCAGCACGATCCTGTTCGTGGGCCGCGGCGCCCTCTGGGGCACCGACGCGGGCCTCGGTCGGTCCTTCTTCCAATGGGTGACCGGCGTGGTCGTGATGCGGGGGTCGTACGACATGAAGACGGGGATCTTCCTCGTCTCGTCGAAGACGATCCTGGGTCAGGTCACGGACATGTGCGACGCCTTGGCGACGGGGCTGAAGCCGCGACACTGAGACGGGCGGCCCGCGCGATCACGGGCGTCCTCGCGACGCTCGCGCTCGTCTGGGGTTCGCTCTCCACCGCGCCGGCCGCGCAGGCGAGACCCCATGAGGCTCGGAACCACAGGGTCGACCCGCACAAGGCGCCCGCCCCGCCGCCCAACAGCCTGCCCGGCATCGACGTCAGTCACCATCAGAACGCGATCGACTGGACACAGGTCGCGGGATCGGGCATCCGGTTCGCGATCGCGAAAGCGACCGAGGGGACCGGCTACATCGATCCGTTGTTCTCGACCAACCGTGCGGACGCCATGGCCGCAGGCATCACGTTCGGCGCGTACCACTTCGCTCGTCCGGACCTGCATCCCTTCGACGCGATCCCAGAGGCCGATCACTTCGTCGACACGGCGCAGCTGGCGCCCGGCAACATCCTGCCGGTGCTCGACCTCGAACGTTCGGGCAACCTCTCCCCGGCCGAACTGACAGACTGGGTGCTCCAGTGGCTCAGCCGCGTGACGGAGCGGACCGGCGTTCACCCCATCGTCTACACCAGCCCCAACGGGTGGAAGGACCGCATGGCCGACACCACGGCGATCGCCGACGCCGGGTACACCGTGCTCTGGGTCGCCCATTGGGGTGTCGCCTCTCCGACCCTGCCTGCGAACGACTGGCAGGGGAACGGCTGGACGATCTGGCAGTACAGCAACTGCGGCAACGTGCCAGGCATCACCGGCTGCGTCGACCTGGACTGGTTCGACGGGCTGGATTTCGCGCCGATCCTCATCCCTTCGCCCGACACCGTGGCCCCGATCGCGACGATCGCCACGCCGACAGGCGTGGTGGGACCCGTCACCGTCTCGTTCGACGAGATCGTCCGCGGCGTCTCCGCCGAAAGCCTGTCGCTACGACTCGCGTCCTCCGGCGTTCCCGTCGATTCGACGATCACCTGCGCATCGAAGGCCGGCGATCAGGTGAACTGCGCGACGGGGAAGCTGGTCGTCGCCGTGCTGGAACCGGACGAGCCGCTCGTCCCCGGGCAGAGCTACCAGGTCGTGGTGAATCCCGCCGGCACGATCGCACCGATCGTCGACCGCGGCGGGAACCCGGCGTCCACGACCCAGTCGGACTTCCCGGCGCCGACACAGGTGGAACAGGCGAGCGCCGCGATCCGATACGGCTGGCACACCGCGGCGTCGAAGGAGGCGTTCGGCCGGTCGTACGTCACGGATCATCTGTCCGGCTCGACGGCGTCGTTCGCGTTCAAAGGCAAGACCGTGACGTGGTACACGGTCACCGGACCCGCGCAGGGCAAAGCCTCGGTGTGGATCGACGGTCATCCGAAGGGAACGTTCAACCAGTACGCGCCTTCGACGACCTTCAAGGTCGCGCGATCCTTCCGACACCTGCCGCCCGGCGACCACACGATCACGATCCGCGTGCTCGGCACTGAGGGCGCGAAGGCCGCCACGGATGCGCAGGTCGCGGTCGATGCCATCGAGGTCGGCGGCAAGGTGGTGTGGAGCCCCGGGCTGACGTTCGGCTGGGGGAAGGCCAAGAGCGCGGCCGCCTCAGGGGGCGACGTCGCGGTGAGCGACCTGGCGGGATCGACCGCGACGTTCGCGTTCTACGGATCCGGCGTTGACTGGCAGACCGCCCGCGGGCGGCACCAGGGCCGGGCGCAGATCTACGTCGACGGCGTGCTCCGCAAGACCGTGGACAACTACGCGCCTAGCCCCGGCGTCGTCGTCCGATCGATCACCGGCCTGACCCTCGGGATGCATGAGCTGCGCATCGTCGTCCTGGGCGAGGCGCGCCCCGCCGCCGACGGCACGCAGATCTCGATCGACACCTTCACGGTGATCCCCTGAGCCGTGTCGTAAGCTAGGACGACGCTGCAAGTTGTCCGGCGATGAGCGACTCCAGCCTTCGGTCGTGATCACGGATCGGCCCCGACCCAACGGCCACAGAGATTGCTGGAGGATGCACCGTGCTCGATCAACGAACGCCCAAGACCGCCGTACCCGCGACCGACATGCTCACTCAGCTCGAACCCGCCTTGGAGCGCGGGCTCGAACGGCACCTCTCCCAGGCGACGGAATGGTTCCCGCACGAGTACGTGCCGTACGAGGTGGGACGCAACTACGTCGAGGAGCCGTGGGAGATCACGGACAGCCACCTGAGCGAGATCTCGCGGATCTCGCTCGAGGTCAACCTCCTGACCGAGGACAATCTGCCCTACTACCACCTCGCCCTCTGGGAGACGTTCGGCCGGGACGGGGTGTGGGGCGAATGGGTCCGCCGCTGGACCGCGGAAGAGGGGCGTCACGCGATCGTCCTGCGTGACTACCTGACGGTGACCCGCGGGCTGGATCCCGTCGCGCTCGAACGCGGTCGCATGGAAACCGTGTCACGTGGCTACTACCCGGATGGCAACGGCGGGTTCTTCGCCGATCCGCTGGACGGCTTGGTGTACACGTCGCTGCAGGAGCTGGCGACGAGGATCGCCCACCGCAACACGGGGCAGTACACGGACGACCCGCTGATCGTGAAGCTGACCGGCCGCATCGCGATCGACGAGAACCTCCACTACGTCTTCTATCGGGAGCTGGCCAAGGCCGCGCTCGAGATCGATCCCTCGGCCATGATGAGGGCGATCCACCGACAGGTGACCGGGTTCCAGATGCCCGGCCTGGAGATCCCCGAGTTCAAGGCGAAGGCGATCCAGATGGCGAAGGCAGGCATCTACGACCTGCGGATCCATCACGACCAGGTGGTGCTGCCCGTGCTGTTCAAGCACTGGAAGATCGACCAGCTAACGGATCTCTCGGAGGAAGCGAAGGAAGCCCGCGAAGGGGTCATGAACTACCTCGCGATGCTCGACGCGACCGCCACGATGTACGAAGAGAAACGCGCCGCCTCCGCATCATCCTGAGCCCCCGTCGCCGCGCCGGCTCTCAGCCGAGTTCCCGGGAAGACCGCTCCGTTGTCTAGAGTGATGCTTCCATGACCGACTCCGCCGCAGAGATGAGGAGCGTTCCGGGCGAGCTCGATCCGCTCGATTCGCCCCCGCCCGCGTTCGGCGCCGCCGACGCGGAGCGGATAGCGGAGGACGTCTTCGGAGTGGATGCCACGGGCTCTCCGCTCGTCAGTGAGCGGGATCAGAACGTCAAGCTCGTGACGGACGACGGCAGAGGATTCGTGCTGAAGATCGGCAACCCGGCGGACGACCCCGGCGTGATCGACATGCAGACACAGGCGCTCCTGCATGTCGCCCGCACCGATCCGACGCTCCCGGTCATGCGGCTGGTCCCGACGCTCGCCGGCCGCTTCCACGCCGACGTGGTGGGGCCGGACGGCCGATCCCACATCGCGCGGATGGTGACGTTGCTCCCCGGCCGCACCATGGCGTCGGACGAGCTGCGCCTGGACACGCTCTATGCGTTCGGTGTGGCGTGCGCACGGCTCGGCGTCGCGATGCGCGGGTTCTTCCACGCGTCGGCCGGACATCCGCTCCTGTGGAACGTCAAGCACGCGCTGGAGCTCCGCCCGCTCGTGCAGCACGTCCCCGACCCCGCCAGGCGCGCGGTGATCGACGAGGTGTTGGACAGGTTCGAGGCACACGTGAGCCCGGTCTTCGGCGAGCTCCGGGCACAGGTGATCCACAACGACCTGACCCCGGACAACTGCTTGTTCGATGCGGAGCAACGTGTGTCGGGCGTGATCGACTTCGGCGACATGGCGCACTCCGCCTTGGTCTGCGACTTCGTCTCAACCGTCGAGCCGCTCATGGGCGAGCGCCCCGACCACTTCGAGACGCTGGCGTCCACGGCCGCGGGGTACGCATCGATCACGCCGTTCCTCGAGGACGAGGTCGGGTTGCTGCCCGACATCCTCCTGGCGCGCTGGGCCACCACCGCCGTCATCTCGGCATGGCGCGTCCGCAGCTACCCCGAGAACGCCGACTACATCACCGGATGGGACACGGGCGTGTGGGCCATGCTCGACGCGTATCGCGACCTCGGCTCGGTCGAGTACGAACGGAAGATCCGCGACGCCATGTTCGCGGCGACGCGCCCCGACCGGCCCGTCCCGCGGGCGAGCAGCTCGTTCGAGCAACTGGTGGAGCGGCGCGGGCGAGTGCTCGGCTCGGCGATCTCGCCGCTCACGTACGATCGGCCGCTGCATCTGGTCCGGGGACGAGGAGCATGGCTGTATGACGCCGACGGGCGCGCGTACCTCGATTGCTACAACAACGTTCCCGTCGTGGGCCACTCGCACCCCCGCGTCGTCGAGGCGATCGCTCGCCAGGCAGCCACGTTGAACACCAACGCGCGCTACCTGACCGGTGCCGCACTCGAGCTCGCGGAGCGGTTGATCGCGACCATGCCCGACGGCCTCGACACTGTGATGCTCGTGAACTCCGGCAGCGAGGCGAACGACTTGGCGTGGCGACTGGCGACGACCGTGACCGGCGGCACCGGCGGACTCGTGACCGAGTTCGCGTACCACGGCGTGACGACGGTGGTCGCCAACCTCTCCCCCGAGGAATGGGTGCACGCGACGGCCCCGACGAACGTGGCCACCGTCCCGGCGCCGGACGGCTACCGCGGTGCGCATCGCCGCGAGGAACCGGATTGGACGACGCGATACGCGGAACACGTTGACGCAGCCGTCACCACGCTCGCCGATCGCAGCGTCGCGCCGGCCGCACTGTTCGTGGACTCGGGGTTCACGAGCGACGGCATCCTCACGCCGCCGGGCGACTACCTGCAAGACGCCGTACGGCGCTGGCGCGGCGCCGGAGGCCTGTTCGTGGCCGACGAGGTCCAGTCGGGGTTCGGCCGGCCCGGCACGCACCTGTGGGGGTTCGACGTCCACGGCGTGATCCCCGATGTCGTCACGCTGGGCAAGCCCATGGGCAACGGCCATCCGGTGGCCGCCGTGATCACGCGGAAGGACATCGTGGATCGCTTCGCCCTCGAGACCGAGTGGTTCAGCACGTTCGGCGGCAACCCGGTGGCGTGCGAGGCGGCCCTCGCCGTCCTCGACGTGATCGAGCAGGAGCTGGTGCCGCAGAACGCGATCGAGCAGGGGTCGTGGATCCGTGCCCGGCTGGAGGCACTGACGGAACAACATGCGCTGATCGGCGAAGTGCGCTCCCTCGGGCTCCTGATCGGCATCGAGCTGGTCCGGGACCGAAGCACTCGCGAGCCGGCGATCGCCGAAGCCGGCCAGGTCCTGAACGCGATGCGTGAACGAGGCGTGCTCGTGGGCACGACCGGACGGGAGAGCAACGTGCTGAAGATCCGCCCGCCGCTCGTGATCACGCGCGATGAAGCAGAAGTGCTGGTCGACACGCTCGACCAGGTCCTCGCGGAGATACATCCTCCAGCGTAACGGGGCCCGTGAGTCGTATCGTTCACCTATGGGTCTCGTGCTGGGCGTGGAGGGCGACGGTGCCCACACCCACGCGGTGCTCACCGACAGTTCCGGAGCGCTCCTGGGCTTCGGCGTCAACGACGATTCCTCGGACTGGGACAGCGTCGGGATCGCCGCCGCCGCGGCGGCCCTCCGTTCGTGCATCACCGAGGCGCTGCACTCCGCCCAGGCGGAGGGTGACGCAGTCGAGTCGGCGGTCTTCGGATTGGCGGGCGTGGACTTCCCCGTCGACGAGCGGCGGCTCGGCGGGATCCCCGAGGCGATCGGGTTCAAGGGCAAGTATCGGATCATGAACGACTCGTTCGCCGCGATGCGAGCCGGCACGGACGACCCGTTCGGCGTCGTCATCGTCGCGGGGAACGGATCCGTCGTGGCCGGGCGGAACGCGGAAGGGATCGAGTACCGGAGCCTCGGGCTCGGCCGGCTCTACGGCGATTTCGGGAGCGAGACCGACATCTCCGAAAGTGCCCTCACCGCTGTCGCCGAAGCGTTCATCGGCCTGGGACCGCCGACGTCCTTGACGACGATGCTGTGCGAGTTCGCGGGCGTCGAGTCCGTCGTCGACCTGGTGGACGGGACGGCGCGCGGCCGGATCGACACCACGCTGTTCACGCCGGTGGTCATCGCCGCCGCCGCCGATGGAGATCTGGTCGCGCGCGGCTTGCTCTCCCACGCGGGGGCCATGCTGGGAGCGACCGCCGTCCACGTGATCCGGACGCTCCGGATGGAGCACACGTCGTTCGACCTCGTGCTCGCGCGCCACCTGTTCGACAGCGCCGAACTCGCGGAGGCCGCGGCGTCGTGCGTGCTTCCGATCGCGCCAGGCGTCCGCGTGACGCGGCTCGCCGTCCCGCCCGTGATCGGTGCGGCGCTGCTCGCGGTGGAACTGGCGGGTGCCACCCCTTCGAGCGACGCGCGTTCGACGCTGGCCGACGGATTGGCTCCGGCGCTCGCCATCCGCTGACGGAATAGGCGTGGCCACTCACGCGGTTACGGGAACCGAGAAGGAGGAACCATCCCATGCCAGCCATCACCGTTGACGACATCACGACGTTGCAGCGACTCCCGCAGGTCGCTCCGACCGCCACCCCACGCCGCGTCCGATCCGTGACGACCGCGCCGGGCGGCTTCGAGGGTGAGGGATTCCCGGTCCGCCGCGCGTTCGCCGGCGTCGACCTGACCGAGCTCGATCCGTTCATCCATATGGACCAGATGGGTGAGGTCGAGTACGCACCGGGCGAGCCAAAGGGCACGCCTTGGCATCCGCACCGCGGTTTCGAGACCGTCACCTACATCATGGACGGGATCTTCGAACACCAGGACTCCAACGGCGGCGGCGGGGTCATCACGAACGGCGACACCCAATGGATGACGGCGGGCGCCGGCATCCTGCACATCGAGAAGCCGCCGGAGCACCTGGTCATGAGCGGAGGGCTGTTCCACGGCCTGCAACTCTGGGTCAACCTCCCGAAGGCGGAGAAGTGGGCCGCACCCCGCTACCAGGACCTGCGCGGCAACGAGGTCAGCCTGCTGGCGTCATCCGACGCCGGAGCACTCGTCCGGGTGATCGCCGGCGACCTCGCGGGACGGTCCGGGCCCGGCGACACCTACACGCCGATGACCATGGTGCACGCCACGGTGTCACCCGGCGCCACCCTCGAGGTTCCGTGGGATCCGGCGTTCAACGCGCTCGCCTACGTGCTCGCCGGCGCGGGGACCGTGGGTATCGAGGAGATCGCGGTCGCCACGGGGCAGCTCGCGGTCTTCGGCCCGGGGGACTCGATCACCGTGCGGGCGGCCGAGGTCCAGGAGAGCCGTTCACCGGCGCTCGAGGTGCTGCTGCTCGGCGGCAGACCGATCAGGGAGCCGGTGGCGTGGATGGGACCGTTCGTCATGAACACCCGCGACGAGCTGGTGCAGGCGTACGAGGACTACCAGGCGGGCAAATTGGGACGCATCCCCGCCGTCCACAACGCGCCCACCGAGATCGTCGAATCCACCCAGGAAGGCCTCGACGCGGTCGACTGAGCTCACGCGGGCACCCTCCTGGCGGTTATGGTGGGGTGGATGCCAGAACCCGCTTGGATCGAAGAGCTGGTCGCCACGGTCGACCAGACGCACGGTGGAGAGGCCGCCAAGACCACCCGCATCCTCATCGACGCCACGGCGGACATGCGCCTGCGATCCACGCATCAGCCACCGAACACGTCGGGGGCGGCCTTCGTCTCCGTCATCCCGGGCATGCTCAACGACGTGGAGCTGTTCGCGCTCTTCTCCAAAGGGGGTCGGGTGGCGGTGCAGTTGAAGACCCTGCGCCGCATCAATCCCTTCAGGATCGCGGAGCAGGAAGAAGCGCTCCGGGGGATGCTCGGAGGCATCACCGGGTTCAAGCTCGACAAGCCGGACTACCCCGACATCACGCTCGCGAAGCTCTCCACCGACGAGGCGCGGGCGTCGTTCGTCGAGACGATGCGCTGGGTCGTCGAACGCGTGCGCAAGAGCAACGGTCTCAGCTGAACGAACGAGACGCGGGTCAGACCGAACCGCTGAACGTATCGCAGTCGTTCGGATCGCCGGAGGAGTAGCCCGTCCGGAACCACTGCTGGCGTTCCGCCGACGATCCGTGCGTCCACGTGTCGCGGTTGACGCTGCCTTGGGTCTCGCGCTGGATACGGTCGTCTCCGACCGCCCTGGCCGCGTCGAGCGCGTCGGCGACGTCCTGATCGGTGATCGGCGTGAGATAGCCGGTGTCGACGGCGTTCGCCGCCCAGACGCCCGCGTAGCAATCGGCCTGCAACTCCGTGCGCACGGAGTCGCTCTGGGGCCCCTGGCCTCCGCCGGTCTGGCCGAAGAGCCCGAGGAGGTCCTGGACGTGATGACCGTACTCGTGCGCCAGGACGTACGCCTCCGCGAGCGGTCCCCCCTGCGCCCCGAACCGATCTGTGAGCTCCTGGAAGAACCCGAGGTCGATGTACACCTTGGCGTCGCCGGGACAGTAGAACGGTCCGACGTCGGTGGTCGCCGCACCACACGCGCTCGTGGTCTGATCGGTGAAGAACACGGTGGGTGATTCCTGATAGCCGCGCATCTGGCCGTCCCAGTAATCCTGGATGCTGTTGACGTAGGCCACGATC
>Ga0157375_10004603_pt1 | contig 11988 bp, 10 predicted proteins | sample M35metaG_FD_115311 | JGI IMG/M metagenome (GOLD analysis project Ga0157375, IMG submission 115311) | Miscanthus rhizosphere microbial communities from Kellogg Biological Station, Michigan, USA - M3-5 metaG | ecosystem: Host-associated > Plants > Roots > Rhizosphere > Soil | place: USA: Michigan...
ACGGTGCTCGGGAACACACAGGTCGTGCTCGTTGCGGTGCTCGCGTGGGCCGTCCTCGGCGAGCGTCCGCCGCGTGCTGTGATACATCAGTGCTGCTCGGGCGTTACAGCCTGTCACAATCTACTCGCCATGGAAATCGCGGGCCTTTCGGGTTCAAGACTGTATCCCGGCTCATGGAGCGAATGGTGCAGCGACCCGCTGCGGCCGGTGGCGCGTTGAGCTTCCATTAATCAGTCATTCGCAGGGCCCTGCTTCCCGGACGGTTTCGCCGGTCGTTCGTTCGCATACGCCCGGCTAAAAAGTAGCGGGCTGCGGCTCGACTCCGGTTGCCGGATTTTCATAGAGCGAAGGAAAGTAGCGCACTTCCGGTACCGCGCTGTTGGGAACATTCGCGGCGGCCGATACGGTCGCCACACTCATCGACGCGTTAAACCAGATCCCTGTAGCGGCGGCGAGTGTGAAAACAACCGCCATCACCGTCACGACCCACCGACTAGTCGTCGCTTGGAGGTCACGCGCCGCCTCTTCTGTCACGTCTTGCTTCGTGCCATCGATCATTTTGAGCCGTCCACTGGTTGCATTCATGCGCGTCTCCTTTATCTGCTGCCGGACGCCGCGCCGGCATCGCGTAATGAAAAATAACTGGCTACATGCATCCAGTATGAGGAAGCGCCGTGATGGATTGAATACAACAGAAGCCCTATGCATAAAGCGCTATATGCCGGCGGCTAAGCGCTCGACGCTAAGGCGGGTGATAGGAAGCGCGGTAAACTTGTAATAGACTACAAAGCCCACAAGACTTAATCGACTTCGCATGCGGACGCGAGACAGATCGATGAGCGGAGAACGCACTTGAAAATATTGATCGTCGACGACCACCCGCTGATCCGCGAAGCGTTGCGCCAGGTGCTGACTGCGCTCGATAAAGAGCTCACCCTGCTCGAAGCGCAGACCTGCGCTGAAGCGCTCTCGATGGCGGACCGCAATCCGGATCTTGACCTTGTGCTGCTGGATCTCGGATTGCCTGACGCTGCGGGCTCCGATGCGCTGACACAAATGCGCGAGCGCTTTCCAAGTATTCCGGTGGTCGTATTGTCGGCGTCCGAAGAACCGCGCGTCGTAACCAGTGCGATCGATGCCGGTGCGATGGGCTTCATACCCAAGACCGCGTCGAATCAGGTTCTGCTGAATGCCTTGCGGCTCGTGTTGGCGGGCGGTGTTTATCTACCGCGCGAAGTATTGCTGCACGGTGCCGATAACAGCCGTACAGGAACGGAAGCGGCGGCTGGTCCGCGCGCAGAGGATATCCGCCTGACCGCCCGACAAAGAGACGTGCTCGCACTACTGGTGCAAGGAAAACCGAACAAGCTCATCTGCCGCGCGCTCGATCTCGCTGAAGGCACCGTGAAGATCCATGTGACTGCGATTTTGAAGGCGCTCAACGTTTCCAACCGTACGCAAGCGGTAATCGCCGTCAGCCGGCTCGGCCTTAAATTGCCGCGCGCCTGACGTAAACCGCGCGTGCGCTTATTGTGAATGCCCGTAACGAGGTGCAACCGCTGGCGCCCGATCGCCCCCTAAGCGACCTCATCAACGCTGAGCAAATCGACATGCTGTACCGTCAGTCGCCGACGTCGATCGTCGGCAATATGACGGGTGCATTGGTGCTTGCCGGTGCGTTTTACTCGCAGCGCCCGACATGGTTGATTGCGAGCTGGGTCGGGTGCATGGCGGTGCTGCAGATCTCGCGCCTTATTCTGTACCTTCGATACCGTCGCAATGGCTTACGCCAAAGTGATGTCAGCCGTGCTTTCGTCACGTGGACAGCCGGTGCCGGAGTTACCGGCCTCTTGTACGGATCCACTGCCGTGCTCTTCTTCATGTCCGGCCATGATCTTTATCAGGCCCTGCTCACCGTCCTGATATTCGGCATTACCGCCAGCGCGATTCCCTTAATCGGCTGCTATATACCTTCGTTTTACATGTTCACGTTTCCCGCATTGATTCCTTTCGTCGCCCGCAACCTCTACGAGGGCGATACACCGCACCTTGTGCTCGGCTTGATCGAGGCGGCTGTCATGCTAGGATTCGCGTCCTTTGCGCGCGACTACAATCGCATGCTGACCGAATCGCTCAGAAACCGGTTGGAGAAGCAGGCGCTCGCCGATCAACTGGCCGCACAAAACGTTGCGCTTGATCAGGCGCGCATCGTATCCGAGCAGGCCAATCGCTCGAAGACACAGTTTTTCGCAGCCGCCAGCCATGACTTGAGGCAACCGCTCCACGCGATGGGCCTCTTCGCGTCAGCCTTGACAGAACAGGTGCGCGAACCACGTGCAGCCGCCGTCGTGACAAGCATAAACGCGTCCGTGCAGGCGCTTGAATCGCTGTTCAACGAACTGCTTGAAATCTCGAAACTTGATTCCGGCATCATCAAGCCGCATGTCGTGCAGTTTCCTCTCAGCCGCGTGTTCGACCGCCTCCGCAGCGAGTTTGCGGCGGAGGCTGCGGCCAAACATCTGGACCTTCGTGTGGATCAGGTGAATGCAATTGTTTCAAGTGATCCGGTTCTCCTCGACCGCATCATGCGCAATCTCATCAGTAACGCCATTCGCTATACATTGCGCGGACAGATCGCGGTGACTGCAGAGCCGTGTCCCGCGGCGCTGCGCATCAGCGTGCGCGACACCGGTATAGGCATCCGACCGGAAGACCAGCAGCGGATCTACGACGAATTCATGCAGTTGGGCAATCCGGGGCGCACCAGCAAGAAAGGGCTCGGACTTGGCCTTTCCATCGTGCAGCGCTTAGCCTCTCTACTCGGTTACGCCATTGAACTGCAGTCGCATCCCGGAGAAGGGTCCACGTTCTCATTTGAGGTGCCGCTGAGCAGCGGACAAGCGTTGCCCGAACACGCTCCAAAGGCTGACGCGAATTCGCGTGCGGACCTGGGCGGCATGCTGATCGTCGTGATCGACGACGAGAGTGCGATCGTTGAAGGAATGACAGTGCTCTTAACCGGCTGGGGCGCAGAGGTTATCGGTCTGACCTCGGGCGAGGGCGCGCTGGACGCCGTATACGCGGCAGGAAAAATTCCTGCTTTGCTTATCGTAGACCACCGGCTCGGTACAAACGAAGACGGTATCGCTCTCGCTCAGCGTTTGCGCCGCGAGCTCGACCCGGAGATACCGGCGTTACTGGTCAGCGGCAGCATCACGCCTGAGCTTGCCGAGCAGGCGCGTATTGCGGGACTCGATTTTTTACTGAAGCCGGTCACCGCAGATAAGTTTCAGAAAGCGATCCAGGCCGCCCTGCGCCTGCACGAAGCACAGGCCGGTTAAGAGCCCGCTAAAGATCCAGGTCAAAGCGATTGCTTGCCGAGCTCGTTCTTGGAATTCATTTTTTGTTCGTGATCTTCGTCGTTGGTGCACTGCCAGCGGTTTGGATAGGCGCGGGCATGCGCTGGCGTTGGGTCAAGAATTTTCGGTTTCGCGCTGTTCACCTCGGCGCGATCATATTCGTCACGGCCGAAGCAGCCGCCGGTGCCGTTTGTCCGCTCACGATGCTGGAGGCTCAGTTGCGGCATGAAGTCGCCTCCCGCAACTTCATCGGCTACTGGCTGCACCGTCTGCTTTTTTACAGTTTTCCCGAATGGGTGTTCATTACGGCGTATTCGGTTTTCCTAATACTGGTGCTGGTGACGTGGTACTTCGTAGCGCCGACGCGACAGAAATGAGCGCCGCAACGTCTCCGGCGCCAAGCCATAGCACTAGCCGAGCATATCCGCCCAGATGTTTTTTGCCCATGACAGAGCGTAAGTGCCTTCGAGCTCGTTTGCTTTGTCAGATAACCCGCCGGCGCCTTTGACCGGCAGCATCGTTTTTTCAGTAGGCTCGTAGCTGTGCACCGACGCTACATGCCCGACGTTGCGGTCGTCGATAAAGCTGTAGCAGGTATTCACCATCATCGGCGCGGGATTTACCGGCTCATTCTTGATTAGCGCGATCACAGCCGCCGCACAGACTTTCGCGTGCTGATTCGCCATGTGTCCCGACTTCGGCATCAAGAGCGCCGACAACGTCGCGTCTCCCAGCACGTGGACACCCGGTACTTTTACGGACTCCATAGTTTGCCAGTTCACGCCGCACCAGCGATTATTTGCCGTGATGAGACCGGTCATCTGCGCGATGTCGCCGGCGCGATGTGGCGGCACGACATTCAAAACATCACCGCTGACATCACCGAACTGCAGCTTCGCAGTCATGGTCTTGACGTCGACATCCTCCAGTTCGCTGTTTGGACGGTAGTCGATCATGCCCTTGTAAGGACCGTTCCATGCCGCCATGAACAGCGCCTTTTTCGAGATCACGTCTTCGTTAGCGTCCAGGATGATTACCTTGGACTTGGGCTTCGCGCCTTTGAAGTAGTGCGCGACCTGACACGCGCGCTCGTATGGGCCCGGCGGACAGCGAATCGGCGCTTTCGGAATATGCAAGACGAAAATGCCGCCGTCGCGAATGGCTTCGAGCTGGGCGCGCAACGCAGCGGTTTGCGGTCCGGCCTGCCACGCGTGAAGAACCCGCCGTTTTGCATCGGCGCTCGCGAGGCCCGGCAGCGTGTCGTACTGATAGTCAACGCCCGGTGCCACGATAAGCCGGTCATACGTGAGCGTAGTCGCCGAAGCAAGCCGGACTTCGCGCTTTACCGGATCGATCGCGACCGCCTCGTCGCGTCGAACCTCGACACCGTATTTCGTGAGCCCGTCGTAACGCAACGTTATGTCCGAGAGCTTCATTGCACCGCTCAAGACGAGATTACTCAAGGGGCATGAAATGAATTCCGCATTGCGTTCGACGAGGGTCACCGCAATATCCGGTGACCACATACGCAGATATTTGGCTGCGGTCGCGCCCGAATAGCCGCCGCCGATAACCGCCACGCGGGCTATGGTTCGCTTACTCGCTCCGTTGCCCGCGCAGCCGCCGATGGCAGCAAGCCCTGCGGTCGCCGCAAGCGAGGTAATGAAGTGACGTCGATCGAGGTTCACCGCAAACTGCTATTTTGGTCTTGCCGCGAAATACGCCGCCAACGTGTCGAACTGCTCGTCGGTATAGCCCTTGGCTAGCTGCTGCATAACGGTCGCCGGTCGAGTGCCCGCCTTGAACGCACGCATCTGCTCGACGAAGTAGACTTTACTCAAGCCCGCGAGCGAGGGAATGTTTCCTAAAGCACGGCCGTCGGTGCCATGACAGTTGCTGCACGTGGCGGCAAGACTCCGGACTTGCCCAGAGTCTTGTGCAATCGCGCTGCGCGGTTGGAGACTGACGAGGAGCAATAGCGCCGCAGTACCGGCCACAAACCTGGCTGCCATCACTCCTCCATCTACGTGCTGCATCGACGGGGATGGAGCAACACCGCCGATGCTAGCGACGCGTCGCCCTAACTAAACGACGCTGGCCGCTGTTTCCTCGTCGAATACCAGACGCACTTTTTCGCTTGCGTCGATGTCGACCGTGACCTTGCCGCCATTCGCAAGACGCCCGAACAATAATTCGTCGGCAAGCGCGGTGCGTATCGTGTCCTGAATGAGACGCGCCATGGGACGTGCTCCCATCTGCGGGTCGAACCCCTTCTTGGCAAGCAGATCCTTGAGCGCAGTGGTGAAGGTGGCGTCGACCTTTTTCTCGTGCAACTGTTCCTCGAGTTGCATAAGGAATTTGTCGACCACGCGCATGATAATTTCGCGATCGAGCGCCGCGAACGAAATAATCGCATCGAGCCGGTTGCGAAACTCCGGCGAGAACATGCGCTTGATTTCTGCCATTTCATCGCCGGCTTGCGCGGACGTGGTGAATCCCATCGTTGTCTTCGACAATTCAGCGGCGCCCGCGTTGGTTGTCATGATGATCATGACATTGCGGAAATCCGCTTTGCGTCCGTTATTGTCGGTCAGCGTGCCGTGGTCCATGACCTGCAGCAGAATGTTGTAGACATCCGGGTGCGCCTTCTCGATTTCATCTAACAGCAGCACGGAATACGGATGCTTGGTAATCGCCTCGGTTAGCAAACCACCCTGGTCGAATCCGACATAGCCCGGCGGCGCACCGATCAGCCGCGAGACCGCATGGCGCTCCATATATTCAGACATGTCGAAGCGGATGAGTTCGACACCCATAATGTACGCGAGCTGGCGCGCGACCTCTGTCTTGCCAACGCCGGTCGGGCCGGAGAACAGGAATGCACCGGTAGGCTTCTGTGGATTACCCAGGCCGCTGCGCGACATCTTAATGGCCGCCGACAACGCATCGATTGCTTTGTCCTGACCAAACACCACCGCCTTCAGATTACGATCGAGGCTCTTCAATTGCGAACGGTCATCCGAGTTAACGCTTTGCGCAGGCACGCGCGCAATCTTAGCGACGATCTCTTCGATCTCGTGCTTAGTAATTACTTTCTTCTGCTTCGATTTTGGCAGTATGCGCTGGGCCGCACCGGCTTCGTCGATCACGTCGATCGCTTTGTCGGGGAGATGCCGATCGTTTATATAGCGCGCCGCCAGTTCGGCCGCTGAGGTTAGCGCGGACGATGCGTACTTGATCCCGTGGTGCTCCTCGAAACGCGTTTTGAGGCCGCGCAATATGGACACCGTCTCAGCGATGCTCGGCTCAACAACATCCACTTTTTGAAAGCGGCGGGACAGCGCATGATCTTTCTCGAAAATGCCGCGGTATTCCTGATACGTAGTGGCGCCTATGCACTTCAACTGACCGGTCGAAAGCGCGGGCTTGAGCAGATTTGATGCATCGAGCGTGCCGCCCGAAGCGGCGCCAGCGCCGATCAAGGTATGAATTTCGTCGATAAAAAGTATGGCGTGCGTGTTGTCGAACAACTGCTTCAATACAGCCTTTAGGCGCTGTTCGAAATCACCCCGATACTTCGTACCCGCAAGCAGCGCACCCATGTCGAGCGCGTAGACGGTACATTTGGCGAGAATCTCCGGAACGTCGCCTTCGACAATGCGGCGTGCGAGGCCTTCGGCGATCGCCGTTTTGCCAACGCCTGCCTCACCCACGAGCAGCGGATTATTCTTGCGCCGTCGGCACAAAGTCTGCACGACACGCTCGAGTTCCCGTTCGCGCCCGATCAGCGGATCGATTTTGCCGGCGAGCGCGAGCGAATTAAGATTGAGCGTGTAATTTTCGAGCGCGCCACCCGGCGATTGCTCCTGTTCGGTTTCCGCTTCGCCTTCGCTCTTGCTGGGCGATGCCTGCGGCACCTTGCTGATGCCGTGCGAGATGAAATTAACGACATCGAGTCGTGTAACCCCTTTCTGATGCAGGAAGTACACGGCGTGGGAATCTTTCTCGCCGAAGATGGCCACCAGCACATTGGCGCCGGTTACTTCTTTCTTACCGGACGACTGCACGTGCAAAATCGCGCGTTGGATAACGCGCTGAAAGCCGAGCGTCGGCTGCGTATCAGTATCTTCAGTCGTGAGTATGGGCGTGTGTTCGGTAACGAATTCCGACAGCAGCTTGCGTAAGTCGTCGACTTCCGCAGCGCACGCTTTCAATACCTCCGATGCAGATGGATTATCGAGGAGTGCGAGCAGCAGATGCTCCACGGTAATGAACTCGTGGCGCTTCTGGCGCGCCTCCATGAACGCCATGTGGAGACTGACTTCGAGTTCCTGCGCAATCATCAGTTCTCCTCCATCACGCAACGTAACGGGTGCTGGTGCTGGCGTGCGTGGGCGGTAACCTGTTCCACCTTGGTCGCCGCCACGTCGCGCGGGTACACCCCGCAAACACCAGTTCCATCACGATGAACCTTGAGCATAATTTGAGTGGCCTTTTCGCGGCTGAGAGAGAAAAATTTTTGCAAAACCATTACAACGAAATCCATTGGAGTGTAGTCATCGTTAAGCAACAAAACCTTGAACATCGGAGGCAATTTAACCTTGGCCTTTTTTGCCTCCAAAACTGAATCATCGCGATGTCGAATCGCCATACTAAGTCACCGCCCATCTGCCTGCCTTCGCCTATCATTTTGAACATAATGCCAGATTTTTCAAGTGCCAAAATGGTTCATCTTAAACAAATCCTTGACTTCTTTTCGCAAATGGCCTAGAAAGCCCAAAGGTGTTTGGCTTCAAGCTCGATCGCAGTCCCGGATTTGTCGTATTACTGCATGACGTCCTTGAAACTCAAACAGTCTACGGAAATTTTTTTCGTAATTTTTTAGTTAAGAGGAACTGTAATATGGCAACAGGTACTGTGAAATGGTTCAACGATGCGAAGGGTTACGGCTTCATCACGCCGGACGACGGCAGTGAAGATCTGTTCGCGCATTTTTCAGCGATACAGATGGGCGGTTTTAAAACCCTCAAAGAAGGACAGAAGGTGTCGTTCGAAGTAACGCAAGGGCCGAAAGGCAAGCAAGCGTCTAACATCCAGGCTGCTTGATAACAATCCGCATTACCTGAACACCTAAATAAAAGCCCATTCGGCACGCCGAATGGGCTTTTTTTTCGCCGTAGACGCGCTCCCCCCGGCGCGCCGGGACGTGCGACTTAGCAAACTCGCGTGCTCCGACTTACCTAAAACACATGCGACGCGCGCTCGCCGATCGTTCGAGACGACGAATCTTGGCGCCGCGCTGGTTCGCGCATGTCTCGGCCGTCGTTTAATTCAACGCCAATAAATGCGATAATCCGCCCGCACGCGAACCAGCAACATCGAAAACCGGTTGCTACGTATACCGTGCCTCAATCCCCCGCAACGCCAGCACAGATCGCGAAACGCGCGCATCGCCACCGAATAATCAATCACATTCCAACGGAGATCCAGAATCATGGCTGACAGACTCGACTTGCTCAAAATTGCGCAGGAGGAACAGAGCGGCGATCTGTTCAAGGTGCTGGACGGTATCTATAAGCGATCGAAGGTTCAGCCGCGCGGATTCACCGACGCAATTATCTGGGAAGGCGGGAATGCAAGCGGCGGTGTGCAGCCGGTGGCGCACGCGTTTACCGACATGTTCGCCCTTAACGGGACGCTTATGGCGCTCGACGTGCTTGGTCTACCGTTCCTTGGCGTGCCGATGATGGCGCAGTTCCGGCACGATACCAAACTGGTGTCGCTCGAATGGTTCGGCAAGCTCGATTACATTTCGCTCAAGTGGTCGACTGCCGGCGATTTCATGGTGAATGAAAACGGCAAGAAAGTCGTCGTCGCCGGCAAATCCGCCAACGCGCCATTGCGCACGGCCGCAGGCGTCTATTGCAATGTCCGTCCCTACGGCACGATCACGAGTATCCGGTTCATGCCCGGTCTGCCGTATTCTCAGGATAAAAAGAAATTCAATGTAGATCGCAACACCGGCAACATCCATTCGGAGATGAACACACCCGGCGTGCGCATGGCGTACGCGGCGCGTCTCTTTTTGAAGATGGTGCATGAAACGGGTCAAATCGGACGTGTCGCTACGAAACCGACACAGGCTCAGGAAGATGCGGTCAACGCCGGAATTTTCCGCTGGCTGTTACAGGGAACGAAGTTCCAACTGAAACGCCGCTACTCGGTGGATGCATACGAAGAACACAAAGCGAATGTCGACGCCATCGTTGCTCTGCTGCCCAAAGACTTCAAAGCCGGGATGGAAAATTGGGGCGGCGAGGTGTACGAACATATATCGGACACGAACTTCGGCCTGCTGCTGCATGACATGATCCAGCAGCGCAAATGCATCGTATATGCGACGGACCTTGATGGCGATCGTCTGACCGATCTGATGGCTGACGCGCCGGATGTCCTGCGTGCGTGGGGACAGAAGGTGCTCGATCATGTGAAGCCCGGCACGGACATGAACAAAACCTGGCGCGACATGGGATTCACGATGAAGAGCGGCAAGGACATGACCAGCATCATGTACCGCATGGAGGGGGCGCCAATTTACGAACAGACGCTCGGCTCCGCCGATGCGATGCTGCTGCGTCTGCTGGATGGCGATGAAACAGTGGGGGGAGAAAAGCAGCCATACGACCCGCGGATTCATTTCGTGCTGATTAACGAAGCTTATAAAGCCGCGAATCCGGGCAACACAAAACTCGCCGAATGGCTTGATGCGCAACTGGCCACCTTTGACAAGATTTACAGTGGCAAGCGTCCGCGCTACCTCGACGGCTATAACAAACTGAAAGATGCAATCAAGCCGTGGGGTACTAAATAGCTTTCAGCCCGCTCAAGCGTGTCCGCTGCAACGCCCGCGCCCGCGGGCGTTGTCATTCTGGGGGGCGAAAGCGCTTCTTAATGGAACGCCGAGCCTACTATCCACGCCCTAGTAATCACTTTGATGGGTTCTAGTCGCTGGCCGACTTCACCGACTGCCCCGGGAGCGCTGAAAAGCGGCGCCGTCGGGCATATGTTGCGATGCATCAAAAATTGATATAATCCCGCGTCTCGAACCGGCGCTGCGATCGTTTTGCCGACGCGTTGTTCCTACATCGTAGCGCCGCACCGCTGATAGCGGTCGCTGATGGTTAGGTGTACTTGTGTGCACAACACCGCCGCATTGTGCTTCGCCGCATCGCTGATTAACGAATACAGGAGCATTGCCCATGAGCAGCTTTCCATCCCTGACGTCAGGCGTCACGATCCTAGGTGACGTCAACGCCGAGTACGCTGAAATTCTGACGCCGCAAGCGCTCGCATTCGTCGCGCGATTGCACCGTCAATTCGAGACGCGCCGACAGGAGTTGCTGGGGCGCCGGGCGTCGCGCCAAAAGGATTTCGATGGCAGCAAGTTGCCGGACTTCCTGCCGGACACGAAAACGATTCGCGATTCCGAATGGACAATCGCGCCGCAGCCCGCAGACTTGCTCGACCGCCGGGTGGAAATAACCGGACCGACGGATCGCAAGATGGTCATCAACGCCTTGAACTGCGGAGCGTCAACATTCATGGCCGATTTCGAGGACGCGAACTGCCCCACCTGGCACAACATGGTCGACGGACAACGCAACCTCCGCGATGCGCTCCGGCGTACGATCACGTTTGAACAGAACGGCAAGCAGTACCGCTTGAATGAGAAAACGGCGGTTCTCATCCCGCGTCCGCGCGGCTGGCACCTGGATGAGAAACATGTGCTCATCGATGGCAAGCCGGTGGCTGGCGGCATTTTCGATTTTGCCATGTACTTCTTCCACAACGCCAAAGAAGCGCTGGCACGCGGCAGCGGCCCCTACTTTTATCTGCCTAAGATGGAATCGCACCTTGAGGCGCGACTGTGGAACGACATCTTCAACATCGCGCAGGACGAGCTTGGAATCAAGCGCGGATCGATCCGGGCCACCGCGCTGATCGAGACGGTGCTGGCCGCGTTCGAGATGGACGAGATTTTATGGGAGCTGCGCGAGCATTCCGCAGGCCTCAACATCGGGCGCTGGGACTATATTTTCTCGTGCATCAAGAAATTCCGCGTCAACAAGGAATTCTGCCTGGCGGACCGCGCGCAGGTGACGATGACGGCTCCTTTCATGCGCGCGTACGCACTCGCGCTGATCAAAACGTGTCACCGCCGCGGCGCTCCCGCGATGGGTGGCATGGCCGCGCAAATCCCGATTAAAAATGATCCGGCGGCCAACGAAGCGGCACTCGAGAAAGTGCGCGCGGATAAGCTACGCGAGGTAACCGATGGTTGCGACGGCACCTGGGTTGCGCATCCGGGCCTGGTGCCCATTGCGAAAGCGATATTCGATGAGTACATGCCGACGCCCAATCAGTACTCGAAGCAAAGGCCCGACGTTACGTATACTGCGCGTGACCTGCTCGACTTCCAGCCGGAGCAGCCAATAACCGAAGGCGGCTTGCGCAACAACATTAACGTCGGTATTCAGTATTTGGGGGCGTGGCTTGCCGGCAATGGTTGTGTTCCCGTCTATAACCTGATGGAAGATGCGGCGACTGCGGAAATTTCGCGCTCGCAGAT
>Ga0157375_10004605_pt1 | contig 11987 bp, 14 predicted proteins | sample M35metaG_FD_115311 | JGI IMG/M metagenome (GOLD analysis project Ga0157375, IMG submission 115311) | Miscanthus rhizosphere microbial communities from Kellogg Biological Station, Michigan, USA - M3-5 metaG | ecosystem: Host-associated > Plants > Roots > Rhizosphere > Soil | place: USA: Michigan...
CGGCGTGTTCGGCTCGGCCCACCGGATGTATGGGGTCGGATCGCTCGGGTTGGCCATCCGGCCGGGCACGAGTTCTTCGTACGGCGGAAGATTGCGGGTACTCGTGCGGTAGTCACGATAGGCGTTGTAGGTAGCCGAGCTCACCTGCACCCAGCCGATGAAACCCAGCGGATCCTCTCGACCTTCATTGAAAGGTAGTTCGACCTCGCAGCTGATGAAGTAGTCCTGGTCGCCGCCGCGACAGGTGAACTTGTCGTCAAAGGTGAGCTCGGCCTTTTTCGAGATGTACGAATCGGGCACGTGACACATGAAGTAGCGCGGAATGTTGTCGACCGGCTGACCGCAGCACCCGCAGATCCGGCTCATGTCACTCGCCACTGGCACGCACCTCAGGTTTCACCGGGCGCCACGATCGTGAATCCCGGCACTGCCAGACGTTCGACGTACCCCGGGTGATACATGTCGATGAAGACGTCGTGTTTCGGCGGTGCATCACACACCACTTCATAGACATCCATGATGGAGCCATACGGGCTGCGTTCCGCCACCGAACCACTGCGCTCGAAAAAGGGTTGCTTGCCTTCCGGGCAACGCAGGCGCGCGAGGTATTCATTCTCGCCGGCCGGCCCTTGCGCAAGCACGGGATTCTCGATTGACCCCAGCGGATGCTTTTCGACCTCTGCCATTTCCGCAGGAGACAGATGGCTGCGGGGCGCCTGCCCCGCCAACATCCTGGCAATGACATCTTCATCGCTGCCGCTGCTGCCACCATCGCCGCCGCGAGAGCTCGCACAGCCGACGAGCAGAACCAGGAAGACGCCGGATAGGAACTTCATGAGTGCTTTGCCCTCTGTTCTCAATTGAAAATCCGGTCTGCCCGCGTTGGTCGGCCGACTTACATCCTCAAACGCATCGCGAGACCCGATTCGGGTTATTCACGTCTTGTGCCGGGTGCCAACCAGATAGAGACCGGCAACAAACAGGGCTGGCTCAAGCCGCGACATTGGACAGTCCAAGCTGGACGAGCCGCGCGCGCAATTCATCGATCGAGCGCCACGGGAGAATGGGCGAGTTCGCCCGCTCGTCCGGTGGATTGGACTCCAGCTCATCGGACCAGCCGCCACAGCCTGCGAGTGGGAGCAATGGCCGCTTGTGCAGCCAGGCCAGATGCACTTCTGACTTCGTACCCGCGCGGCCGCCGATGACAATGCAGGCATCACCGGCCAGCGCCATCAGCAGATTGCGCGCGTCGCCCATGCCGCACGGGATGACAACGGTGGCCGGCCAGTCCGACGGCGGCATCTGATCCGGTGGCACGATACTGAGAACGAGGCCGCCCGCTTGAATTGCCCGCTCCGCGGCGACCCGAGTCGCCGGACTACCGCAACCACTGACGACAGTCACACCGAGGTTCGCCAACGCCTCGCCGGCCTGACCTGCAAGCTCAAATGCACGCGACCCCGGCTCGGCACTGCCCAGAACGCACACTTGCGGACGACGATGCGCGTGGCTCATGAGTGGGTATTCATGCAACTGCCTCATTCATACCACAGTTCAATTTCGTAGCCGTCCTGCCAACGCGCCTATGCACTCTCGATTTCACCATACGACCACTCGTAGCCGTCTGGGTCATGAAAGCTGAAATTGCGTTCACCCCATGGCTGGCGGCGCAACTCGCTGACCGCAACCCCTGCCTCAACGAGCCGGCCGTACTCCGCGTCTATGTCGCTGACCCGGATCGCGACGTGCATGCCGCCAGCGAATTTCGTATGGGCGGAGTCAGCCACCAGCACCAGGTAGCCTGATCCGAAGTAGAAACCGGCGACCTCGGGCTCGTCCGTACCCAGTTTCCAACCGAGCTTTTCCGAATAGAACTGCTTGCTGCGCGTGAGGTCGGATACATGCGCCGACACGTAGAAGACTCCCTGGATGCTCACCGCGACCTCCCTGGTTCGCCCTGACTATACGTATTCGATCCACTGACGCAGCACGGCCTGGAGCGCACTTGTTTTCTGCTTTAGCTCATTGCGCGTGGTGAATTCGACCATGGCGCGGTCCTTGCCTAACCACTTGAGCAATTCGGCGGGATCGGCAATCTTGACTCCGCCACCTGGCAAGTCACGAACCTTTGCGCCGAGGTGAAGGATCAATCCGATCCCCGCCCTGGCTCTCAGGTTTGTCGTTGCAAAGTATTCGCCGGTTCGAAAGCTCGGCGAGTTCCACTTGATTCCCTCGGCAACGGCCGGATCGACCGCAAGAATCGCTCGTCGCAGCATTTCAATCTCGCTCTTGAAGGGATGCTCCAGAGTTTTCATGAATTCATCTACCGCATCGGTGGAATCCGTGCGTGTTTCATGCGCCTTTGGTTTTGATTTCGCCATCGTGGTCCTCACGCTTCGGGAAGGATCGGGTCACCGACTAAAATCTGCCCGCCGGCCAGAATTCTCGCCCTAAGCCCACCTTTCCCGACAAAGAACCGCAACACTTCCGCGTGGGTGCGCCGCTTGAACAAGCTGCAGGGCTCGCACAGCTCGATTCCTTCCGCCACCACCTCTCCCATCCGAAAGACGCACCCGACCAATGCATTGAGCCTGACTTCGGTCGTCACGATGTTGCGGCGAGGTGCATCCGGGCTCAGGGCCAGCCCTGTAGCTGACGTGAATGCCAGGATGTTCTCCAATTCGATCAGGGTCAGCTGGTAGTCCGGCCCCTTTCTGATCGATGCGTCCGAGTAGCGGTCGCCCTCGAGGCCGCAATCGCGGAGCGCGCGCGCCGACGCAAGAGATTGCATCTGCGCTCCTCGAGCCGGTGCGACAAAGATGTGTGCGACGGCGCCCACCAAATCAACCTTCTATAACTCCCCAGCCTTCAATTTCCCCACCGCGTATTCCGCCGCTCTTGCCGTCATCGCCATATAGGTGAGCGATGGATTCTGAGTGGGTGACGACACCATGAAGCTGCCGTCCGTCACGAACACATTGGGCACTGCGTGAATCTGGTTGTGCGCGTTCAACACCGAGGTCTTCGGATCGCGGCCCATGCGTGCGGTGCCCATTTCATGAATCACGCTGCCGGGTACGATCGGGTGATTGAACCCATTCACGTTCTCCAGTTTTGCAGCCGTCAGCATTTCCGCGGCGTCGTCCATCATCTGCTGCGCCATCGCGCGCTCGTTGTCGCGATAGGTCATCGAGATGTTGAGATGCGGCATGCCCCAGCGGTCGAGCTTGTCTTCGGACAGCCAGATGCGGTTGTCGCGGTACGGCAGCGTCTCGCCGTAGCCTTCGATGTAGATGCTCCACTCGCCGGGCCGTGTGATTTCCTTCTTGAAGTCGGCGCCGAAGTCGGCGGTGTCGACGCCTCGCGTCCAGGAGCCGCGTCCGCTGTACACCTCGTAGCCGTAGCCGCGCACGAATTTCTCCTCGCGCTTGCTGACGTTACGAAAACGCGGAATGTACATGCTGGTCGAGCGTCTTCCCTTGTAATAGCGGTCCAGCAGGCCGGAGTAGGTCGCCGTCGCGCCGCCACCGTTGTGGTGATCCATGAGATTGTGGCCAAGTTCGCCACTGTCATTGCCGAGCCCGTTGGGAAAGCGTGCGCTGCGGGTGTTGAGCAGGATGCTGGTGGAGTTGAGCGATGACGCGCACAGGAAGACCACCTTCGCGAAGTACTCGGTGCTCGTGAACGTGTTGGCGTCGATCACGCGAACTCCGGTCACGCGCTGCCGGTTCTCGTCGTAAATCAGGGAATGCACGATGGCATCCGGCTGCAGCGTAAGATTGCCCGTCGCGGCAGCGGCCGGCAGCGTCACTCCATTCGACGAGAAATACGCGCTGTACGGACAGCCGCGCGCGCATTGATTGCGGCCCTGGCAGGGACCACGGCCATTGTGCTCGCGCGACAACACCGCGATCGAGCTGCAGATCAGCATGCGGTCAGTGAATTCCTTCTCGAATTCGCGCTTGATGTGTTTCTCGAGCGCCGTCATCTCGAACGGCGGCTGCAGTACCTGCTTGGGTAGTTGGGGCAGGCCCGGGTTCTCACCGCTGGCGCCGATGAATTTCTCCACGTATTCGTACCACGGCGCCACGTCCGCGTAGCGGATCGGCCAGTCGATGCCCACGCCTTCTTTCAGATTGGCTTCGAAGTCCAGGTCGCTGTAGCGGAACACATGCCGCGCCCAGAGCAGCGAGCGCCCGCCGACCTGGTAGCCGCGATACCAGTTGAATGGCTGCGCCTGGTCATACGGGTACTTCGTATCGTCGACCAGGAACTGCTTGGTCGACTGGTCGTAGAGATACAGCGTCGACTGGATGGGCTGCGCCTTGCGATCGGCGTTGGCAGGCCGATTGTTGTACGGCAGCTCCCACGGGTCCTTCAGGGCGGTGGTGTAGTCGGTGATGTGCCGCACGTTGCGGCCGCGTTCGAGCACCAGCGTCTTGAGGCCCTTCTCGGTGAGCTCCTTGGCGGCCCAGCCCCCCGTCATGCCCGAGCCAACCACGATCGCGTCAAATGTGTTCGAGGCCGCCATCAGATCGCCCATGCCTTCTGGTTGGGCTTGAGCTCCAGGTCGCCCTGGAAGCCGCCGGGGATCCTTTCGTACGCCAGCGCCTGGGTGGCGCCGATCTCCGAAAGGAAATATCCGGTCATCGTGTAGTCCTTCAGAATTCTGAAGAACGACTCCTCGTATGGCAGTGCCATGTCCTTCTCCGCGCGGGCCCTGAGCTTGGCGACCTGCTTTTCCGGCGCGAGCCCGTCGTAGCCCGAGAGCGCCTTGAGCCCGGCGTGGAAGGTCTCGCGCGCCCTGGGGCCGGCACAGGCGGGAATGGCGAGATCAATGAAGAAGTGAGTGTCTGCCGAGGATGCGGCAGGCGAATCGGTGGCGGGCAGGATCACGTCGACCAGAGTGCGCAGCACGCGCATTTCGGACTCAGAGAAGAAACTCGCCTTGCGGGGCGTGGCGGCAAAGGCTGTCATGACCTGCCCCAAGGCCGCAGAACCCATCAGCACGGAAGCTCCGCGCAGAAACAGGCGACGGTCAAACATTGCAACCCCTCGCAGTTATTCGACGAAGGAGATCTTATTCTTTTTCGGTGGTGTTTTTCACGGCGCCGCGCAGGTTCATCGCAAACAATCCGACCTGCAGTGCAATCAACGCCCAGGCGTGCACGTGCCAGGCCCACACGATCCACAACACGTTGCTCAGGATGAACCACCAGAAGCCCGCCTCGCGGCGCGTCTTGTGACGCGAGGCGACCAGCCACGCGGCGAGCAGCGTCACCGCCATGGCCGGCCACTGGATGGCATCGAGTACCGCGTCGTTCATCTTGTTAGCCGTTGTACGCCTTCTCGAGCGCCGCGATATCGAGCTTGCCCATTTTCAACAGCGCGGTCATCAGGCGATCGGATTTCTCGTTCGGCTCGCCAAACCACTCGACCATCTTTCGCGGCACCACCTGCCATGACAGGCCGTACTTGTCCTTGAGCCAGCCACACACATGGCTCTTGGGATCGCCGCCGGCGGTGAGCTTGTTCCAGTAGAAATCCAGCTCCTTCTGGTCTTCGACATAGACCTGCAACGAGATGGCTTCGTTGAATTTGAATATCGGTCCGCCGTTGAGTGCGGTGAAGGACTGACCGCCCAGCTCGAACTGCACGGTGAGCACGGTGCCCGGTTTCTGCTGATGCGTCTCGAAGCCCGCCTTCCCGTAGCGCGCGATCTTGCCGATCTTCGAATTCGGGAAGATGCCCGTGTAGTAGCGCGCGGCTTCCTCGGCCTCGCTGGCAAACCACAGGCAGGGGGCGATTTTCTGGCTGAATTGCATGGTCGTGACTCCGGTTTCGGGGGATCACCACGTAGCCGAACCACCGTTGGCCGATTCGACACTCTTGAAAGCTATTTCGGCCCGCGGTGGCCCGCTATCGGACGGCGCCGACGTTCTCATGACGCACCAGATCGTCCTCGAGTTGTTCGAGGCTGCGGCCGCGGGTCTCGGGCACCAGGCGCCAGATCAACGCGACGCCGATCAGGCCGAATACCGCGTAGATCAGGAAGGTGTGCGCACCCCCGAGCGTCTGCATCTGCCACGGAAACAGGAATTGCACGATGACGCTCACGGTCGAATTGACCACGCCCACGCAGGAGATGGCAATGCCGCGAATCCTGTTAGGGAAGATCTCCGAGAACAGCACCCACATGCCCGGCCCCAGTGAAAACGCGAAGCTCGCGACAAACCCCAGCATTCCGGCGAGCACCAGCATGGGGCTGATGGCGCCCGCCTCGGCCTGGAAACCATAGGATGTCAGCAGCATGAAGCCGGTGATGCCGGCACAGCCGAACAACAGCAGGGGGCGACGGCCGACGCGATCGATGAGCAGCAGCGCGAGCACCGTAAACACCACGTTCACGAGTCCCACGAACACCGTCTGCAGAAATGAAGCGTTTGCGCCCGCCCCGGCGCGTTCAAAGATCACGGTGGCGTAGGAAAGCACCGAGTTGATGCCGGTAATCTGCTGCAGTATCCCGACGATCACCCCGATGACCAATACGCCGCGCAGCGCTGGCTCGAAGATCTCCCGCGGCGCGGCCTTGGGACGCGCCGCTTCGTGCTCGAGCGAAGCCAGCACCGCCTCGAGTTCGCTGTCGGCGCGTTCGCTGCCGGCGAGGCGCGCAAGCACGCGGCGCGCCGCGGGCAATTGACCGTGCATGGCGAGCCAGCGCGGGCTCTCCGGTACCGTCAACAATGCAAAGAAATACGGAATCGCGGGCACGGCGCCAATACCCAGCATCCAGCGCCAGTTCCAGTCCGCCAGGTGCAGGCTGGCAATCCAGCCCTCACCCGAAGCACCGAGCCGGATGATGAAGTAGTTGCTGGTATAAGCCGCCAGTCCACCGAGCACGATGAACAGCTGGTTCAACGACACCATGCGGCCACGCCATGCGGAGCGCGAGATCTCGGCGATGTACATGGGCGCGGCGATCAACACCGCGCCGACCCCGAATCCGCTCAATAAACGCGCCACTATCAGGGTGGCGAAGTTCTCGGACAGTGCCGCCAGCAGCGCAGCCACGATGAAAACGCAGGTAGCCAGTCTCAGGATCGTGCGCCGGCCAAAGCGGTCGGCGAGCGGCCCGGAGAGAAATATTGACAGCGTCGCCGCGACCGGCAGCGAAGCGACCGACCAACCGATCTCGAGCTTGCCCAGCGAAAATTCCCGTTCGACAAAACCGACGGCGCCGGTGAACAGCGACCCATCGAATCCCAGGAGGAATCCGCTCAACGCGACGATCAGTATGGTCCCGATCGCACGCGTCTCGGGCGCGGTGTTCATGATGCGCGGCTGACCGAGTCGCGCTCGACGAGTTTGGGTTCGAACACCTGCTGCACGACCTGCGGCTGGTCGTAGACGTGCCGGAGTACCCAGCGCGCGGCCATGGTGGCCATGTCGGCGATGGGATAGTGAATGGTGGTGAGCTTGGGATACACGTAGCGCGATATCGGCGCATCGTCGAAACCGACGATGGACAGTTCGCGCGGGACCTCCAGGCCGCGTTCGTGCGCGGCGGCCATGGCGCCGGCGGCCATTTCATCGTTGGCGCAAACCACGGCGCTGAACGGAATGTTCTTGGCGAAAAGAGCATTCAACGCGTCCTGGCCACCGGTCTCGTGGTAGTCGCCCTCGTGCAGCAGCCGTTCATCGAATTTCACGCCCGCCTCGGCCAGGGCGCGCTTGTGACCGGTGAAACGCTGCCTGGCATCCACCCAGTCGAGCGGACCTGAGATGTAGGCAATGCGCCGGTGCTTGCGCTTGAGCAGCGACTCGGTGGCCAGATAGCCGCCGAGTTCGTTATTCAGGCTGAAGCAGTGATCGTTGAGTCCGCGCACCTTGCGGTTCATGACCACCAGCGGCGTGGTGTTGTGATCGTGATCAACCAGGAATTTGTCGGGCAGGCGTTCCACGTGCACGATGAGCGCATCGCAGTTGCGGCTCACGAGGAACCGGATCGCCTCGCGCTCCTGTTCCTCCTTGCTGTGGCCGGCGGCCACCAGCACGAACTTGCCGGCGGCCTTGAGCGTCTGCTCGATGGACGACAACATCGCGCCAAAGAATGGACCATGCAGCTCGGAGACCAGCACGCCGACCGCGTTGGAACTACGCGTCGCGAGAGATTGCGCGATGGAATTCGGCTGGTAGCCGAGCTGGCGCATGGCGTCGAGCACACGCTCGCGGGTCTTGTCGCTGACCTTGGCGCCGGGGTTAATGACACGGGAAACCGTCGCCAGCGACACGCCGGCGAGTTCCGCCACTTCGTAGATGTTTGCCATGCCTTCCTATCCCGGCATCGCGCCCATGGGCGGCGCCTTGCAGTACTGCTCGACATAAGCCTGGTGCGCAGGTAGCTGGGCCACGGTCCTCTCGACCGAGCTGCGGATGCCGTCCAGAAAGTTCGACAACTCTTCGTCTCCCATGAGATCGGCCACGGGGTGATGTTGCTGCGGCTCGATGCCCTGCCCCAGCATCACCTGAATCCACGAATTCTCGGCAAACAACTCGTTGGGCACGCGGAACACACGCCCGGTCTCGCGGAACAGTTCCAGCCGGTGGCGCAGCGTGTCGGGAATCTCCATGGTGCGGCAGGTGCGCCAGAACGGCGTGTCCTGGCGGCGCGTCACGTGGTAGTGGAGCACGATGAAGTCGCGGATGTGCTCGAGTTCGTGGTTGGTCTGGTTGTTGTATTCGTCGATGTCCGATTGACGGATGCCATCGCGCGGAAACATCTGCATGAGCCGGATGATGCCGCGCTGGATGAGATGGATGCTGGTCGACTCCAGCGGCTCGATGAAACCGCTCGACAGACCGATGGCGATGCAATTGCGCCGCCAGGTCTGAAGCCGTTGTCCGGGCCGGAACTTGATGACGCGCGGCTCGGTGAGCGTCCTGCCTTCGATGTTGGCCAGCAGTTCCTTCTTCGCCTGCTCATCGCCGAGGTAGCGGGTGCAGTAGACCATGCCGTTACCCACGCGGCTCTGCAGCGGAATACGCCACTGCCAGCCGGCGTCGCGCGCGATCGAGCGCGTGTATGGAATGGCTGGGCCCACCGCCTCGGTCTGCACCGCGACGGCACTGTCGCAGAACAGGTAGTGAGACCAGTCTTCGTAGCCCACGTGCAGCGCGTTGCCGATGAGCAGCCCGCGAAAGCCCGTGCAATCGATGAACAGGTCGCCCTCGAGCAGTTCGCCCGAGTCGAGCCTGATGGATTCGATGAAGCCGCTCGACTCGCCGACCTTGACGTCGACGATCTTTCCCTCGATGCGTTTCACGCCATAACCTTCCGCGAACTTGCGCAGAAATTTGGCGTAGAGGCCGGCGTCGATGTGGAAGGCGTAGTTCATGCCGCCGCGCGGCAGGTGCGCGAAGCGGCCTTCGAGCGAGGCGCGCAGCTCGAGGCAATAGTCGCCGTAGTCCGAGGCCAGATTCCGCTCCCGGCCCTTGAGCCAGAAATGCTGGAAGCCCGCGGTCCAGTGATCCTTGCCCGTGGTGCCGAAGGAATGAATGTAGTTTTCCCCCTGCGCGCGCCAGTTCTCGAAGCCGATGCCCAGCTTGAACGTGGCCTGCGTCGCGGCCATGAATTCCTGCTCGTTGATCTCGAGCAGGCGGTGGAAGGTGACGAGGGTGGGAATCGTCGCCTCGCCGACGCCCACGGTGCCGATCTCGTCGGATTCGACCAGCTTGATGTCGAGCACCTTTCCAAGCGTCTTGGACAGCCCGGCAGCAACCATCCAGCCCGCCGTGCCGCCACCCGCGATGACGATGCGGCGTACTCCGCCGGGCACGTTGTTCACGGTCACGCCTGCCTCCAGTTCATCGGTTGAGCCTCGCGATCAGGCGCGCCCGCATGTCTCGCACCATCTCGTCGGTGAGCGGACCCAGCGACCGGCGGCTGTTTTCCGGGATATGCGCCGAGGTATCCGCATCTGCGGCGAATACGTAGTGGTGAAACAGGTTCTGCCAGGCGCGGCGCTGTGCGGGCGGCAAATCGCGCACCGTCATGATGGCCATCATCAGTGCGCCGATGGGCGCGTCCATGTAGGCCGGCGACTGGCGCCACCAGTAGTTGACGAGCACGTTGAACGAGTCGAGCGACTCGACGTGATGCCACCACATGCTCGGAATCAGCACCGCATCGCCGGGCGCGAGTTCGGCCACGCGCGCGGCCTTCACCGCCTGTGCGAAACGCGGAAAACGCGCGTAGTCGGGCTTCGCGAAATCCACCAGGCTGATGGCCTGCCCGGCAGGCGTGAGATCCAGCGGACCGACATAGAGATTCTCGATCTGCTCCGGCGGGAAAAGCGTGAACCGGCGATGACCGGCCGCCACGCAGGCCAGGTTGTCCGGCAGGTCGTGGTGCGCGGCGATGCGCGTGCGATTGCCAATCCAGATGCTGGCCAGCGCATTGCGCGTGCCGAGGTCGATATCGTTGTGTTCGCGAAAACCCGGCAACGCGCTGTCGATGGTCGTCGAGCCGACATAGATGGACCGAGGCTGCGCGCTCGACACATGTCGCGAGATGTCTTCGAGCACCGCATCCAGGCGCAGCATCACGGATTTGAAATTGAAGCCGGAAAGATCTTCGTTGTAGAAGAAGCGGCCTTCGATTGCCGGCTCGCCGAGCATCACGCCGACAGTGGCGTCGCGATAGAACCCGGTCAGGTAGCGGATTGCGACCGGTACCGATTCGAGCGCGGCGCTCACCATGGGCCAGTGTGCGACCAGGCCGCGCAACACCACCGGCTCGGTGGACTCGAGCAAACCGTCGGGCAACGCGCGCGCGTCGACGCCGCTGATTTCGCGGATCTTTTCAGCGGTCTGCAGCATTCAGCCTGCTGGCGCGTTCGATCAGCGCGCGGAAATTCGAGAACGCGGCAATCACCATGTACACAGGCTGCAGGTAACCCCGCTCGTGCAGCTTGCCGAGCGCCGCGGTGTCGAGCTTGCCGAGCCGCTCTTCCTGGATGGTGTAGAAGCCTGCGAAGCGATGCTGCGCGCCATCGTTGAACTGCATGTCGAGCACGAAAGATTCCAGCAGGTTGTGTTCGACCAGCGCGCTGATGAATGCCGGTGTCGACTCGATGCCATCGTGCAGCGCGCCGAGCACGCCCGTGATGTGGTCGAGGTATTCGGTGTTGCCGCCATGCTCGCGAAAAATGGCCTCACCCTCGGTCCTGCTCACGCGTGGGCTGTCGAGGTCGATGTGCACCACCTTGCCGTTCGGCGCATTGCCGATCAGGAAGGGGTTGCGCTCGATCATCAGCGGAATGTACTGCGCGTCCCATTTCCCGTCCTTGAGGAACAGGTTCTGCTTTTCGCGGAAACCGAACAGCGCCAGCGGCGTGAACGTGCCGTCGGAAGCCTTCCCGAACACGATGGGGTAGTGCGCCTGGATATTGCGAAACTCGGCCGGGAACGTCAGCGTGTACATCACCTCGTCACCGTATTGCGCACCGCGCGCGGTGATGATGCGCAGGTCTCGATGTTCGACGTTGTTCAAATGGGCGTGTCGGGTCATATGCGCTGCAATCCGTTTTTCCTGATGTGGTCGATGAGGTCACGATTGGATGGCAGTGCCCCGAGCATCTTGCGAGTCAGCTGCGCCGCCTCGCGGAAATGCTCGTCAGCCCGATCAGCATCGTCGCTGCGCCGGGAGAACCCCTCTGGCTCGGGCCGGAAACCCATGCCGTAAAGCACGTACTGGTAACTGGCCGACGGGAACACTTCCTCCACCCGGTGCAAATCGTAGCGCGAAGGCGGCTGGTGCCGCCAAAGAACCATGAGCTCCCTCAGTCGATCCGGGACGGAGTCGGCACGCCGGTTCTCGTGCCAGTAGGGGCTGTCCTCACGCCGGCTCAGCAGGTAGTGCAGTTTCAGGAAATCGATGACACGTTCCCAGCGATAGGTAAAAAAGTCGTTGAAACGCCGCCCCACGA
>Ga0157375_10004608_pt1 | contig 11984 bp, 5 predicted proteins | sample M35metaG_FD_115311 | JGI IMG/M metagenome (GOLD analysis project Ga0157375, IMG submission 115311) | Miscanthus rhizosphere microbial communities from Kellogg Biological Station, Michigan, USA - M3-5 metaG | ecosystem: Host-associated > Plants > Roots > Rhizosphere > Soil | place: USA: Michigan...
CATCGGTGCCGCGTTCCGCGAGGGCACCGCGCCCAAGAGCTTCAAGAACAACAAGGGCTACATCCGCGGCTTCGACGTCCGCACGGGTAAACGGCTCTGGACCTTCCACACGATTCCGAAGAAAGGCGAGCCCGGGTACGACACGTGGCTCAACGGCTCCGCCGACCCCTCCGGCAATACCGGCGTGTGGAGTCAGGTGACGGTCGACGAAGAGCTCGGCCTCGTCTACCTGCCCGTCGAATCGCCGACTGGCGACTACTACGGCGGGCATCGTCCCGGCAATGATCTGTACGGCGAGAGCCTAGTGTGTCTCGACCTCAAGACGGGCGCGAAGAAGTGGCACTACCAGCTCGTCCACCATCCCATCTGGGATTTCGACATTCCCGCTGCCCCCATTCTCGCCGATATCACGGTAGACGGCCGCGCGATCAAAGCAGTCGCCCAGCCGACGAAGCAGGGCATCCTCTATGTCTTCGATCGCGTCACGGGAAAACCTGTGTGGCCGATCGAAGAAAGGCCGGTCGAAAAGGGCGAAGTGCCGGGCGAGTGGTATTCACCGACTCAGCCGATGCCCGCCAAGCCGGCCGCGTACGCAAAGAACGGCACGTCGATCGACGACCTGATCGACTTCACACCGGAGCTGCGCGCGCAAGCCGTGCAGGCTGCGTCGCGCTACAAGCTCGGTCCCATCTTCACCCCGCCCGTCGTCAGCAAGGCCGACGGTCCGCTCGGCACGCTCGCGCGCGGTCCGACGAATGGCGGATCGAACTGGCCGGGCGGCGCATTCGATCCGGAGACGCACACGTTCTACGTCGCGTCGTCCAACGCTGCCGCGGTCGTGCTGGGGCTCGTCCAACCGACCAAGGACCGATCCGATATGGACTGGATCGCCGGCAGCGCGGCCCCCGCTGGTCGCGGCGGCGGACTCGGTGGCGGCGGACTCTCGGTGCAAGGGCTCTCGATCTTCAAACCGCCGTACGGGACGATCACCGCCATCAACCTCGATCGCGGCGAGATCGCCTGGCAGGTTCCACACGGTGAGACGCCGGACGCGGTGCGCAACAACGAAGCGCTCAAGGGACTGAACATTCCACGCACCGGCCAGGCCGGCTTCACCGTCGGCACCCTGGTGACGAAGACTCTCGTCATCGCCGGCGATCCTCAGGTCACGACGCTCACCACGCGCCCGCGCGGTGCGATGCTTCGCGCGTATGACAAGAAGACGGGAAGCGAAGTTGGTTCGGTGCTGCTGCCCGCTCCGATCAGCGCCTCGCCGATGACGTATTCGGTGGGCGGAAAGCAGTACGTCGTCGTCGCCGTGAGCGGCGGCCCCTACTCCGGCGAGTTCGTCGCGTTGCGTTTGCCGAGTGGAGGACCGCAGTGAGAAGTCGGCGACTCGGCGGACTGTCCGCGGCGGTGGCAATGGTCACGCTTGGGGCGAGCGTCGCGACGGGAGGCGTGCGCTCGCGACCGGCGGCGCGAACCGTGTGGGATAGCGTGTACTCGGCGAACCAGGCCGCGCGAGGCGAGACCGCGTACGCCAAGGGCTGCGCGCGTTGTCACGGAGCCGCGCTCACGGGAGGCGACCAAGCCACTCCCCTCACCGGTCCAGCGTTTTTAGGAAACTGGAATGGCCAGTCGCTGATCGATCTGCAACAGCGCATCAAGACGACGATGCCGTCGGACAGCATCGGCATCTACGACCAGAAGTTCATCACGGACGTCGTTGCGTTCATGCTGAAGGCGAATGGCTTTCCGGCCGGACAGGCGGAGCTGTCTACGGAGAACGACTCGCTCAAGACGATCGTTATCCGCGCCAGCCGGCCGGTGCCACCTAACTGAACGGCAGGTCGTCACGGGCTGCCGTCATTCGCCCTCACTCGACCGCGACCCTTCATCGCCGGACCCAAGATCTTTGCATCCATCGTTACGAATCCAAGGTGCAGGTCGGTCCCGTCACGGAACGGCATCATGCCCGTGAGTTGGAACACGAGATCCTTCGGCGCCGACGTCTGCTGTGGAAGCAACATGTTGTCCTTCAATTCCTTCGTGAAATCCCACACCGCGCCGACACCCTTCATGGTGTTGTCAGGGTTCACGACCTCGACCTTGTTTGCGTTCTCCGACGTCAGGACGAGGACGCGAGCCTTCAGTGGTCCGCGAATCGTATCCGTCCGTGACGGATTCCTCAGCACCGTATGGAACGTGAGCTGGTTGGTCTTGCGGTCGTAGCTCGTGGTGATCGTCTCCAGGTTCACGCGTCCCGACAAGTTTGCGAGCTCCGCGAGATCACCGCCGCCATTCATTGCCACCACGCCATTCACTTTCACCGTCGTCGTCCAGAACTGCGCGATGCCGTTGCGATAGTCGATCCACGCCGGGTGGAATCCGCCCGCCGCATCGGCGGTGAACGCGCCGTTGTGGCCTGGGGCAAAGGTGAAGTTCGCATAGCTCAATCGACCGGCGAGTTGCACCATCGCGCCGCCGCTCCTCGCGGTGTCGGCGCCACCACCTCGCCCCCGACCACCCCCGCCACCGCCGCCGGCCGCCGCGATCCACGTTTCGGCCGGTCCCCCGAAGATGCTCGCCTTGTCGGTGAGCTTCACGCTTGGCACCCAGGTCTCACCGCCGTCGAGCGAGGCGCGCATCCGAATGTTCCAGCTAATGTTGTCTTCGAAATCGCGTCGGTCGTACCAGGCAACCGCCACCACGCCGTCCTTGTTTACCGCGACGACCGGCGTCACGTTGTCCGGTCCGTTGACGAGCGGATCCTTCGCCGGCTTGTCGTCGTTGATGATCTGCTCCCGCGACCAGGTTTTCCCTTTGTCGCTGCTGTACGAGAGCATGACCTCGAGGCGTCCGCTGCGGAAATCCGACCACACGACGTAGACGCGGTCCTTGAACGCCGCCGATCCCGGATCGACTGCGATGTCGGGAATAACGGCCCCTTCGGAGCGCGGCCGATTCATCCAATAGTCGCCGATGTGTACCGCCGGGTTCCACGACTCACCACCGTTCGTCGTTGTGATGACGTCGAGCCAATAGTTCGCTGCGGGGAGCGGGGTGCGTGCAGCGAGCCCGCCGCGCGCCTGACCCTGCGCGGCATTCACCGCCGGTTTGCGATGGCCGTACAATGCCATCACCGTACCGTCGGAAAGGACCACACTTTCCGACATCCCGAGAATGCCCTCGGGCCGCGGCGCGAGCCGAACGATCGGATTCTCGAACGTCGAGCCGCCGTCCTTCGATACGAACAGTCCGATCGCGTTCTCCTTGTTGCCGCCGCCGAAACCGGGGCCGCTCGTGTCGGACACCCACGGAATGCTCACCGTCGCGTTCATATAGATGCGACCGTTGTTCTTGCCGCCTGTGAAGTCGCCGATCAGGTATTCGCGGTCCCACCCGTACGGGAGTGGGAAACGCGTCGGCGGATCCCACGTCTTTCCTCCGTCGCGCGAGCGGTACATCCCGCGTGGCGCAAGCGTCGCGAACAGCGCTGAGCCGTCGACGCCATAGGCGACGGCGGCATCGGCGGTGATCGTCGAGTCGCGCCGCTCGAGCGAGACCTGCCACGTCCGTCCTGTGTCGAACGAGACATACGCGATGGACTTCGTTCCGACCGTGTCATGAAACGCGATGTGCGACGCGGCGATCAGTCGTTCCGGATGATTCGGATCGGCGGCGATCACCGGCTCGGAATGCGAATCCCGTGACCGCGCGCCACTGATCTGCACGTTCGGACCCACGACGATTTGCTGCGCCGCCAGAAATCCGGGGAGTATCAAGGCGGCGAGCACTGCGTACCGCGGATAGCTGCGCATGTGACGGTCTCCTAGGCGTTGCGATCGAAGCAGCCGTTGTAATTAGGATTCGTGAATTCGGCGTCCGGGATGGAGAAGTTCACGTCCGTCCCGTGCACGCCGCCCTTGTGAAAGGGGCCGTCGGGAAAGACGTTCGATTGATCGCGTCCGTACTGGCGAATCAGGCGTCGGAGATTCCCGAGGCGCTGGCCACGTCCGAAGGTCCAGAACGCGGCCTCGCGGAAGAGCAGGTCGATCGCCCCATCCTTCGTCGCCGGGGTTGCCAGCGGCGGCATCGACGCCACGGCGAGGCTCCCCAACTGCTGTGGCGACGCACGGAGCGCGTTGAGGATCCCCATCATTCCCGGAATGTCATTCGCCTGCAAGCGCGCTTCGGCCTCGATGAGGCGCGCGTCGATTCCGTTGGCGATGGTGACCGCCGCGCTCCGGTTGTTGCCCCACACCTGCGTGTATACCAGGGTCGTGACGCCGTCCGACGCCTTGGGCGACGTCGCGTCGGTGCGGCCCACGATTGGCAATCGCGGATCGTTGGCCGACGCGAACGGCAGCGAGTTCTTGAGCAGCGTCTTCACCCCGTTCACGATCTCAAAGCTGTCACCGACGACGTAGCGCGGATTCGCCGTCGGCGCGTTCATCGAGTAGAGATTGTTGTCGCTCGTCGTGACGGAGAAGGTGAAGTTCCAGGCGAAGCTCGTCGGGATGCCGTTGACCGTCGTCGCCGCTGCCGCGAATTGACCCAGATCGCGTTGTGCGCGCGCCTTCGCCACGCGCAAGGCGTAGCGCACCGACGTGCTCAAGGCGTCACTCGCGGAACCGACCGCTGTCAGTCCTGAGTCGTAGTGAGCGATCGCCAGCGTGAAGGCTTCGGCGTTCGTCATGCCCTTTGTGTACTGCGGCACCCCCTTCACCGTCCTGCCGAAGGGCGACCCGTTGCAGAAGTGCTCACTGATATCCATCTCGATCCAACCCTCGATGAAATACATCTCGGCGATCTTCGCCGTCGCCGTAGGCTCGTACTTGAGGAGCGCCTCGAGCGCGTCGATCGCATAGCCGCGTGTTTGCTGCGGCCACGGGCTCGTGCTGCTGCTCCCCGCGGGGACGGCCCGCCGGTCCTTGTCGTCGGTCTGAAAGAACGTGTCGCCCGACATCCATTCGTCGGCCAGCGTCCCGCCGGCGGACCACATACTGACGCTCCCGGCGGTGTTGCTCTGGAAAGACTGAAGCGCCCCGACGACCAGCGCCTCGGCGCCGATCGCATCCGAGACCGCGTCCGAGCCGATCGTGCCCGGCTGCTGCGGCTCGAGCAATTCGTCCTTGAAGTTGCAGGCGGCGACAACGAGACACGCGCCGAGGCCGAGGCTCAGCGCAATCGCCCGATGAGTACGGGATATGATCCCTGTCATATTCGATTGTCCTCGCCTGTTAGTAGTGGAGAACGAGACGCGCCGTGAAGTACCTGCGCTGGCCACTCGTCGAATACGAGCTCGGATTGTCGGCGTCCGTGTACGTTCCCTCCGGGTCCGGGCCCTTGTAACGCGTCCAGATGTGGAGATTGCGCGCGGCGAGCGTGAGCTGCGCGTCGGGCGCGCGAACGAGCGACACGACGCGGTGTGGGAGATTCCACACCGCCGATACTTCGCGCAGCCGCCAGAATTGATTCGGGTAGACAAACCCGATCTGCGTTGTCGGATTGGCGTTGCGTGTCGCGATGTTGCGCGCCTGCTCGTCGAGCGAGGCGTCGAGCTTGGACGCCCCAGGGCAGGAGTTCGACTGCGCGCACTGAATATTGGACGTTTGATCGAGCAACGACCCACCGCCCTTGTAGTCGATCTGCATGTTGAGCCGCAGCTGTCGGCGGAAGAGATCGAACCCGTTGGTGATGCCGACGATGTCGCGCGGAATGCTGTAGCCGATGTAGTCGAACACCGAATTGACCGTCACTTCACTCACCGACAACAACCCGTTTCCGTCGGCGTCGCTGTACGTGTATTTCCTATAGAACAGACCATTCACAGGAACGCTGACCGAATCGCGCGTGGCCCCCGTTCCAACGGTCTTGTTGGGATTCCCCGCCGCATCGTAGCCGAGCGACACGACCTTGTTCGTGAGGTGCGACGCGGCAACCGTGACCTCCCAGCCCAACTGCCTGTTGTCGACGAGCGTCGTCGATAGCGATGCCTCGACCCCCGCGTTCTTCACCGATCCGAGGTTCCGTAGGACGGTCGTGCTCGCCGGCGCGGCGGATGGCGCAATCGGCTGCGACACGAGCGCGTCGTGCGTTTGCTTGCTGTAGTACGTAACCTCGAGGTTCGCACGGCTTCCGAATAAACGCGCGTCGAAGCCGCCTTCGAACTCCGCCGACGTCTCAGGTTTCAAATCGGCGTTGCCCAGACTGCTCGAGCGGAGTCCGGGCGTATCAGTTCCCGACGTCCCCGAAAGAGTTGTCGGCACGTTGAGCGACGTCGTCTGGAAGGTGATCAGCGCCGCCGTCGGTCCGGGCTGCACACCCGATGCTCCATACGCCGAACGCAGACGGAGGTTGTCCAGTCCCCGGATGCGCGGGAAGAACGACTCTTCCGAGAGCACCCACGACAGACTGAGCTTCGGGTATGTGACACTCGCGAAGTTCGACCCGAAGGCGCTGTTCTCGTCGGTGCGGACGGCCGCGGTGACGAATATCCGATCGCGAATGGCCGCCTGCTCCTGCGCGTAGTAGCCGAGCGTCTTGACGGCCGTCGCCAGGCTTCCGGAGAGCGAGAGGTTTGCGCCGGCCTGTGGACTCGTGGCGCCGGGAGGAAGTACGTTGCCGGTGGCGGTCGCCGCGTCGTTCTCGAGATTGGTGTAGTCGGCGCCGAGCGTCGACTTGAGGCTGACCGAGGAGCGCACCTGCCACGTCGCGGTGCTCGTTGCCTTGGCGGAGAAGTTGCGCGAGTTGGTTTCGGACACACTGGATGATCCTTGTCGCAGTGTTCCCATGAACGGGCAGGTCCCGTATCGGCAAAGCACGACCTGCGTTCGATCGGCGAGATCGATGCCCACCGTTCCGGCGTTGTCCAGCCAAACGAGCGGTCGCCAGTGTGAGTCGAAGCTCCCGATGATGCGTTGGATGCCCGTCTGCGTCACCTGCGCGAACATCTCCGACGGGACAAAGCTGTTGTAGCCGTGGAGATCTTCGCCGAGCGTCCCCTTGCCGGAGATGCCCGGCCCGGCGCCCGTGAATCCCGGCCCGGTCATCGATTGGTACTGCACGCTGAAGAAGCCGTTGTTGGCTCCGGGCGTGTTCTCGTCGCTCTTCGCAAACCCCACCGCCGCCGTCAGATCGAACTTCGGGCTCAGCGACGCCGTGGCGTTCACGCGGAAGTTCTCGCGCTGTAGCGCCTCGGGACGCAGCCATTCGTGGCGAGTTGGAATGCCGAGCGAGTCCAGGCGCTTGCTCGAGAAGTCCGGCATCTTGTAGGGGCCGGTCTCATTCTCCAATGCGCCGCTCGTGAAGAAGCGGATCGCCTCGTTCCCGCCTGTCGCCTGAACCGACCACGCGTTGCGATAGCCTCGGTCCAACGGCGACAGCGAATCGGTGTTCATCACGTTGAGCGACTTGGTGGTGTCTACGGTGCACGTCTTGGCGGCCACCTGGATGAGGAGGCAGCGCGCGTAGGACGACTGCGCGGTGTGACCGATGAGCGCGTACGCGGTGATGTATTTCGTCGGGTCGCTGATCGTCCCCTGTTCCGCGTTCCAAGTCCAGCGTGTCGCGCCGGCTCGCCCCTTCTTCGTGGAGACGACGATCACGCCGTTCGCCGCGTCGGTCCCGTAGAGCGTTGCCGCCGACGGCCCCTTCACGATCTCGATGTCCTCGATCTCGCCCGGTTCCAGCGACGTCAAATAGCTCGTCGCCGCTGTCGTCTGACCGCTGCCGATGCCCGAGGCGTTGATGCGGACGCCGTCGACGATCCAGATGGGCGCGTTGTTGAGCGACAGCGAGTTGAGCCCTCGGATACGAATCTGCGGCGGCGCGCCGGTGTTGTTCCCCGGCACGACCGCGATGCTCGCCATCTTCCCGACGAGTAGCTCGGACATCGTCGTGATCGAAGTCTGCTCGACGCGTTTGGTCACGTCGCCCAGCGTCTCGATGCTGTTTCCGAGCTCGATCTTGCGCTGCTCCCCCGTGGCCGTCGTCACGACATCCTGCAGGCGTACGATCGCGGTCGCGAGCTGAAAGTCGGCAGTCGTTGTCTGGCCCTGCGTGACGATGACGGTTTGCTTCTCTCCGGAGTATCCGACGTGGAGCACCTGAATCTCGACGTTGCCGGTGCGCACGTTGTGGAGGATATAGCGGCCGTCCTGGCCCGTACTTGCCGCCGCATTGGTGCCAAGGGCCAGGACGCGAGCGTCGGCGAGTGGCGCGCCCGATTCACGAGCGACGACCCGCCCGCTGATCGTCCCCTGGGCTCGCGCGACCGAGCCGGCGACAAGTACCCCCATCGCAACCGTCATGAGTGAATGAGGCAGTACGGCTGAAATTCGAGCGCGACTCATTCCGACCTCCTTGGTGGGAAGGGGGTACCAACACGAGCGGCCGCCAATTGACAGGCGGCCGCTCGAAAGGAGCGAGGAATTTTTGAGTGCGGGCACAATGCGTCCGCTGCGGGCCGCCGCGAAATCATCGCAGCTTCGGCGGCGGCGCGCCGGGAAATGCCAGCCCAAACAACGAGCAGTGACAAGTGCGCCTCCTCGTCAGAGGGTACGTTCGCACCTGTACGTCGGGTCTCGTCTCGCGCGAATATGAACGGCCCCTTCGAGGGCCGAAAGGGCCGAGGCCGTACAGGTTTCGTACGACCTTGGGCCTACGTGAGCAGCCCGGCTATGACTTGAACGTCGTGGCGAGCACTCGACGCTTGAGGTCGCCGCCGAAGTCGATCACCATCGCCGCGTATAGCTGTCGCCCAGCGTCGACTGGAGTTACTCCTTGATCGACTCCGTCATGCTCTCAGGCTGCGTCGCCGAGTCGCCGAGTCGCCGAGTCGCCGAGCTACTTCGCCGCTGCCGGAAACGCCGGAAGCTTCGAGACGTCGCGCTCGTCGTGCTGGATGATCACCGTCGCCTTGAGGTTGGCCGCGATCTTCTTGAAGCGCTCGAGCGACGCGATCGTTGCCGCGCGATTCGTGTTGAACGTCGGCACACCGTTGCCCTCGTAGTTCTCGTGGAAGTGGGCGAGATCGCCGCTCAGCAGCACATTGCCCATGTCCTTGAGCTTCACGAGCAGGCTGTGATGGCCCGGCGTATGGCCTGGCGTGTCGAGCATGATTACGCTGCCGTCGCCGAAGACGTCCTTGTCGCCGGTGACCGGCTCGACCTTCCCTTCTCCGCTCGTCCATTGCTTGAACGGCGCGCTGAGCGATGCCTGCTGCTTGGGATCGGTGACGACATCCCAGTCGCCCTTGCCGATGAGCAGCGTCGCCTGCGGGAACTGGCTCGCCTGCCCCGTGTGGTCGCCGTGATAGTGACTGATGCCGACGTACTTCACCTGCGCCGGCGTCACCTTGAGCTGGCCGACGAGATCGAGCAACGACGTCTTCGGCGCGGTCGGCGTGTTGCCCATGGGATAGCCGGTGTCCCAAATGAGATAGTCGTCGTTGTGGCGAACGAGGTAGCAGCTCGCCGTGAGTTGGACCTTGAGTCCGTTGAAGGCATACGTGTCCGAAAACCGCTGCCCCACGTCCGTCGGAGCAGTGTTCGTCCCGCACTGCAGCCGGGTGATCGTGACAGTAGCTGGGGTCTGGGCACCGGCCGCCGACGTGGCCGCGAACGCAAGGGCGCCGAAAATCAATCGCGCGAGTCTCATAAGAATCCTCGAAATGGGGTCAGACCCCCGAACGGAAAGGATGGCGGCGGGAATATGGCGCTCGGGCGCGACCGGCGCGAGGAACGCGTTAGGGGCGAGTAAGATTCGTTGCCCATCGCTTTCCGATCTGCTGTCGAACTGTAGCTTCCCGGAAGCGACCCACGTCGCTCAACCAGGCCCTCTGTCCTCCCCGGAGTTCAAATGCCGCGTCGCCTCGTCTTCGCGCTTTGCGTTGCCGCCGCTTTGCCCGCTCACGCTCAACAGGACACCGCGCGTCGTCCCGCGCCAAAAAAGCCCGACCTCGAGCTCGTCCCCGCCCGGTCGATCAACCTCGATACGGATGAAGGCACCTGGATCTCCCTCGACGTCTCGCCCGACGGACGGACGATCGTCTTCGACCTACTCGGCGATCTCTACACGATCCCGGTCAGCGGCGGCAGCGCGACCGCCCTCACGAGCGGCATGCCGTACGACGCACAGCCACACTTCTCGCCGGACGGGAAGTCGATCGTGTTCACGAGCGATCGCGACGGCGGCGACAACGTCTGGATCATGGACCTCGCGACGAAAGCGACGAAGCAGATCACGAAGGGAAAGACGTCTCGCTACCGATCGCCGACGTGGACGCCCGACGGCCAATACGTCGTCGTCTCCCGCGCCGCGCAAGCGATCGGTGTCTCGAAGCTCTGGATGTATCACAAGGACGGCGGCGCCGGAATCCAGCTCTATCGCGATCCGCAGCCGCTCAACGGCGCGCAGCCCGTCAGCATGCTCGGCGCATCGTTCGGCAAGGACGACCGGTACATCTGGTACGCGCAGCGCGGCGGTTCGTGGGAGTACAACGCCGGGCTCCCGCAGTACCAACTCATGACCTTCGACCGCCGCACCGGCCGCCGTGAGTCGCGCGCCAACACGTACGGCTCGGCGTTCCGTCCCGAGCTCTCGCCGGACGGACGCTACCTCGTCTACGGCTCACGCTACGAGGCACAGACCGGACTTCGCATTCGCGATCTGACGACGACCGAAGAGAAGTGGCTCGCCTATCCGATCACACGCGACGAGCAGGAATCGGTTGCGCCCCTCGACGTCTACCCGGGTTACGCGTTCACGCCTGATTCGCGCGCCGTGATCGTTTCCTATGGTGGCAAAATCTGGCGAGTGCCTGTGGACGGTTCGTCGGCGATCAACATTCCATTTCACGTCACGACGAAGATCGACGTCGGGCCCAAGCTCGCCTTCAACTATCCGATTCACGATTCGGCCCAGTTCACGGTCAAGCAAATCCGCGACGCCGTGCCGAGCCCGAACGAGAAGCAGCTCGCGTTCGTCGCGCTCGACCGGTTGTACATCATGGATTATCCGGGCGGAACGCCGCGCCGCGTCATCGACACCGCAGGCGCCGAGGCGGAGCCGGCATGGTCACCGGATGGCCGATCGCTCGCGTTCGTGACGTGGACCCGCGACGGCGGGCATCTCTACAAGGTCAGCGCTGCCGGTGGTCGGCCGGTCCAACTCACACCGGGGAACGCGCATTGGTCGACGCCGGCCTGGTCGCCCGACGGCAAACGCGTCGTCGCCGTACGCGCGCCGGCGCAGCAGGTTCGCGAACAGGGGGGCTTCATCGGCGGCGCGGAAATTGTTTGGGTGTCAGCTGACGGAGGTGCAGCAACCCTCGTCGCGCCGGCGCAGGGGCGCGGCAATCCGCATTTCGTTCAGAACGACTCGACTCGCATCTATCTCTACAGCGCGGGCGAAGGGCTCGTGTCGCTCCGTTGGGACGGCACCGATTCCCGCAGCCACGTGCGCGTGACCGGCTTCAGCGCGCCTGAGGCGCCGCAGCCCGCGCCGGCACTCGCAATCCGCATGGCGCCAGTCGGCGACCGCGCGCTCGTCCAGGTATCGAACGACGTCTTCATCATGGTCGTGCCGCAATCGGGCGAGACGCCGACGATCAATCTGGCCAATCCCGCCAACGCGCCGATTCCGGCGCGCAAGCTGTCGGAGTTCGGCGGCCAGTTCCCGGTGTGGGGCGCCGACGCGAAGACCATTCACTGGTCGATCGGCAACTCCCATATCGTCTATGTCGTCGACAGTGCGTTCGCCCAGCCCGATACGACGACGCGTCGCGATTCCACCGCCGCGCGCGACACGTCGGCCCGCAAGCCGACGTATCACGGCACCGAGACACCGATCCTCATTCGCGCCCAGCGCGACGTGCCCCAGGGTAACGCCCTGCTCCGCGGCGCGCGCATCGTCACGATGAAAGGTGACGAAGTTATCGAGCGCGGCGACATCTACGTTCGCAACAACCGCATCGCCGC
>Ga0157375_10004609_pt1 | contig 11983 bp, 8 predicted proteins | sample M35metaG_FD_115311 | JGI IMG/M metagenome (GOLD analysis project Ga0157375, IMG submission 115311) | Miscanthus rhizosphere microbial communities from Kellogg Biological Station, Michigan, USA - M3-5 metaG | ecosystem: Host-associated > Plants > Roots > Rhizosphere > Soil | place: USA: Michigan...
CGCCAAGGGTTACTTTATTTTCTACAGCATCGATTACGGCAGGCATTAAGTTCTCGTCGCCGGATGCTTTATCATTTAGGAGTTGAAGACACTGATCTACTTTGGCATTGCTGCGATCGTTTTTGAGCTGTTGGAGTTTTTGAATTTGTACCTGCCTGATGGAATCGTCCACTTTGAAAATAGAAGGAGATCGATCTTCCTGGACCTGGAATTTATTTAAGCCAACAATGATCTTTTCATTGTTCTCAATTTGCCGTTGGTACTCATAAGCGCTGCGTGCAATTTCATTTTGAATAAAACCCTGTTCGATCGCGGGAACGCTGCCACCCATTACATCGATCTTTTCAATAAGCTGCCAGGCTTTTTCTTCTATTTCATTTGTCAGGGATTCTATGAAATATGATCCACCCAGCGGATCGGCAGTATCAGCAATCCCGCTTTCATAGGCCGCGATCTGTTGCGTGCGCAGTGCGATCCTCGCCGCTTTTTCTGTCGGCAGACTCAATGCTTCATCATATCCATTAGTATGCAATGATTGTGCACCCCCAAGGACAGCAGCTAATGTTTGTATCGTAACTCTTGAAATATTATTGAGTGGTTGTTGTGCCGTAAGAGTACTTCCACCGGTTTGCGCATGAAAGCGAAGCATCATGGCTCTTGGATCGGTGGCCCCCAGGTCTCTCATCATCTTTGCCCACATTCTCCTGGCTGCACGAAACTTGGCCACTTCTTCGAATAAATCATTGTGTGAATTAAAAAAGAACGAAAGCCGCTTTCCAAATATATTTATGTCCAAACCTTTTTCGAGCGCAGCTTTGACATAAGCTTTGCCATTACTGAGAGTAAATGCAATCTCCTGCACAGCTGTACTTCCTGCTTCACGGATGTGATAACCGGAAATAGAAATGGTATTCCATGCCGGCAATTCCTCACTGCACCATTCGAATATATCAGTAATGATGCGCATAGAAGGTTTGGGCGGATAGATATAGGTTCCCCTTGCCGCGTATTCTTTTAAAATATCGTTTTGAATGGTGCCAGAGATCTTTTCCAGGTCAGTACCCTGTTGTTTTGCAATGGCAACATATAAGGCGAGAAGAATGAAAGCCGTTGCATTAATGGTCATCGAAGTTGTTACCTCTTCTAATTTTATTCCCTCGAAGAGCGCCTGCATGTCCTGGATACTATCAATGGCTACACCCACTTTTCCAACTTCGCCTTCGGCTAAAGCGTGGTCACTGTCATACCCAATCTGAGTGGGAAGGTCAAATGCAATGCTTAGTCCATGCACGCCTTGTGATAGTAAATAATGATATCGCTTATTGCTTTCCTCTGCTGTAGAGAACCCCGCATACTGTCGCATGGTCCACAGTTTGCCGCGATACATATCCGGCTGAATGCCGCGGGTAAAGGGGAAGGTTCCAGGTAATTCAATTTGTGGTTGGTGGTTTGTAGTTTGTGGTTCAGTGTACACCGGTTTGATCTCTATTCCGGAATCTGTATATATTTTTTTCTCTGACATTTTGAAGGGAGTTAAAACTACAAACCACAAACTAAAGACAACAAACTACTTCATCAGTTTCCTCGCCTCATAGTTCAAGGCTTCCATTACAATTGCATGCAGTTGGCCTTTCTGCTGCTTCATCATTACATCCAATAAAATTTTATTGAGGTCAATTCCGGTTGATTCCGGGGGAAGAGCAGAAGCAACCTGGTTCACGATCAGCATGGTCTGCTCTTTTAAATTTTTTACAGCTTCCCATGCCACAGGACTTACGTAGATCTGTTGAGTCATATTGTATTCGTATTCCTGTTTTATGCTTTCCAGCAGTAATAGCTGCATTTCCCTTGCGCTAAGCCCGGGCTGATTAACCCGGCTGATCAGGCTTGGAAGAGCTATTCGCTCTGATAACATCACCAGGCGTTCGTAGGCCTGTAGCTGGAGTGGTCTTGAAGTATAGCCGTCACCTCCTTCGGTCGGCGCAGCTTTTTGTTTTTTGTTCAAAATAAAAAAAATAGAGATCGAAATGATAAACGCAATAATTGAAATAACAAGGGCGATAGTAGCTGTATCCATGTAGAGTTTTATTTGATGCCAAAAGTAAGGGATAGGTTTGAAGTTCTATGTTGATATTTGATATCTGAGGTTTGAGATTTGAAATTTAAGATTTGAGATTTGAATTTGAGACTTCATTTAACATGTTCGCTGTTTCCCTTCCGCTTTTATGGATTAAATTTGCAGAATGCAAGCAATGGAAATAATACCGGTAAATTTTACTGAAGGTGCTGTCACCCAAATAAGGAAGTTAATGGATGAACCTGGCTTTGATCCTACTCAATTTTTGAGAGTAGGGGTGAAAGGTGGTGGATGCTCGGGCCTGAGCTATGTCCTGGGGTTTGATCACAAACAGGAAGGCGATATGGAATTTGAACTGGACAATATTCATTGCATTATGAACAAAGCACATGAAATGTATTTGTATGGAATGGAAATAGACTGGGAGAATGGGTTAAATAACCGGGGCTTTGCATTTAAAAACCCCAATGCAAGCAAAACCTGCGGATGCGGGACAAGCTTTGCGGTATGAAGTCTGAACCACGATTTATCGGGTTTTTGGGATGATAGGGAAAATGGAACCATGATATTTAAACGAGAAAGCCTCCAATCGGAGGCTTTCTGATTTCCTATAAATCTTTTAATCTACCCAAATCCTGGTTCAGACATCCTGGTTCCGCTTACTTTGCTGTAGCCGGTTTTGAAGATGGAGTTGGGGAAGGTTTTTGTTTTACTTCAACAATGGTATCAGCCTTGCCCAAAGGTTTTTTCTTGCCAAGATCAACCAATATAGGTGCAGCAACAAACACGGAAGAGTAGGTACCTGTAATGACACCTATTAGCATCGCAAAGGCAAAGCCTCTTGTTACCTCACCACCAACAAGGAACAAAATGAGAAGGGTCAGAAACACCGTAAGCGATGTCATGATCGTACGGCTTAGCGTATGATTAATGGCATTGTTGATGATCTGCTCTTTGGTAGCTCCCGTCATTTCCCTTGCATATTCACGCACACGGTCAAACACGATCACCGTATCATTCATTGAGAACCCGATCACCGTTAACACCGCCGCAATAAAATGCTGGTCGATCTCGAGTGGGAAAGGAACGATACTTCGCGCAAATGAAAATACCGCAAGTGTCACCAATACGTCGTGTAATAATGAGACAATGGTTCCTAAAGAATACCTCCAGTCGCGGAAGCGAATGAAGATATAAAGCGAAATGATCAGCAACGCAAAGATGGTTGCCTTTTTCGCCCCGTCCTTCAGATCATCAGAAATGGTCGGTAATACTTTTTTTGAACCTACTTTAAAGTTTGAGTCAAACTGGTTATAAGTAAGACCGGCAGGAAGATGATTTTTCAATCCTTCATAAAGTTTTACTTCAACCATTGAGTCAGCTTCAGGTCTTGTATCATCAATGAGATATGATGTTGTAATATCGAGTGTGTGAACATCACCTACTGTTTTTATGGTAGGAGACTCACCCAGGTCTACTTTAAGCTCATCACGAATTTTTTCAACAGGAGGTTTTTCGGCAAAGCGTACCTGGAAACTGCGACCGCCTTTGAATTCAACACCCTCATCAAAACCATGAAAGAAAGACGCGACACCAAGAACCAACACAACTAAAGAAATACCGTAGGCGATCTTCCTGTATTCAATGAATTTAATGTTGGCATGTTGGAAAATGCGCTTGCTCACACCGGTAAAATATTGAAGGTGACGTTTCTTACTGGTAAACCAATCAGTCACCCAACGGCTCACCAATATTCCGCAGAACAATGACAACAGGATACCAAGAATTTGCGTGGTCGCAAATCCTTTTACAGGCCCTAATCCAAATGAGAAAAGAATAATGGCTGTCAACAACACAGTAACGTGGGCATCCAATACGGGCGGGAGCGAACGACGATAACCCTCATTCACGGCAGGTATGTATCCTTTTCCCCGTGTCAGTTCTTCTTTGATGCGTTCATAAATGATTACGTTGGTATCAACAGCCATACCAATGGTAAGTACAAGTCCCGCAATACCAGGTGCGGTAAGTGTGGCGCCTAATGCTGTTAAAACCCCAACGGTGAAAAGCAAGTTTAAGATCAATGCAATATTGGCGACCCATCCACTGGTGTTATAGTAAATCAGCATCAATAAAAAGATGATCACAAATGAAATAGCAAATGCTTTCAAACCCCCGTTGATCGCATCTTTACCCAGTGTGGGACCAACAACCTGCTCCTGCACAATTTTCGCGGGTGCCGGGAGTTTACCCGATTTTAAGATATTCGCAAGGTCCTGTGCTTCTTCTGTCGTGAAACTGCCGCTGATGCTTGAATTGCCTGCATCAATTTTTGATATGACATTCGGTGCTGAGTAAACAACGTTATCGAGAACGATGGCAATCGGTTTGCCAATATTTTCTTCCGTCATTTTCGACCAGATCTTTGCGCCGCTTGTATTCATGGTCATTTTCACTTCAACCTTACTGGTCGACTGATCAAAATCCTGCCCTGCATCCTTTATCGCATCTCCCTCCAGCCGGGCTTTTTCCTTTCCGTAAGTTTTGATGGCGTATAATGGGATACGATCAGATTTTCTTTTGGTCTTGTCATTTATATTAGGCGTTCCGTACAGCCAAACAACATCGGAAGGAAATAAAGATTTGAAAGCCGGATTTTCAAGATACGTGCGAACAGCGGCCGAATCTTTTACCGCTACGCTTCCGATCGCTGCCGGGTAATAAATTTTTCCATTATCCTGAGAAGGCGGCTGAAGTTGTAAATAGTCGCTTATTTTCTTCTGTCCGATTTTTGAAACATTCTTAAGAGAGTCGATTAATTTTGTGGCCTTTGCTGAATCTGTCTTTGCAATGGCTGAGGTGTCAACTTTTGAGGTGGTATCAACAGCAGTTCCATTAATAAGGTTTTCAAAAACTTTTATTCCATTTTGCCACGCTCCTGCGTAGTTCTTATTTTCAAGTGTATAAACTTCCCAAAACTGAAGATTAGCGGAAGCCTGCAAATATTTTCTTACACGTTCCTGGTCACGGATACCCGGTAACTCAACATTGATAACTCCGCGATCCGGGTCGGGATTAATGCTTGGCTGAGCAACACCAAACTGGTCAATACGATTGTTTAATACACGAAAAGTTCTGTCGAATGCATCTCTGCCTTCTTTTTTAATAGCAGAGATCACCGTTGCATTATTATCAGTGATCTTTATTTTGTCCTGGTTGGCATTTGCAAAAATGGAGGCGAGCCTGCCGTTTGGATTTAGCTTTTGATATTCTTCATAAAACAGCGTGATAAAATCCGCGCTGCTGTTTGCTTTTCTCTTGTTGGCGTTAGCAACGGCTTTTAAGAAGGTAGGATCAGTGGAATTATTTGCCATGGCTTTCAAAAGACCTGTCATTTCCACTTCAAGCGTTACGTTCATTCCCCCCTGCAGATCAAGGCCAAGGTTCAATTCACTTTCTTTTGCTTTCTGATAGCTGATGGCACCATTAACTCCATAGGTGATAGTGACATCCTTTGTGCTATCTTCCAGGCGCCTCAGTCGCACATCATAAACATTTTTGATAGAATCAGGATAGTCTTCAGGGTTACTAACCTTTTTTGCCTGAGGATACAATGTCTGTACATATTTCTTTGCACGGGCCTGGAGTTTATTTTCGTGACTACGCACAAACCAGGTAAACGAAAGCATATAAACAGACACAAGGATCAAAACAATCGTGAAGAACCGAACCAGACCTTTCAGTTGCATACTAATTTTAGTTTTTGTTTTTGGCCTTTTCCTTTTGGCAATTGGCTAGGGATAGGGGGCCTCTATATGTTTTTTAAAGGGAGGCAAAGATAGGGTTTTCAATGCTCAAAAACCCTACCAGCAGACCTTTTTTAACGAGGCGGTAAACTGTCGATATGATAGAATTTTTATTGATTGATAAGATTGATTACGGGCAAGAAAATCATTTCCGTCAAATTATTTTTAAAAGCCCCTGCCAGAGTCTTTCCAGATTTCAGCTCAGGCAAAAATCAAAAAACTTCATCGCTAATGCTCATCGCTTTGCTTTACATTTGCGTCCGAAATTTTTAATACATGCAATTATCTCCCCGTTTAAAAAGATTTAATGAGCCTGAAACTTTAAAAATGGCCAAGCTCGGCCGCGAATTAAGAGCAAAAGGAGTTGACGTGATCGACCTCAGCCTTGGCGAACCCGATTTCAATACACCGGAACATATCAAAGAGGCTGCAAAAAAGGCAATCGATGAGAACTGGAGTCATTATCCGCCCGTGGCCGGTTACCCCGACCTCCGCGAAGCTGTTTGCGTAAAACTGAAAAGGGACAATGACCTTGACTACAAGCCCGAAAATATTGTTGTTTCAACGGGCGCAAAACAAAGCCTTGCCAATGCCGTACTCGCCACTGTGGATGCAGGCGACGAAGTGATCATCCCAACACCTTACTGGGTGACCTACTCTGAGATAGTTAGATTGGGCGATGCCACCCCGAAACTGATCAAAACTTGCGCTGAAACAAAGTATAAGTTATCGCCACAGGAGCTTGAAAAAAATATTACAGATAAAACAAAACTGTTCATTTTTTCCTCTCCCTGTAATCCAACAGGAACCGTTTATACAAAAGATGAGCTAAAAGCCCTTGCTGATGTATTTGAGAAGCATCCGAACGTTTTTATTATTTCCGATGAGATCTATGAGTATATCAACTTTATCGGCAGACATGAAAGTATTGCGCAATTCAGCAAGATAAAAGACCGTGTTATCATCATCAATGGCCTCAGCAAAGGATATGCCATGACGGGTTACCGTCTCGGGTATATCGCGGCGCAAGCCGACGTAGCAAAGGCTTGTGAAAAATTGCAGGGACAATTTACCAGTGGAGCCAATGCGGTTACACAACGTGCCGCTATTACCGCCTTGCTCTCTGACCTGAGACCTACTAAGGAAATGGTGGACGAATTTGAGCGTCGCCGTCAGCGTGTCATGGAACTGCTGAAAGAAATTCCAGGTATTGAATGTGCAATACCCGATGGGGCATTCTATATTTTCCCCATTATAAAATCATTCTTTGGAAAAAGCGATGGCGAAACAGCTATTCAAAATTCTTCTGATTTGAGTATGTATCTTCTTAACAAGGCTCATGTTTCTACAGTAGCCGGAAATGCTTTTGGAGATGATGATTGTATTCGCATATCATTTGCCAACAGCATGCAGAATATTGAAAAAGGGTTTTCAAGAATTAAAGAAGCGTTGATGAAGCTGAAGTAGTGGGATTATGTAGCAAACTTTAGTGCTTTTTTCGGCATTCGTTGCGTCGCACACTTGATCGTTCGGTAATTCTTTCAGCTTTTTTTATTTTCACGCAAAGTCGCAAAGAGTTTTGAAGTTTGGGTATTTAACCCTATTACCTTAGTAGAGGTCAACGAGTAAGTCACTCTGACCTTATTACCTTATTCGGGCCACCTTATTTAATAAGGTAATAAGGTATTTTCATCCGGGTTGTTTTTCTACTAAGGTAATAAGGTGATGAACGCTTGTCGTTCCTTGCACCTTGTCGTTCCTTTGTCGCCGTTGCGTGAAATGAATTACTCATCACTCATTATTCATTATTCATTATCCCGAACATATAGCCAAGTGAAAGCCCCAACATTTGCGTGTGTGCTTTTATATCCGATGGAGCAGAGCCATCGCCTTTATAAATGTTTGAAAAGCCGGGTGAGAAATTTGCCGTTATAAAAAAACCTTTCTTAAAAGCGTAACCGATCAAAAAATTTCCACCGAACTCAAATCTCTTTAATGTCCGCTCAAAGGATTCATCCGGATCATAAGCATCTCTTTCTGAGTCATTCGTTTTTAATTTTCCATTGAAGCCATAAGAAAAATTGGGCCCACCGCCGAACATCAAATGTTTATACAGGTACAGAAAATTAATGGGTAATTCAATATTCATCAGCCTTGCATTGGTTGTGCTGTCAACGTTCCTGATCTCTCCGCCACGTATTGAAAATAACAGCGCAGGCTGAAGGGCGAAATATTTATTTATATTTTTTTGAAAAAAGATGCCGGCATGTAAACCTGTGTTATTTCCACCAATGGTTGTTGACTTGTCAGAATAATTTAAATAGTTCAAACTAGGTCCTGCAAATATTCCAAACCATTTGTCCGGCGGTTGCGGTTTTGGCTGAACGGGTATGGGCGCCGGTTTATGTATTGTTTTTTGTTGCGCATGAAGAATAGATGCAAGCATCATAAATGAGAAGAAAATTATTTTTTTCATCACTCATTGTTTTCAAGAGACGATCATTCCTTGAAACTAAGTATTACTCTAATCCTGTTTTTTTCAATAGTTCCAGGCAAAAAGGGAGATCCTTTACAGAATTAAGCATTGGATCTTTTTTTAACCAAAGCAGTTCAATATCGTGCTGCTCATATGCTTTATAAAGAAAATGTAAACTCTTGTGTTTATCTCCAATAAAAGCATAGGCAGATGCGGTGTAAAAAGCATGGTTGGCTTTGCCTTCATCGATCTTTTTTTCAAGCTCATCAAATATTTCGTTCGCTTTTTCCTTTTCTCCACTATGAAAATAAGCAGCGGCCAGGTTGGCCAAAAGTGCCGGTCTTCGTTCCTTGTGCTGCTCTAATGCTTTTTCAATAATATCGATTGCCGGATCATACTGGCCAGTGATTGTATAGATCCACCCGATCCTGCCTTTGTAAAAGGGGTGATTGTATTGAATCACAGAATTTTTCAAAAAGTTGATGGATTCGGAAATTTTGTTTTCAAAGAACAACAATATTCCATTAAAAAGGTTTAACCAAAAATCATGGGGGGCCACTGCCAGGCCTTTTTCGTGCCAAAATCTTGCCTTATCATTATCTCCTAAATATAAATTCAATAAAAAAATTCCCCGGATGCAATTAATGTCAGAAGGATCAAGTTGGTTTCCTTTTAAAAATTCTTCTTCCGCTTCTGTCAATTTCCATCGAAACCACATTTTTGCCCAGCCAAGATTAGAATGTGCAAAAGCAAGATTTGGATCAAATAGTAATGCTTTATTTAACAGGGGTATTGATTTCTGAAATGCCTCTTCAGGCATCACTGCATTGAGATATCCAAGGGTAATATAACACAGACCAAGACCGGCAAGAGCCGGCGGATAGTCAGGGGCTTTTTGTAAAGCGGTGCTAAAAATAGTAATGGCTTCTGAAATTTCAGGATGGTTCAATTTCTCCACTTTATACCTGCCTTGTAAATAAAGCTGGTGAGCTTCAGCATGCACCTTGTTAGTTTGCTGAAGGCGTTTTTTCTCTGAATGATTCAGGATCACATTGAGATCATCGGCTACTTCCCGGGCTATTTGGCTGTAAATGGAATTGATCTCGCTAAAATCTTTTTTAAATCTGAATGGCCGGAGAATTTCTCCTGTTTTTGTTTCAATAAGATGAGCAATGATAATAATGTAATCGCCTTCTTTGTGCACATTACCTTCTATAAGATTTGCGACACTTAATTCTTCGGACAACTCTGCAAAACTCTTTTTCGAGTCTTTATATTGTCTCATTGCCGTTGAGGATTTTACTTTAAGGCCGGATACTCCGGCAAGAGCACTTGTCAGCTCTTCTGTAAAGCCGTGGCTTAACCATTCAATAGTATCGTCGGTGTTAATGTTGTAAAATGGAAGCACAGCAATAGAATTATGGCGAAACCGTGGTTTTTTCGGCTTCGTTACGGGTGATTTTTTTTCCCCGGTCTTTCCTTGCAATGTATTTGGTATAGGTACTTTTAGTCCATCATGGGCAAGTGCAAACACTTCAACCTCCTGCTGAATATTTTTGAGTTGATAAATGCCCATTGAAATAGTTTTAAACTCAGGGTGATTTTGAATCTCATCATTTATCTTACCTGAGATCAACACGCTACCAGCCACTCCCAATGATTCTATCCGTGAAGCAAGGTTCACGCCATTGCCAAATACATGTTCCTCGTCAAAAATAATATCTCCAAGATGTAAACCCATCCGTACCGGAACCTGTGAATGACTGAAAGCCTGTTGCATTGTTATAGCGCACTGAACTGCATCAATAGCACTTTGAAAAATGCTTAATGTACCGTCACCATAATAGTGAATGACGCGGCCGTTAAACTGCTTATGCTCTTTTTGCACGATTTCGCTGTGGCGTTTTCTCACGGCCAATCCCATCTGCTCGTCTTGTTGGACAAGAGCAGAATAGCCTTCTATGTCTGTAAAAAGAATGGCAAAAAGCTGGCGGCTGGGTGGCATAATTTAAATATAATGATTATTTAAGGGAATGTACAGCCTGCGGGAATTCAGCAGCTATCCCAATCTCGTGAATTATTTTTGATTGACAAACTGAGCAGTTTTTGATGCAGTTCTATCACCTGTGGTATCAGTAAATGCTGTTCATCATTATAAACAACAAAATCGCACAGTTTCATTTTCATATTTTCATCAAGCTGTTTATCCATTCTTTGCTTTACGTCATCATAACTCAGATGATTTCTTTCCATTGTTCTTTTGATGCGTAGCGGGGATGGCGCATATACGCCAATAACATAGTCCAATAGTTCAGCAGATCCTGATTCGAAGATCAAGGCCGCCTCTTTGATGATATAGGGCGCCTCTTGGCGGGTCATCCAGTTGGCCGCGTCGCGAATTGTTGCGGGATGAACAAGGGAATTTAATATCTCTAACCGGAAAGGGTCAGTAAAAACCTTTGCTGAAAGATAGTCCCGGTTCAATTCTCCGCTGTCATAAGCTTCCTTGCCAAATTGTTTCTGAATAGCAGTTTTCAATTCTACATCTTCATTCATGATCCTTTTAGCAGCATCATCAGCATAGTACACGGGTATCCCCAACAGTTCAAAAATTTTTGCCACCGTTGTTTTGCCACTGCCAATGCCACCGGTTAATCCGATTCGGATCATAGAACCACGATTGATAGGATTAAAAATGATTAAAAGGAAAGTTAAGAAAGAACCACGATTAATAGGATTTGAAACGATTGTGAGGAAAAGGCTGAGCTCAATTTCCTTTTTCATCGTAATAATCTCTTTAATCGTGGTTCTGGGGTTGCAACAAAAAAAGGAAACTGTTTCCAATTTCCATTTAATCCATACTAATCTTATAAATCGTGGTTCTGTTCTATTTTTTTTCCGTTGTTTTTCCCACTTTATTCAATTGATTGGTCCAGTCCATACTGATGGCAGATTTTTCAATCTTGATATAGCTGCCGGGACTTGTTTCAAGGTTGATCGTCGCGTCCTCGTTTACTTTATTGATAGTGCCATGAATTCCGGCGATAGTGACTACTTTATCTCCTTTTTGAAGGTTCTCTACAAAATTTTTCTGATTCTTGGCTTTTTTTGCCTGTGGGCGAATAAAGAAAAGCCAAAAAACAAGTATCATTAATGGTAAGAAAATTAGCGGACCTATTCCGCCACCGCCGCTGCTTTGTAATAAAAAAATATTCATTCTTTTTGTTTTGGTGATTAACTTTTTTCAACGACTATCCGGAATTTTAATTCCTGGCTAGTGGTTCCTTTGGTATTTGCAATGACATAGATCGATTTATTGTTTGTGCCGGCATGCCCCTCTGTTGTAAATTTTGCTTTGATACTTCCTGTTTCGCCGGGCTGGAAGGGTTGCTGGGGTTTCTCAACAATAGTGCACCCGCAGCTCGCGGTCACATTTTCTATGATAAGATTTTTATTTCCCGTGTTTTTAAATTTAAAACTTATATCAACCTCCGGACCCTCCTTTACACTTCCCAGGTCCTGGAACGTAGAATCGATCCATTGGATGCTGGTAAAATTAGCGGTATCTCTGAGCTGGTAGTTTTTTTCGGCCTCTGTTAATTGCTTTTCTCCCGCGGTTTTTGA
>Ga0157375_10004610_pt1 | contig 11981 bp, 8 predicted proteins | sample M35metaG_FD_115311 | JGI IMG/M metagenome (GOLD analysis project Ga0157375, IMG submission 115311) | Miscanthus rhizosphere microbial communities from Kellogg Biological Station, Michigan, USA - M3-5 metaG | ecosystem: Host-associated > Plants > Roots > Rhizosphere > Soil | place: USA: Michigan...
ACGATCTCGTTCGCGCGCGGAGCGCTCTCCCGGCTGGATCCGGCTCCGCACACGAACTGCTCCTCCGGGGACAGGTCGGGCCGGGCGTTGGCGTGGCTCACGTGTCCGGGGGCGTCGATGGACCAGTCGCCCCCGGTGTAGACCAGCGTTCCCACCAGGGGGTCGTCGGCGAACTTCCACAGCCGGTACGCATTGGGCGCGTCGTACCAGTTGTCGGCGGCGACCATGTAGCCGAAGCCGTTGTCGGAATGGCCGCCCGCGCCGTCCTCGTCCAGGAGGACCTTCTGCGTGCCCGTCTGCAGGTCGACGATGACGTTGTCGACGCCCTGCAGGTCGTCGACCTGCTCCTTGATCAGGAGCCACCGGCCGCTCTTGTCGATCTGGCACTCGTCGAACTCGCCGGTCTTGGGGAAGAAGGTCAGCTGGTGGAGGTCCTCCCGGTAGACGAGGCAGCCGAGCCCGTCCCCCGTCTCCTTCACGAGGAGAGTCGCGGAGTGCACGCGATCGTCGTTGCTGGAGTGCGGCTGCCACACGGACGTCTCGTCGCCGAACTGCCCGCTGACGTTGAAGACGAGCTCGAGCTGCCGGGTCAGGACGTCCATGCGGAGGAAGTCCGCGCCGTCGGTGATGTAGAGGCTCGTGGGGCGCGGCGCGCTGAAGTACCAGCCCTCCCCCGAGTTGAAGCTCAGGGCGCTCTCGGGATCGAAGAGGGGACCGAGCACCGTGACCACGTCCGTGACCTTGTCGTAGCGGAAGAGGGTGGGACCGCCGCCGCCGCGCGCCCGGTCGAGGCCGAGGAAGATGAGCATGCTGTCGCTGCCGACGTGGTTGTTGATGTTCCGCCAGTACGAGTAGCCGACGTGGCTGACGCAGTCCGCGCCCCCGCAGTCGGCGGAGTTGGTGAGCCGGATCCCCTGGGTCGAGTACGGCGCCGGGAACGTGAACGGGCCGCGCACGGGCAGCATGCTCTGGATCTGGGACGGGGTCAGGGCCGGCCGGATCGCCGTACTGTCGTCCGGCTCCAGGAATCCCCCGGGGACCTGGGCCTGGACGGACGTCGACATCGAGACGAGCGCCCCCGCGAGGGCGCACACCGACGTGAAACGCCGAAACGCGGCGCTCGGCCTAACGCGCGTCGGTCAGCCTCAAGGCCGACGGCTTCGTCACCGCGCGCGCCCGGCGGCCACCACCCAAGGCGTGCTTGAGCGCGAGCGCTCCGTTGAAGGCGGCCGCGGGAAGCAGCGAGAAGAGCAGGTAGACCAGGCAGCGCGGCTGCCAGGGGCGATAGCGCAGGCTGGTCCACAGGTGTCGGCGGGCCTGGCCGCGATCGCCGACGCGAAGCTCCTCCTCCCCGACGCCTTCGTAGGCCCCGGCCAGCCGCTCCGCGATCAGGCTCGGCGGCAGCGCGATCGGCTCGAGCGGGTGCTCCAGGGTCTCGCGCGCGATCTTGAGCGTGGCCCGGTAGCGGTACTGGCTGCACCACGGGGCCGTGATCTGGTCCGCGTCCCCCACGCGGTAGAGCGTGCTCGACGTGTCGAGCAGGGCCACGGGACCGCAGGCGCTGGTCTCGAAGAAGTAGAGGTAGTCCTCGCCCGCCGGCCGCATCGCCTCGTCGAACCCCCCGACCCGCTGCGCCCAGTCGCGCCGGATGAGCACGGTCGAGGTGTGGACGAGGTTGCCGATCCACATGTACTTGTAGATGCTGCCGATGTGGACGGGCTGGTCGCCGAGGGGGCCCGCGATCTCCGGGCAGAGCCGGGCCAGGCGCGTCTGCTCCGGGAAGGCCTGCGCGAGCGCGAAGGAGTCGTAGGCGCTGTACATCAGGCGCAGGTACCGCGGATGGGTCACGCCCCCTTGGCCGTCCACGGCCGTCATGTCCGTCCAGACCATGCCGACGTCGGGGCGCGCCCGCAGCAGCGAGACCTGGGCCGCGATCTTCCAGGGATACCAGCGGTCGTCGGAGTCCAGGAACGCGATCAGTTCCCCGCGCGACTCGCGGAGCCCGACGTTGCGGGCGGCGGCCACGCCGCCGTTGGCCTGGTGGAAATAGCGCACGCGGGAGCCGAAGGCCGCCACCACGGTCGCGGTGGCGTCCGTGGAGCCGTCGTCCACGACCACCACTTCGATGGGCTGGTAGGTCTGGCTCAGCGCGCTCTCGATCGCGGCCCCGAGGTACGCCGCGCGGTTGTAGGTGGGGATCACGACGCTCACCATCCCCGGGGCGCCAGGCCCTTCGGGAACGCCGAGCGCCGTTCGACCGGCAAGACCCTTCATTTCAGCTCTCCTATCGCCTTCAGGACTTGCGGCCCTGAGAGACGGTGGCGCCTGGAACGCGTTGGACGAACTCACGATCGACCTCGGGGCGGGCCCGCGTGCATGACGCGGGCGGTCGGATGGACGGCCATGGGCAGGAGCTGGGCCGGGATCTTCACGATGAACGCATCGAGACGGGGGCCGCCCATGTTGCTCGTCCAGATGAAGTACTGCCCCGTGACGTCGAGGTTTCCCATGGGGGCTTTGCTGTAGTCGTCTCCGCCTCCGGCCGCCTGGAGGTCGGTCATGACCGGAGCCACCACGAGCACGTGTCCGGAGCCGTCGAGCCGGAAGCACACCACCTCGTTGGCGCGCGAGGCCGCCGCCGCATTCGCGCCCGCGCCGCAGACGTATTGCTCCTCCGCGGGCGCCCCCGGCCGCGCGTTGGCGTGGCTGACGTGTCCGGGAGCGTCGACAAACCAGCTCGTGCCGCGGTAGACGAGAGACCCGCGCAGCGGGTCGTCGCCGAACTTCCAGAGCCGGAACGCGTTGGGCTCCCGGTTCCAGTTGTCGGCCGCGACCGTGTAGCCGTAGCCGTTGTCGGAGTGTCCACCCGCCCCGTCCTCGTCCAGGAGGACGCGCTGTATCCCCGTCTGCAGGTCGACGACGACGTTGTCGTCGCCCTGGAGCCCGTCCACCTGCTCCTTGATCAGGAGCCAGCGGCCGCTCTTGTCGATCTGGCACTCGTCGAAATCGCCCGTTCGCGGGAAATACGAGAACTGTTGGCGGTCCTCGATGTAGACCAGGCAGCCCAGGGACTGCTGGGTCTCGCCGCGGACGGCCAGGGTGGCGGAGTGGACGCGGTCGTCGTCGCTGGAGTGGGCCTGCCAGACGGACTTGCCTTCGCCGAAGGTCTGGCGGACGTCGAACACGGTCGACATGGCATGGGTGAGCACGTCGTAGCGGCGCAGGGCAGGACCGTCGTGGAGGTAGAGCGTGGAGGGCCGGGTCGCGCTGAAGTACCAGCCCTCGCCGGAGTTCCAGCTGTAGGAGGTCGAGGGATCGAAGAGCGGGCCGACCACGGCGACCTCGTCCGTCACCTTGTTGTAGCGCAGCAGCGTGGGCCCCCCGCCGCCCCGAGCCCGGTCGAAGCCGAGGAAGACGAGCATGGTGTCGCTGCCCACGTGGTTGTTCGTATTGCGCCAGTAGGTGTAGCCGACATGGTCGACGCAATCGGCGCCGCCACAATCGGCGGCGTTGGTCAGCCTCACGCCTTCCGTTCCGTAGGGAGCGGGGAAGCGGAACGGCCCGCGCGAGGGGAGGAGAGCCCGGATCTGCGCGGCCGCCATCGCGGGACGGACGGCGGCGCTGTCGCTCGCCTCCACGAACCCTCCCGGGAACTGCGCGCGCAAGGACGACGGGAGGAGGAGCAGGCCGAGGAGGAAGAGCGGCACTCCCCGATCGCGCCGCGAACGGTCAGGGACGCAGTGTGTCGACATCGATCGTGCAGGGCTGGCCCGTGCGCGCGGACTCCAGCATCTTCAGGCAGGCCAGGGTGGCCCGCGCTCCGTCCACCACCGTGACCTGCGGGAGACGTGATTCCCTCAGGGCCACGAAGAAGTCGTGCATCTGCTCGGCGTGGCCCTTGGCCGGGAAGAGCCGCAACGGCCGGAAGAGCGGCCATTCCGACCAGGAGGGGGAGCCGAAGTCCTCAACGGCGAGGCGGATCCCCTCCGCGAAGGCCTCCAGCCTCTCGCCCCCGGCGGCGTGGCGGCCCACGGTGCAATAAGTGAGGTTCGCGATGGAGCCGTCCGCGAAGCGGAAGCTGGCGGCGAGGTTGTTCTCGCCGATGGGCTCGTTGCTGCCCAGGGGCAGCGAGAAGGCCGACACCGCGACCAGCTCCGATTCCAGCAGCCAGTACATGAGGTCCACGAAGTGGCAGGCCTCGCCCAGGATGGCCCCCCCGATGGAGGGATCGGCCATCCAGTACGAGCCGGAAATGGACGGCGAGCTCATGCGGCAGTTGACGACCGCCGCCCCCTGGCGCCGCCGCAGCTGCCTCTTCATCTCCCGGTAGGCGGGAGCGAAGCGCCGGTTGAACCCCACGGTGAGCTGCCGTCCGGAGCTCTCCACCGCGGCCCAGATCGCGCGGCACTCCTTTTCCGTGAGGGCCATCGGCTTTTCCACGAACACGTGCTTGCCCGCCTCCAGGGCCGAGATCGCCTGCGCCGCGTGCTCCGGGTTACGGCTCAAGATGACGATCGCCTCGACGTCGTCGTCCTCGAGGAGCTCGCCGTAGTCGGAAGTGCAGTAGGCGGCGCCGAAGCGCTCCGCGTAGTTGCGGCCACGCGCGCCGCTCGCCGAATGCACCGCGTGCAGGCGGACGCCCGGGATCTTCATGAGGTTCGGAACGTGGATCCAGCGTGCGATGTTGCCGGCCCCGGTCACGGCCACACGCATCTCCGCGGCTCGCGCCTCCGGCGCGCGCACGTGGACCTTGCGCACGGGGGCGTAGGGGGCCAGGGCGGCGGCGTCCGCCGACGGGTACCGCAGCAGGACGGCGAGGGTCCCCGACGCCGGATCCATGATTCTCTCGTAGGCCTGCGGCGCGCGTTCGAGCGCAAAGCGGTCCGTGATCAGGGGCTGCACGTCGACCTCGCCCTTGTCTAGGAGCCGCAGGAAGTGCTCCATGTTGCGGTTCTCGGTCCAGCGCACGTAGCCGATGGGATAGTCCTGCGCGCCCTTCTCGTAGGCAGGGTCGTAGCTGCCCGGACCGTAGGCGCGCGACATCAGGAGCCGGATCTCCTTCCGATACATCTGCTCCCCGGGGAAGCTGAGCTCGACCGCGCCCACGACGACGATCTGGCCCCGATCGCGGGCGATGGCCAGGGCCTGCAGCGCCGGGCCGGGGGACTTGGCGGCGGCGGCCACGACGACGTGGTCCGCGCCCCGGCCGTCGGTGATGGCGGCGACCGCTTCCGCCGCCCCCCCGCCCGCTTCGAGGACATGGTGGCAGCCGAGGCGCGAGGCCAGGGCGAGGCGCTCCGGGCGCAGGTCCAGCCCGATGACGACGGCGCCCTGGAGGCGCGCGAGCTGGGCGACGAGCTGGCCCACGAGACCCAGCCCGATGACGGCCACCGTCTCCCCCAGGCCGATCTGGGCCGTCCGCACCGCGTTGAGGGCGATGCTGCCCAGCGTAGCGAAGCAGGCCTGGTCGAGGCCCACGGCCTCGGGGACGCGCACGGCGAGGTTGCGGCCGCACATGATCAGCTCCCCGTGGCCGGTCCCCTCTCCGCCGTAGGCCACGGACGCGCCGATCTCCAGGTCACGCACGCTCTCGTGCTTGCCCACGATCACGCCTGCCCCCGCATATCCGAGGACGGCGTACTCACTGAACTTCGCCATGACCTCGGAGAGGGTGCGCACGGGGCCGTTGGCCCGGGAGGCGTGCCAGATGCGGCGCAGGTGGGAAGGATTGTCGACCACCGCCTTCATCACGCCTTCGCGGTGGATGCTGGCCGTCTCCGTGCCGCTCGAGATCAACGAGTAGGCCGGCCGCACGATGACGTGGTGCGGAGAGAGGACGGGATCGGGCACGTCGCGGACGACGATCTCGCTCAGGCCCTTGCGGAGCACCTGCTTCACTGGCTCCCTCCGCCCTGGAGGCAGACTTCTTCCACGCTGTCGGCGAGCTTGCGGGCATTGTCTTCGGGCACCACGTCGGGGAGAGCGGCCACGACCGCGCCGTGCTCCCGCTGCACCCTCTCCATCAGCCGCAGCATGCCCTTCGTATCGCCCTGTGCGTAGAGGAGCGTGCCCGGGGGCCGCGTACCGTTGTCGACGGCGATCACGGGGACGCGCAATGTGAGGGATTCGAGGACGGAGGAGCACACTCCGTCCGTGATGGGCGTGCGCAGGTAACCGATCGACCGCGAGAGCAGGGTGAGGAAGTAGTCGTGGCTCAGCGAGCCGAGCACGAGCACGTCCCCGGTCAGGCCCTCGCGCTCCAGGAGCGCATTCAGGGAGGGGAGCTCACGGTCCCAGGCCCCGACGAGGACGAAGCCGACGCGGGGATGGGCCTCGCGGAACCGGCGGATCACACCGGCCAGGAATTCCAGCTCGAACTCCTTGCGGAAGCACACGTAGCTGAAGAACACGGAGTCGTGGCGGCCCAGGAAATCGGCGACGTCCGTCGGCAGGGGCACAGGCTTGAACTCCACGTACTGGGGCGAGAAGTGCGGGAGGGCGACCACGCGCGAATCGGCCACGCCCGTGCCCAGGATGGCCGCCTTCACCGCCTCGCTGTTGCAGTAGATCCGGTGCGGCAGGCGGAAGAGGATGCGGAAGGCGAGGTGGCGTGGCGAGAGCGGAGGCGCGGGGAAATAGGTCTGCTGATGGCCTCCGCCGTAGGTCAGGAGGGCGGGCCGGCCGCGCAGGCGCGCGGCCAGGAGGGCGATGAGGGCCAGCACGTAGCCCTTCTTCGTGTCGCCGTTCACGCGGATGTGAACCGCGCAGCCGTGGCGGACGTGGCGCCAGACCTTGGCCAGGTAGTCCCACCCGTTCTGGACGTCGATGTAGTCGGGGCTGGGCCGCCGGCGGTTCTCGTTGAGGTTCATCACCCGGCAGTCCCAGCCCCGGGCCTCGAGCTCCCGGCGGAGGAGGACGAGGCTCATGGTCCAGCTGCACACGGGCGGCGGCCAGTTGCCGATCTGCAGGATGCGCTTGGCGCGCGGGTCGTCACGAGTGATCGATGCCATTTGGTTCCCGTGTGGAGGTCAGGGCCGGCGCGGCGGTGTCGCCGCACGCAGGCGGTAGTCGCGGTACTGGCCGGGGTCCCCGTCCCGGCCGTCGCAGGCGGCGAGGGCGATGTTCACCATCTCCCGCGCGGTGACGAAGTGGACGCGATAGCCGTCCTCCGCCCGCGCGGCCAGGAGGCGGCGCAGGAAGTCCTGGACGGGCGCGCCGAGCATGGCCGCGTGGTCGCGAGGATCCATCCCGTGGCAGTGGAGCTTGATGAAGACCCACTCCCGCCGGCCGCGCACGGTGATGCCCGCTTCGCGCCAGAGGGCGAGGCGTCCCAGGGTCGGGCCGTGCGCCCCCGTGACCTCGCCGTTCTCGATGCGCGGCACGGGCACGCCGCGCACCCGGCGCGCGAAGTCCAGGCCCAGCGGGCCCTGGACGATGAGCGGGAACCGGGTCGGCGCTCCGCCCACCCTCAGGTCGCGCCCCCGACGGTGCGGCGCCGGACGGTCCAGCGGACGCGCGCACTCATAGAGCGCGTTGATCTTCCCGACCTGGGCCGGGTGGGGCGCCGAAGGCAGCGTCATGTCCGCGTAGCAGCCGGTCTCGGACAGGATCGCCATCTCGTCGTCGACGCCGCAGTATCGTCCTCCCGCCGAGTTGGCCAGGGCCCAGTTGCCGTGCACGAACGCGTAGCGGAGGGGGCCCTCCCCGTTCCACCGCGAGAGGGCGCCGAGCCGGCCCAGGCGTTCCACGAACTCCAGGAGCGCCCCACGCGTGCCGGAGGACGTGTCGGGACCCTCGAGGCCGTGGTGCAGGTGGATCTCGATCTCTCCCCAGCCCTCGCGGCAGTGCTCGGCCAGGCGGGCGACGATGTCCTCGTCGTACTGCTCGGCCGGATAGAAGTAGGTGTGGCGCAGCGGCCAGCCGTCGTCGTCACGCCAGGCGCCCACCGCCTCCGGGTACTGCGCGCTCCAGCTCCGGACGCGCCGCATCTGCTCCGCGCGCTCCGCGAACTTCGCGGCCGCCCCCGCTTCGGGCACGATCGACGGTTCGAAGTGGTCGGCCAGCGCGATGATGAGATGCTCGGGCCGGCGCCGGCGCGGCCGCAGCGAGCGCTGCGCGCCGTAGGCGAGGAGCCAGGGCATGCTCCGCACCGCCTTCGCGAACTGCCTCCCGACGCCGTCGATGGAAGCGATCATCTCGTGCGTGCCCGTTGCCTCTCGCTCAGGCGACCGAGGCCAGCGCCCCGCGGTAGGCCGTCTCCATTCGCTCCAGCATCCGCTCGACGCTGAAATCGGATCGGACGCGCTCCGCACCGCGCGCGGCCAGCCGGTCGGCGAGGGCCGGATCCTCGATGAGCCGCGCCATGGCGCGGGCCACGGCCGCGGAATCTCCAGCGGGGACGAGCAGGCCGCCCACGTCGCCCTGGACGATCTCGCCGTTGCCGCCCACGTCGGAAGCGATGACGGGCAGGCCGCTGGCCATGGCCTCCAGCAGCGCGTTCGAGCAGCCCTCGCTGAGGGACGGCAGCACGAAGGCATCGCACTCGCCCAGGGCGCCGGGGACGTCGGAGGTCAGGCCGCGGAGCTCCACGTGGCCGCGCAGGTCCAGCTCGTCGATCGCGCGCTCGAGGTCGGGCCGGGCGCGGCCTTCCCCCCAGATGAGCACGCGCACGCGGGGATGCCGCTGCCGCACGACGGCGGTGGCGCGGATGAGGTCGCCCAGGCCCTTGTAGGGGTGGAGATTGGCCAGGGCGCCGAACACCATGACCGGGCGCCGTCCGCGCGACGGGGACCCGAACCGCCCCGTGTCGACGCCGTTCGGGATCACGTCGATCCTCTGCCGGATCGCGCCGTGCAGGCGCGCCACGATCGCACCCGAATTGACGATCACGCGCGTGGCCGCGCCCAGGACGCGCCGCTGGATGAAGCGATGGAAGGGGGGCCGCAGGTCGCCCAGGTTGCGCTGGCTGGCGATCACGGCCACGCCGGCCAGGCGGGCGGCGGGAACCCCCACGAGGTTGCTGTAGAAGTCGAACGAGTGCACGAGCCGGATGTGATGCCGGCGCACGTACCGGGCCAGCCCGAAGATGGTGGCCAGGGAGCGCGGCGGCTTCAGCGAGCCGTGGCCGCAGGTCCAGACCCTCAGGGCGGCGCGGTCCAGCTCCGCGCGCAGCGGCCCCTCCGCGCGCAGGCACGCGACGTGGACGTCCCAGCGCATGGCGTCGAGGCCACGAGCCACCTTGACGAACTGGCGTTCCGTCCCTCCCACGTTCAAGGTGTCGCCCAGGAGAAGGACGCCGGGCCGGCCAAACGTCACGCCGCCGCCCCCACTGCCCGCGCGCCCAGCCGGCGCAGGAAGCCGTCGAGCACGACCAGCCCCCAGAGACGCCGGCAGTGGTCGCGCCTCCGGCGCCGGCCGTAGACGTCCAGCAGCCCACGTACGGAGGAGGGCCGGATGCCGACCGCCGCGAGACGGCTGCCGTCGCCCAGGGTGCCGTCGAAGAAGTGGGGCAGGTGACGCGAGAACCAGGCGTCGAGGGGCACGGAGAAGCCGTGCTTGGGCCGGGTGAGGACCTCATCCGGGACCTTGCCTCGCAGGATCCGCTTCAGGATGTACTTCGTCTCACCCGCGCGCATCCGCAGGTGCGGGGAGAGACCGGCCGCGAATTCCAGGAGAGGATGGTCGAGCAGGGGGACCCGCGCCTCGAGCGAGTGGGCCATGCTCATGCGGTCGACCTTGGTGAGGATGTCGCCCGGGAGGTAGGTCGAGAGGTCGAAGCTCTGGAGCCGCGAAAGCGGGTCGAGGCCGCGCGCGCCCCGGCCCGCGTGCCAGGGAGCGGCGCCGCGCAGGGTCTCCGCGTCGAGCAGCTCGGAGAGGGCTGGCCTCGAGAAGAGCGTCATGGAGTCGACGTAACGCTCCATCCTCGGGAGGGAGACGTTGTAGAGGTAGTTCTTGCCGGGTGTGCCTTCGGGCAGGATGCGGCTCAGCCCCCTCAGCGGCGCGCCCAGGCCGAGGTCACCCACGAGCCCGACGTGCCGGCGGCGGTCGTCGACGACGTAGCGGTCGTAGCCCGCGAAGACCTCGTCCCCGCCGTCGCCGGAGAGCGCGACCTTGACGTGCTGCCGGGCGAGCTGGGACACGAAATACGTCGGGATCGCCGAGGCGTCGGCGAACGGCTCGTCGACGGCGGCCAGGATGGCGTCCATCGTGGCGGGATCGGCGGGCTCGATCAGGAGCTCGTGGTGCTCGGTCCCGAACCACTGCGCGACGCGGCGCGCCTCCGGCATCTCGTTGTACTCCCGCTCCGCGAAACCAACGGAGAAGGTCTTGAGGGGCGCGCCCGCCTCCCGCGCGATGGCGGCGACGACGGCCGTGGAATCCACGCCGCCGCTCAAGAAGGCGCCCACGGGGACGTCGCTGACGAGGTGCGAGCGCACGGCTTCGCACAGGGCGGACCAGAGGGCCTCGCCCGCCTCGCTCTCCCCCACCGGGCTGCGCCGCCGGAACCCGTCCGCGGGGTCCCAGTACTGCTTCGGGACTCCGGCCCGCCCGTGCCGCACGGTGAGGGTGTGCGCGGGCGGCAGCTTGCGGACGGACTCGAGGATGCTGGCGGGATCGGGGACGTATCCCCTCTGCAGGTAGGACACCACCGCCGCCCGATCCACGTCCCGCGAGACCCAGGGGACCTCGATCAGGGTCTTGAGCTCCGAGCCGAAGGCGAACCCGGACGGGCCTTCCGCGTAGTACAGCGGCTTGATGCCCAGCCGGTCGCGGGCCAGGAGCAGCGTCTGCCGCGGCGCGTCCCAGATGGCGAAGGCGAACATGCCCCGCAGCTTCTCCACGCAGGCCTCGCCGAAGTCCTCGTAGAGGTGGACGAGGACCTCGGTGTCCGTCGTCGTCCGGAAGCGGTGGTTGCGGCCGAGCAGCTCGCGCCGCAGCTCGCGATAGTTGTAGATCTCGCCGTTGAAGACCGTCCAGATCGTCTGGTCCTCGTTGGCCAGCGGCTGGTCGCCCGTGGAGAGGTCGATGATGCTCAGGCGGCGCATGGCCATCCCGAAGGAGCCGTCCGTGTAGAGGCCGCCGCCGTCCGGGCCGCGGTGGGACAGGGTGTCGTTGAGGCGACCGAGGACGGCCCGGTCCAGCGGGCGCGTCGCGTCGCTCCACATCATTCCAGCGATTCCACACATGTCAGGGAGCCACCTTGGTGACGGTGTGATAGATGAAGACGGGGAACCCCAGGAACTCGCGGGTGGCCGTCGCCTTCCACAGACGGAGTCCGTGCCGGCGGTAGTAGCGGGCGAGGCGGCGCTCGGACTGGTAGAGCGTGTCCCCGAGGAATCCGGGGAGGCGCCGCCCGGTCGCGGCGTAGAACCAGGTGCTGAGGAGCGTGCGCAGGCCGTAAGCGCGGTACTTCCAGGTGCGCGCGGCCAGCAGGTAGCGCACGTAGTAGCCGGCGCCGTGATAGCAGAGGCGGCCCACACCTCCGGCCTTGAGGACGCGGGCGATCTCCGCCATGGCCCGGGCCTCGTCCGTGTAGGCGAGGACCACCTTGCAGACGGCGCCGTCGAGGGATGCCGTCCGCACCGGCAGCGCGTGGGCGCTGGCCTTGACCACGCGCAAGCCGCGGCTCCGGCACTCCTCGAGCGACCTCTCGTCCAGGTCGATGCCGAAGGCGGAATGGCCCATCTCGCGGAGGTTCACGAGCTCGTTGCCGGCGCCGCAGCCGACGTCGGCAACGACGCCGATGGGAAGGGCGGACCAGCTGAACTCGACGGGCTGATAGCCCGTCCAATCCACGGCGGGCAGGGGCGGCGCCGGCGCCGCAAGGGGGCCGGAAGGCGTCGCGGTCAGGGCCGTCACTCGGCGGCCTTCAACAGCGTTCCCGGACGAATGAACCATCCGGCCGCCTGGCGGATCTCGGCGCGAATCGGGCCCCCGAGCGTGGTGAGGACGGCGATGTAGGCCAGCGCGGCGGGGATGCC
>Ga0157375_10004613_pt1 | contig 11975 bp, 14 predicted proteins | sample M35metaG_FD_115311 | JGI IMG/M metagenome (GOLD analysis project Ga0157375, IMG submission 115311) | Miscanthus rhizosphere microbial communities from Kellogg Biological Station, Michigan, USA - M3-5 metaG | ecosystem: Host-associated > Plants > Roots > Rhizosphere > Soil | place: USA: Michigan...
GAATCCTCACGCCTGGTTTTACATGGATGTGACGGATGATTCCGGCAAGGTCAGCAACTGGGGGGTGGAGATGGGTAGCCCGAATGGACTGATGCGCGCGGGTTGGAACAAAAATTCCCTGAAAATCGGCGACGTCATTATTGTCGAAGGCAGCCGTGCCAAAGACGGAAGCAATCACGCCAATGCACGATTCGTTACGCTGTCCAGCACCGGCAAGAAACTTTTTGCGGACTCGAGTCAGGGACAGTGAGGAGCCAACCATGAAGAATCGGATTGCATTCGCTGTCCTCTTGATCGCGAGTTCCATGCCGGCGCTGGCGCAGTGGCAAAAGTACGCGACGCCTGGAGTTCCCCGAGATGCGCAGGGCCGCGTGCAAATGGATGCGCGCACACCGCGAACGGCCGCCGGCAAACCGGATCTTTCCGGCAATTGGGTGAGAGGAGATCGTGATCCTCTCCCGCAGGAACTCGCCGGAGTTGTGGCGCGAGGAGCCGGAGATTCCGGTGCTGTTGTTGTCGAGCCACGCGCGGCGCCATTTCCGCCAGACCCCAATGCACCGCCCCTTGCCACTTTCTTCGATCTTGGCGCAAATATTCCGGGCGGCCTTCCTTACACTCCGTGGGCAGCAGACCTGAAGAAAGCGCGGATGGCAACAGACAACAAAGACAATCCGGACGCGAATTGCCTGCCCATGGGCATCACTCAATTTCATATGCAGCCGCAGCCGCGCAAAATTGTCCAAACCGCAAATCTGATTCTGATCCTTTATGAAGCCAATTACGGCATCCGGTATATCTATACGGATGGTCGAAAGCTGCCACCGCAAGGCGATCCTCTGGCGTGGTGGTATGGCTACTCTGTCGGGCACTGGGAAGGCGATACGCTCGTTGTGGAAACCAACAACCTTCGTGGAGCAGAGACCAGCGCAAACGATGGCTGGCTCGATGTCCGCGGCAGTCCTTACAGTGAGCAGGCGCATTTCACCGAACGGTTTCGACGGCCCACGTTCGGAAAACTCGAAATTGACGTGAAGGTGGAAGACCCAAAGTCTTATACCAAACCATTCACCGTGCGCATCAATCAGCGTTTCGTGGATGAAGAACCCATTGAATTCGTCTGCAATGAGAATCAACAATTCCGCCAGCGCATCAAGGTGGACTAGGAAAATACGCGCGATGTTTCCTCAGATATAGAGGTCCGGGTCCGGGGAACTGAGAAGCCGGCCCTCCAGTGACAAAAGCAAACGTCCCGTTTCGCAGGTCAAAGTACCCGCTATACTCTGCCATGAAAAGTACTTGCCAATAAGGTACCACCCCTTCATATTTAGTGTCGCCCCGAGTAGCGCTGAGCAGCGCAGAGAGTGCCGAGACGTTCCCAGTCGAACGACCTGTCGAGAGGCGCCCGCTTTTGAATATGAAAGCCACGACCCTGCTTCGAGAATTTGAACGGCACTACGCTGAATTAAGGCGGAATAAATGGCTTCGGCATTTTGCCGTTTTTTGCCGGATCGCGCTGGCCCTGGGGTTTGTTCCTTCCGGGATTGTGAAGGTGACGGGAGAGCGGTTTACCGGGCTGCCGCCCAACAATCCGCTGGGCCATTATTTCGACGAGCTGCTCCGCACGGGTTCTTACTACACGTTCATCGGCATCGGCCAGCTGATCGCGGCGCTTCTGTTGCTCATACCCGGAACGGCGCTTCTCGGAGCGATCGTCTACTTTCCCATCATCCTGAATATTTGTGTTCTGACTTACTCTGTCCGGTTTGAAGGAACGCGCATTACCACGCTCATGCTGTTGGCGAACCTGTTCCTGCTGGCCTGGGATTATCCTCGTCTGAAGACGATCCTGTCGTTTAGCCGTCACGGCGATCCTCACACCGCAGAGACCGATAAGTTTCCCGTCTTGTTCTTCGCGTTTGTTTTCGTGATGGCCCTGTTGGTCATTGTCGTCAATATTTTTATCTTCGACATTCGGCCTGGCAATTCTGAAATTGAATGTACGAATGGATGCAGAAGCAGTAGCAGCCCGAACGCCTGTCTACATTTCTGCGACTGTATTTACAAACAAGCCAACCCATTGAATGTCTGCCTCAACGGATACCGGGGAGAGGAAGACACCGGTGCGAATCCGGAGAGTAAGCGCCAACGTCAATGAAGCTCGGGAACGCGAAGGACCAACACGGTGGAACCGGTTCGGAGCCGGTATCCAGCAGCGGGTTTCAAATGTTACATTAGACGGAGTTTCAATTTCTGACAGGACACATCGTGTATGGCGGATATCAGAAAGACTCGCGACGCCAGTTTAGAAGACTTTCTGCGCGATCTGAGTTCGGACTCTGGTCGTACCGGATCGGGAGCAGCGGGCGCGATCGCGCTGGCGCTGGGCGCGGCCTGCGCGGCAAAAGCTGCCGCGATCACCCTGAAGCATGCTCCGGACAATGACCAATTGCGCCAGGCGCGAGTCCAGCTGCTCGAGCACATCGATGCGGCAATTGAAGGTTCCGACGATGATAGCGAACGTTTCGCGCGTTTCCTGCGACGTCGTAGCAGGCTCGCTGCGGAAAGCGTTATTTCCACCGATCAGAAATTGCTCGAGCGCGTCGATGAACTGACTGCGATTCTCGAATCGATCGATCCACAGATACGCCGCAACGTGGCGGGAGATATCGTTGCGGCACGCGCGTTAAGTGTCGCCGCCCGAGCAATTCAAATCGAGAACATCGCGGAACTGCGGCGAAGCGATCCTTCGCTTCATTCATAGGCGCTTCATTCACGCTTCATTCATAGGTCATCAGGTCGCCCGGCTGGCAATCCAATGCCTCACACAACGCTTCGAGCGTGGAGAACCGGATCGCCCGGGCCCGATCGTTTTTCAATACCGACAGATTGACCAGCGTGATATCGACGCGGTTGGCCAGTTCCGTCAGTGTGATTTTGCGGGCCTCCAGCAACTCATCCAGATGAAACGTAATCTGCCGGGGTTCGGCGCGGCTCCGTGTCCGCGTCACACCAACCCCTCAACGTCCTTTTGAAGTCGAACGCCATACGAGAAGACTTGAGCCAGTATGAGCAACAACAGGGCAACACCAAGCGAACCGTTGGTAAGGTACCAGGGTTGAGTCTCCGCGATAACGGGACCGAAATCATTGAGTGCCGAATAACCCGATATTTCCTCGGTGAGCACAGGAAGAATACTGTGGTACACCCACATCGCGCCGAATAGAAGGGCAATCCAGCGCAGTCGCCATACGTTGCTACGAACAAACGGCGTGATGGGCTCCGCAGGATTTTTCCATGCCGCCAGCACCATGCTTCGTATCATCCAGACCAGCGCCAGAAGAAACAGATCATCCGGGATTGTCATTGTGCGAAGCAGCAGTTTGGCAGCCGTATTGGTGGGACGGACAATCGATGTCACACCCAGAAAGACCGGCTGCACGCCATCCGGAAGTTTCAACTGAAGATCCGAAGGCCGGGCCACAATAAATTCGAAATAGATTTTCGTGTTCCGCGTCTGGACGACTTTGGGGCTGATTCCCTCGGACCAGGAACGCCGAGGGAAATAATGGACGTCAAGCGCTTCCAGCGTCGTTTGTGCCGCAATCGCAAGGACGACCAGAAGAGAGATCCAGTAGAACCACTGCCGGAGCGTTCCGCCTGGAATCGAAATGTTCGATGTCTGGTTTGACATTTGAGCCTCCTCGATTGTTATCGAATATCGATATTATCGAAGAACGATATTATCGATTATCGTTAATGTCAAACATATTCCTTACGACGCACTCCCGACGGAAGAAGGTAGTACGAAGTGCCAGGTGAGCGGACCGCCAGGCTGATTCTCCTCGTACAGCAGTCCGATCTGCGTTCTGCTATCCGTGGGTTATATTTAACGCACTATGTCCATTCCAATGTCCGGAAAAGATCCAGGCAATCGGGAATTCTTCATACGGCGATGGGAACAGGAGTCCGCGGGTTTTTTGCAGGTTCTGAAAGCGCTACCCGCCGACCAACTGGATTACCGCCCTCATCCGAGGTCGCGTTCTGCCCGGGAGATCGCGACCCTTCTGGTGTCCCTTCAACAGAGCTGCATCGATCTATGCACGAGCCAGCGAAGTTCATACAACACGAACATGCGCTGGCATCCTTCGGATCGGCCTGCCACCCTGAACGAAATGATTGCGGCGTACGAACTTCACCACAACACGCTCGCGGAAAAACTAAACGACCTCGACGATGTCATCTGGAATCACCAGGCCTGGATGATCGTGGGACAACAGGAGATTCTGCTGAAGGATACGGTCGGAGGCCTGTTGTGGTTAGGACTGTTTGACGCGGTTCACCATCGCGGGCAGCTGACGACCTACATTCGACCGATGGGGGGGAAAGTTCCCGGCCTGTACGGCCCATCTGCCGACGACGGAGGTGTCCAGCGCTGACCCGTCACGGAAAAAGGTCATTCTTCTTCGTGCTCCGCCTTCGGACTGCGCAAAAAACCACTTTTGCTTTTGCAAATCCGGGGAAGGGTGAATTCCCGGTTTCTTCACTATCCACTCGGGGCTCTCGAAATCGAGAGCCCTTTCTTTTTCGGCTCTAAAATCGAAGGCTGTACGCGGTTCCAGGAAAAGCCGTCAGGAATGACCTGCACGAAGCCTCTGCGACTGCTGCGAAAGTGTCTCCCCACGAACCGGTCCTGTCACGTTGAGCCATTGACCGCCCCCTCGATCGTTTGGGTTGTTGACGATCGGCGCAAAAATACATACTGTGCCGTAGACAACCTTTAATGGAGGTATTCCCGAATATGCGACTCCGACAATCTTTCTGGGCTGCCATTTTCGTACTCACCGCGGTCGCGGCTCCCCTGGCTGCACATCATTCGTTTGCTGCCGAGTACGATGGCAGCAAGCAGGTCACGATGAGCGGCAAGGTGACTAAAGTGGAATGGATGAATCCGCATGCGTTTTTCTATGTGGATGTAAAAGATGAAAAGACCGGCCAGATCTCCAACTGGGGATTCGAATTGAACAGTCCGAACTACCTCATGCGGTCGGGCTGGACGAAGAGTTCCCTGAAGGTCGACGACCTTGTCACCGTCACGGGCGCCCTGTCGAGGGATGGCAACAAGCAGGTCAACGCGAGCACGGTAAAATTGCAGGCGACCGGCAAGGTCCTGTTTGCCGGCTCCAGCGATCCGAACGCGCCCCGCTAAGCAGCCGAATAAGGAGGAATGATGAGATTTATCGCCCCACTGTTTCGTGCCATTCCTGTGGCCGCCATGGTCGTTGTTCTCGCTGGGACAGCACATGCGCAGTTCCTGGATGAATGGGTGAACTACAAGTGGAAGGACGTGCCTCGCACCGCTGATGGCAAGGTGAACCTGGATGCCCCGACGCCAAAAACCGCGGACGGCAAACCCGATTTTTCCGGATTCTACATGCCGCGCGACTTTTCGAAGCTGATCAATATTGCCGGCAATAAACCCGAAGATATTCCTCTTCTGCCTGCGGCTCGGGCACTCTACCAGCAACGCATCGACACGAACGGCAAGGATCACCCCGGCGCCTATTGTCTGCCATCGGGAATACCTGAAAAGCTCAGCATCCCCGACGGGCTGAAGGTGATACAGACACCAAATGTCATCGTGTTTCTTTACGAGTCTCGCACGATCTATCGGCAGGTTTTCCTCGATGGCCGAAAGCTGCCAAAGATCGACACCGACGACTTCCAGCCTTCGTGGATGGGCTACTCCGTGGGCCGTTGGGAAGGCGACACCCTTGTCGTCGAGACCGTCGGGTCGAACGGCAAGGCCTGGCTGGATATGCGGGGCCTTCCGGGAACGGAAGCACTGCACGTGACGGAACGGTACACCCGACCCAACTATGGCGTCGTCAACATCGATGTGACTATCGACGACCCCAAGGCGTACTCCAAGCCCTGGAGCTTCAAGGTGACATGGAACCTCCGAGGCGACGCCGAACTCATCGAGAGCATCTGCGAAGAAAACAGCAAAGATGCGCCACACATGGTGGGGAAGTAGCGAAAGATCGAGCGATCACGCCTCCTGTCAAGCTCTCCAGGAGCGTGATCGCTACCCATTAATTCCTTGTAGGGGCGGTCTATGACCGCCCCCAATCCTGCAATTGTGCTGAAAGCCGACCCGTCCCGATTCATCTGTTACAGGCCACTAGATCCACAGCATAGCGACCACTCAAATTTCCGTGGGCTCTTTTAGGCCTGCGCGAACCGTGCGCTCGCTCTTTTCTTCATGAGCCCATGATCGTGCCCTGAGCCTCGCCGGATCGGCAATTCCATTAACTTTTGAACTCGGTGACAATTCACAATTCGAAGGTGGTATCCTCCCCGCACGGAGGAGAATCCTTATGCGAATTCTTTCAGTGATTGCCGTGTCGCTCCTGCTTTGTTGCTCTCTCGTAAGCGCGCAGGCGCCATCGCAGAATCCCACAAACAAGACCGGCGTTATCGGTCTGATGCATGCCATCCATTCCGTGAACGATATCGAAAAGACGCTCGCGTTCTACCGGGACGTGTTTGCATTGAGCGGCCGGGCGAGCGATTTTGATCCAAAGGGCCCGCGCATCCTGACGAATTCGCCCACGGCGACGTTGCGCTACGCGATGACGAGCCTTCGCGGCGCATTCAGCTTCGAGCTGACGCAGTTCGGCGACCTCGATCGCCAAATGAACAAGCAGCCCGACATCCAGGATCCCGGCGCCCCCATGATGAAAATACTCGTCCGAGACCTCGACGCCGTGGTGGCGAGCGCGAAGAAAGCGAACGCGCCGATTGTCACCAGGGGTGGCGCGCCGATCATGGCGCCGACTCCGATTGGCAACGCCAGAGCCATCATCATGCGAGATCCGGATGGCTACTTCATTGAGGCGATCCAGGCGACGGCGGCCGATATTGCTGCCACCGACAAACTGCCTCAGCCGGCGGGACGCGGCGCCAACGTGAATGCAAACGTGACGGCGACGCCGAGTCCGATCGTCGGCGCGATCCTGGGAGCAACGGTCGACGACATGGACAAGACGCTGGGATTCTGGAACGGGGTGCTCGGCATGGAGATGCCGAAAGCCGGCCCGTTTTCTAATGACGCGGCCATGCTCAATCTGATGGGACTTCCCAGCGGCGTGTTGTATCGCATTTCGAGCGGAGTCATTTCCGGAAGCACGGCGCGAATCGAGTTCATCGAAATCAAAGGCGTACCGCGAAAGCCGTTCGACCTCCGCCCAACGGACGCCATGGCCTGCGGCATGGCCCTTCGGGTCGGCCACATTCGCGATGTCCTCGCGAAGATCAAAGCCAGCGGCGGCCGCGTTCTTTCGAAAGACCAGGAACTCGTCGAGTGGAACGAGACCACCCGAAACGTCTTTGTGAAAGATCCGAACGGATTGAATCTGGAACTGGTCGGCAGCGCCGATCCGAATCTCTAGGGTTGCTTCCCGCAACGGGAAGGCAACGCTGCGAGGTTTCGATCAATCTTTCGCGCGACTTCATCGTTAGATCCGGAATTACGGCTGAAACTTCGCCACATGCTCCGTGGCCCATTCGAGAAATGTGAGGGCCGGCGCTCCTGTGATCTCTGTCACTGTTGGTGTCACGAGCGCGGGTTGGCCGAGTGCGGCTGCCCAGGCGTCCAGAAGCATATTCACGGCGAAGGCGGGCATGATGGGAAGCCACTCCCGCCGTGTCTCTTCAGGTGACATCTCTTCGATGCGAAGCGAGCGGCCGATCACTCGCTCGATCGTTCGAAGCTGATCCAACTGGCTCAGGGATTCAGGCCCCGTCAGGACATATTCTCCACCGGCGTGCCCTTCCTCACACAACACGCGCACTGCGACCCGGGCGATGTCTCGTTCGTGAATCGGGGCTGTCGGAGCGGCGAGATACGGCCAGCGCACGCGATCGCCGCGGCGAATCTGCGGCGCCCACCAATGCAGCGCATTGGCGGCAAAGATTCCAGGCCGAAGGAAGGTCCACTGGAGTCCCGATGTTTCAATAAGTCGCTCGATTTGTGCAGTTATCTCCCGCAGGGGATTCGGCTGTTGGAAAAAGGGGTGCGCCGTCTTGATCGGTGCCGAGAGAAAGACGATGCGCCGCGCGTGTTTTGCGATCCGCTCCACCACGGCAGCCGCAGTGTCCGGCGGCGCGACCCAAACCACAAACACCGAGTCGATGTCGTGAAGGCACGCCTCCAAAGTTTCCGGAGCAGTCAGGTCGCCACACATCACCTCAACTTGTGGGGGCAGACCAGCCGCGTCCGGATTGCGCGCCATCGCTCGGACCTTCGCGCCTGTGGATACCAGCTGCGAAACAACCTGACGGCCGACAGTGCCGGTGGCTCCAACAACGAGGATACGATTCATGCCGATCATTCTATAGTTGAAGACAGACTGAAGAACGGAGGTCGTATGAATCAACCGGAAAAGGAAAAACAAAGCGCCATTCTGGGATTGTGGGGCGTTCGGTACCAGGTGAAGGACGCGAGCCGTTCCATTGCGTTCTATACCGACCAACTCGGTTTTAAGCTGGATCACCAGCATCTGCCGGCGTTCGCGCAAGTCTCCATCGGAAATTTCAAACTGATTCTTAGCGGGCCCGGGGCGTCGGGTTCACGGAAAATGCCGGACGGCCGCTCGCAGGAACCCGGCGGATGGAATCGGGCGATCCTTCACGTTTCCGATCTTCCCGCACGGATTGAATCGCTGAAGAAAGCCGGACTGCATTTTCGAAATGAAATGGAATCAGGACCCGGAGGAAAACAAATTCAATTGGAAGATCCCGACGGCAATCCGATCGAGCTCTTCGAACCCGCGCAGTAACCGCAGGCGCGGTCCCATCTCGACATGGGCCGCTCACGCTTTGTCATTCACAGAATGGCGACAGGTTCCATGCCCCTCCTGGACAAGCGTGGACAAGAGGGCAATGGCAAACATTCCACTTCATTCACAACACCATACCGTCCCCATAGTTTTTCATTCGTATTTGTCCTTCGAGGCATCATGCTACGCCGAAGGAGAATGGAAGAGATGTCGTATTCCGACGATATCTACACCGAGCCTGCCGATATTGACGTCCACACCCTGAGGAACCTGGGACCGCTGACCGGCATGGCCGGTATCTGGGAAGGAACGCGAAGTATGGACGTCAATCCAAAGGCCTCGGGTCCGGTCCAACAGGAATTTGTCGAATAGCCTGGATGGAACATCGTAGGTACTCCGCTGAATCTGTTCCTCGATGTATGCCCCCAAAAGTGTAAAATCGTAGATATTCTTTTCGTCGCGATTCCGGAGATATAGCATGCGTCGCCACCTTGTATTATGCGAGCTGCTTGTGGTTTGCAGCTGCGCTTCCACCTCGTGGGCGCAGTTTACCCCGCTGACCATCCGCCGGGCTGAACCACCCGCAGCAAACGCCACCGCTGAAGAATTGGAACGGGCCGGCGACCGGTTGCGGGCCGAGGAAGCGCATCTCGATGCCCTGGATTACTACCAGTCCGCACTGGTGAAGAATCCCCGCAACGCTCGGCTCTGCAACAAGCTCGGCATTGTCGAACTGCGAATGCAGCGCTACAAGAATGCCAGGAAACATTTTGAAAAAGCGATCAAGATCGAGCGCATGTTCGCAAGCGCGTACAACAATCTGGGATCGGTTTACTACGGTCAGAGTAAGTACGGTTCGGCGATCAAGCAATATCGGAAGGCCATTCAGCTGGAACCTGCCGTTGCCAGTTTCCACGCCAACATGGGAGCAGCGTATTTCGCAAAGAAAGACTTCGAAGCAGCGGGCAGGAGTTATGCCAGGGCCCTGGAGTTGGATCCCGATGTTCTGGAACGTCACGCCCGGAGCGGCATCTCCGCGCAACAACCGCACTCGGTGGACGTCGCGCAATACGCGTTTGTCATGGCCAGGCTTTACGCCAGGATCGGAGCGATCGATCGTTCCCTGGAGTATTTGCAGCGCGCCATCGCGGAGGGATTCAAGGGGATGGAAAAGGTTTTCAAGGATTCCGATTTCGCGGCACTGCGAAAAGACCCGCGATTTGCAGATTTAATACCGGAACTGGAGCATTAGATTGCAGCAAAATGAAATGCCGCAATGTCCTCTCTTCCAACAGGAGAGGCACAAGTATTTCTTCAATATTTTTCTTTTTTAATTCCCTATCGCGCGCCACCTTGCGCGGGCGGGCCTGCCGGCGCTCCGCGGCCACCGCCACCACCGCGTGGGGGTGCGGTGGGATCGGGCACGGGAACGCCATCCACCGTGACCGCATCGCCTCGAGGGGCGCGGCCCACCGCGGTATCAACGCCGCCTTCGCTGATCCGAATCACCGTACGGCCGTCGGCCCGTGTGATGGTTTCGGCAAACGCGCGTTTTGAACCGTCTCTTGCCGGATAGGCCTTCACCGTGACCTTCTCCTTGTTATCGATCATCTGCGAATACATTTCCTTCGTGAAACCGGTCCGGACCAGTTGATTCGGACCCGGTGTTTCCATCGCCCAGTTGACCACCCGGCCACCGGGTGTTGCAGACGGAACATTCAGATAGAAAAAACCATGCGGGTTCTGCTGATCGACTTTATTAATGACACCGACAAGATTCATTGGCTTGCTGCCGTCATACTCGGCCACAAACGAATGATGCGCGCCTAACGCAATCGGCAGCAGCGTGGCCAGGATCGCGCCGAGTACAACGAAAGTTCTCCTCATACTTACACCTCCAGAAACAGGCATCCAATTCACGGCACGGCCGGTTGGCGAACGAGTCGGAAGCCGACGTCGCTGACGCGGAGTGTGGGACCAAAGTAGTGATAACGATCAGAAGCGCGGAGAAATACTTCGGGGTTTGGCCATCCGCCTCCACGCATAATCGGCAGCGCGACGCCCGGTGTCCCACGGCCCGGAGGCGCAAGACCCGTATTGGCTGGAGGTCCGGGCGGGTCCTCTTCCGGTGACATCGCATAGTACGTCGAAAGATAAGTGTCGGCAGTCCACTCCCGAACATTGCCCAACATGTCGTAAAGTCCCCATGCGTTCGCTTTCTTTCCGCCCACCGGGTGCGACTCATCGTCGGAATTTTTTCCAAACCATGCAATTTCTTCAAGCGGGCCGTAGGCGGGGCCTGTCGTTCCCGCGCGCGCCGCGTATTCCCACTCGGCTTCCGTGGGCAACCGATAACGATATCCGTCGTTGCGCATGGTCAGGCGGTTCGCGAAATCGATCGCCTCGGCTCGCGTGACATTTTCGACGGGATTGTTGTCGCCGACGAAGACGCTTTCGTTTGCGTTCATCACGGATTTCCACTGTCCTTGCGTCACTTCGTATCGGCCCATCTCAAACGCTTTCGTAATGCGAACCCGATGTGGGGGTTTCTCGTCGTCTTTGCAGGTGGTGTCCCCCATCGAGCAACCCATCATGAATTCTCCGGATGAAATCCGCATGAACTCCATTCCAATGGCATTCTTCTGCGCTGCCGTCTGGGTTCCAGACAACATCCGCGCGAGGAGAACGGTCACCGAAATGGCGAACGTTCCCACAAGGACCAGTTTCATGTTTGTTCCTCCGCTATTTTGATCTGCGAGCATGTTTTCACACGGGCGTGTGTGTCAACCAAATTGCTGCAGGCGGGATCCATGAAGCTGTGAGTAAATTGAATGAGTGTAAGAAATTAACGCTGCCCTCCTAAAGTTAGGAGGGCAGCGTGATTGCGAAGCAATCACGCGAGGGGTGGTTCCAAAGCCGCCTTCCCGCGGGATATCGCGCTTCGGAACCACCCCGGCGCGCCATCTATTGAAGTCCCACCCCTCCTGACTCAGGAGGGGAAACGTCCTTATCACTATCATTGCTGAATTCATCCACACCTTGCATGATCGCCCACGATATCTCGTCTTGAAGATACGTGGGCAGTCATAGACTGCCCACGTCGCCGCAATTTCCACCGGACATTGAAAATCCGCA
>Ga0157375_10004615_pt1 | contig 11973 bp, 16 predicted proteins | sample M35metaG_FD_115311 | JGI IMG/M metagenome (GOLD analysis project Ga0157375, IMG submission 115311) | Miscanthus rhizosphere microbial communities from Kellogg Biological Station, Michigan, USA - M3-5 metaG | ecosystem: Host-associated > Plants > Roots > Rhizosphere > Soil | place: USA: Michigan...
GGCGATGCGCTCACCCTTCTTCCGGAGCATCTGTCCCGGCCGGCCGGCTGGGGCGGGTCGGTCTCGCTGGTGATGAGCGGGCCCCAGCCGCGCAACGGCGCGCATGCCGCGGCCGCCAATGGAGCCACGGCGCCGAGCCGGAACGATAGCGTGACCTGGCTGGTCGGCGGACCGCGGCGATCCGGGGCGCACGCGTCTACGCGCATCGCGGCGCCGGAGAAGCGCTGAGCGAAAGCGTGCCGAGCTCGAAGCGCTATTGGAAATCGATGCGTATCGTGTAGGTGGCGACGCCCGCGGGCGGCGGCGGGTAGGGGGCCGCACTGCGCACCGTCTGCAATGCCAGCTGATCGATCCGCGCATTGCCGCTCGATCGCCCGACCTGCACACCGCGCAAGCGGCCGTTCTCGCCGATGGAGAAGACGACCGTGGCGCTGCCGCGCATGCCGGCCCGAGGCTTATGCCGGGCAAGCGCGGCCCACACTTGGCTTCCGTAAGCGGCATTGTTCGGTCGAGCCGTGGGCACCTTGAGGACAGGCTTGTCCGCCGGGGCCAGCGCCATCGCCTGCCAAGGCCCAGAGCCGCCGCGAGGCTGCTCGGTCGCTTGCGGGCTTGTGTCTTGCTTTGCGGGGGCGACGTCCTGTTTGGCCAATTCCTGCTTGGCGGGAGCGGCTTGGGGCTCGGCGGGACGAACCACCGGTTTCGGTTCTGGGAGTGGTACCGCGGGTTTGCGTCGGGGCAAGGGTGGCGGGGGACCAGCCACCTCGGCGACCTTTGGCGCTAGCGCTGCCGCCGGCGCATCGACGGCGACAGGCGTGGGGTGTGAGGCGGCCAGCGCGGTCGCCACCTTCGAGACTGCGGCTCCCGTGACGTCGCTTGCCGGAGGTGGTGGTGGCGCCGGCGGCTCGGCAACAAGCGCTGTGGCGAGCTCTGAAGTTGCCGCCCCGCTCTTGTCGCTGGTGATGGGCCTCGGCGGCAGCGCGGTCAGCATGGCGGCGATCTGGTCGGTCGCGGTGTCGCGCCTGAGATCGGCAACCTCCGCGAGTGGGAGCGCCACGGCGACTTCCGCCGACGGGCCGTTGCCACCCGCGTCAGACGCCGCTTCGGCCGAGGCCGCGATAGACGCATCTGCGTCGTCGTCGAGCGACACATCGGCGCTCTCGGGGCTGAGCGGTGTGCCGAGCGCAGCGACAACCTCGACCTCCGGAGAACTGGCTTGGGGCAGGAGAGGCACGTCTACGGCTTTCGCCTCGGCTCCAGCGGCCATTTGGGGCTCGATGCTGTCCCCTGTATCCCCCTGGTCGGAGGCAAGCGGCGCTTGTGGAAGCGCGATGTCGATTGACGCTGTGGCATCGGGCCCCGTGCCCGAGGCGTCTGGGGTCGAGGGATCGCGTTCCGCGCGTTGGGGAGGGTTCCAGGGGGCGGTGGAGGTCAACAACAGAAGCGTTCCAGACACCAATACGGCGCTGGCGCTAACCGCAAAAAATGATTGGAGGAATCGGTTTTCTGACACGCGAGTCGCCGAGCTTAAGTTGCAAGCCATTAGCACCGCGGGATGGTTAACGAAGCGTTTATGACAGCGTGGCGGCGTGAGGTTTCCCCGCAACCGGGCGAATTCCAAAGGAATCTTCGCCACTGGCTGTGGCAATTTCGTCACCATTTTTCGGCGCGGATATGCTTCCAATGAAGGCTGTAACCCGTCGGTTCTAGTACTGCGTACCGCGTTCTATTGGGGGCTAGTATGCGTATGCGTTTGATCGCCGTTTTGGCGGTCCTCACGGCGTCGTTCGCGCTCGGGGGCTGCTTCTTTCACCACAACGAAGCCGTCATGGTTGCGCCGCAGCCGCTTCCGCCTTTGAAATAGGGCGTAGCGATGCCTGTCAGCGTTTGAATTCCCGGGCGACCGGGAGGACGGCCTGTGGCGAGACCCAAACGTCTTATTCCGCGACTTCGGCGCGATGCGCCCCGCAAGCTCCGCCTTGCGGGGTTGGTTGTGTTGGCGATCACACGGCATGCGGGCGCAGCGACTTACCACCCCGCCTTGGGCCACGCCTGCGTTTCATGTTAAGGAGACGGGAAGGCGCTCCAACGGGAGTTTAGCGTCATGGCCCGGCTCCGGCCGGTTCATCCCGGGAGGAGGGTTGGGGACGCGCCGTTGGCCGCTTTTGCACCACACGGCTTGGCTGCCGAGCGAATTTGCAACAGTCTCGCGGATTGGAACAATGGCTGAGAAACAGCACGAAGGCGGCGTTTCCTATCGCACTGCCGGCATAGATTATTTCGAGGACCGCGAGCTCAGGCGCCACGCCGGCGTTTTTTATTTGTGGGCGCTCGGCGTCGCGGCGGTCATCTCCGGCGATTTCTCCGGTTGGAATCTCGGCTTCGCCGTTGGTGGCTGGGGTGGCATGCTCCTCGGCACCGTCATCATCACCATCATGTATCTCGGCCTGACCTATTCTATCGCCGAGATGAGCCCGGCCCTGCCGCATACCGGCGGAGCCTACTCGTTCGCGCGAACCGCCTTTGGGCCATGGGGTGGGTTCATCACCGGCATCGCCGAGAACGTCGAATATGTGCTGACGCCGGCCGTGATCGTCTACTTCATCGGCGCCTATCTCACAGCCATCTTCGATACGCCGGCCGCGTTCCAGCCGGCCTGGTGGATCCTGAGCTACGCCGTGTTTGTCACCCTCAACGCGCGCGGCGTCGAGCTGTCCTTCACGGTCACCACTATCGTCACGCTGCTCGCGATCGCCGTGCTCGTCATCTTTTTCGTCAGCGCCATCCCGTTCTTCGATTTCGGCAAATACGCGATGAATATCGGTGCCGATCCGTCGACCGGCGCGGCGATCGAGCTGCCAAATGGTCATGGGCCGTTCCTGCCGTTCGGCATCTACGGCGTGCTTGCGTCGATGCCGTTCGCCGTGTGGCTGTTTCTTGCCATTGAGCAGCTTCCGCTGGCGGCCGAAGAGTCCGTAGATCCCAAGCGCGACATGCCGAAGGGCATCATGCTCGGCATGTTCACGCTGATCGTGCTGGGATTCCTCGTGCTCATCTTCAATCCGGCGATTCCGATCACGCGCGAGATCGCCGACGCTGCCGGCGTGACCACCACCGTGCACGGCGCCTTTGCGCTCGGCACGTCGGGAGAGCCGATCCTCGATGGCTTCCGCGCCATCTTCGCCTCGAACGCCGCCGGTGCGTTGGCCGTGGCGGCCGTGATCGGGTTGGTTGCGAGTTTTCACGCCATCATTTTCGCCAGCGGCCGGCAGATCTACTCGCTATCGCGGGCGGGCTATTTTCCCCACTTCCTCTCCCTCACGCACGGCAAGCACAAGACGCCGAACGTAGCCCTCGTGGCGGGGGCCGCAGTCGGTCTTGCCGTGATGCTGGTTGTCTGGTTCGCCATGGGTGGGGAGAGGGCCGGGTCCTTCATCGGCGGTGTGCTGCTCAACATGGCGGTGTTCGGCGCGATGTTCTCATACCTCTTGCAGGGCCTCACCTTCATTCAGCTGCGTCGACGCTTTCCCAATATCGAGCGCCCGTATCGCAGTCCGTTCGGCGTCGTTGGCGCGGCGCTGACGGTGATTATCGCGCTGGTGACCATCGGCTTCCAGCTTGCCGATCCGCTCTACCGCACCGGCGTGATTGGCGTGCTGGTCTGGTACGCGCTGGCGATCGCCTACTTCGCGGCCTTTGGCCGGAAGCAGCTCATCCTGTCCCCCGAAGAGGATTTCGCCGTCAAGCAACGCGAAGGTGCCGGCTCGGTCTAGCTGGCGGGAGACGGCATCGGTGGATCGTGCGGGTGCCGTGATGCAAATGCGCGTTGGGCGAACGCGACAAGGCTGTCCAGCAACCCGAACAGATATATGAACCAGAAGGGCTCGAAAATTAGCCGGTAGCGAGCGCGGACGTTCCCCGTCACCATCAATACGACGAAAAGCGAGCAGAGAAAAAGAAACCAGATGAGTTGAGAGCCGGTGATGGGCCTATCCCTTAAGATCAGGCAGATGGCTCCGATCAGAGCGAAAACGTAAATCCAAGGCAGCCCGGGCAGCGGCGATCCGGGTATTTTCATCAAGACGACGGGATAAAGTTCCGCCTTGACGAAATCGTCGAGGAAGTCGGTCAGGCTCTTGCCAACGGATACATCGTATTTGGCCTCTAGAAACGGCCGGGCTTCGTCCATGCTCGCCAGGGGAACGCCCCACAGCAGACGGCTGAATTCCAGCGCATGCTTGCCGCCGTTCACGAGGTAAAGCGCTCTGAGTTGGCCTCTGATCGCATAGTCGAAGAAGCCCGGCGCCGGGGGCTCGTCATGACCCATGAAGAATTTCTCGGTTGCCAGGACCGGCAAACGCCAGAAGTTCCGGATGGCGATCTCCAAGCCGGCACGTTCGAACAGGCCATTGATTTGATTTGCGGCGGTCTGCTCGGGGATCCCCTCGGCGGTCAAGACCTTGACCTCGGACGTGAACATGTCCTTACGCAGCCGAATGTGGTGGAGGTGGTAATCGTGCCATTCGCGGCGTGCTTCAGTCCGATAGGGTCGCATCTCTTCGGCTAAACCAGGCTCGGCGGCGAGATGCGTCGGACTCCATTGGATCAGCGAAGCGTAAAGCAAAATGCCGCTCTGGCTCGTCGGCGTGAGCAAGAAAATCAGGATCACCCAGCCACTGGAAACTGCTGCGTAAGTTTTCAGCCCGGACCAGTCGCCCCAAAAGCGTCGGAGCACGAGCGCGAGTGCGAAGAGTGCGAACAGCCGTCCCTCGGGGCGAGCGCTCGCCACGAACAGAGCCGCGAGGAGCAGGATGGTGAGGGTGTATTGGCTCGGGCGACGAAAGAACAACGTTCCGGCGAGAGCGACGGTCACGGCCCCGAAGACGGCCAGCGATTCCGGCAGCGCGGCATGTTCATACCAAAGCAAAGTGGGATTGATGGCGATCAACACCGTCAGCGGAACGATCCATAGCCGCCATGAAGCGAACCACGCCTTGGCGAGAAGGCTGGTGACGACCACGAGGAGCACGCCGACGAGGTGCTGAACGGCGGCAGCGAAATACAGAACTGGAATGTGAGCCAGGGCAGAAATCGAATAGAGCAGCGGTGTCAGAAACGTCTTCTTGGAGTCGACGACGAAGTGCCCACGCTCCAGTAGGGTCAAAGGCGTTATGAGTTGCTGCGCGGTGTCGCCGTGCACGAAGCCGGCAGGCATGTGGTACAAGAGCCAAAGCCGCAAGGCGATCGCGACCGCGACTCCCGGGATGCAAAGCAGCAATGCCAAGCGCAGATCCGGAGTCCAGAGGCTAACAACGAAACTGCGGAACTGACGTAGATGGAAGAGACGACCCTCGACGTGGAGAATACTGGGCCTTGCTGCGTTCTTTGAAATCATTAGGCTTCCCCCTAGTCTCAGAAACTATCCCGCGGCAGAAAAATGGATCGAGGCGGTCGGCTTCGTAAGACGCCACAAATCTGCAATCTTGATGGAGATTGACGCGGCAAAACCGCACGTGCGACTGAATCGAGCGGCCCGAGCCGCAAGGCCTCACGGCACTGGATCGGGGGATCGTCGGCACTTCGTGCCGGAGACCTTGGGCCGGTATCTGAATCGGAGCTCGGCGATCACTGTCCGAGGATAGGGGATGCTTCCAGCGTGCAGGCGGCAAGGTCAATGAACGACTGGGACGCTGTCAGCCGACGACGAATGTCGACGAAGGCGTGATGAGGCGCTCCGACCACGATCAGATCGCCATGCGCAAGCGCCTCGTCCAGCGTGTCGGCCACGAGCCCGGCTGGTATCCCTAGGATCGAAAGCGAGCTTTCGCGGTTGCCTGACCGCATGGACATCCCTCTATCGACACCACTTCGCGCACGGTAAGCTCGTTATGGGCATCCTCGCTCTGATTGCCGAGTTTGAGAACGATATTCGGCGGGAGCGACAGATGGACGGGATAGCCAAGGCTAAAGAAAGGGGGACGCGGTGCGGCCCCCAAGCCTCAACTCACCGCTGAGAGGGTCAAAGAGATCCGCACGCTTAGGAAGGATGGGAGCACGGTGCCAGAGATTATGCGCCACACCAAACTCAGCAAGTCGGTCTACCGGGCTCTGGGTACTGCCTAAGGTTGGCGTGAGCAGATGCGCGAGTTTGCGAAAGCCGTGCGGATTATGCGCCAGGCTCGGACGCCTCTTACTCCCCCGGCACACCCAGCCCTCGATACGCGGATGCGCCGTCGTCCACTTCTTATGACGACCCACTCTTGAGGGGCAGCCTGGGCAATTGGAACGCATCTCCGCGCTGGTCCGCCATACGGGGGATGGCTGCAGAAAGTGCTCGTCGGCACAAAATGCCGAGCAGCCGGGGGGCCGTTACTGACGGATGCTTGGGGGGCATCTTTTCGCAACTGGAGAATGTCCGCTTTTGACCCAAAGCGGACATGAGAATTACCACCGGACTCTAGAAATGAGGTGCCCGGAACTTTTCCGCAAGAAAAAGGTTTTGTTCGCGAGACTCGCTTCATTTCTGGATAATGCAAGGAGTGCTCGCATGAACAATCCATCCCGCTCGATCAATCAAGGCGTTTGTCGCCGCTCGGTATTGAAAACTGTACCCGCAATTGTTGGCGCCATCGTCTCCACGAACGCTATGGCGGACGTCTTGTTCGCGCAAACCAAACTTACCCACGAAGCCGCCAAATACCAGGACAGTCCCAAAGACGGTCAGCAGTGCTCGGGTTGCGTTCAGTTCGTGGCACCAGCTTCCTGCAAGGTTGTCGAGGATCCCGTCGCCGCGAGTGGGTGGTGCCAGCTCTTCACGGCCAAGCCAGCTTAGGTTTCATCTCCCCAGCAGCGCGTGACGCAGCACGACAGCGTCGTTGTGCTCTTCATCGCGGGCCGAATACACAAGAGTGAGAGGTCAAGAACTCTCCGATGAAGCGTTTGCTGACCTGCTCAAGAAGCACAAGCAGCTGAAAGAAAGTTTAGGCGATGGGTGTAACGCGGAAGCGATTCCGGCGCTGAGGGGTCGCGTTTGTCTCAATCAAAACTGAACAAGCGACGTCACGCCGAAGTTCTGACTAGATACCCCACGTGCATCTACTGCGGCGGGGCCGAACTTGCCTAGCGGTTCAAGGGCTCCTGCCCGCCTTGCTGGTCGCGGCTCTAAGTGCGCCCAGTGCACCAAAGAAGTTCCGCATGTCGATGACCTTGTGGGTCCGGTCCGATGTAACTCTGAATCAAACCGTACGCGATCTGCTCCGCGGTGTTTTGTGTTGCATCCTTCAACCTCGACCGTGAGCATGTGTCCCCCGCTCCTGGCTAGGAATCGAATAATAAGCCATGTGTGCCGCGTCACGAAAAAGAGCGGCGGCATTCTTTTCGGATTCTCAGCGCTTGTGCGAAGCGATCTCATAGCGGCTACGCACACTAACGCACTTGCAAGTTTGAGCTAGTAGGAGCCAACTCGCCTTTGGCAACCCTTGGAGGGGTGCAAATGGGCGTGTTGTTGATCTGGTGCCCCGCCAGCGGTCGCGCGTTCTCCACCGGCATCGAGACCGACGCGCGAAGCTTCGCCTCGCTTCCAAACAATCCCGGACGAGCAAAGTGCCCTCACTGTGGCGAGGTTCACGTTTGGTGGAAGGACGACGCTTGGCTGAGAGCCGACGGTGAAGGTGACTTGCCGCCGGTGTTTGTTGGGCCACATCTTAAGAGACCAAGAGTCATTCGCTAACGGCTTGCGGTGACCAGTGCGGACGCATCGCACACGCGCCTCTATTTCCGCTTCTGACCCAAGCGGACATTCGGGGTGCTTGGCTGAACGCCCGAAAGACGTCCAAATCCGATCAGCCCGCTTTGATTGCCCGCACCTCCGCGGCACGGGCATCGACTGGGATCATGGGTAATTCGCCCTGGCCCTCTACTGGCAGACTACGGAGGTGATCCATAATCGCCTGCCATTCCTTGATCTCCTGGACAGTACCTTGCTCTGTCAGTGTATCGATACTTTCTTGATCCATCGTCCCGGGGGCAGCAGATCGGGCGTGTCACTGCGAGGGTCTTCGAGCGCTTCGGACCTTCGACTTGAGGGGCTGACCCTCCTTGTTTTTGGGCACAAGCATCAGTTTGCCTTGTGTGTATTTCGGCATGGCATGCGTTGCGCTTCGAGATGGCTTGAAGTCACGCCGCGAGCAATCCTTATCATGCGTAAAGCCATAACCTCTTGCGTCTCTTGACCGAGACGCGCAGTCGCGAGCGCGAATTTCATCCACGTAGTGAACATGGCGGAGTTCAGGCTAGCGGCGCGTAGCTACAACGATGCCGAACAAAAAGCCGATGCCCAAGGCGATTGCTAAAGCGGTCAGCGGGTCTCTCCTGACCGCAGCATGGGTATTGTCATACACGTCCCCCGCTATGTCCTGAGCGCGGGCAAATTGCTTGCTCGCCTTACGAGAAAGATCGTTGGCGAAATCAGACACGTCGTCCGCCACTGACTGAATTGTCTCGGCAGCTTGGCGACCAGCGGGAGAATTGGCGGCTCTCTTAAAAGGTTCGTTCGGATTGGTCATCTCATCTTCCTTGCGGGCTTGGTCCAGCAACGTGCGGGAGCGGTTCAAGAGCGTGATTGCCTAACTGGAGCTATCGCGGAATGTTCCGCGCCACCATCGGCTGCGGAGATATAGACGCGAGCGAGAGTTGCGAGCCCGGAGTGCCGTTCTATCGCAGCGGAAGGTTGCCCAACACTTGAGCCTTTAGCTCTTCGGGGTTGGTCGTGCCATCGGCAACGAGTTCCATCAAGCGCCGGATGATAGCTGCTTTCAATTCGGTTTCGCTGAGTCCCACGCGGAACCTATCTTGCGCGCGCAGTTCCTCCCAGACACCGCGAAAGGCTGTCTTGAGACTCACCATCGCGGCCGGGTCGTAGAACGAGGAATGGTTTACTGAATCCATAGCGCAATCCTCCTGCGCTTCTGAGGCTTCGGAACAATCCTATCGGAGGCGGATGACGGTTTCGGAGAAAAGCAGAGTACGGAAGCGCACAGTGGGTCGCGTAGTCCGCAACAAAAAGCCCCGCTTCTGGGGCGGGGCTAGTTAGAGTTGGAGATGACACGGGCCGTGGTGGCGGGCCGCGCCAGGCGAGCCTAATCCGACGCGTGGCCTGCAGTCATGCGACAAGTTCACCCGCAGAGCGAAATCCACCAGTTTGTGCTTGAGGCGCCGTGGCTCGACCGATGCGCTGCCCATGATATTGCTCGGTCAGACCGACCGGGTGCGCCTAGCCACGCTTCATGACCCACCACAAGCGCAACGGTAGAACAACGAACAGAAGAAACCCGACCGAAGCCAACATTCCGACCAACCAACTTCCGTTAGCGATCTCACCTGAGATAAAAACTCCGAACGCGATTGCGAACAGAAATGCAAACAGCGTTATGGCACCGGCGCTAATCGTCGCTAGAATCTCTCGGAGAAAAATGGATATTTTCGCTTGGCGCATAATCAAGGATGGCAATTCCGCCGTGGAATTAAGGCCGCGCGGCGTATTGAAGCAGGGCTTTAGTATCTATCCGGTTTCTGTCTCGTCGATTTTATAATCTTTCCGCTGCGAGAGGGCCTGTCAGCAAATGGCCGCACGCCTTTTGGAGCGAATCCGCGACGATGATGAATTCGATCTCATATCGGATGAGATTGACCTCGCCCTTGCACATTACAATAGCCAGCTCAGCGCCATGATCCTCGTGACCATCCTGGCAAAAACAATCGGCTCCATCGCGGATGAGGCCGATCGGAGCATGATGATCAATTATGCTTCCGACATGATCCTCGCCGTAGCGGGGATGGAAATGAATCAACCCAAGGAGGGACCACATGAGAAAATATCTAATCGCAGCGGCGCTGCTCGTAGGCTTTGTAACCCCTGCCTTAGCCGATGCATTTTACGTCATGCTCGATATGACCAACCACAAATGCATAACGACGAAATCCCACAGCATGAAGCACTTCAAGATGATGGGAAAGTTCCCCACACTGGGTGAGGCTCAAACTGCGATGCACACAATGACTGAGTGCAAGTAGCAAGCGAAAAGCCCCGGCGTCAGCGGGGCTTTCTGTTGGGGCAACCTTGTCCACGAACTATAGGGAGGGCAAGAAGAAGCCCGCGCAAGGCGGGGCTAGGTTGGGACGCTATCTAGGAGTGACTGACCGTGGTGGCCGCGTCGTGTTGAATCGTAAGCCGAAGCGATTGCCTTAGTCTGCGACAGGTTGACCATCCGAACACATCCGAGTGAAGGAGCGCCTCCAACCGGTGCAGCGCCGGCAAATTCGGGCGCCGGCATCCCGCAAAGGAATAGTACGGGTGCCGGGCCCGACCATCGGCCGGCCGGACGCGCAGCCATCTTGGCGGACCTCTGCGCGCCGAGCCCACCAACCAGGAGGCCATCCAAGGCTGGCCTATCGAGCCTACACCAGTTGTTCGGATGGGCGGACTCAAAGGAAGGACCCGGCACCGCTGTTACGCACACACACAATCCAACAACGGCACCGGGCCTGACCACAGCGGGGAGGCTGAATCCCGCAGGGTGGTCAGGTGAGAGTTTGTGGGTTGATAGTGTGAATCTTGAGGCGGCCCTTACTACTCACTGGCCTCTGGTATCGACGTAGGTGGCGGAGGGCTTGACTTAAGTGCCGGCCAGAACGTAATGCCAACGAGCAAGGCAGCGCCGGTTAGGAATATCAAGAAGACCGCTGCCAGAAGCCCAGCGGCAGAGCCTTGTCGCTGTACTTCGACGTGGTGCTCTTCCTCGTCCATGTTAGGCCAGAGCGAAAATAAGTACGGTCACGACCAGCATGACCACGATGAAGATGCCGGAGATAGCCACGTCATACGGTTCGTGCGGTCTAACATCGAATTCCATGAGAGCTAAACGCTTCACGGCAGCCCAATGATCCAATGGGCCGGGACTACTGACACGCCCTCGACTGCGGGGAACTCACCGATGCGGCGCCCTGCCGACGCTCATAGCCAGACCGAACCACACTCACGGCTTACTCGGTTGCTCAGGATAAAAGCCGGGGGGAATATCAGAGTCCGGTGCGGCGCTTCCCGGCGTGTCGGCTTGTGCGGCACATAATCCGGCGATTGCGCACATTCTTTGTTTCCACTTCTCCAGCTCCGCCGGATAGGCATCCATCGCCTCCTGTGAGGCATTCATTCGAGATAGGCCCATTGAGTGCATAACAAGCCCACTTCTTGATTGTGCTCGGTAATGAAAGCGCGCTTCGCGTCATCGTCCATCACGGGAGATTAGCATGCCTCGCCGCTTCCCTCCGCCATGGGCTAATGAACGTATTCCCGGTGGCTACGTCGTGAAGGACGCCAGCGGCCAAGCTCTGGCCTAGGACGCTACCTTTTCTCAGAGCATCTATTGTTCGGCACGTCCCACATACCTCCGGCCTTTTCGCAATCTATCAGATTGGTTGTCTTCTCCCATTCTCTCGGCGCCTGTGCCTGTCCTTCGTTGCCGACGGCTGCTTTCGGCGGCGTATCGCCAGTATCCAAATCGCGCCAGAGCTCTTGGTTTTCTACGTTTTGGATCGGAATGAGGAGACGGGCAGATTCGCTCAAGGACACTGGCGTCAATGCCGAAGCTGGGCCGACGATAGTGAAAATGGCAAAGGCGACCACAGCGCCTCCCTTCATAGATGACTGAAGCATTGGATAACCTCCGCTGATTGACTCCGCCTAGAAGTACGCCACAACCAACCTGAAGCTTTGGGGTTCCAAAAATAGAGGCCAGCGCCCGCTAATGCATCGCCGCTTCAAAGCGCCCTGGACCGCCGAGCGCATTCCCGGTGGCTATGTCGTGAAGGACGCGGTCTGTTATGCTTCGGTGAATGGGCCCGTTGCATGCCACCATCGAGGACTCTTGGGTGCGGACGGCAGTCAGGATGGACCGCTACGCTGAACAGCGTTGCAAGAAC
>Ga0157375_10004617_pt1 | contig 11971 bp, 8 predicted proteins | sample M35metaG_FD_115311 | JGI IMG/M metagenome (GOLD analysis project Ga0157375, IMG submission 115311) | Miscanthus rhizosphere microbial communities from Kellogg Biological Station, Michigan, USA - M3-5 metaG | ecosystem: Host-associated > Plants > Roots > Rhizosphere > Soil | place: USA: Michigan...
TGCTGATGTTGAACAACGGCTGTTCGGCGTCGACCGCGCGAACCGCCGCGCGCAGAGGCTCGACGAGACTCGCCGGCGCAGCGGCCGTGCGCAGGGCAAGAAAGACGCTATCGCCGGGATGGCCGCCGAGGTTGAAATAGAACGTCGGCTTTTCGGCCGGCTGGGTCAGATCCCAATGTTTCACCGCGCCGACCACGCCGACGATCGTCCAGGCGTCGCCGGTGCCGTCGCTGCCGAGCGTGATGCGCTGGCCGATCGCGTCGCCGTCCGGAAAATAGCGGCGCTCGAACGAGCTGTCGACGACGATGCTTTTCGCCGGCGCGTCCCAGTCGGCCGCGGTGAAGGCGCGGCCGCGCACGACCGGAATGCGCATCGCCGGGAAAAAGCTCTCGTCGACGCTGCGCCATGCCGCATGCGGCAGCGAACCTTCGACGGCACGGCCCTCAATGCGGAACACGATGCCGGCATTCTCGCCGGCGAACGGAAGCTTCGTCGTCGCGCCGGACTGTTCGACGCCGGGTAATGCGCGCACCGCGTCGAGCATGTGCCGCAGTCCGCGCGCCTGCGCCGCAGCATCGGGATACTTCGCGGCAGGCAGGGTCAGGTGCGCGGTCAGCACGCCGGCGCTGGTGAATCCCGGATTCTGCTGGGCGGCGTTGTAGAAGCTGCGCAACAGCAGGCCGGCGCCGGAGAGCAGCGCGATCGCAAGCGCAATCTGCACGACGACCAGCGTCGCGCGCACGCGGCGCGCGCCTCGGCTGCTGCCGGCGAGGCGCGTCGCTTCGTGCAGCGTGGCCGCTTGCGAGCCGGCCGCCATGAATGCCGGCGCCAGGCCGAACACGAATGTGGCGATGGCGGTGACGGCGAGCGTGAACGCCAGCGTGCGCACATCGATGGCAAACGTTGCCCAGGCCGGCAGCAAGCCGGAACTGGCGATGATACTGACGCCAAACCACGCGCCGCCGACGCCGAGCGCCGCGCCGATCGCGGCGAGCAACGCGGCTTCCGTCAGCAGTTGGCGCGCGATGTCGCTGCGCCGCGCGCCGAGTGCGGTCCGCGTCGCCAGTTCCGCGCGCCGCGCCGACAGCCGCGTCAGCAGCAGGTTGGCGACGTTCGCCAGCGCGATCAGAAGGACCAGTGCTACGGCGACCTGCAGCACGATCAGTTCGCTCGCGTTACGGCCGGACAATTGCTGCCGCAGCGGGCGCGTGCCGAGACGCATGTCGATGTCCTTGACCCAGCGCGCGTACGCACCGCCGTCGCCCGCGGTGGTGCGCTCGACATTGCGCTGGACGACTGCCGCCGCCTGCGCTTCGACTTGCGCCGCCGACGCACCAGGCGCAAGCCTGGCCACGATCGACGAGAAGTTTTCGCCGCGCGCGTCGTCGGTCAGTTGCTCCGGCGTGAACGCAAACGGCACGAACAGTCCGGTCTCGACACGCGGAAACATGAAGCCTGGAGGTAGCACGCCGACTATGCGGTACTGCTCGCCGTCCAGCCGCAGGCTGCGCTCGAGGATGCGCGGATCGGCATCGAAGCGATTGCGCCAAAGCGTGTCGGTGAGCACGGCGACGTGCTCGCGCCCCGGCACGGCTTCGTCGTCGACGAACGCGCGGCCCAAAACCGGGGATACGCCCAGAGTCGAGAACATCGAAGGTGTTACCCGAAGTCCGGCCAGCCGCTCCGGCGCGGCAGCGCCTTCGACGAGATTGAAGCTGACGTCGGTGTACAGCGCGCTGTCGGCCAGCGCCGGTACGTCGCGATGCAGGTCCACGTAATCGGGAATCGAAACATTATCGGGGCCGCCGCTGCCCCAAGTCTGGTACAGATCGACCAGCCGATCGGCTTCGCGGTACGGCAGTTGGCTGAGGTAGACACCGTCGATCAGCGTGAACACGAGCGTGTTCGCGCCGATGCCGAGCGCGAGCGTCAGCACCGCCACCAGCGTGAAGGCGGGCTTCGCCGCGAGTACGCGCAGTCCGTGGCGCAGGTTGTCGAAGAGATGAGTGAACATTCGGCGCTCTCCTATTCGTAGCGCAGCGCGACGGTCGGCGCCACGCGCAGCGCGCGGCGCGCCGGGCCAATCGTCGCGGCGAAAACGACGCCGGCGAGCAACACACTCGCGCCGGCGAAGCTCAGAGGATCGTATTGGCTGACGCCGACGAGTTCGCTGGCCAACATGCGGCCCCAGGCAAGCGCAAACGGAATGCCGATCAGCGTCCCCAGCGCCGCGTAGATGGCGGTGCGCCGTAGTACCCAGCCCCACACGCGCGCGTCGCTGGCGCCGAGCGCCCGGCGCAGTCCAAGCGCCTGGGTCTGCTGCGCCACGGTAAACGAGACGACGCCGTAGATGCCGATCGCCGCCAGGCTGAGCGCAGTGAGCGCGAACAGCCCGAACAGCGTGAGGGTCAGGCGGCGCCGCGCCAGCGAGTCGGCGATGCGCTGCTGCATCGGCGCGACTTCGAACACCGGCGTCGCCGCGTCGATGCCGCGAACCGCCGCACGCACCGCGCTGGCCAGTGTTTCAGCCGGCAGCGGCGAGCGGATCATCAGCGCGACGGTTCCCTCCGGCTGCTGGGTTTGCGCCTCGTAGGCCTGCGCGGTCGGCGCGACATCGAGTCCGTACTGGCGCACGTCACCGACGACGCCGACGACGGTCGCCCACGGCGCCGCGTCGTCGCGCCCGCCAAGCTGGATCTGCTTGCCGAGGGCGTCCTCGTTCGGCCACATCGTTTGCGCGAGTGTCACGCTGACGATTGCGACCGGAGCGCTGTCGGCGCGATCGGACGCGCTGAAGTCTCGTCCCTTCAGCAGCGGGATGCGCATCGTCGCGAAATAGTCCGGCGCGGCAAAGAAGCGATCGACTTCAGGTGCCTGGTGCGCCGGAATTGGCCGGTCCTTGATGTGGAACCCGGCCCGGTCGAATCCGCCCGACAGCGGCAGCGGTGTTACGACGCTCGCCGCAGTGACACCGGGCTGCGCGCGCACTTGCTCGAGCAGGCGTTCGTAGAATCGGGTTGTCTCGGCCGGTTCGTCATAGCGCTTGCCGACCACGGAGACGTTCATCGCGGTCAGGTCTCGTGCGTCGAACCCGGGGTCGACGCGCAGCAACCCGGCGAAGCTGCGCAGCACGAGCATCGCCCCGATCGCCAGCACCAGCGCGAGAACGATCTGCGCGACGATCAGCACACCCTGGATTCGGACCGCCTGGGTTCCACCCGACGCGCGCACACCGGAGCGCAGCGTAACGTCGAGTCCCTGGCGCGACGCGCGCACCGCCGGCCACAGTCCGGTGAGCAATGCAACACCGATGCTCAGCAGCGTGGCAAACAGCAGCACGCCGCCATCGAGCTTCACGGTTTCGAGCGTCGGGAGCGAAGCGCTCGCATATCGAAGGAGCGCGTGTGTTACCGCGTACGCGACCACGGTAGCAAGCAACCCGCCGCCAACGGCGAGCAGCGCGGATTCGCAAAGCAGCAGGCGCGCCAGGCGCGAACGCGCGGCACCGAGCGCGCGGCGCACGGCCAGTTCACGTTCGCGCGCTTGCGCACGCACGAGGATCAGGTTTCCGACATCGACGCAAGCGATCAGCAGCACGAGTCCGGCGGCGGCGAACAGCAGCCACAACATCGTCGGCGTCGAGCCGGCCAGCGTCGCCTGCAGCGGCTTGGCGATGAAGCGCATCGTCGGTGGATAGGAGTCCGGAAAATCACGGATCAGGCGTGGCGCGAGCGCGTCGAGTTCGGCGCGCGCGGCACGCAAGTCGGCATCGGTTTTCAATCGCGCGACGGCCTGCAGGTGCAGGCAATCGCGGCAAGCCGGCGAATCACCGATGCGATAACCGAGTGGCAGCCAGATCTCCGGAACCATCGCGACGTTTCCGTAGAAGGCCGGGCGGAACGCATCGGGCAGCACGCCGACGACGACGCGGTCGCGCCCGTTGACACTGAGCTTGCGTCCGACAATTGCCGGGTCGCTGGCGAACTGTTCATGCCAGATGCGCGCGCCGATCACGACGACATCGCGCAGGGCGGACTGGTCTTCGGCCTCCGTGAACGTGCGCCCGAGCATCGGCTTTACGCCGAACACATCGAAATACTGCGGGCTCACGCGCATGCCTGTCAGCATTTGCGCGTCGCCCGGCGTCTGCAGGCTCGCCTGCCAGTCGGCGAAGACCGCGATCGAGTCGAAGCTGTGAAGCTGTTGCTGCCAATCGACGAACGTCGGGTAGCCGATATTGATCGGCAAGCGCTCGTTGTCGGTGTTGGCTTGCGCCAGCGACACGAGACGCTCGGCATGCGGGTACGGCAGCGGATCGAAGACGACGGCCTTGATCACGCTGAACAGCGCGGTGTTCACACCGATGCCGAGCGCGAGCGTCAGAATCGCGGCGATCGCGAACCCGGGTTTTGACGCCAGCGACCGCAGGCCGTGACGCAAATCCTGGATTAGCGAGAGCATCGGATGTCCTCCGCTCGAGCCCGGGGGGTCAGCTGCGCACGACTGCCGCGCGCACGCGTTCGTCTTCTTCGTGACGCAGGCGGTGCATCGTCGCTTCGTCGACCACGCGGCCGTCGAACATGAAGATCTTGCGATCGGCAAACTCCGCGTAGCGCGGGTCATGCGTGACCATGCAGATCGATGCGCCGGCCTTGTGCAACTCGCCGAGCAGTCCCATGACCGCTTCGCCGTTGCGCGAGTCCAGGTTGCCGGTCGGTTCGTCGGCGAGCAGGATCGACGGCTTGCCGACCAGTGCGCGCGCGACGGCGACACGCTGCTGCTGGCCGCCGGACAACTGTGCCGGATAGTGCTTCAGCCGGTGCGCCATTCCGACGCGCTCGAGCGATTCGAGCACGCGCTCCTTGCGCTCGGCCTTCGTCATGCCGTCGCGATAGGTCAGCGGCAGTTCGACGTTCTCGAAGACGCTGAGGTCGCCGATCAGGTTGAATGCCTGGAAGATGAAGCCGATTTCCTTGTTGCGTATCCTGGCGCGTTCATTCGCACCGATGTCCTCGACGGCAACGCCGTTGAGCTGGTACTTGCCTTCGGTCGGCGTGTCGAGCAACCCGAGGATCGAAAGGAGCGTCGATTTGCCGCAGCCCGACGGGCCCGAGATCGAAACATATTCGCCGGGAGAAATGGAAAAGTGGACGCCGGCAAGCGCGTGGGTTTCGACCTCGTCGGTGAAGAACACCTTCTTGATCGCATCCATCGAGATCAGGGCCTGACTCTGGTTCTGGGCTTGTTGCTGGGCGCCGTTGGCTTGGGTCATCGTCGTGTCGTTCATGGGGATCCCCGGGGAGGTTTGTCTTCTTTTCGTCATTCCCGCCTGGACGGGAAGACGAACATGTGTTTTTCAATCGTCTCTGTGATGCACACGGAGAAAACTTGGTTGCTATTCAGTTGAGGCGGATACGTTCATAGGCGTCCCATGCCGAAGTGTCCGACAGCACGACCTGGTCGCCGGTCTTCAAGCCCTGCGTGATTTCAATCAGGTTCACCGAGCTGCGGCCCAGGCGCACCGGCACGCGCTCGGCGATGCCGTCGGTCGGGTTCAGGCGGAACAGCCGCACTTCCGAATTCGGCTGCCCGAAGGCAGGACGGCCGACGTACATCACGTTCGCGAGGCGCTCGATCTCGATGGTGCCTTCGACGCTCAGGTCCGGACGCGCGCCGGGCGGCAGCGTGCCGCTCAGGTCGACGTCGACCAGCACGGTGCCGTTCGACACGGCCGGATCGATGCGTTCGACCTTGCCGTCGACGATGCCGTTGCGCGTGTCGACCTTGACCGACTGGCCGATCAGCACGTCCTTGGCCTGCGTTTCCGGCACATGCAATTCCGCGCGCAGCACATCCGGACGCGCGACGCGCGCGAGATTCGTTCCGGCCGTCACCTGCTGGCCTTCCTGCACCGGCACGAGCTGCAGCACGCCGGCGATGCCGGCCTTGAGCGAAAGCGCCTCGGCCTGGCGCTGGCGCAATTCGAGTGTGGTTTCGAGCTGTCCCAGGCGCGCCGTGTCGGCGTTGATCTGCGCGCGCACGGTCTCCTGGAATTTCTTCATGCGCTCGCCTTCGATCTCCAGGCGCACCTTGCGCTGGCCGGCTGTCAGTTCGATTTGCTTGTACTGGATCGTCGGGATCACGCCTTTTTGCGCGAGTTCCTTCTTGGCTTCGGATTCGAGGCGCGCTGACTCGTAGTCGGCCTGGACCTGGGCAAAGTTTGCCTTCTGGTCGAGCACCTGGTTTTCCAGCGTCATCTTCTTGGCCGCGTTGTCGGCGCGCGTTGCCGCAACCGCCGCGCGTGCACTGGCGAGCTGCTCCTGCACTTCCGGATTCGACAGTTCCAGGATGACCGTGTCGGCCTGAACCTGGGCGCCCGGCTTCACGACGATGCGCTCGACGTGCGCACTGGTCTCGGCCGTGATCCAGCGGATCTCGCGCGGCACCAGCGTGCCGGGCCCGCGCACTTCGCGCAGCATCTCGCCGCGCTTGACGGTGTCGAGCCACACGCTCGCGCGCTCGACTTGCGGTGCCGCCGGCTTGAGGCGCGCCACGCCGACGGTGGCGGCGAGCAAGGCCACCGCAACCCCAGCGCCAATCATGAACTGGCGGCGGCGTTTCTTGAGTTTCAAATCTTCGCGACGAATATCCATGCGCTGTGTAGAGCACGGCTCATGCCAGCCCGCATTCGTAATACAAGCGCCTGTATTACAATGCTTTTAATCTGCGGTTGCGGGCATGACTGTCCGATTCCGAACAGTCTCGCCGCAAAACCGACCAGGCAGGGAGCGCCTCTGAGCCTCCCGCCGGCTTGCTGGCGTGGATCTCAAGAAATCGCGCTGCACCGACTGGAAGACCGCAGGTCTGTACGGCGTTCCATCGCCAAATGGTTGAAACGTGCTGCGTCTGATGCCGGATTCCAGCTGCTACAGTCGGCGGTGGAGCAATCAAGTCACGGGGGAGACCATGGCTCGGAATTTATCGGCAGGACTTGCGCTGGCGCTTCTGGCGGGCGCGCCTGCAGCGGACGCCAGTCAGTACCTTTACACGTGGGCAATGGAAACGCGGGACCCGACGGTGCCGGTCCCGCCGCCGGGGTCGATGGGCCGCGACTTTCTCGCCGTGTTCGACGTCGCGCCGGAATCCAAGGAATTCGGCCGGCTCGTCGCGATGCTTCCGGTCGGCGAACGGGCGCAAATGGCGCATCACACCAACTACGCAATGCCGCTAGACGGCAGGCTGTTCGCCAGCGACTACCAGTCCGGACAAGCCTTCGTCTTCGATCTGCGCGATCCGGCCAAGCCGCGGCTCACGGCGAGCTTCGCCGATGCCGGCCCGTACACGCATCCGCACAGTTTCGAGCGCCTCGACAACGGTCATACTCTGGTGACCTACCAGTTCAAAGGCGCCCCTGATGATGCCGCCGGCGCCCTGGTCGAACTGGATGGCGACGGCAAGGTCGTCCGCATGAGCGATGCTTCCGATCCGGACACAGAAAAGTTCATACGGCCGTACAGCGTCCAGGCCGTGCCGAAACTCGATCGCGTCGTCACGACCAGCGCCGACATGTTGCCGTCGGACCAGGCCAGCCACGTCGTCCAGGTATGGCGGCTGTCGGACCTCAAGCTGCTCAAGACCGTCGTCCTGCCGAAGCCCGCGCATTACAAGGATATTGTCAGCAAGAACGCGAACGAAGCACGGCTGCTCGCCGATGGCCAGACCGTCCTCGTCGGGACGTCCAACTGCGGTCTTTATCGCATCGATGGACTGGCAGGCGTCGATCCAGACGCGAAATTCCTTTACGACTTCGGCTACCGCACGTGCGCGGTTCCTGTCGTCGTCGGACACTACTGGGTGCAGACCGCGATGAGCGGCCACGCGCTCGTGAGCCTGGATGTCACGGATCTGTCACATCCCGTCGAAGCCGGCCACCTCGTCCTCGAGGGCGACGCCCTGCCGCACTGGATCTCGCACGCGCCGGGCGGCAATCGGCTCGTGATTACTGGATTCGGGTCGCTGGCGACGCACGCGTTGTTCGCCACGATCGATTTGAACAGCGGGGCGCTGGCGCTTGAACCGCGCCATATCGACTTCGATCGCAAGTGGCCAGACGGTTGGAACGGCCCGGCCATGCCGCATGGCGCGGTCTTCAGCCAGGCAACCGCCGCGAGCAGATGAGCGCCGTGCGCGGCAATGTTGCAAACGATCCTCGCGTCCCAATTCTCATCTGCGATACACACTCATCAGGTTATTGCGAAACACAGACGGTTGGGCGGACAATGGGGCATCGGTCGTACTGCGCGACCGCCCCCAGTCCGAACCATCGGGACCCTGTGGCGGGAGTGCGTGTGCGCTGTAATTCGATCACAAGGGGATACTCATGGAACTGCGCTCGGAAGAAATGCCGAACGGCGTCAAGTTGGTCACACTCGCGGGCCGTTTCGACATCGCCGGCACCCAGGAGATCGACCAGCGTTTCACGGCAATCACGGCGACCACCAAGGCATTAGTTGCAGTCGACGTTTCCGCAGTCTCGTTTCTCGCATCGATCGGCATTCGCACGCTCGTTTCGAGCGCCCGGGCGCTGGCAAATCGCGGCGGCGCGATGGCCTTGATCGGACCGCAGCCCTTGGTCGAACAGACGCTGCTGGCGGCCGGAATCGACTCGATCATCCCGATCTACCCGAATCTGGACGAAGCCGGACGCGGCCTGCAGGCATCCGCAACGGCACACTGACTTTCCGTGTCATGACGTGGTCGGTGTCACTGCGCGTTCGAAACGATCTGGACGAACTGACGCGCCTGGCCGAGTGGCTCAATACCTGCGGGGAGCAACATTCGATCCCGGAGCAAACCGTGCAGCACGTCGACCTGTGCGCTGCCGAGGCCGTGACCAACATCATGACGCATGGATTTGCCGAGGTAGGCGCACACGAGATTGCCGTGCGCCTCGGGCAACAGGGCAAGGATGTCGTACTCGAAATCGAGGATGACGGTGTCGCGTTCGATCCAACCGAAGCGGAACCAGTACCCTTGGCAACATTGGAATCCACCCGGATCGGTGGATGGGGCATGCGCATCGTGCGCCGGTTTTCCGACGAAGTGCGCTACCGCCGAATCGATGGACGCAATTGTCTGACACTCATATTCCGTCAACCCTCCCCGACAGGCACTTGATCATGCGAAAGAAGATAAAGGCCAAGGTAAAAGCCAAAGCCAGGCCGTTGCAATCGCGTGCTCCAGCACCTGCCGCGTCATCTCGTCAACACATCGCCAAATCGGAGAAGAGTCCCATGTCGTCCAACCCCAAGAAGATGCTATCCACCGACGGCAAGTCCGCCGCCGACGCGATCGAGGCCATGAACGGCTCGATGCCCGCCGACGTCCCCGGCGTCGACAAGATCCGCGAGTTGCTGTTCGGCAACCAGATGCAGGATTACGACCGCCGCTTTTCGGTCATGGAGGATCGCTTCCTGCAGAAACTGCGCGACGTGGAGAGCGAGACTTCGCGCGGGCTCAATGGCGTCGAAACTTCGATCAAGAAACAGATGGAGTCGATGTCGGCGCAGTTCCGCAACGACAAGGACGTTCTCACCGAAGCCGACAAGGCCCTCGACCGCGGCCTGCGTGAGCAGATCGGTGCGCTGGACAAGCGCATTGGCCAGGCCGTGGACCAGTTGGGCCGGCTCGAGCGCGAGTTCATGGAACGCCTCGAGCGTGCCGCGCAGGAACAGCGCGAAGAGACCAAGCGTCGCAGCGAAGACCTGCACGCCACGATCGAGCGCATGTTCAGCGAGTTGAGCAACGTCAAGACCGATCGCAACCTGCTGGCCGGTCTCTTCGTCGAGATCGCGCGCTGCCTCAATCAGGAAGGACTGCCGAAGGGTGCTGCCAAGGGCGGCAATGCCGAAGGCCGTTGAGCTGAGCCAGGCGCGGCGCATGCCGTCGCGCTGTCATCGCATCGACCCAGCCGCGTGAGACGCGCGCGCCGGTGAGTGCAATTTCGCCAACGGACTACGAAGCCGCGCCGGCCGAACCGGATCGCAACCAGCGCCTCGCGGACCTGCTGCTCGAGGTCGCGCGTTCGATCGATCCAAATGCGGCGATGGTGCTGCCGAAGCGGCTCGACGACGACCCGCGCCTGCAGGCAGTTCGAACCGTGCTGCTGCGCGAGCAACTCGAACTGCTGACCCGCCTGCGCCAGACGATCGACGATCCGGAGCAGCTTGCGGCGACGATCAGCGCCGTGCTGCCGCACGCGCTTTCGCTTTCCGGAGCGCGCGACGAGCGCCTCAGCCAGGTGCTCGCGCCGACGTTCGAACGGGCGACGCAGGTCTCGGTGCGCAAGGACCCGGGCACGCTCGTCAACATCCTCTACCCGGTCATGGGGCCGGCAATCCGCAAGGCCCTGGCGGAACGGCTCGACGATACGCTGCAGGGCCTGAATCAGTCGCTGCGCTATGCATTTTCGTGGCGCGGCCTGAAGTGGCGCATCGAGGCATGGCGCAGCGGCAGTACATTCGCCGACGTCGTGCTCAAGCACACGGTCGTGTTCCGTGTCGAACATGCGTTCCTGATTCATCGCAAGGCTGGCTTGCTGCTCGAACATGTGGCCGCGGAGGATGCGACCGCCCAGGATCCGCAACTGGTCTCCGGCATGCTCAGCGCCATTCAGGATTTCGTCCGCGACTCGTTCGATGAAGGGGGCAGCCGGGCCAGCCAGGGCATCGACAGCCTGCGCCTCGGCGACCTGCTGCTTTGGTGCGAGGCCGGTCCGCAGGCCTTCCTGGCGCTGGTCATCCGCGGCACTCCGCCGGAGTCGCTGCGCGCGACGATGCGCGACACGCTTTCGACCCTGCATCGCGAACTGCACAGCGCGCTCGAGGACTACGACGGCGACTCGACACCGCTCGGAGACCTGGCCGCGCGCCTGAACCTGTGCCTGAAACAGCAGGTCCAGCCCCCCGAGAGAAAGCTCTCGGTGTGGCTGTGGGCGCTGCCACTCGTACTGATCATCGCCGGAGCCTATTGGCTCGGCCTGCGCTACTTCGACCGGCAACGCATCGCCACGTACGTAGAGAGCCTGCGCGTATCGCCGGGCATCGTCGTGACCGGCGTGGAACGCAGCAGCGGAACCTGGCACATCTCCGGCTTGCGCGATCCGCTCGCGGTCAACACGGCGGACTTGCAGCGACGCGCGAACGTCGACCCGTCCGATCTCGTCGAGCGTTGGGAGCCTTACGTTGCGCTGAACCCGACGATTGTCCTGAAACGCCTGCGCGCGAGTCTGCCGCCACTGCCGTCGGTGACGATGTCGCTCGACGGCAACACGATCAAGGCGCAGGGCGGCGCTCCGCCGGACTGGATCGACAAGGCGCGAGCCCTGACCAAGGCACTGCCGATCGGCGCACCGAAGGTCGACCTGAGCGGACTGACGGACGTCGAAGATCCCGAGTACGTACAGCTGCGCGGCGCGATCGAAGGTATCCGCGTGTATTTCGACTCCGGCGCGCCGAATCCGGCCGCTGGGCAGGACGGCAAGCTCGATCAGGTCGCCAAGGATTCGCTCGCGATCATCTCCGTTGCGCGCCGACTCGGATTCTCGGTGCGCCTGTCGATCATCGGCCACACCGATTCGACCGGCAAGGAGACCACGAATCTCGGACTCAGCATCGCGCGCTCCGAAGTCGTGCGCTCGCTGCTGCGCAAGCGCGGCATCGCACCCGAACTGCTTTCAGTCCGCGGAACCGGCACGCTCGAGCCGCTCGCCGAAGGCGCTGCGCCGGACGACCTTTCGTTGAACCGATGCGTCACCCTGACCGTAACCACAAGCGAGTAAAAAGACCGTGCTGCAAAAGAAGATATGCCTGCTGGGCGCATTTGGCGTTGGCAAGACCAGCCTGACACAACGTTTCGTCTCCAGCATTTTTTCCGACAAGTACCTCACGACAGTCGGAGTGAAGATCGACAA
>Ga0157375_10004618_pt1 | contig 11970 bp, 10 predicted proteins | sample M35metaG_FD_115311 | JGI IMG/M metagenome (GOLD analysis project Ga0157375, IMG submission 115311) | Miscanthus rhizosphere microbial communities from Kellogg Biological Station, Michigan, USA - M3-5 metaG | ecosystem: Host-associated > Plants > Roots > Rhizosphere > Soil | place: USA: Michigan...
GCGATCATTATACGGAAATAATTATGTTTCGTTGACTGTTTTACAAAAACAATTTTTGAAACGTACAGATCTTCCTTCAATATAATTTTTTTTATTTCTTCGCTCCGTTTAAAGGGAAGCAGCAGGTAAAAAGTTCCGGATGAGGAAAGATTTCCTTTTATGATACCCAGCAATTCTTCAAACAACAGACCCAAATGGTGGTGAGCAATGTTTTTCTTTTCATTGTCTGAGCTGATCTCTTTTTCATAAAACGGGGGGTTGCTTATAATACAATCGTATTTTTCGGAAAAAGTAAACCTTTTAACATCATCATGAATGATGTTTATTCTTTCTGCAAACGATGAAGCTGCAGCATTTTCTTTTGCCTGGGCGTATGCGTCTTGATCAATCTCCATTGCGTCAATCTCTGCCAATAAATTTTTTTGAGCATATATCAGGCTCAATAAGCCAGTTCCGGTTCCAATATCAAGAACGTTTTTAGTTATTATCTTCTCACTTTTATCTTCCTCGGCAACCCATGCTCCAAACAAGCAGGCATCAGTCGTAACCTTCATTGCACAACGATCCTGGTGGATGATAAATTGTTTGAATTGAAAGTAAGAGTTTGACACGAATTACACGAATTGGAACACGAATTAAAACGAAATTTGTGAGGTTTCAATTGAGGCAGTTAGTGATATTCGTGATAATTAGTGTAATTCGTGCCTGGCACTCGCGGTGACCGAGAGATCCGCAAAATCTTTCTCAAGGAATTTATAATAGGCAGTAATGGCGATCATGGCAGCATTGTCTGTGCAGTATTGAAAGGCGGGTATGAATGTGTTCCAATGATATTTCTCCCCTGTCTCCTGGAATGCTGTACGCAGTCCGCTGTTTGCAGAAACCCCGCCTGCTATGCAAACATCCGGGATCCCTGTCTGGATGACTGCTTTTTTTAGCTTGTTCAATAAGATACTTACTATACGTTGTTGAATGGATGCACAGAGATCTGAGAGATTTTCCCTGATAAATTTTTTTTGCTCTTCGTCTGTCGCAATGCTCTCCTCTTTGTAAACGTGGCTTTTCCCTGCATTTTGTAAAAAATAAAGAATGGAGGTCTTTAAACCGCTAAAACTAAAATCCAATCCAGGGATTTGTGGTTCTGGAAAACGAAAACGATTTGGGTTACCGTCTTTTGCATATTTGTCGATCAACGGGCCGCCGGGATAAGGAAGACCCAGTAATTTTGCCGATTTATCAAAGGCTTCTCCTGCTGCGTCATCAATGGTCTCACCGATCACTTTCATCCTGGTTGGCGATTCACATAAAACAATTTGCGTGTGACCTCCACTCACGGTTAAACATAAAAAAGGGAATTTGGGTTTTGGATCATCGATCAAATTAGCCAGTACATGAGCCTGCATATGGTGCACAGCGATCAAAGGCTTATTCAACGCAAGAGCAAGAGATTTTGCAAATTGACTCCCAACTAATAGCGAACCGATGAGGCCCGGTGATTGGGTGAAGGCAATTGCATCAACAGATGATAACAGGTAGTTGGCAGATGATAGCGCTGTATCAACGACAGGAACTATGTTTTGAATATGAGCCCTGCTTGCAAGCTCAGGAACAACTCCACCATATTTTTCATGAACAGTTTGATTAGCTGTAATATTTGATAAGATCCTTCCATCCCTGCAAACGGATGCAGATGTTTCATCGCAGGAAGACTCTATTGCTAAAATAGAAATATTCCCCCCTGTCCCCCTGAAGGGGGGACTTAGGTCATACATTCTTGTTTGATTTAGTTTCATAGAACCTGACTGCAAATGTAACTTGCCTGATTTTTTTCTTTTAGCGAAAGATTAAAAAAGTAAAGACTAGTGGAACCGGGTTCCCCTTTAGGGGACAGGGGCTTATTTTGAACGAATTGCAACCACGGGGTCCATTCTTGCAGCTTGTGAGGCAGGAATAATTCCGGCAAGCACTCCCACAATAATGCAAATGCTTATCGCAGTAACCAGGTTGCTGCTGGAAATGAATACCGGGAAGTTTAAGGCACCTGATAAAATTTTAGTAAGAATAAAAACAAGAAGTAATCCCATTAAACCACCTATGATGCACAAGAAAGCTGACTCTAATAAAAACTCAGCGAGTATCACTCTTCTCTTGGCGCCCACTGCTTTTTTCAAACCGATCTGGTTGGTTCGTTCGCGGACACTCACGAACATAATGTTAGCCACGCCAAACATTCCTACGAGTAGCGATATACCCGCAATGATCCATCCTCCTGTATTTAACGGTCCAAAAATATTACTGACGGCTTCGCTAAAATCATTAATATCATTTAAAGCAAAATCGTCATCCTGCGTGGGGCTTAATTTGTGAATGGCACGCATAGCTCCTTTCAGATCATCTTTCAATGCTACGCTTCGCAAATTATCTTTTCCCTGTACGAGTATCACCGGGTTTGAATTTTTAGCCAGCAGGATATTGCGCGCAAATTTATAGGGCATGATCACACTTTGGTCAAACTGCCAGCCACCGATCATACTTTTGCCCTGCTTTTTTACAACGCCGATCACCTGCACTTTTTTCCCGCGTACCTGCACCAATTTACCCAACGCTATTTCGGCGGATACAAATAATTTTTCCGCCACTTCATTGCCTATTACAATGACGGGGCTCCCATGATCAAACTCGGATGCTGTGATATAACGGCCATAAGCAATATCTACCGGCTGTATACTTTGAAATTCTTCGCTAATGCCGTACAGGTTCACACCTGAAAGCGAGTTATCTTCATACTCGACGTTGTCATTGGCATTAATGTTAAAAGCTACATATTTCGCGCTTGGGGTTCTTTCCTTGATCTGCCTTATCTCATCAAATTTTGGTTCAGGCCGTTTTACAAATTTCCACCATGGATAATCCGGTCCACCGCCTGCACTGTAATCCCATTTATCAATGTAGATCGTATTCGTGCCCAGGCTTTTGATCTCAGTTTGAATATTATGCTCAAGACTATTAACAGTGGCTAGCACACCGATGATGCAGAAAATCCCAATGGTAATACCAAACAATGAAAGAAAAGTGCGGAGTTTATTCTTCCACAACTCCTGCATGGCCATTTTAAAACTGCTCCCAATAATCTCAATGGTGCGGCGCATGCAGCAAATTTACAGGTTAGGCTCCGGGTGATGAAAGATTTTATTTAGGTGGTCACCTTTGATGTCCAGGTTGTGTTTCTGTGGTCCGTAGAGTAGTACTCACATATTTTGCCGACCAAAAATGCCTTTGATCAACATTAAGAAACCAGTGGCTTATAACTCCTAGCTCGTAACCCGTAACATCCTATCTTTGCCCTTCTTTTAAAAAATAATGAATGAATTTCGATCGTAATACGGTTATAGGTTTTATAGTGCTGGCACTCTTATTTGGCGGTTATTTTTGGTGGACCAGCAAGGAACAGACAGCTGCCCGGAAACAACTAGCAATCGAACAGGCAAAGAAAGATTCCATCAGTGCCGTGCAGGCAAAACAAAATTCCGTTGCCACACAGCAGGATTCTTTACACACAGATACTTTAAATAAAATAAAGGAGTCTGGACAATTTCAGAAGGCAGTTTTTGGTCCTGAGAGGTTTTTGACGGTGAATAATGGCGTGATGTCAATTACTTTTACTTCTAAGGGTGGTCAGCCCAAAAAGGTTGAATTGACAAAATTCAATGGTCTTGATAGCACACCAGTCAAACTTGCCAGTACTGACGATGATAAGATTGATTACGGCATTAATACCTCTAATGGAGCGACCAGTATTTCAACATTAAATTTTATTGATACTCTCATAAAAAACCCGGATGGCTCACAAACCGTCATATGCTCTCTTTTCTCGGATAGTAACCAAACGATAAAACACATTTTTACGATACGACCGAATGATTACATGATTGACTTTACAGTTCAAATAGAGGGGGCAAATAAACTGCTGGAGGATGGATTAAACTTGATTTGGAGATATAAGGCAATTCAACAGGAGTCCGATCTAAGTTTTGAAAAACAGAACACCCAGGTAGGTTATATCATGGATGGCGATTTTGATTATCACACGATCGGCCGCAGAAGCAGTAAGGAATTTGACAAACCGGTAAAATGGATCGGCATCAGGCAGCGGTTCTTCAATACTTTTCTAGTAATAAAGAACAATCTCTCAACAGGGCGAATGGAATGGATCATTCCTGCTGACACTGCGAAAACGGTCGTTCAATCCACCGCTTATTTGAAGGTACAGGTGCCGAAGGCCAGCTCTGCTTCCATTCCTTTTAGCATTTTGTATGGCCCGGCGGATTTTAAAATGCTGAAGCAACATGAATTGAGTTTTGAAAAATTGATAAACCTGGGACAAGGTGCTTATGCCTTTGTAAGACCAGTGAACAGGTTTATTGTGATACCGGTATTTGATTTTATTAAAAGCCTTACAGTAAGCATGGGTTTGGCCATTGCCTTGCTAACCATTTTCATCAGGACAATAACTTCTCCATTGATGTATCCCGGCTATAAAACCAGTGCACAAATGAGGGCTTTGAAACCAGACCTGGCAAAGCTAAAAGTGAAATTTCCTGAACAACAGCAATACGCGATGGAGCAAATGAAATTTACAAGGGAAGCCGGAGTGAACCAGTTTGCAGGGTGTTTACCAGCCTTAGTTCAGATTCCCATCTTTTTCTCATTGTATAGTTTTTTCAATTCTAATGTTTCTTTTCGGGGTCAAAGTTTTTTATGGGCAAAGGATCTTTCAGCATTTGATGATGTAATAAAATTTGGGGTAAATATTCCCTTATTGGGAAATCATCTCAGTCTCTTTACGATCACCGCCGTTATTACCAGTTTTTTTATTTCATTGTATAGCATGAGTACAACTATGTCACCGGATCAATCAAACCCGGTGATGAAATACATGCCTTATATTTTTCCTTTCTTTCTTTTATTCATATTCAATCGTCTTCCATCGGCCCTGACCTGGTACTATACGGTTTCTAATATTATTACATTAATACTTCAGTTTGTTATTCAGAACTACATTATTGACCATGATAAAATCCTGGCAAAGATTGAAGAGAACCGGAAAAAACCAAAGACACAATCAAAATGGCAGGAGCGAATGCAGCAAATGCAGGAACAACAGAAAAAAATGAAGGAGCTCCAGCAAAAGAACCGTCGCTGATTTTAGCATATTTCTGCGTCACAAGGTTTTTCCTAAGAGCAACTAATTAACTAATTTGCTACGTCTTGCTGTTGGTAATCCTATATCATAAAGCATGAAAAAAAAATCCCTGATATTGTTCGCTTTACTTTTGTTTTTCATGGTTCCTCTTTTAGCCCAAAAAAAATTTTCAGAGGGTAGCATAGTTTATAATGTGGTTGTAAACACAAACGACCCGAACCCTAAATTGGCAGACGGGTTTGATGGTGCTACCAACACAATCTACATAAAGGGCAAATTGAGCCGTTCAGAATTAGTGAGTGTATTCGGTACCCAATCAACTATTATCGATGGAAAAACCGGGAACGTCGATGTGCTTAAGGAATATGGAGAGAAAAAGTATATGATCAGTATGACTCCTTCTGATTGGATAGAAGCGAATCAAAAATATGATAGCGTTACCTTCACTTACCAGGATGAATATAAAATCATTGCCGGCTATAACTGCCGCAAGGCTGTAGGAAAACTAAAAAATGGCGAGAGTTTTATAGTTTATTATACGACGGAACTTATTCCTGAAAATCAAAATTTTCAATATAGCAACAGAGCTCTTCCCGGCCTCGCTCTTGAATACGAATCTAATTTGGGTAAGAGTAAGGTAGTATTCACCGCCTCTAAGATCAGCTTTGATCCCGTTCCTGCGTCAAAATTCGATCTCCCTAAAACAGGATTCAGAAGAATGACATATAAGGAAAGTAAAGTCGCCGGTAAATGATCAATGATTGATAGTAAAGCCAGCGTTTTGTGTGGTGATTAAAATCTTTTTCTTGAGAGGTACTATATAAGTGGTGTTACCTTTTTGATAAGTAACTACGGTGTTCAAATTAATGTATTCGTTTTTCTGAGCGGGATTGATAACCTGGCTCCCTCTGAAATTATAGTTTGACTTTAATGAGAAACTGCCGCGAACCAATGTAAAATTTTCATTTGACAGGAGCGAACGGTTCTTTGGAGTTTTCCCTTTATCACCAAGAACAGCAAAAGCACTGATCGCTAAAACCGCCAGAAATGAAACTACTGCGGTTCTCCTCACAATTTTTAGTATGGTTGATTGGTTAATTGACATTTCTCTACAAAATTAAAAGAAAAAATAATCATAAATCCAACCGCTTGTCACTTCTTTTAATATTTATTTAACGGACAGATCGAAAAAATGTTACAGAAACCCGTGATTTTTTACCTTTATAAGGTAATTTTCCTAAAATCCTGATATGAAAGAGAATCCTTACCGGGAAAATAAGGACGAAATAAATGACTTATTAAAACAATATGAGAATCTAAAAACAGGTCGCAGCCACAAATTCCTTGATGAAGAAGCCTTTGAAAAGATCGTTGAATTTTACGATGAAAATGAGGATCTTCAAAAAGCGCTGGAGGCTGCAGAGCTTGGCTCTGAGCAATATCCTTTTTCTTCTTCCCTTCTTATCAAAAAAGCAGATATTTTATTATCTCTCAGGCGTTACCTGGATGCTTTAAAAATTTTGGAACAGGCCGAGCTTTTTGACGGTGGCGATATAAACCTATATATTTTAAAAACCGACGTTTTGCTGGCCCTTGATCAGCAGGAGAAAGCGGTCGAATTATTGGAAAAAGCATTGTGTTCATTTGACGGAGAGGAAAGGATTGAACTGCTATTTGAGCTGGCCGATGTTTATGATGATTATGAAGAATTTGACAAGGTATTTGATTGTCTTAAGTTGATCCTGGAGCAAGACCCTAACAACGAGGAAGCGTTATATAAAATTTGTTTCTGGACCGATTTTACCGGGCGAAGCGAAGAAAGTATCAAACTCCACCAAAAGATCATTGATGATTTTCCCTATAATGAACTCGCCTGGTTTAATCTTGCCGCAGCTTACCAGGGATTGAAACTTTATGAGAAAGCAATTGATTCCTATCAATATGCCATAACGATCGATGAAAAATTTGATTACGCCTATAGAAATATGGGTGATGCCTATATCCGTTTACGAAAGTTCAAAGAAGCTATTGAAGCGCTGGAAAAGGTATTGGAGTTATCTAAACCGGAAGATGTGATCTTTGAAGCCATCGGTCATTGCTACGACCGGTTACACAATTATGCGCAGGCCAGATTTTATTATCGCAAGGCCTCACATATGAATGCTGAAGACAGTAAGATCTTTTATAAAATTGCCTGTACCTATTATAATGAAGGACAGTGGGAAAGCGCCATTAAGCAATTGGATAATGCTTTAAAGATCCATCGCCTGCAGCCTGAATACAATCTGCTGATGGGTGAGTGTAAATTCCAGGTTGGCGCGTTCAAAGAGGCCATACAGTATCTTTCCAATGTGGTCCGGGTTCGACCAAAAAATACATCCGGTTGGGAAGCATTAATTCGTTGTTTATACAAGGCCCATTTTCTGGAAGAGGCAAAAGAGCAGGTATTGGCAGCCCTGCATTTAACCCAGGGTAAGCCATTATTTATGTTCTATCTCAGTAATATCTTATTTGCCATGGGAAAATCAAAGGAAGCGATCCTTTACCTTGAGAGGGCCATGGAAAAGGCACCCAAGCTTTTAAAACGATTTGTTGAACTTAATCCATCCATTCTTCAGAATCAGCAGGTGGTCGATATACTGGCAAAGTTCAAAAGAAACAAATCAATTTAAAACGAATTTTGAGCCCTGATTCTTCTCACTTGCGTCTTCAGTCTTCTTCCTTATTTTTGCGCCGCTTTAAAAAAGTCACTGGTGATGAATTTTAATCTGACACAAATTCCCGATCGGCATCAAAGGCCAAGAACTGCAGGTCTTACCATGGTAATGGATAAAGGATTAAGCGTAAACGAAGCTCAAAACTTTTTAAGCGTCTCACGTCCCCATGTAGATATAGTGAAGCTGGGTTTTGGAACTTCTTTTGTTACCCCGAACCTCAAAGAAAAACTTGAGATATACAGTTCTGCAGACATACCTGTTTATTTTGGGGGTACTTTATTTGAAGCTTTTTTGATTCGTAATCAATTTGATGATTACATACAGGTTTGTAAGGATTTTGGCATACGCTATATGGAAGTTAGTGACGGATCTATAACCATTCCGCACGCAGAAAAATGCGGATATATTGAAAAGCTTACGAAGTATGGAATTGTTTTGAGTGAGGTCGGTAGTAAGGATGCTGAGCATATTATTCCTCCTTATAAATGGATCGAACTTATGCGGGCTGAATTGAATGCCGGTGCGAGTTATGTAATTGCTGAAGCAAGGGAGTCAGGTAATGTGGGCATTTATCGTGGATCGGGCGAAGTAAGAGAAGGCCTGGTACAGGAAATTCTGACACAAATACCGGAAGAAAAGATTATTTGGGAAGCTCCTCAGAAAGGACAACAACTTTATTTTATTGAACTATTAGGTTGCAATGTAAACCTTGGCAACATAGCCCCCTCAGAAGTATTACCTCTTGAATCTATGCGCATCGGTTTACGCGGGGATACTTTCAGTTTATTTTTAAATGACAAGAGCTAATGCGCCTGTTTGGACTGATCGGTTATCCATTAACACATTCTTTCTCCAAAGATTATTTCGGTGAAAAATTTAAGAGGGAAGCAGTTGAAGATTGCCAGTACGAGAATTTTCAATTAGCAAATATCAAGGAGCTGCCAAAGATCATTGGAGATCATCCCGGCCTGGAAGGGTTAAATGTAACCATTCCCTATAAAGAATCTGTTTTATCGTTTTTGGATGAAAAAAATGAGCTGGTAAGACAGACGGGTGCTTGTAATTGTATTAAGATATTGAATGGAAAATTGTTCGGGTTCAATACTGATGTCATCGGTTTCGAGAGATCACTCCTTACTAAACTTCAGCCCGGGCATAAAAATGCTTTGATATTGGGAACAGGTGGAGCAGCCAAAGCGGTGGAATTTGTTTTGAAAAAGAATCGGATTCATTACACATATGTTTCCCGTAGACGCTCGCAAAATAACATCACTTATGAGCAGCTTACCCCATCTGTTCTGGAAAAAACCAGATTGATCATCAATACAACGCCCGTCGGTATGTATCCAAAAGTCAAAGAAATTCTACCTTTGCCCTTCGAAGCGATTACTCCAAACCATTTTTTGTTTGATCTGATCTATAATCCTCCAAAGACTTTATTTCTTAGCAAAGGGGAAGAGAAAGGAGCTACTATTCAAAATGGCTACGATATGCTCATTTGCCAGGCAGAAGAAAGCTGGAAGATATGGAACCAGGTCCCGGAATAAATAATTTTAATCGGTCTATCCTAATTTATCTTTCACTTCTTTCGGTACTGCCGCGACCTTTTTTGAGCTGTAATTATAGCAGACCATTCCTGTTTTAGCAAGGGCAACCAGGATCCTTTTATCATTATTTTCCTTTTCGAGCTTATAATACACATCAAAAGAAAATTTGGAGATATCACTGACCGTAACAGAAGCTATGATCTTTTCGCCATAGAATATTTCATTTTTAAACTCAACAGCCACATCATTCATGATCAAACCAACCCCGGCAAAATCTAATTCCTCAAGATCATAATGTCTCAGATATTGCACCCTCGCTTCATGGAGTATAGACAATATGGTATCGTTGCCCACATGATTGCCATAGTTCAGATCCGTTATCCGGATAGGAATAATAGTTTCAAAAGAAAATTTCTCGGGCAATTCAATTTTTATTCTCGCCATTTCAATGCTTTGGAATAAAATTAAACGAAACTTCCAAATGGGATGGCTTGTTTGTGCAGAAAGAGATTCATTCCCTCGATTTTGTTACTGAGCCCAGAAAAAAATATTTTTAACCCCAGTTGTTTAAAGGACCCTTATAAACCAGTAAATAAGGCCGGTCATCGATGAAATGATGCCGCTTTTGTGCTCAAAAAGACAAATTCCATTTAGGTAAGTTTGCTCAATCCGATAAAATGTTTCAAGAGAAGTAAAAATACGATAGCTAAGGAAAGTTTTTTTTCCCGAACTTAGCACCAACGTTCCTGGAGTTTAAAAGATCTTTATTAAGCAATAGAGAATTGCGTGTTGATAACAATATTGCATTTGTGAAATTATTTTAATAAACTTGCAGACGTTATCCTAATCCTTCGTAAGCCAACGTCTCCTACATCCTTCGTTAAGCCCTTTGGTTTTTTCTTCTGGTAACGCTAATAAATACTCATGAAAATATAAGCTCAGATTTTCAAAATGATGAGATATTTATAGGTAGAGGCAAGGTCAATGTTCACATCCATACCCCCAATGAAGATTGTTGATCGGTATCCTGATTGATGGAATCTAATTCGTTAGTATACAAATCAGTTAAGGTGCAACTTCCATACTGTGAAGAACCAGCAGAAATTATTTCCTGCTCATTGTAGGAATGTAAACTTTAACGCTGATTATGGATGAGAACAAAAAATGGTTTGCGGTCCACACAAAACCACGGTTCGAAAAGAGGGTGACAGAAATCTTGACACGCAAAAAAATTGAGAACTATTATCCCATTAATAAGGTCCTGAGGCAGTGGAGCGACCGGAAAAAACTGGTGAATGAACCTTTATTTCCTTATTTCGTATTTATAAAGATCACGGAAAGTGAACTTTTATCCCTGAAACAAATAGATGGAGTGATTAACTTTGTGTATTGGTTAGGCAGACCAGCAATTATTCGTGACTCGGACATTGAGGCTATCAAACAATTTCTTGATGAATATAGCAACATCCGGTTAGAGAAAATCCAGGTGGATATGAATGAGCCGGAGCCAATTGATGCTGACTCATTCAAGAAATATGGAAATGGTGTTATTGCACTGAAAAATAAATCCGTCAAGGTCGAACTTCCCTCATTGGGATATATGATGGTTGCTGAATTGGAAACTACAGATGCGGATGTGATGGTTAAAACCATTGCTCCCAAAACAAAATTGTCTTACTTTAAATATGCATTTAAATAGTAAAATCTACATTGCAGGACACAATGGAATGGTTGGCTCTGCTATTGATCGGTTGTTAAAGAAAAAAGGCTTCACAAATTTCATCAAAAAGACTTCTTCTGAACTAGATCTCAGAAATCAAACCGGGACTGATAATTTTTTCAAAGAGTATCAACCAGAATACGTTTTTCTGGCAGCGGCTAAAGTCGGAGGTATTTTAGCCAATAACAACTATAAAGCAGATTTCCTGTATGACAACCTGATGATCGAGGCAAACATTATTCATGCTGCGGCGAATTCGGGTGTCAAAAAATTACTCTTTCTTGGCAGTTCCTGTATTTACCCAAAATTTGCTCCCCAACCTATAAAAGAAGAATATTTGCTGACCGGAGAGTTGGAATCAACCAATGATGCTTATGCTATTGCTAAAATTGCTGGCATCAAACTTTGCGAAGCATATCGAATTCAGTACGGCGCCAATTTTATCAGCGTAATGCCAACCAATCTTTACGGGATAGGGGATAACTATCATCCGCAAAATTCCCACGTGTTACCTGCGTTGATCCGAAAATTTCATGAGGCTAAATTTAAAAATCACGATAAGGTAACCATCTGGGGAACTGGCACGCCGCGCCGGGAATTTCTTTTTGCAGATGATCTTGCGGATGCTTGTCTCTTTTTAATGGAGAAGTATGATGAGAAAGAAATAATTAATGTTGGATCAGGGACAGATTACACGATCTCCGAACTCGCCGAAATCATCAAAGATATTATCGGTTATGAAGGTGAAATCATATATGACCACTCCAAGCCAGACGGCACACC
>Ga0157375_10004622_pt1 | contig 11965 bp, 11 predicted proteins | sample M35metaG_FD_115311 | JGI IMG/M metagenome (GOLD analysis project Ga0157375, IMG submission 115311) | Miscanthus rhizosphere microbial communities from Kellogg Biological Station, Michigan, USA - M3-5 metaG | ecosystem: Host-associated > Plants > Roots > Rhizosphere > Soil | place: USA: Michigan...
GACGTCGTGCTCGCGCAGCAACGCGCTGAGCTCGCCGGCGGTGCGCGTGGAGTGGCCGATGGTGTAGACGTTCATACGAAAACGTTGAATGATGACATCCGTTTCTCATCCTCGATTCCAGGAGCCCTCATGACTCTTCTCGCCCGCCGCGCCACCGTCGGCATCACCGCTCAAAAACCGCTGCTCCATCTCGACGATACGTATCGCCGCGGACGTCGCGGCGACGTCGTCACGCTCATTCAGGAATGGCTTTGCCTCAATCTCTGCGACGTCATGATCGACGGCCAGTTCGGCTACGCGACCGAGCAGGCCGTAAAAGATTTCCAAGGCGGAACCGGAGTGCTGCCGGTCACCGGCGAAGTCGATCCGCAAACGTACGCGATGCTGATCCGGCCGATGACCGAGGCTCTGCGGCCGATCCATGCGCCCGACGACGCGACGATGGGACAGATGGTGGCCGCGTACGCGTTGCAACATCTCCGGCAACGCGCGCGCGAAGTGGGCGGACAGAATCGCGGGCCGTGGGTGCGTCTTTATCTGCACGGAAATCAGCGTCCGCGCGATCCCAAGCTTCCCGCCGGCGCGGACGCCTGGTGCGCGGGATTCGTCAGCACGATCATCGCGCAGGCTGCACCGACCCTCGGCCGCGATCTTCCGATCGATTACCACACGAACTGCAACCATCTGGCCGAGGACGCCAAGGCGCGCAAGCGGTTCATCAGCGGCGAGAGCGCGGTTCGCAATCCGAACCGGATTCCAACCGGCAGCCTGATGCTCATTCGCAAGTCGCGCGCAAAGGATCGCTGGCACCACACCGGCGTCGTCATGCAGGCGCTCGGAAAGGTTGTGCGCACGATCGAGGGGAACTCCGCCTACAGCACGGACGAGAATCCCTCGGGGCATGAGGTCTGCCGCCAGATGCGCTCGTACGGCAACCTCGACTTCATCGTGTTGGATTAGTTCCGAGGGCGCGGAGGGTTGTAACCGGCACTCCCATGGCGTACTACGCTGACCACGCGCAGCAACTCAAACGCGACCTTGCTGCCGAGGTGCCGACGGATGAGCTTCGTGTGTTGCATGCGAAGCGGCCGCTACTGCACGCGCTGATCGCGTTTCTCAACGTGGCGGTGCTGGTCGCGGCCGGCGCGGCAATCGTCCATTTCGATCGCTGGTACTTCTGGCTGCCGTGCGCGTTCGTGGCGGGATTCGCGGTATTCGATTTCACCGTGCTGCTGCACGAGGTCGTGCATCGCGCGGTGCTTCCGGAGTCGAGCGATCGCGCCTATCGCATTCTCGGCCTGCTCTACGCGGTGCCGAGCGGGATTTCGGCTTCGCAGTTCACGCGCTGGCATCTCGATCATCACGCATCCCTCGGCTCGGACGTCGACGATCCGAAGCGGCACTATCTCTCGCCGAAGGTCAACGCGCGCTGGCTGAAGGCGCTCTACTTCACGCCCGCGCTCTTCCCGATCTACTTCCGCGCCGCCGCAAAGGAGACCGCCGCATACGAGCCGGAACTGCGGCGCCGCATCGGCCGCGAGCGCCTGTTCACGATCGCGTTCCAGCTCGCCGTCCTCGCCGCCATCGCGCTGATCGGCGGATGGGGGATCGCATTCAAGCTCTACATCGTCCCCGTCTTCTTCATCTTCCCGATCGCCTTCGCCCTCAACCGCCTCGGCCAGCACTACGACATCGACCCCGCCGATCCCGCGAAGTGGTCGACGCTGGTGAAAGGCTCCTGGTTCTGGGACGTGATCTACCTCTTCTCGAATTACCACCTCGAGCACCACTACTTCCCCGGCGTCCCGTTCTACAACCTCCCGCGCCTGCAGAAGCTCCTCCTCCCGTTCTACGAAAAACGCGGCATGACTCCGATGAGCTACGGCGCCCTCCTCTGGCGCTGGCTGGTGCTGAATCGCAAGCCTCACGCGAATTGGGATGAGGGAGCGGGCGGCGTGGTGCAGGTCGCAGCAGCGGAGTAGGATTCACGGCATGACTCGGTTCCCGATCGATGTCGCCGACGAAGACTTCGTGAACGATTACATCGACGGCACGATTGCAATCCAACGTCTCGCTGATTCATCTGATCCAGTGATTTCTTCAGAGGATCTTTGGCGCAGCCTTAACGAAGATTCCTAACAGAGAGTGTCGAGGGTTTATCCGCGTGATCTGCGGATTGACGTCCTCCTCGATGCTCTACAACAACCCCGTCAACACCAGATCGGCGATCTGATCCGCGCTGGCGGCGAGGTCGTACTCCTTTTCGGAGAGGATCCACGACGTCACCATCTCGTCAAGGATGCCGAAGACTGCTTTCGCGCCGAGCTGCGGATGGATCGTGCGGCGGAAGCTGCCGTCGGACTGGCCGTGCTCGATCATCTTGCGCAGCATGTTGAGGTAGTCCGCCACTTCCTGCTGCGAGAGAAGGCTCATGAATTTCAGGCTGTGCCGCAGTTCCACCTGCGCCACGATGGCCAGCGAACGGTCGCGTCCCAGGGCCTCGAGGTGATGCCGGATAGCGATGCGGATGCGCTCCTCGGGACGTCGCACGTGCGCCAGCTCGCGCTCCAGCGACTGCAGGTAGTTGCGCGTGTGCTCGCGGAAAATCGTCACGAGCAGATCTTCCTTGCCGTCGAAGTAGAGGTAGATCGTGCCGTCGGCGACGCCGGCCGCTTTGGCGATCTCTGAGACCTTGGCGTTGAAGTAGCCGTTCAGCGCGAAGACTTCGATGGCGGCGCGCAGGATGCGTTCGCGCTTGGTTGTGCCGCGGGCGGTCTCAGTCGGAGGAGGGAGCGTCGACGCTTGCCGGGCCATGCTGAATGAATGCTCATTCAGTGGACGGCACGTTGTCAAGCAAGCCGTTCGCGCAGCTCATCGATCAATGTCTGGTCGAACGGATCGCGAACGCGCCCGTCGATGATCTCTATCACCGCCGAACGTCCGAGCGACACGCTCACGGGATAGATGTGCAGATGCAGATGCGGCGTGGCGATTCCGAGCTTGAGCAGGATGGCGCGATCTGCACCCGTCGCCGCGAGTAACGCGCGCTCGGCGCGATGATGGACGGCTGCGAAATGCGCGTACTCGTCCGACGTCAGATTGCTGACATTCTCGACATGCGCTTTCCAAACGACCATCGCATGCCCGCGCACCGCCCAATCCTCGTGCAGGATGACGAGAACGCGATCGTCCTCGAACAGCACCTCGCCCGCGGCGCGCGGGTCGTTGCAGAAGACGCAGGACATGAGAGGCAGTAGATTAGTGGATTAGTGGATCAGTAGATCAGGGGTGCTTCACGATCGTCCCTCCTGATCTACTAATCCACTAATCGACTAATCTACTAGTTCCATGCGTACGCTCCGTTTCGGCCGCACGAACGCTCAGATCCCCGCCATCAGCCTCGGCACGTGGGGACATGGAGGTCCGGCCATGGGAGGCGGATTTTCGGTCGGCTGGAGCGGTCACGACGACAGCTTGGCCAAAGCGGCGCTCGTCGAAGCGCATCGGCAGGGGATCACGCACTGGGACACGGCGGACGCCTATGGCAACGGCCACGCCGAGCGGCTCATCGGCCAGGTATTCGCCGAGGGCGTGTCGCGAAACGACATCTTCCTCGCGTCGAAGTTCGGCTTTCAGCGAGGCGGCGCCGATCACTTCTACGATCCCGCATACATGCGCGAACAGTGCGAGATCTCGCTGCGCGATCTGCAGACGGATGTCATCGATCTCTACTACTTCCATCATTGCGATTTCGGTCCGAACGACGAGTACTTCGACGACGCGCTGGCGAACATGCGGCGCTTCCGCGAGGAAGGAAAGATTCGCTTCATCGGCCTCTCGGATTGGGATTCGCTCAAGATCATGAAGTTCATCGATCGCGTCGATCCCGACGCCGTGCAGCCGTTCCGCAACGTCATCAATGACGACTACGAATCGAGCGGTCTGAAGGCGTGGGTCGACACGCACGATCTCGGCGTCGCCTTTTTCTCGCCGCTCAAGCACGGCCTTCTCCTCGGCAAGTACGACGAACCGCAGAATTTCCCTGAGGGCGATTTCCGCAGCACGATCCCGGAGTTTCGCGACCCGAAGTTCCTTGCGCGCATGCGCTACGCCCGTGCCGAAATGACGCGCCGCTTTCCCGATCATCCGGAGCCGGTCCTGCACGCCCTCACCGGCGCCCTCCTCGCGGACAACCCCACCGCCACCGTCCTCCTCGGCCAGCGCAATCCGAAGCAGGTCGATGCTGCGGTCGCGGCCGGCGGGGACACGCTCAGCGCAGAAGATGCGGAGTCGGTGCGACGCGTGTACCGCGGGATATAATTCGCCTCATGGCGCGGCCGGGAGTCACCCTGCGGAAGTTCAAGATGGGCGAGGAGCCGGAGTTCGACGAAGACGTGCTCCTGATGACAGCCGGTGAGCGTCTGGCGCTGACATGGGAAATCTCCAAAGCATTATGGATGTGGCAAAGTGGCTCTGACGATGAACCGGCATTTCGTCGAGATGTTGTCCGCGTTATCCGACGCGGGCGCTGATTACCTCGTCATCGGCGCGCACGCCCTTGCCGCGCATGGCTACGCCCGCGGTACAAAGGACCTCGACATATGGGTTAGGCCGACGCCGCAGAATGCCGCGCGGGTATGGCATGCATTACTCGAATTCGGCGCGCCACTTGAGCAACTTACTGTTGCCGACCTGTACACACCCGGAACGATTTGCCAGATCGGCGTTGACCCAGCACGCATCGATCTTCTGACTTCACCTGCCGGCGTGGAGTTCGAAGAGTCGTGGCAGCGGCGCCTGACGGTTACCGTTAAAGACAGAGAGTTTCCGTTCATCGGCAGAGGCGATCTGATTGCTTCAAAACGTGCTTCGGGACGTCCGAACGACTTTCGCGACATCGACGAACTTGAGCGCCTTCCTCAGTAACCGACCAACAACCGCGCCGCCCTTTCAATTTGCGCATCGCTCGACAGGAACTCCTCCTCCAGCGGCGGCGAGTACGGCACGGGCGTGTCGAGAGCGCCGAGGATGCGGATGGGAGCGTCGAGGTATTCGAAGGCTTCTTCCTGGATGATCGCCGCGAGCGACTCGCCGATCGAGCCGGTGCGCGTGTCTTCGAGGATGATCAGGACGCGATTGCAATGGCGCGCCACGGCCAGTACTGCGTCGCGATCGAGCGGGGCGAGCGAGCGGAGATCGAGCACCGAGGACTCGATGCCGTCCTTTGCCAGAGTTTCGGCGACGCGCATGCCGGCGTGGACGTAGGCGCCGTACGAAATGATGGCCAGATCGTCGCCGGCGCGGCGCAGCGCGGCTTTTCCGATTGCGATCGGCTGCGGCGGCGCGTCGGTCAATGCCTGCTTCACTTTCGGATCGCGATAGAGCGCGATGTGTTCGTAGTAGAGGACCGGATCGGGATCGGCAACGGCGCTCGCTATCAGCGCTCGCGCGTCGTGCGGCGTCGACGGCGCCACGATCTTCAGCCCCGGCGTGCGATAAAACCACGCCTCGGTGTTCTGCGAGTGATACGGACCGGCGTGGCGCAGGCCGCCCCACGGCATGCGCACGACCATCGGCACCGCGCCGCCCCAGCGATAGCGAATCTTCGCGGCGTTGTTGACGAGCTGATTGAAACCGGTAGCGACGAAGTCATTGAACTGAATCTCGCCGATCGGCCGCATGCCCGCCAGCGCGGCGCCAGTGCAGACGCCGAGGGTCGCGCCTTCCGCGAGGATCGAGTTGACGATGCGGTCGCCGAACTCTTTCATCAGCGGCTTGAGGAGCAGAAAGGCGTTGCCGTACTTGCCGCCGACGTCTTCGCCGTAAACGAACGTGCGCGGATCGGAACGCAGCGCGTCGCCGACGCCGAGCATGACCGCTTCGAGAAATGTCTTTCCTTTCGCGTCGAATGGCGGCGCGTCTTCGATGGCGGGCAGCGCGATGCTTTCCGATGCGCGATGCCGCCACTCTTCATCGAGAACTTCGATGTGCTCGCGGCGCGGCTCATCGGCGACGACTCCGATTCCAGCCAGCTCGCCATCCGGCCACGGCGCGTCGATGACGGCGCGCGCTTCCGCTTCGACAAGCGTTTCGGCCTCGCGCTGGAACGTTTCGAGATCGCTCTCGCCAATGATCCCCTCGGCTTCGAGTTTCGCCGCATATGTGGCGATCGGATCTTTGCGGCCCCAGAACTCGTAGCGTTCGCGGTCCGCGTAGCCCGTTTCGGCGAGCGGCGGATACGTCCATGACGGCTGCGGATCCTTGCCGAGGTAGAGCATGTCGTCGTGATGGGCATGGCCGCACATGCGCATGGCCACGAGCTCGATGAGCGCCGGACCGTGACCTTCGCGCGCGCGCTCGACAGCCCAGGTGAATGCGGCGGCGATGGCGTCGGCGTCGGTGCCGTCGATCGTGATCGCCGGGATGCCGTAACCGAGGGCCTTGTCCGCGAAGACGCGCACCGCAGACTGTTCCGCGATCGTCGTCGACAGCGCGGTCTGGTTGTTCTGCACGCAAAAAACAGCCGGCAGCTTGCGCGCGGCGCAGGCGTTGATCGCCTCGTGCCATTCGCCGAGGGAGGTGGTGCCTTCGCCGACGAAGGAGATGGCGACGGATTCCGCGCCGCGCATCTTGAACGCCATCGCGACGCCCGCAATCGTCAGCGCCGGCGATCCGAGGGGCGCCATCGCGGGAAGGATGCCGCGGTCCCAGTCGCCGACGTGCAGGTCCTTGCCGTTCATCGGCGGACCGGCTTTTCCCATCTGTGCGCTCAGGACCATGCGCACGGTTGACCGATCGTTGTGCATCGCCAGGACCACGCCGAGGTCGCGGATCATGGGGGAAACGACATCGCCGCGCCAGCCATCGTCGGAGGCGAAATCGTCGCCGCGGCGAAGGCGAATCGCTGCCGCGTAGATCGCTTCCTGCCCGAGGGAACGGAAGCCCTTGCCCTGAAACGACGCGCTGCCATAGCGCACTTCGCCGCCGGTGAAGAATTGCTTGAGCCGATTGTCGGTGGCGCGGGTGAGGATCATCCCGCGCAGAATTTCGCGCTTCTCATCCGGCGTGAGCGACGCGGCGATGGCCTCGCGCCGCAGGAATCCGTCGCACGAATCAACCACCTCGGCGACGGCGAGATGGAGCCGCTCGCTGACGGTCACGCCGGGCGTCGTTTCGGGAACGGAGCCTTGCAGTTTCTGCGCGGCGCTGACGTCGGGCGAAAGGAAATCGGTGAGCGTCTGGACGAGGATGCGCCGCAACAGATCGCGCAGCGCGTCGATGGCGAACGCGTCTCTTTCATCGATCGGCTGCCCGCCGGTAGCCATGTCGAGCGCGGTCACCGCCGGCCGCAGCGCGAGCGGATGTCGCTCCGCGACAAAGGCCGCGAACCGCGCCAGCAACCCTGCCTTGCGCGCCGCCGTTTCGGCAGTAGCAGTCATGGCGCGATGCTAACGCAACATTCTTGCGATCGCATCGCGATCCGCTCGCGTCTTGCGCAGAAAAAACTCGCCCGCGTTGCGCGGCCGAATGCGCAGCGCGGCGTCGAGCAAGGCGGGACGCGAGAGGAAGAACGCGGCGCGGCGGCTCCAGGCGATGCGCGGTCCGAAGACTTCCGCATGGCGATTCCGATAGCCGTTTTCGGCGCGCTCGCGATCGTCGGCGAGCGCCTCGGAGATGAACGATGCCGCGACGACAGCCGACTGCATGGCCATGGCCATGCCGTTGCCCGTGAGCGGATCGATAACGCCGGACGCGTCGCCGATCATGAAGATCCCTTCTTCGACCGCGGAGCGCGCGCGGAAGATGACTGGCTCCGAGGAGAGGAACCCGTCCTGTGCCGGCGCATACCGCGCGTACATCGATTCCAGCGGCCGTTCCTCGGCGCGGATCGTTTCGACGAACGAATCCCATCGCCCCTTATGCCCCTGCAAACGGCTGGCGTGGACGAGGCCGCAGATGTTGGTGATGCCGTCCTCGACGTCGTTCACGCCGAGGTAGCCGTGGGCGAATGAGTAAAGCTCGATGACGCCCTTCGCTCCATTACCGCGGTAATGGCGTTTGAATCCGAAGTTGCGATGCGAGCGGTCGCGGACGAAGGCGCGTCCGAGCTGCTGATCGAATCGTCCCCATCGTCCCCATGCGCCGGCGACAACGCGCGCGTGAACGGCGCCGCCGTCGTAGGCGACGCTGTCGCCCGAGACGGCGGTGGCTGTCGCCTTAATCGCCTGCGCGCCGCTGTCGATCGCGCAGCGATGCAGCGCCGCATCGAGGTACATGCGCGAGACGCCGCGGGCGGGATAGGGAAAATCGAATGCGTACGTGCGATTGCGGCCGACGACGCGACAGCTGGTGATCTCCGGCGCGCCGCCGAGATCGACGTTCAGCGCGTCGATGATCGGGAGCGCGTCGTAGGAAAGGAACTCGCCGCAGAGTTTGTCGCGAGGGAACGCATCGCGGTCGATGAGGGCGACGGAGTGACCGCGTCGCGCGAGCAGCGCCGCCAGCGTCGATCCGCCGGGTCCGGCGCCGACGATTGCAACGTCGACATTCATCGGGGGACCTCAACGCACAGCGACGTAGCGCCGGCGGCCCGCCGGCTGGACCGCCAGCGGCTCGCTGGCGCGTCGACTTGCCGCCGAGCCGGCGGCGGTACAGCCGGCCAGCGGCCGGCGCTACGATCGCTCACTTCCACAGCAGCAGCCCGAAACGGAACGGCATCATCGTTACAACCTCGACGCGCGATGCACCCGTCACTTCCCCCACCGCGCGCGCTTCGTCCGCCTTGTATCCGCGTGCAATCGACGCCGGCGCATCGAACGCGGTGATCGCGCCGACGAGGTGGAAGATGCCGAGCAACTTCACGAACAGAAACGGCAACCGATGCCGCTGAGTATCGCTAGCGATTGCTCCGATCCGCGCGATCCGCAGCGCGCCGCGGAGGATCGACGCGTTCTCTTCCGGCTCGAAATGGTGAAAGAAGTGCGACGACGTCACGACGTCGACCGAGGCATCGCGGAATGGAAGTTGATTCGCGTCGGCGACCACGCGCATCGCGCGCGAGCGATCGCGTTGGTAGAGCAGGTGTTTGATGTTGAGATCGACGCCGATCGTCGTCACATCCGGCGGCAGCGCATCAAGAAGATCCGCGGTGCCCGCGCCGAGATCGACGACGATCTTCGCATTCGGCGCGAAACGGTGGAGGAGCCGAAGGTACGTTCGCGTTCCGCCGGCCCAGCGGTTGAAACGGCGCAGATCGCGCAGCGAGCGCTCCATCTCGTCGCGCGGCGCGTCGTGCTCGTCGAGCAGCTCCTCGGTGACGACGCGTTTCATGGCACCTCGATGAAGGTTGTCCGCCATGCCACGAGATCGATGTTGAGTTGCGCGATGGGAGCCTTCGTCGCGTCGGAGACGTCGATGACGTACGGTCCCGGAAGGACGCGGCCCGAAGGAAGTGACTGACCCGCCAACACGATGTGAAAGTTGCCGAGGCTTTTTACGAAATCCGTGACGTCCTGACCGCCGGCCGCGTGGACTTGCACGAAGCGCGGAGCGTCGTGGTTCGCAGCGATGATCAACTCGGAAGACTTCTCCAGCTTCACCTGCAGGATGTCGTTCTTCGGCCAGGCGATGTGCCGCGGAAATCGTCGGTCCGCGGTGACCAGCACCTCATTGACGACCGCTGCATCCTCCACTTCGAACTGCACCTCCGGCGCAGGACGCGGCGGTTTCTGTTTCGCGGCGACCGTCGTTCGCCATCGTCCGGCATACAACGACGCGCTGCCGTCGATCGGCGCGCCGTCCTCGGCGGCGAAGAAGCGGACGATGAGGGTGCGCATGGTTAGTAGATTAGTGGATTAGTCGATCAGTAGATCAGGGGAGTCATGGATCGTCAGTTTTCCTAATCTACTAATCCACTGATCTACTAATCCACTCGCTTCAACACCAGCGCCGAGTTCTTCGAGCCGAAGGCGATCGTGTTGCAGACGGCGGCGTTGATTGTCGCGCGGCGTCCGAGGTCGGGGATGTAGTCGAGGTCGCAGTCGGGATCGGGGGTGTCGAGATTGATCGTCGGCGGCAGGATGCCGTCGCGGAAGGCCATCAGCGTCGCCGCGACGCCCGCGGCGCCGCACGCGCCCTGCGGATGGCCGATCATCGACTTCGTCGCCGAGCCGGGGAGATCTTTCGCGTGCTCGCCGAAGGCCAGCTTCACCGCGCGGGTCTCGATGCGGTCGTTTAGATCGGTCGACGTGCCGTGGTAGTTCAGATATCCAACCTCGGAGGGATCGATGCCGGCATCCTTCATCGCCAGCGTCATCGCGCGCGCCGGCTCTTCGCCCGACTCATCGAGCCGCACGCGGTGATACGCGTCGCACGTCGATCCATACCCGGCCACCTCGGCGTAAATGTGCGCGCCGCGCGCCCGCGCCGTCTCCTCGCGCTCCATCACGAACATCCACGCGCCCTCCGCGAGCACGAAGCCGTCGCGATCCTTCGAGAAGGGCCGCGAGGCTTTTTCCGGCGCGTCGTTCTGCGTATTCGAAATGATGCGCATGATGCAGAAGCCGGTCATGACGGCCTCGGTGATCGTGGCGTCGGCGCCGCCGCAGATGATGTAGTCGCAGACACCGAGTTTCAGGTTGCGATAGGCGTATCCGAGGGCGTCGGTGGAGGAAGTGCAGCCGGTGGAGATCAGGTGCGAGAAGCCGTGGAAGTCATACGCCATCGAAATCTCCGAGGCGATCGTGCCGATCGTGCCGGAGGGGATGGAGTAGATCGAAGCCTGTTTCTCGTGATCGTCGAACCAGAGCTCGTACATCCGCTCGCTGAATTCGATAGCGCCGCCGCCGGAGCCGAGCATGACGCCGATGTTGCGGCGGGTCTCGAGATCGACGGCCGTCGGATCGAGCTTGGCGTCCTTCAGCGCTTCGTCCGTTGCGGCGATGACCATCGGGACGACGCGCGAGACGTGCTTCATGTTCTTCGAGTCGACCCAGAGCGCCGGATCGAAATCAACCTCGCCGGCGACGCGCGAGGGGAGCGCGGAGGCGTCGAACTGCGTGATGGTGCGGATGCCGGAACGTCCGGCTTTCAACGCGTCAAAGTAGTTTTCGCGGCCGACGCCGTTGGGGCTGAGAGCACCGACGCCGGTGATGACAATTCGTTGGTTGGGCATCTCGGCGCGCGTCAACGTGGTCGACAAGAGAAAGATTGCAAAACGTGTGTCATGTGCTTGTCATCCTGAGCCGCCGGAGCTTGCGTAGGCGAAGCCGGAGCAGCGGAGGACGGCGAAGGATCTCAAAATGCGCTGCATTCGCTGAAACCCGGTTTCAGCGCTCCGCCTTCGGCTACGACGCCTCCGGCGGCTCAGGATGACAGTTAGGAATGCTTCCGCCCGCCCGCGGCTTTTCCGAGCAGATTGAATTTTCCCGGAGGCTCTTTGCGCTCGTTGCTCGCCGTCGTTGTTCTGGTCCTTCTCGCGTTACCCGTTTTTGCTCAGGCGCCGTCGCAGGTTGTGGTCGCGCCGCCGCCTCCCGCCGCGCCCGTCGCGCCGCCAGATCCCGCCGCCGACGCGCTGGCGAAGCGCACCATTGAGGCGCAGGGCGGGGCGGCTTGGGACAAGGCGCGCTATTTCTCGTTTACGTTCGTCGTCGAGCGCAACGGGCAGGCGGCCGCGTCGTTTCCGCAGCAGTGGGATCGCGTGACGGGCGACTATCGCGTCAGCGGCGTCGATCCCAAAGGCGTTCCGTTCACCGTTGTCCTGAACGCGAAATCCAAAGTGGGCCGTGCCTGGCAGAACGGTGTCGAAGTGAAGGAACTGTCGGCGCTGAAGGAGTTGCTCGCACTCGGCTACCGCCGCTACAACAACGACATCTACTGGCTGCTGATGCCGCTGAAGATGCTCGATCCGGGCGTGCATCGCACCAGCCAGGGCGAGCGCGCCGATGCGGCGGGACACAAATGGGAC
>Ga0157375_10004623_pt1 | contig 11964 bp, 14 predicted proteins | sample M35metaG_FD_115311 | JGI IMG/M metagenome (GOLD analysis project Ga0157375, IMG submission 115311) | Miscanthus rhizosphere microbial communities from Kellogg Biological Station, Michigan, USA - M3-5 metaG | ecosystem: Host-associated > Plants > Roots > Rhizosphere > Soil | place: USA: Michigan...
AGCAGCCGCCAGCCTGCGTGCGAACGGTTCTCATTTTTTCGGGCCTGCCTTATGCGTCCCATGAATATCCCCCACCCTGGCGGTGGGTTCTCCCTAGGCCCAGGAGGCCGTCATGTCCAAGCAGAAGGCACCCGCGGAACTCGGTAAGGCTGGCGCCGCCCTGTGGCAGTCGATCGCCGGTAAGTATGAGCTTCGCCCGGATGAGGCGGCGACCCTGTTGGGTGCTGCTCGTGCCGCGGACATGATCGAGAGCCTGCGTGGGGCGTGGGAGGCTGATGGCCGCCCGATGCTGACGAAGGGGTCGATGGGTCAGGATGTGATCCACCCCCTGATCGGCGAGTTGCGGACGCAGGAGTCGCAGAAGGCGTCGCTGCTGGCCCGCCTGAAGCTGCCGGATGACGCTACTGGCGTCGAGACGAACCAGAACCGTGCGGCGGCGCAGTCCTCGTGGGCTCCGGGCGCTGCTCGGGGCCGTGGCGCGTAGCCTTTCGGCCGCTTCGCAGGTTCGCCCGAAGGATTCCGACTACCGCGAGGTCATCGCCTGGTATGAGGACCAATTGCAGCGTGCGACGCCGCCGACTGACCTTGCGTGGGAGCCGGTAAAGATCGGCCCGACGTGGCAGTATGACAACGGATGGGTTTTGCCGGCGTTCACGCTCGGTTGGCGAAACCTGGCATGGGCTGGTTTGAATCTGCGGTCTCCCAAGGGCGGCTCGTGGGTCTACACGCTCGAGCAGGCGCGATTCATGCTGTGGCACGACGCAATCGACCCAGAGACCGGCTCATTTCTTTACCCGACACAGGTTCTCCAGCGGCTCAAGGGTTGGGGTAAAGACCCGCTCGCGGTCACTGACTCGACAACCCATATCTGCTCCGAAGATGCCATGTTCGACCACTGGGATGGCGACGTCCCGATCGGCCGACAAATCCCGCAGCCATATGTGCAGATCGTCGGCGTCAGTCAGGACCAGATCAAGCGCAACACCATGCCTCTCTTCCCGGCGCTTGTTCCGCCTGAGACGCGGGCCAAGTATGGGTTGCAGGTCGGAAAGCTCGACGTGTGGGCGCGCGGCGATGTCGCTCACATTGAGGCAGTCACTTCGTCGGTCATGTCACTCGAGGGTCCGCGTCCGACGCTCATCATCCGCAACGAGACGCAGAACTGGAATGAGAGCAACGGCGGTCACGCGCTCGCTGGGGCGATCGAGGGAAATATGGCGAAGGCCGATGAGGATCTCGCTCCCTCGCGCCAGCTAGACATCTGCAACGCATATCGCCCTGGTGAAGACTCGGTCGGACAGCGAGCCCGAGAAGGCTACGAAAAGACCGTGGGAAGTCGCTGTGACGTCCACAAGGGTGACGAAGAGTGGCCTTCTGACTGCCTCGACTGTCAGCCCCCAACGGCTGCCGACTTTGGAATGCTCTATGACTCACTCGAGGCACCCCCGGAGGCACCGCTGACGGTTGAGGATGCACCGAGCGTTGTTGAAGCAATCCGAGGTGACTCGGTGTGGCTGAACGTGAAGCGCATTCTCAATTCGATCAAGAACCCGTCGAACGCGCCCAGTGAGTCTCGGCGTAAGTGGTACAACCAGATCACTGCAGCCGAGGATGCGTGGGCAGATCCAAAGGATATTCAGCTCGCGGAGCGTGCCGGCGCGGCGCTTGGTTCACTCGCCGAGGGTGACCATGTTGTTCTGTTTGGCGACGGCTCTAAGAGTGATGACGCGACAGGTCTCGTAGCCATGCGCATCTCAGACGGGCATGCTCAGGTGTTGCACGTCCAGCAGCCGAAGAAGGGTGCGATCGTCGATCGTGACGCCGTCGATAATGCGGTCATTGCCGCCATGGCGCGTTACAAGGTTGCGGCGTTCTGGTTTGACCCGTCTCACGCGAAGGACGATGACGCGGAGGGTGATGCCCGGTTCTGGTGGCCGCTCGTGGACGAGTGGTCGCACAGATACGGGCGCCGGCTGAAGTGCCATCCAGTAAAGGCCGGCACTCGGGCGCACGCGGTGGCTTTCGATATGGCACTGGAGATGAACCAGAAGACATTTGTCGAGTCGGCAGACCAGACGCTTTCAGAACTTGAGAGTGGTGCGGTCACTTTTGCCCCGTCATCAGTGCTCGTGGAGCACCTGCGTAATGCTAAACGCGCCCCTGGCAAGTGGGGCGTTTCGGTCCGTAAGGACAACCGTGAATCGCGCCACAAGATCGACCTCGCGGTTTGTCTGATCGGCGCTCGTGCGCTTCGGCGCATCTACCTGCTGTCCATGAAAAAGGGCGCACCTGGCAAGGGTCGCGTTCTCGTGCTCGATTGAATCGAAGGGGCGTGAGGTATGGCCGGGTTTTCCGACTGGACGCCCCCAGCGTTCTCACCTGTCAGCATCCCGACCCTGCCGCTGCTTGCTTTGTCTGACGATGAGAAGCGGATCATTGCGCGTCTTGGGGTTTCGTCCACCCAGGACCGGGTCAACATGGAGTTGACGAACGCCTATTTCATGGGTGCTCAGGTCATCGACAACCTCGAGATCGCCATCCCGAAGGAGCTCGCGCTCAAGTTGCGGACTCTGGTGGGGTGGCCGCGGGGGGCTGTCGACCCGTATGTGGAGCGCCTCGCCATTGAGGGTTTCCGTCTGCCTGGGGCGACTGATGTCGACCCGGACCTTGCAGACGTGTGGGCTGAGTCCGGTTTGGATGCTGAGCAGTCTTTGGCATTCACGGATGCGCTCGCACTGGGGCGCGCGTGGTGGATGGTCGGATCGGCTGAAGAGCCTGGGGACGCCCCTCGGATCACTGTTGAGTCGCCGTTGAATGTGGCTGCCCGGTGGGACCTTTCGGGCCGTCGCGTCGAGGCTGCGATGCACTCTTACGCTGAGGGTGTTGAGCACCGCGCGTCTTTGATGCTGCCCGATCAGACGATCAACTTGGGTCGCGACGACAGGGGTCAGTGGGCTGTCATTAGTCGCGACCGTCACGGCTTCGGCTACGTGCCTATGGTGCGGATGCCTAACAATCCGCGTACGGATAACCGAAACGGATATTCGGAGATCACGCCGGAACTTCAGTCGATCGTTGATGGGGCATGCCGGACCCTTCTCGGGCTTGAGGTGGCGCGAGAGCTCTACTCGGTGCCGCAGAAGCTGCTCTTGGGTGCTTCCGAGTCTGACTTCCAGAACCCCAATGGTCAGGTTCGCAAGGCGTGGGACACGTACATCAATCACATTCTCGCGCTGGAGCGGGACGACGACGGTAATCTGCCTGAAGTGAAGCAGATGGTCGCTTATGACCCTTCGACCTTTACTAAGTTGATCGAGATGTATGCCTCGCAGGCGGCTGGCATTCTTGCGTCACCGCCGCAGGATCTTGGTCTCTACACGCAGGGCAATCCGACGTCGCCCGAAACGTACGACGCCACAGAGACCCGCCGCAACCGTCGCACGATACGCAAGCAGGCGCAGTTCGGCGTGTCCATCGTCGAGGTCATGCAACTTGCGATGCGGTTCCAGAACAATGGCGCGCTCCCGGCGAAGTTTAAGCGGATGTCGGCCGACTGGCAGTCGGTGTTTATGCCGCCACCCATGACGGGCGACACCATCCAAAAGATGGTCCAGGCGGACGTGCTGCCGCCCCACTCTGACGTGACTTTGAAGCACTTGGGCATCAACCCGACCGAGCGGGCACAGTTGGAGCTCGACAGGACCGCTCAGGCGGGTCAGGTGGCACTGGCTGACATTCGCGCTCGGGCTCTCGATGCAATGAAGGCGCCAACCACTCCCGCGCCCGCAGTGGTGACTGATGCCAACCCGGCCGGCTGAGGATCATCAGCTCGGCCAGGAGGCGCTTGCCTCGCTGATCGTGCCATTGCTTGAGCGGGCGTGGGGTCTGCTTGACGTGGCGCGACTGTCGGAGACGGTGCCGTTGTTTCGTGAGGCCATCAAGGCGATCATCGACTACTTCGGTGGGGCCTCTGCGGCGGCCGCTGCGGAGTTCTACCGAACGGCGCGAGTGGATGCCGGAGTGGTTGGCAGGGTTTCCATCCCTGTCGCACCCTCGGCGCCAGAGGGGTTCATCGATGCGCTCGTTGCGGATGCTGTCGCACCACTGCTGGCGCCGCAGCCGGACGTGAAGTCGGCGCACGACGCACTGAGTTCTGGTGCTGAGCATCTGGTGCTCGAGGCTGGACGTAGGCAGTTGCTGTCGGCTACTGCGGTGGACCGCGAGGCGAAGGGCTGGGCGCGCGTCCCGAATGCTGATGCCTGCTCGTTCTGCCTGATGCTCGCTCTGCGACCACTCTATAAGTCGAAGAAGAGTGCGGGTTTCCGCGCTCACACTCGGCAGCCGAATGGCTCCGGTGGCGACTGTAAGTGCAGTGCAGAGCCAGTGTTCGGCAACTATGAGCCGCCCGCGAAGGTCCGTGAGGCGCAACGCCTTTGGGCGGAGTCGACTAAGGGTCGCAGTGGGCAGGACGCGCGCACGGCGTTTCGTCAGGCCGTCGAGGGCCGTCCCGTGACGGGCTCCCCCGGAAAGTCATCGAAGTCAAAGCGTGGCGAGTCCTACGCGAAGCCGTCCGGCATGACGCCGGATAACCAGCGCGCTCAGCAGCGCATCTTGGAGGCACTGCCTCCAGCAAAGACTCCGGCAGCCGCTGCATGGCGTGCTAACCGGCTGGCCGAGATTCGCAAGTACCTCGGCGAATAGCTCGACCCATTCCCGCCTGGCGCGGGGAATCACTCAACCGCCCCAGGAGGGCCTGCCATGTCTGAACAGCCGACCACCCCTGCCCCCGAAGCGACTTCCCCCGCCGCGGGTGCCACTGATGCATCTCAGGAGCCTGCTGCAGCGTCCCCTGAGGCGCCCAAGCCTGCCGAGCAGAAGAAGTCCCTGGCGGACCTGCTCGCCGGCCTCGATGACACCGCCCGCGACGCTGTCCTTGGTGAAGTGACCAAGGCTCGCAATGAGGCGGCGAACTACCGCACGAAGCTGCGTGAGGCCGAGCCTGCGCTCGCCGACTACAACCGCCTCGTAGAGGCATCCAAGACCGATCTGGAGCGCGCTCAGGAAGCCGCCCAGCGCGAGTCCACCAGGGCTGAGGGCCTGCTCAACCGTGCGGTCCAATCTGAGGTCAAGGCGCTCGCCGCCGACGCCTTCGCGGACCCGTCCGACGCGGGCGCGTTCCTCGACCTGAAGAAGTACGCCACGGCTGACGGCGACGTCGACGTCGACGCGATCAAGGGCGACCTCGCGGACCTGCTGGCCCGCAAGCCACACCTGGGCAAGTCGCCCACATCTCGCGTTCCCGCTCCGAACCCGGCCCAGGGGGCTTCCGGTTCTGGCGCACCCAACTCGGATGACGCGGAGTACCTCGCGTACTTCCCCGACGAGGCCGCTCGCCGTCAGGCGCGCTGAAACCAACACTCTTCAACGAATGAAAGTGAGGCCGGCTCATGGCCGAGTACCTTCCCATCTTCAAGCCTGGTCAGGCTCTGACTCTGAAGGCTTCGGCCACGGTCACTGCCGGTCAGGTTGTCGCAGTCTCCGGTTCTGGAACGGTCGCCCCCGCGGGCGCCGCTTCGACCGCCGTCGTCGGCGTCGCCGGATTCGACGGTGCGACGAACGACAACATCACCATCTACTCGGGTGGGGTGCAGCTCTGCATCGCGTCGGGCACCGTCACGGCGGGCGACCCCGTCATCGCGGGTGCTGCTGGCACGGTCGCCACGTCGGCGACTCCTCCGGCTGGGCAGCAGGTCGGCGTCGCGCTGACGACTGCCACCACGGGCAACAAGGTCCGCATCCAGTTCGGCCGCTGACCCCTCGCGGGTCACTGCACTTCCCCCAGTTCCTCTAGGAGACGGCGTGGTCGCCTCTCCGCTTCTCACGTGAGGTGATTCTCATCGCTACCTATCCCCCGGTTCCGGCGACTCTGTCGGACCCCAATGTCACCGCTTCCCGCTTCCTCGCAAACCCGCAGTTCGTCGCCCGCCGTCTCCAGACGCTCGGCGACCTGCGCTACGTCGGCTCGCAGATCCTGACCGGCCGTCAGGACACCAACGGCGGCGCCGTCGGCTACGAGCTCGTCGAGGGAATCTTCGCCGACGCCGGCCCTGAGGTTGTCGCCCCGGGTGCTGAGTACAGCATGACGCCGATCTCGGACGGCCCTGCCGGTCTGGCTCGGGTCACGAAGTGGGGCAAGGACACCCTCGTCACCGACGAGGCTGTCAAGCGCCGCAACATGGACCCGGTCAACAAGGGCCTCCTGAAGCTCGTGAACTCGGCTGCGCTGGCGATCGACACGTCGGTGCTGTCCGTCGTGGCGTCGGCCATCACGCAGACCCGCCCCGCGAAGCAGAAGTGGGACGGCTCCGGCACCACCCCGAGCATCCTGCAGGACATCCTGCGTGCCAAGGCTGACGTCCGGGGACAGAACCTCGGCTACAACCCGAACGCGCTTCTCGTGGACGACTCGACGTGGGCCTACCTCGCATCTGACCCGACGATCGCCGCGGCGATGCAGCGCGAGTCGCAGAACAACCCGGTCTACTCGGGCCGCTTCGAGGTTCTCGCCGGCCTGCAGGTCATCCCGGTTCCGGCCGCGAACCTGCCGGGCAACGTCGGCACGAACGCCTGGGTCGTTGACACCGACCAGCTCGGCTTCATCGCGACCGAGTCGCTCGGCGGCGGCTACCTGCCCGCCGGCGACCTCGTCGAGTCGAAGACGATGCGCGTGGACGAGAACGACGCCTACCGGCTGCGCGCTCGTGCCAACTTCGTTCCGGTCGTGACCGACCCGAACGCCGGCTTCAAGATCTCGGGCGTCGCCTGAGATGGCTGACGAGAAGGCTCCGTTCGGCCCGGAGTCGGACCCTGGCGACTACAAGGTGGACGAGATCAACGACTACCTTGCCAGCGCTTCGGATGAGGAGGTCGAGCGCGTTCTTGACCTCGAGTCCAAGGGTAAGGCGCGCTCCAGCGTGAAGGCGTCCGAGCCCGCGCAGGCAGCCGTGACCGAGTATCGCGTCACCGCAGCCCTGGTTCAGCTCAAGAGCGAGCGGGGCGACAAGGTGTTCTACCTCTCCAAGGATGACGTGGTCCCAGGCCATGCCTCCAAGGCGTCGATCGAGCACCTCGAGAGCCTCGGCTTCGTCGAGAAGGTTTGACCCACTCCCAGATACACCCCGAGCCTTAGGAGGCTGACGTGAGCACTCCGCTCGCTACACCCGAAGAGCTTGGGGTGTATCTGGGATCAACCCTCGACCCGGCCGACCCTCGTGGCCCTCTCCTTCTTCAGTTGGCGCACGACCTGTGCGAGACGGTCGTATCGCCCGTGCCGGAGCTCGGCAAGGGCATCGAACTTGCGGTGGCGGCGCGGGCTTACAGCAATGTCACGTCGGCTCACCAGATGAGCCTGGGGTCAGCCGCTATATCGTTTGGTGCGCAAAACTCCAACACGGGCATCGGCGGCCTCTATCTGTCGAAGTCAGAACGGGCAACGTTGCGTCGCCTTGCCGGCCGGTCTGGTGCTTTCAGTATCGACCTTCTGCCGGATGCGCCATGAGTGGACTCGACGCGCTATTCGGTCAGGCAGTCACTGTCGAGACCTACACAGGCGCCGGTGACTATGGCGACACGTACGCGGACCCGGTCGAGGTGAAGGGCATGCTCGATGATGGGCTGGTCCTGACCTCGGCTGGTGCGACGGGAGACGTCGTTGCGTCGGTGACAGCATTCTATTGCGACATTGGCGAAGCGGACGTGTTCAAACCCGAGTCGCGGGTCACGGTGCCTTCGGGTGCAGTGATGCAGGTCGAGTCCGTGAAGCGGCGTCAGGTAACGCCAATGTTCGCCGCAGTTCAGCATCTCGAAGTGCGGCTGAAGTGAGCATCGAATGGCGCGACACGCTCTCGGGTGGGTTGCGCGACGTTCTAGCGAAGGCTCAGCGCCTCGACGACGACCTCTATGAAGGCGCGCGGGTCATCTTGGCGGACAGTGAGGCTCGCGTGCCGAAGGAGTCTGGCCGACTCGGCGGCACGGGTGTCATCAAGCGCGACCGTTCCGGCAATAACGCTGTCGCGATTGAGTACGGCACCCCTTATGCGCGATGGGTGCATGAGCACATCCACTTCAAGCACCCCCGCGGCGGCGAGGCGAAGTTCCTCGAGACGGCGCTACTCGTCAAGGGCCATGAGGCCATCAACAAGGCTGGCGAGCACCTGTGGAGGCGGCTGTGAGTTTCACGCGCGACACTCTCGCAGGTATCAAGGCCGAACTCATTGCGGCTGGCGTGACGGCACCAATCGTCTTCGGCGATCTTCCGTCGGCGCCAGACCGTGCCGTCGCCCTCAGCGCCTACTCAGCGCAAGACGAGCCGAAGGTGGCGCGGTCCGCGATTCGCATTCAGGTCATGATCCGCGGCGTCGCTAACAACTCAGTCGACGCGGACGACCTCGCCGACGACATCTTCGCTGCGCTGCAAGGGCTCGAGGACCGTACCTACGGGTCTGCGCACCTGATCCAGTGTCTTCGCATTTCGGCGGTGCCGCTTGGCATCGACAGTCTGAAGCGCACCTCGCGCGCAGACAACTACGAACTGGACGTGGACCTGCCTCTGACGGCCGGTCGTTCGTTCTGATCTCAGCCACACCCACACCGCCCCATGCGGGCACCAACCCTGGCGCTGCTTCCTGCGGCGCCTTTGTCATGCCCCCAAGGAGGCACGCACATGAGCAACACCTCTGCTCTTGCCCGCAGGTTCCGAGTCGACGTCACGTCTGACCTGAGCCTTGCTGGCGGCTGGACCGAGCTGAAGGGTATCTACACCCTGAAGCCGACCGTCGACGCGAACACGGTCGACACCAGCGCTTACGACACGAACGGGTGGGACTCGTTCGAGATCACCAGCAACTCGTGGGGTCTCACGGCTTCCGTGTGGCGCCGCACCACGTCGGGCTTGTTCGACGCCGGCCAGGAGATTGTGCGCGCGTGCGTCGGAACGTTCGGCGACAGTGCCCGCGTCGGCGTCCGGTTCTACGACAAGAATGGTGGCGCTGAGGCGTACCAGGGCGTTGCGATCGTCAAGTGGGAGCGCGCCAACGACGGTGTGAAGGATGTTGACGCGGCCACGATCACCCTTATGGGTGACGGTGAGCGCATCACCATCACGAACCCCGGCACCGCAGCTTCTGCCCCGGTCGCGTCCGCCGCGACGCCGTCTGGTGCCGCTGCTGGCGAGCTCGTCCGCGTGAGTGGCTCGAACTTCACAGGCGCCACGACGGTCAAGTTCGGTGGCGTCTCTGCCCCCGACTTCGATGTCGTGTCCGATGGCGTCCTCGTCGCCGTCATGCCTGCCGGCACGGCCGGTTCTGCGGTCGTGGTCGTCACGAACGCGACGGGTTCCTCGAACAGCCTCGCTTACACGCGAGGCTGATTCCTCTGATCGTGACGGGCGCGACTTGGCTGGGTCGCGCCCGTCACTCACAGCCACCCAGCCAACAGCCAAGGAGTCCAGCCATGAAGTCATGGGAAGACATTGCCCCTGAGCCGCTCACGTTCCCGATCCGCGGCAAGTCATACACCGTCCCCGAACTGTCCTATACGGCCATGCTGACCATCCAGAAGGTCAAGGCCGGCGAGGCGTCAGAACTCGACGGCATGGACGCCGACGACACTTGGCGCCTCGTCATGGGTGACGCCTGGGATCAGATGGTCGCCGACAATGTCCCGGCCGAGGCGATCGGTCGCGCAGGACTCGCCGCGCTAGCCTTCTTTGAAGTGGGGCGCGAGGCCGCAGAGGCGATCTGGGAGAACGGCGTCGACCCAAAAGCGATGGCGGCGGCGATCCTCGCGAGGACCGAGCCGCAGCAGCCGACCAGTACGGGTGCGGAGACAGAGACCCCCTCACCGGCCTCTTCGAGTGGTACGAGTTCCCCGAAGAGTTCGTCGAAGCGATCGAGGCCGGCGAAGGCATCTCCGTCCTGACCCTGTGCAAGCAGTGGCCTCTCGTCGTAGCTGACTTCGCGTCTGAGTACCGGATATTCCTGCTCGGGCAGCATCGGGACTTGCCGTGGCGCGAGTTCGAGATGTATCTGACTGGCCTTCTCTCGTCTGACACCCGCCTGTATCGATATTTCGCACCCCAGGGTGACGACTAGGAGGAACCGTGGCGGGCGAAACGAACATCGGTGGCATTGTCGGGTTCCTCCGCATGGAGGCCGACCAGTTCCACCGTGAGGTTCAGCAGGCGCTCCTTGAGATTGAGTCGCTGAACGGCAAGAAGGTCAATGTCGATGTCGATGCCCGGTCGTTTGACCGCATCCCGGCTGCGGCTCGCTCTGCCGCTGCGGGCATCGATGAGGCGACGAAGTCCTCTCGCAAGCTCGAAGACGCCACGAACAAGGTCCGCCTCGCCGAACTCAAGCTGATTGAGGCGAACGACTCGGGTAAGGCTTCGCGGATCTTCACCGCGCAGACCGAGCTCACTCGTGCCCGCCGCGGTGAGATCGACGCAGTGTGGGGCACTTACGACGCGAACATCGGTCTGACGCAGGCGCAGGACAAGGTTGTCACGTCTGGCGAGAAGGTCGTCGACACTCACAAGAAGTCCGCCAAGGCTGCCGGCGAGAACCGGCAGCAGATGGGCGCCCTCGCCACCAGCATCCTCACCCTCGGCCCCGCACTGGTCCCGCTTGCTGCTGGCGCGGCCGGCCTCGCGGGCGGGTTCGCCACGATGGGCGCTGCTGGCGTCCTCGCGGTCGTCGGCATTCGCGACGAGATGAAGCGCGGCACCATCCAAGGGTTGACGTTCAAGTCGACCCTTGACGACGCCAAGTCGTCCGTCATGGACCTCGCGCACACTGCCGCGACGAACGTCCTCGGGCCGCTCCAAGCGTCTGTGAGTGACCTTCAGTCGCGGATGCCGCAACTGAACGGCATCATCGGCGAGTTCTCCACGATGACGGGCAACGCAGGCGGCGCCATCGTTTCGGGCCTGCTGTCGGCGCTCATTCAGCTCGAGCCGATGCTGCGTGACGCGGGCACCTATGTGGTGGACCTGTCTCGGCGCTTCCAAGAGTCGATGTCCGGTGGTGGTGTGGTCGCGTTCGGCGACTACGTGCGCTCGGTCTTCCCTCAGGTGATGCAGACCATCGAGTCGATCGTCACTGCCGCGACCAACCTCGTTACGGCCTTGGCGCCCCTCGGTGGCGGCGTGCTGTCTGAGGTTCGTCTCCTGGCTGACGTCATCAACGCATTCGACCCTGACGTTCTCACCGCGCTCGCGACTGCGGTCGGTTCTGTGTACCTCGGTTTCCGTGCGTGGCAGGGCCTTTCGGGTCTTGTGTCTGACCTGAGTGGCGCGCTCGAAGGTGGTCTCGGCAAGGCGCTCGGCATTGTCGGCATCTCGGCTGAGAAGGCCGCCACCGGCATGCGGATGCTTAGCATCGCGTCCGGCATCATCGGCATCGCCATCGCGGGCCTGTCGATTCTTATGGCGTCGAACGCCGAGTCGACCCGCGAGAACCAGCAGGCCGTCGACGACTACGCCGACGCACTGCGCAAGTCCAACGGCGTCGTTGATGAGTCGATCCGCCAGTCGACCGCGAAGAAACTTGCCGACGACGGCGTGCTCGAGGCCGGTCGCAAGCTCGGCATCAACCTGAACGACATCACTGAGGCCGCCCTCGGCAATGCCGATGCGCAGGCGCGGGTGAATGCTGCCCTCGACGCGCAGGCGCCGATGCTGAAGATCGCCAATACGGGCGCGAAGTCTGGCGTGCAGGCCAACACGGATCTCGGCGACGCTGCCGACAAGGTGACGGGTGCAATCGGCCGCACGAACGGTCAACTCGACGCTGGCATCCAGAAGAACAAGGACATCGCCGACGCGACGCAGAATGCTGCGACCAAGACGGATGGCGCGGCGACAGCCACCCAGAACCTCGCCGACAAGTACGGCACCAGCATCAC
>Ga0157375_10004629_pt1 | contig 11953 bp, 10 predicted proteins | sample M35metaG_FD_115311 | JGI IMG/M metagenome (GOLD analysis project Ga0157375, IMG submission 115311) | Miscanthus rhizosphere microbial communities from Kellogg Biological Station, Michigan, USA - M3-5 metaG | ecosystem: Host-associated > Plants > Roots > Rhizosphere > Soil | place: USA: Michigan...
CATGGGTGCGCTGGAAAATACGCTCATGGTGCGTGTGTCCGAATTCGTCACCGCGATGAACGAGGTCACGGCTTCGACCGGCGATGCCACGGGGCGCGTCGAGACGAACATTGCGGCCTTCCGCGACATTACCGCTCAGGTCATCGGCGATCTTGGGCAGTTGGCGCGGCAATTCGACATTCACGGCCGCGACCTTGTTAAGGCGGTCGAGATCATCGATCACAGCAATCAGCGCGCTGATGACAGCGTCAACGAGCGGCGCGTCCAGCTCGATTCCCTGGTCGCCACCCTCGATATCCGCACCGAGGATCTCGAGAAGCGCCTGACCCGATTCTCCGGCCTGCTGGACGAGTCGCTCGAGGCCGCTTCGACGCGCGCCCGCGAGGTCGCCCGCCTCGTCTCGGAAGCCAGCGCCGAAGGCACCCGTGCCATCAGCGAACAATACGAACGCGTCCGCGAGAACGCCGAAGGGGAGCGCCAGCGCTCCGCCGAAGCGATGCGGGCAATCTACGACCAGAGCGCCGGCGAGACCCAGGCCTTGTTCCAAAGCGCGAACGAACGCTTTTCTGAATCGGTCAACGGCATGAAGCAGATGGCTGCGGAAATGCAGCGCGAGCTGGAAAGCACGCGCAACGAACTCCGGCGTGGCGTCTTTGAACTGCCGCAGGAAACTGCCGAAAGCGCCGCCCAGATGCGCCGGGTCATCGTCGATCAGATCGAGGCCCTCGCCGAACTCAATCGCATCGTTGCGCGCCACGGCCGCAATCTCGACGCGGTGGAGCCGGTGGTGCGCCGCCCGCGCGAAGAGCCGACGCTGGCCGTTATCGGGGGCCGCAGCGAACTCCCGCGCGCTACCCCCGCCGATAATCCGCGAAGCGAAATGCCGCCGCCGCGTCCGCCGCAGCGAAGCGAGAGCGGCGGTTTCGCCCCGCCTCCCCGCCGCGCACCGGCGGAACCCCCCTCTGTGACCGCCGCCCCGGCAGGCCCGGGCCGCGGCTGGCTTTCGGACCTTCTCACTCGCGCCTCACGCGACGAAAACGAGCCAATGCGCGATGTTCCACGCGAGCCTGCCCGCGAAACGACGCGTGACGTCATGCGCGAACCGTCCCGGGCGGGCGAAGATCGGCCACCGCGCCACTCCATCGAGTCGCTCGATTCGCTGTCCGTCGATATTGCGCGGATGATCGATCACGACGCTGCGGCCGACCTTTGGGATCGTTACAAGCGCGGCGAACGCAACGTGTTCACCCGCCGGCTCTATACGCTGCAAGGTCAGCAGGCATTCGACGACATCCGCAAGAAGTACCGCGCGGACCGCGAATTCAAGCAGACGGTCGACCGGTACATTTCGGAGTTTGAGCGGTTGCTCGAAGAGGTATCGCGTGACGATCGCGGCCAGGTCGTTGCCCGCACCTACCTTACGTCGGAAACGGGCAAGGTCTACACGATGCTTGCGCACGCGGCCGGCCGTTTCGATTGACGCAGGCATCGCTGACCCTCTCCTACACTGTCGAGCGTTGGCCGATCGCCGGGTCATTCGGCATCAGCCGTGGCGTCAAGACCGAAGCTGTCGTTGTGGTGGCCGAGTTGGCCGACGGCAACCGGCGTGGGCGCGGCGAATGCGTGCCCTATCTCCGATATGGCGAGACGGTCGAGAGCGTCACAGCCCAGATTGAAGGGCTGCGACCGCAGATCGAAGCCGGTCTCGACCGGCGCACATTGCAGACGGCGATGCCGCCGGGGGCCGCGCGCAACGCACTCGATTGCGCGTTCTGGGACCTGGAGGCAAAGCGCAGCGGCCGTCCCGCCCACGAGATTGCCGGCATAGCGGCGCCCGCCGCACTGACCACCGCGTTCACGATTTCTCTGGCGGTGCCGGACGACATGGCGAAGGCCGCGGCAAAAGCAGCGAGCCGCGCCCTACTTAAGATAAAGCTCGGGTCCGACGGTGACTCCGATCGCATCGCCGCCGTTCGGAACGCGGCCCCAAAGGCAACTCTGATTGTCGATGCGAATGAAGGGTGGACCGACGGCAATCTCGGTTCCAATCTCGCGGCCTGCGCGCAGGCGGGCGTGGCGCTGATCGAGCAGCCATTGCCGGCCGGAAAGGACGAGGCGCTTGCGCGCATCGGGCGGACGATTCCCATATGCGCCGACGAGAGCATGCACGATCGGGCTTCGTTGCCCGCTCTCGCGGGAAAATACGACGCGGTGAATATCAAATTGGACAAAACGGGCGGGCTCACGGAGGCGCTCGCCACGGCCGCCGAAGCAGAGCGGCAGAAGTTCACGATCATGGTCGGTTGCATGGTAGCGACATCATTGGCGATGGCGCCGGCGGTGCTGCTGGCACAAAGAGCGCGATTCGTGGATCTCGACGGACCTCTGCTGCTCAGCAAGGACCGGCCCGGCGGTCTGCGCTACGAGGACAGCCTTGTCTATCCGCCTGCGGCCGCGCTTTGGGGCTGATGACACTGGAACTTTTCACCTGTAGCAGCCTGATTCTGTTCATGAAATGTGCCCGATCGCACATCCTAATTTTGTAGATTCCGAAAACGAATGCTTCCCGTCCGACACCCGCTTGGCTTACACTTGAATCAAATGATCGCGCCGCTGCTTGAACAGCGGGCAATGATAACGGGACGGGGAAATGCGAATTCGGGGACTCGTGCTCGGCGCCGCCGTGATGGCGCTCACTGTATCGTCAGCATCCGCAACGATGCGGATCTCGGAGGATCGCGGCGGTCAGATCGGCCGCTATCTGGAGGCTTACGCCGCAGTGCGCTCATCCGGTGAAAATGTTGTCGTCGATGGAAACTGTCTTTCGGCATGCACGCTGCTGTTGGGCGTGGTGCCACGTGAACGCATCTGCGCTACGCAGAATGCGCGGTTCGGCTTCCACGCTGCCTGGATGCCCGGCCACGACGGCCGTCCTGTAACGAGTCCGTTGGGCACGCAGGCGCTTTGGAATATTTATCCGACGTCGGTTCGGCGATGGATCAATCAGCACGGCGGCTTGTCGCGAAAAATGATCTATCTGCAGGGGCGCGATTTGAGTGGGATCGTCGCCAGCTGTGACCGCAGCCCACACTCGCAGACTCGCTCAGCGCGCCGCCTGGCGCCGGAGCCGGTGCGCTACCAGTCCGCAAGCGCCTCCGGCGATCGCCGTTAGGGCCATCGCCGCGTAAGCAACGCTGCCGAAATCACGATAGAGCGCGCCTGAAAGCGCCATCGCGCCTGCCATGGCCACTCCGGACGCGATCGCCAGGTGGCCCTGCGCAGTTGCTGCCTCTGCCGGCGGCGCTTGTCGGGCAAGGAACATCAGTGCGCCGAGATGGGTCGCGCCGAACGACAGGGCGTGCAGCAATTGCAGCGCGGCCAGCATGAAAGCCGGCGGATCGAAGGCCATTCCGATCCAGCGCAGCACGCCGCCGCAGGCACCGGTCAGCAGCAGCACGGTTGGCTCGAAAAACGGCGGCAACCTGGATTGCGCCGCGAACAGCACGATCTCGGCGGCAACGCCGAGCGCCCAAAGCGCGGCGATGACGGTTCCGTCGAAACCAGCAGCGGTCCATTGCACCGCGGAGAAGCCATAATACAGCGCGTGGCTCGCCTGGATGAGGCTCGCAGCCGCGACGACGGCAATGAACAGGCGGTCCCGCGACAGGGTCTGCCGGGCGGCAGCCGGTGCACTCGGCGCAACCGCGCGCGGTGTCATCGCGGGCAAACCGAGCGCCGCGAGCGCGATCAGAACGCTCGCCGCAACGATGAGCCAGATGAGATCGTGGGCGGCAATGACGTCCGCAGCAAACCCGGCAACGAAGTTGCCGGCGATGAATGCGAACGAGCCCCAGAGCCGCACCGGCCCATAAGCACGTTTGCGCGCGCTGAGTTCCTTGAGCGCATAGGTTTCCGCGAGTGGCATCTGCGGCGTGGTTGCTAGTGATGTGAGCGCATAGGCAACGAGAATGAGGACCGCACTCGCCGATAACCCGACCAGGATGTAGCCAGCCGCCGCCGCAAAACCACAGACGATCAAGGCGGCACGGACGGCATCGCGCCGGTCGGCATCACGCATGATGACGGGAACCGCCAAAAGCCGCGCCACAATTGGCGCCGCCAGCACGATGCCGATCATTCCGACGTCGACGCCCTTGGCTTCGAGCCAGACTGGAAAAAACGGCATCTGAATGCCGGGCAAGGCGAACAAGGCTGCGTAGAAAATCGCCAAGCGCGGGACCAGGCCGGAGGTCTCTTCAGTCCGCATTGCGTCGCCCCAATCCAACTAAAACATTGCCCAAGCTGATCTTTTCCAACGCGGCAACTGCCCGGCGACGCAGCAGCGCTGGCCGAATCATGCCGCATGATTGATAAACGGCTGCGCAAGGATTGCACATGCCGACCGAGACCACCGTGCGGGCGCAACAGCTGCAGCCGGGTGCGCCGGACGAGGCTGACTATCACGCTTTTTGCACGGCGCTATCGGAGAGCGCACGCGGCCGTGCATTTCTCGCCGAATATGCCCGGCGCAACCGCAATGCTGACACGCGGCCATTGCTGAGCGCGATCGAGCGGCTTCAGATTTCCCTCGTCGCCGATCCGGCAGCGCCCGCCGAGGTACTGGTCAAGCAGAAATTGCGGGCGCTGCTCGACGACATCAACTCGGCGCAGAATGAAATCGAGGCAAGTGTGATGGCGATCAGGACGGCAAAGCTCGCCGATCTGATCGCCATGGTCGAGCACAGACTCGTCGAGATCATGGCACCCGCCATGAGCAGCCCCGCGACGCGCGAGCCGTTGCCGCCGTCACCGCCGGAAGAGCCTGCAGAAGAGGCGCGCGCACGCCTCGCTGTGGTGCCGCCGTCTGATCAGCCCGAACTGCCGATCCCCTCGCCGGCTGTCGCGCAGCCGCCGCCGATCGCGCTGGTTCGGACAGAAACGGCCATAGCGGAAGTTGCCTTCGTCGAGCCTCAACCTGCAGTGCCGGTGAATGATCCGAAGGCGGCTCGGGCCACGGCCGTCGCACCGGTTCCGTTGAAGACCCCGATGCCGACGGATCCGCTGGCCGCGATCAAGATGCTCAGCGAAGAGGAGCGGCTCGCATTGTTCACGTGAGCAGGCGCACTATTTGGCGATCAACCGCCCAAACAGTTCCGGATCGACATTCGCACCCGACAGGATCGCGATTACGACTTTTCCTTTGACCGCGACCTTGCCGGCGAGCAGCGCCGCAAGGCCGATGACGCCACCCGGTTCGACGACCAGCTTGAGCTCGTGGAACGCGTAACGCACGGCATTGCCCACCTCGTCGTCGTTCACAGTCGTGCCCTGCCCGATCAGCTCGCGAGTGATGGGAAATGTCAGTTCTCCAGGCGTGTTGCTCAACAGCGCATCGCAGATCGACCCGCTCATGCGGGCATTCGCCTCGCGCTTGCCGCTCGCGAACGACCGCAACGTGTCATCGAACCCTTCCGGCTCGACCGCGTAGAATTTCGCAGACGGAACCTTTGACTTCACGCCGAGCGAAATACCCGCAGCAAGCCCGCCACCGGAGGCGCCGACGACCACGATTTCGGGCTTGAGAGAAAGGCGGACGAGATCCTCGACGATCTCGGCACCGATCGTCCCCTGGCCCGCGATGATCAGCGGGTCGTCATAGGGCGGCACCAGCGTCGCGCCGCGCTCGGCGACGATTTTCTTCGCGATTGCAGCACGGTCCTCGGTGTTGCGGTCGTAGAGCACGACTTCGGCGCCAAGCGCCAGCGTGCGCTCGCGCTTGGGCTTGGGCGCATCGGCCGGCATCACGATGGTGGCGCGCATGCCGAGCAGACGCGCCGCAGCGGCCACACCCTGTGCGTGATTTCCGCTCGAATAGGCAACAACGCCCGCGGCCCGCCGATCTTTCGGGATCGATGAAATCTTGTTGTAGGCGCCACGAAACTTGAACGATCCGGTGCGCTGGAGTGTCTCGGCCTTCAGGAAAACCCGCGCGCCGATCGCTTCGTCCAGCACCGGCGCATTGATCAGCGGAGTGCGAACCGCGACGCCGGCAAGGCGCTTCGCCGCCGCTTCAATGTCTGCAGCGGTGGGTAAGATCGTATTGTCGACGGCGCCCATGGCGAAAGGCTAGCGCAATAAAATGGCGAGAGCCACCGGCAGATCTGGCTATGCGGCCTGCCGCTTTCCCACACGCGCGGCATCGACATGCTCCAGAAATATCCGCGCACTTTCAGCCCAGGTCATGCCGAGCGCAAAGTCCCGGCAGTCTTGCCGCTTGAGGTCCAGCGCCTCAAGGCACGCACGGCGCAGGTCTTCGTCGAGGCATCCGACCGGCGCACCTCCCGCCACGTCGCGCGGGGCCGCCGCCGGAAACGCGGCCACCGGCAGACCGCTGGCCAGAGCTTCCAGCAACACGAGACCGAACGTGTCGGTGCGGCTCGGAAAAACAAAGACGTCAGCGGCGGAGTAGATGTTGGCCAGCGCCTCGCCGCGCCGCGCCCCGACGAAGATCGCCTTTGGAAATTTCCGTTCCAGCGCAGCGCGCGACGGGCCGTCACCGACCACGACTTTGGTGCCCGGCAGGTCGAGCGCGAGAAACGCCTCAAGGTTCTTTTCCACCGCCAGCCGGCCCACGGTCAAAAAGATCGGTCGCGGCAGCTTGAGATCGACGCCCGCGCGCGGGCGGAACAGGTCCGCATCGACGCCGCGCGGCCAAAGACAAACATTGTTGAAGCCGCGTGTTGCGAGCTCACATCCCAGTGTGGGTGTCGCCGCCATCACCGTTGCGCCGGGTGCATGAAAACGGCGAAGCCAGCCCCAGGTCAGCTCGCTCGTCCATCGCTCCGGCACCGGCAGCCTTCCGGCAAGATAGTCAGGGAAACGCGTATGAAAGCTGGAGGTGAAAGATAAGCCGCGACGCAGGCAGAAACGCCGCATGGCATGCCCGATCGGACCTTCGGTTGCTATGTGAACCGCATCGGGACGTATCGCATCGAGCCGCCGTTCGACGTCGCGCGGACCGACCAGCGCCAGCCGGATCTCCGGATAACTCGGCATGGGCAGAGTCCAGAACTGGTCGGGACTGAGGAATTCCAGTTCGGCGCCGAGTGCCCGCGCCTCACGGGCTACATGCCCGAGCGTGTGGACGACGCCGTTAACCTGCGGATGCCAGGCGTCGGTGGCGACAAGAACCTTCAAGCGGCTTCCGCCCTCGGCGACGACGCCGGTGTTTCGGCCGTGGCATGACTGCCGTGAGTCCAGGTAATGACTTCAAACCGGCCGTCATGACGCTCGGCGACGGCCGTGCAACTTTCGACCCAGTCACCGCAATTGACGTAGCGAAGACCGTAGTCGTCGTGCATGGCTGCAGTGTGGATGTGGCCGCAGATGACACCCTCGGCCCGATGGTGTCTGGCCTCGGTCGCCAGCGCCTTCTCGAACGCGCCGATATAGTTCACCGCGTTCTTCACCTTCAGCTTCGCCCATTTGGAGAGCGACCAGTAAGGCGCGCCCAAGATGCGACGGCATGCGTTGAAAATGCGGTTGGCCGTCAGGGCGAGTTCATAAGCCTTGTCGCCCAGCAACGCGAGCCAGCGCGCCTGCGTCACCACCAGGTCGAAAATATCTCCGTGGACCACCAGGTAGCGGCGTCCGTCGGCGCCTTCGTGAATCGTGTTCTCGACGACCTCGATGCCGCCGAAATGCGTGCCGTAATAGCCACGCAGGAATTCGTCGTGGTTGCCGGGGATGTAAACCACTCGCGCGCCCTTGCGTGCCTGCCGCAACAGCTTCTGCACCACGTCGTTGTGGGTCTGGGGCCAATACCAGGACGATCGCAGCGCCCAGCCATCGACGATGTCACCGACGAGATAGATCGTTTCGGCTTCGTGATGGCGGAGGAAGTCGAGAAGTTTGTCGGCCTGGCAGCCACGTGTTCCGAGGTGGACGTCGGAGATGAACAGTGCGCGAAATCGCCGCGTGGCGTTCTCCGTCACAGTACGACGTTCTCCAGCGCATTGATCATGCTCGACAGGTACCAGTCCCGCGTTTCAGTATTGTGACGGCGCCGTTTACCTTGCGGACATCTTTACGCTGCCGCGCATTGCGCCTCGGCACACTTGGATCGCACCAGCGTGTAGACGCCAAACGGCCTCAGCTTGCGCCGCTCGATCAGCTCTGCGCTTCCGTGCTTCAGCGCAGGGGTAACAAGCCCGTACGACAGTCAGACGACACGCCGCCGACCCTTGACCGCGTCGCAACTACGCCTTCTAACAGTCGTCGACATCGTCACGGTCATGAGGATCCCATGAATCTCGGAATCGCCGGCCGCAAGGCCATCGTCTGCGCATCGAGCCGCGGCCTTGGAAAGGCCTGTGCGCGCGCACTGGCCGAAGCCGGCTGCGAGGTGGTGATCAACGGCCGCGATGCCAAGAAGCTCGAGGCCGCCGCGGCTGAGCTCTTGGGAATTGCAGGGGCCAAGGTCATTCCGGTCGTCGCCGATGTTGCGACAGCCGATGGGCAGAAAGCACTGCTCGCCGCCTGCCCCCAACCGGACATACTGGTCAATAACAATGCCGGCCCGCCGATGCGCGATTTCCGCGAGCTGACTCGTCAGCAGATGCTTGACGGGGTCATCGCCAACATGGTGGCGGCCGTCGAGCTTATCCAGAAAGTGATCGATCCGATGTGTCAGCGCAAATTCGGCCGCATCGTCAACATTACGTCGGGCTCGGTGAAGATGCCGCTCGCTGGCCTCGATTTATCGTCGGGGGCCCGCGCCGGACTCACGGCCTTTCTCGCCGGTGTCGCGCGCAAAGTCGCGGACAAGAACGTCACCATCAACAATATCCTGCCCGGCGCCTTCGATACCGACCGTCTGCGTAGCACGTTGAACAAGACCGCCGAGCAGCAAAACAAAAGCGAGGCAGAAGTCGCGGCTGCCCGTATGGCTGGCATCCCCGCCAAGCGCTTCGGCAATCCTGACGAGTTCGGCGCGGCCTGCGCATTTTTGTGCTCGGCGCAAGCCGGCTACATCACGGGTCAGAACCTTCTGATCGACGGCGGCACCTTCAACGGCGCCTTCTGAAATGCGAAGGCCGGCAGCAATGCCGGCCCTGCACCCCAACCCCGTAATGATGAGTTATTTCGTGACCAGCTGCTTTGGCGGGGCCGGCTGGAGCGCCGCGAACGGAACCACAAGCGCGCCCGACACAATGTCCGCATGCCCGTTCACGGTGCCATTGTAGTTCACGACACCGTTGAACCATGGATTGCCTGAAGCAGCTGAAATGCTAATGGGCGCGTCCTTAACCCAGATGTGAGTGTACGCAAGATCAAAGTGGATGCCCCGACCGAGCTGATAAGTCAGGCCCGCCGATGCCCAGAATCTATCATTGTCGGGTATAACTGGCGTGCGCACGCGATCGTTGATCGGCGAGAGTTCGTAGCCAACTCCTGCACGCAATTGCACCTGATCACTCCATCGATATTCAGCACCGACAGAAAAGAACCAGCCATCGTCGTACTGGAAGGGGAATTGCACCGGAGTAGAAGCAATGGTTGCGACGCCACCACCCGGCTGGGTCCACTGAGAAGTGCCAGTACGGCTCCAGTGCGACCATTCGACTGTTCCCATCACTGTCCAAAGAGCGTCGAGGCGCTGGCGAATTCCCAGAGACACAATGTCGGGGGCCCTGATCGTGGTACCCACTGTGCCCGGCGTCGTGATGCCTGCCGCGGGAATGGGACTCACATATAATATGCCGTTAAAATCCTGATTGATGCCCGAGCGCCAGCCAATCCCGATCAGTGTTGTCGGTGTCGGCGTGAGTGTGACACCGGCAGTGACTCCGAAGCCCCAACCACTCCCTTTGAGTACTGCATTGCCACCAAGTGGCGGAGCGGGGCCCACGCCCTCCTGGAAGACCAAGCTTGCGTACTGAAGCTGAATGCCCGCGCCGACGCTGATCCAGTCATTGATACGATAAGCAATACTAGGCGCGGCGTTATAGGTTTTCAGGTTGCCGGGGCCCGCACCGTAATCGCGGCCTGCCCATCGGTCACGAAAGTTGACGGAAAGTCCGAACGGGGAATTGATCGACAGCCCGAGCCAGAGGTTTGGGTTGAGTTGGTAAGAATAATAAGCCGCCGGGACAAATGCTGGGTTGAGGCTATTGGAGTCACCAGGATAACTAAATGGTGCTGCACCTAGATCGAACGGCGGGGCTGGAAACGTCGGGTTTGCTCCCGGGTGAGGCGTATGACTGGCGTAAGAAATTACCCCGGACACGGCCGTTTCAGCGATAATGCCCGGGAACTGCGTCATCACAGCCGGATTCCAGAACATCGATGACACTGCGCCGCCGGCTGCAACGCCGGCATATGACGTGCCCTGCCCGTAAGGACTCTGCTCGCGAATGGCCAGAGCACCGGCATTTGCCTGTGCGGTGGCGATGATCAGAATTCCGAGCGCAGTCCCCGCCCGAAGTGTGCCCATCCATCCGAGACGTGACATTGATTGGCCCCCGCCCGACTCGTGTCTATCCCCGCAACAACTATCGTGATCTGAGGTTGTACGACGGACAATAGTCGCCGCCTTAAAAAACGCAGGAAGAGCACGAACTTGTGCAAAAAGACTGCGGCTGTTGCGGCGATGACACAGCGGCTTGCCGCGCTGCGGAAAACTAGGGAATTGGTTGCCTATCAACGAGTTGACGGGCCGGCTCAGGCCGTGCCGAAACCACGCGGTGGCGACGGCTTGGTCGCGGTCTACCGTGACTTTCGGCGCACTAGTCGGCGCGAAATTCCACACCCAGGCGCGTATCCGAACGCCAGACCACGTGGCACGGCTGCTTGAACTTGTCGTAGCCGACCACGAGAACGAAATCGTTCGGAATACCGACCTGGCTGCTGACCTCGAGACAGGCGCCGACCGGTGACATGTTGCGCACCCGGCAATCGATACCGCTGGCCCGGTTAAAGTTGATGCTGCCAGCCTTGAGCGTGCGCCCGCGTTTAGCTTTGCTCTGTCTTCCATTGCTGCCTCCGTCGCCGGTGGCATCCGCATTCCTTGCGCGGCCTCGCCATGGCCTTGTCGTCCGACGGAAACGGCCTGTCGCACGCTAGGCCCGGCTCTTTATCGGACAATGAAAAGGGTCATCAAAAGACCGGTAAAGCTTTCAGAAACCGCTAACCACGGCGAACCTGCCCGAAAGCCTCTGATCCCACGTAGATTTCCCCTCGTTCGGGTGCATGCGTGGGCTGCAAAGGAGGGTTGCCCCCGACATGCCACCATGCATGATGGCGCCGACCTGCCTGTCAAAACTCAAAAACAAACGCCCCAAAGGAGACATCTGAAAATGAAGCTCGTCCGCTATGGCGCGCCCGGCCGCGAAAAGCCCGGCATCATCGGTGACGACGGAAAAATTCGCGACCTCTCGCGGCTCGTGAAGGACATCGACGGCGCGATGCTTGCCTCCGGCGGCCTTGCCAAAATCAAAAAGGCCAATCTGAAGCGGATGAAGCCTGTCTCCGGCAAACCGCGGCTCGGCCCCTGCATCGGCAACGTGAAAAACTTCATCGCCATCGGCCTTAACTATTCCGACCACGCGGCGGAAGCCGGTATGCCGATCCCGAAAGAGCCGATCATCTTCAACAAGGTGACGAGCTGCATCAGCGGACCGAACGACGACACGATCACCCCGCGCGAGTCCGGCAAGCTCGACTACGAGGTTGAGCTCGGCATTGTCATCGGCAAGCGCGCGCGCTATCTCGCCAAGGACAAGGCGAAAGATGCGATCGCCGGCTATTTCCTTTCGAACGACGTGTCGGAGCGCGTATTCCAGATCGAGCGTTCGGGTGGCCAATGGGATAAGGGCAAAGGCTGCGAGACCTTCGGCCCGATCGGACCGTGGTTCGTCACCAGGGATGAAATCAAGGATCCGCAGAACCTGGA
>Ga0157375_10004632_pt1 | contig 11949 bp, 9 predicted proteins | sample M35metaG_FD_115311 | JGI IMG/M metagenome (GOLD analysis project Ga0157375, IMG submission 115311) | Miscanthus rhizosphere microbial communities from Kellogg Biological Station, Michigan, USA - M3-5 metaG | ecosystem: Host-associated > Plants > Roots > Rhizosphere > Soil | place: USA: Michigan...
GTAGGCGAAGCGCCAGCCGGCGATCCGCGCCCGCACGTTGAGGTCGACGTCCTCGTAGAAGGCGAAGTAGCTCTCGTCGTAGCCGCCGAGCCCGGCGAACAGCTGCCGCCGCAGCAGGCAGGCGGCCCCGCAGACGCCGAAGATCTCCTCCCCCGTCGCAGGCACCGTGGCCTGCGGCTCCCCGGCGCCGCGCTCGTAGGCCCGGCCGTCGGCGCTCAGCGCCTGGCCGCTGCTGTAGAGGCGGGCGGCGAGCGGTTCGGGACGGGCCGCGGGGTCGCCCTCGAGCTGCAGGATGCGCGGCTGCACCCCGCCGCGGCGGGGGTCGGCGTCGAGGGCCGCCAGCAGGGCGTCCACGCAGCCCGGCTCCAGCACCGTGTCGACGTTGAGGACGAGGATCGCGGCCGCCGCGGTGCGGGCGACGCCGAGGTTGACGGCGGCGGCGAAGCCGACGTTCCCGGGCAGCGCCAGGTGCGGGACCCCCTGCTCCCGCAGGTACTCGACCGAGCCGTCGACCGAGCCGTTGTCGACCACCATCAGCTCCAGCCCCGGCGCCTGCGCGCGCACCGAGTCGAGACAGGCGGGGAGCAGCTGGAGCGAGTTCCAACTCGGTATCACCACCGCTGCTGCGCCCGCCGCGTCCACGCCGCGGAAGCCTGACAGGTGGCCGGCCCAACCCGGCCGCAGGGCGGCAGGGTAGCCTGCAGGCGGATGACCGACCTGATCAGCCAGGAGGCGGCTGCCGCGGCCGAGGCTCCGCCCGTCTACCTCGACGCCCGCCGGACTTTCGCCGCGCGCTTCCTCACCGGCGAGGGCCTCGAGATCGGCCCCCTGCACCAGCCCCTGTCGCTGCCGCCGAACGCCAGGGCGCGCTACGTCGACCGGATGAAGATCGACGACCTGCGGCGCGAGTATCCGGAGCTGCGGGACTGGAACCTGACCGAGGTCGACGTCGTCGACGACGGCGAGAAGCTGGAGACGATCGCGGCGGAGTCGCAGGACTTCATCGTCGCCAACCACTTCCTCGAGCACTGCGAGAACCCGATCAGCACGATCGGGACCCACCTCGGCAAATTGAAGCCCGGCGGGGTCCTCTTCTACGCCGTTCCCGACAAGCGCTTCACCTTCGACTTCCGGCGCCCGGTGACGCCGCTGCAGCACATGGTCGACGACTACGTCGAGGGCCCGGAGCGCTCGCGCGCCGAACACTACGAGCAGTGGACGAAGCTGGTGATCGTCGAGGGCGGCGAGACCGAGGAGCAGACCCTCGCCCGCGCCCGCAAGCTCGAAGCCGACGCCTACTCGATCCACATGCACGTCTGGACCCAGGCCGAGTTCCTGCAGCTGATCCTCGACTGCCGCCAGCGCTTCGGCGACGCCTTCGACATCGAGGCCAGCGCCCGCCAGGCGATCGAGTTCGTCGTCGTCCTGCGCAAGAACGGCCCGCTGCCGGAGCCGGCGCCGCTCGCCCCCCTCGCGCCTGCCGCCTCGCCCCGGGACGGCGACGGACCCCGCTGGCTCAGCCGCGGCAAGGGCCTGGCGCGGGCGATCCGCAACGAGGTGCGCGGTTGGAAGGCCGGGCCATAGACGACGCCGTCGCCAGCCCCCTGGGGGCGCGGGGCGCGCAGGGCTCGAAGCTCGACGCGCCGGTGGCGATCGAGGCGCGGGGGCTGGAGAAGGCCTTCCGCATCCCCACGCACCGGGTCGACTCCTTCAAGGAGCGGCTGGTGAAGCCGCTGGCCGCGCGCGAGTACCGCGAGCTGCGGGCGCTCGACGGGATCTCCTTCGAGATCCACCAGGGCGAGTTCTTCGGCATCGTCGGCCGCAACGGCTCCGGCAAGAGCACGCTGCTGAAGCTGCTCGCCAGCATCTACCGCGCCGACGCCGGGACGATCCGGATGGCCGGCCGCCTCGCCCCCTTCATCGAGCTCGGGGTCGGCTTCAACGTCGAGCTCAGCGCCCGCGAGAACGTAGTCCTCAACGGGGTGATGATGGGGCTGACGCCGCAGGAGACGCGGGACCGCCTCGACGCGGTGATCGAGTTCGCCGAACTGGGCGAGTTCATCGACCTCAAACTGAAGAACTACTCCTCCGGGATGCTGGTCCGGCTCGCCTTCTCGCTGATGATGGAGGTGGACGCCGACATCCTCCTGATCGACGAGGTGCTGGCGGTCGGCGACGCCGCCTTCCAGCAGAAGTGCGCCGACGCCTTCCGGGCGATGAAGGAGGCCGGCAAGACGATCGTCCTCGTCACCCACGAGATGACCACGGTCGAGGAGTACTGCCACCGGGCGATGCTGATCGACGGCGGCGAGATCCAGCACGTCGGCGACCCGGCCGAGGTCGGCCGCCGCTACCTGCAGCTGAACTTCGAACGCGGCAGCGAGGACGCGGTCCACGCCGATCCCACCGGCGGCTCCTCCGAAAGCGCCTCGGTGCGGCTGCTCGACGGCTGGATCGAGCGCCTCGACGGCAGCCGGGTGGAGACGATCGAGCACGGCGAGGCGTTCCGGCTGCGGGTCGAGCTGGAAGCCAAGGAGGACGCCGAGGGCCTCGACGTCGGCTTCATCCTCGCCAACGCCGACGGCGTCGGCGTCTTCCAGTTCGGGCTGCCGGTCGGCGAGGACACGGGCCAGCGCGCGGTCGCCGCCGGGCAGCGGGTCGAGCTCGAGGTCGAGCTCGAGAACCCGCTCGCCGCCGGGCGCTACTTCCTCCACTGCGGCATCAACCGCGCCTTCGGCGGCGGCATCGCCCTCTACGTCCACAACGCGATGGACTTCCTCGTCTTCGGCGGGCCGAAGGCGACCGGCGTCGTCTCCGTCCCCCACCGGGCGCGGGCGACGATCGGCGACGGGAGCGCGTCGTGAACACGATCTCGACGCCGCCGCCGGTGGGGCCGCTGCGCGAGGTCCACGGCCCCTCCTCGCTGGGCGGCGGCAGGCGGCGCTTCTTCGACCTGCTCTGGCTGATGTCCGTGACCGAATTCAAACGGGCCTACTTCGGCACCGTCTTCGGCTACCTCTGGTCGCTGGTGCGGCCGCTGATGCTGTTCGGGGTCCTGCTCTTCGTCTTCACCCAGGTCTTCCGGATCGGCCACGGCCTGCAGTACTACCCGGTGCTGCTGCTGCTCGGGATCGTCCTCTTCCAGTTCTTCCAGGAGGCGACCCAGAACTCGGTCACCTCGGTCGCCGCCCAGGAGGGCGTCGTCCGCAAGACCCAGTTCCCGCGCCTGGTGATCCCGCTGGCGACGGTGCTAACCGCGCTCTTCAACCTGGTCCTCAACCTCGTCGTCGTCTTCGCCTTCATCTTCGCCTGGGGCGTCGACCCGACCTGGACCTGGCTGCTCTTTCCCTTCGTGCTGGCTGTCCTGTTCGTGTTGGCGGCGACGGTGGGGATGATGCTCTCGGTCCTCTACATCCGCTTCCGCGACGTCGCGATCATCTGGACCGTGTTCGCGCAGATGCTCTTCTACGCGACCCCGATCCTCTACCCGCTGGGGCCGGAAGGGCTGAACAAGCCCTCGATCGAACACCTGCTGATGATCAACCCGCTGGCGGTGATCTTCGAGCAGGTCCGCGTCTGGATGCTGGAACCGAACGCCCCGACCGCGGCCGAAGCCGCCGGCGGCGCCGTCCACCTGCTGCCGGCGCTGGCGATCTTCGTCGCCGTCTGCTGCTTCGGCGTCTGGACCTTCAACCGCGAGGCGCCGCGGATCGCCGAGGACCTCTAGCCCTCCCGGCCGCTAGCCCTGAGGGCAGACGCGGACCGGCTGCTGGGCTTCGACCCGCAGCTGCCAGGGCAGCGAGGCGCGGTCGCGCGGGATCGTCAGCGTCGTCGTCGATTCGCCCGGGGCCCCCGCCGTTTCGACCGGGTATTCGCCGCTGGCGAAGCGGCGCAGGGCGAAATCGGCCTGCGGGCCGGGGGCGACTTCGATCCGGGTCGAGCCCGGCGCCAGCGCCACCTCGGGGCCGCCGGGGGCGACGGTGGCGCAGCCGGCGCCAGGGCCGGAGGCGTATTCGCCGAGCTGGGTTTCGAGCGCGATCGGCAGCGCGTTGGCGAGGATCACGTCGGCCTGGTGCGGGCCCGGCGCCGGCGCCGTGGCCAGCTCCGCCGGGGTGTAGGCGGGCGACCCGTATTCGTCGACGGCTTCGAAGTACTTGCCGGCTTCGACGTCGATCAGGGCGCCGGTGCCGGCGAATTCCGGGCCGAGCCGGAAGCTCGGCTCGATCGTCGGCCGGGCGATCTCGAGGGCGCCGAGGTCGGCCTTGGTCAGCACCGCCTGGTTCTCGAACCAGTCGGCGCCGTCCTTGAGCACGACCAGGTTGGCGGCGATCGCGCAGGCGGCGACCGCCGCCGCCGCGAGCAGCGAGCGGCGGCCGATCCGCACGTCCTTGAGCAGGTTGACGGCGACCAGGAGGACCAGCGCCACGCTCGCGTAGAGGTAGCGCGAGGTGGTGGGCTCGCGGCCGGGGATGTAGTTGAAGGCGGTCAGCGCCCAGTAGGCGACCGCGGCGGCCAGGGCCGGCCAGAGGCGCGCGTGGAAGCCGGGCCGACGCCACTGCCCGAAGGCGACCAGGGCGATCGCCGCCAGCGCCAGCGGGCGGCCCCATTCGGGGCTGCCGATGCCTTCGATCGGCGCCGTGCTGAGGCCGAGCAGCGCCTCCAGCGAGGCGCCGAGGCTTTCGAAGACGAAGCGCGGCGCCAGGAGCACGTTGCGCAGGGTCAGGTGGCTTTCGGCGTCGTGGCCCCAGCCCAGGTACCAGGCGGCGTAGAGCAGGACCGGGATGAGGAAGACGTAGGCGCGGCCGAGGCCGCGGCGGCGGCGCTGCTGCAGGAACTCGACCCCGGCGGCGACCGCGAAGGCGATCCCGAGGCTGTTGAAGCCGATCGCGATCGCGAGGAAGACGCAGGCCCAGACGTCGCCGCGCTCGTCTTCGCGCTCGAGCGCCAGCAGCATCGCGATCCCGAACAGGACCGAGCCGACGAAGCCGATCTCAAAGGGCCAGAGCAGGTCCTGCCAGGCCGGTCCGGCGAAGATCAGCAGCGCCGCCGGGATCAGCGCCGCCCAGGGGCCGACGCGGCGGCGGGCGTAGACGAAGAGCAGGACCGAGGTGGCGACCAGGGCCAGCGTCATCAGGACGTATTCCGGCGCCGCCGAGGTCATCCCGAAGAGGACCAGCAGCAGCTGCTGGATCAGCACCGGGATCAGGACGATGTGCTCGTTGTGCGGCTTCAGCAGCGAGTCGACGCTGAAGGAGCGGCGGTTGATCAGGAACTCCCAGGTGTCCTGGAAGAAGGTCAGGTGCGAGTCGAGGGCCAGCAGCAGCACCGCCGCGGCGAGCAGGATGGCGGCGAGGACGAGGGCTGGCGAGAGCCACGACGGCGCCGAATGTTGGTCTTGCCGCGGCAATTCGCGGCGAGTGTATTGTCCTCGCCCTCGATGGTGAGCAGTCGCGAGCGCGCGGTCCTCTGGGCGATCTGGGCGCTGGCCCTGGCGGGCTGCGTGCTCGGCTCGGCGGCGGCGCCCCCGGCCGGCCCCCACAGCGGCGGCCAGCACGCGCTCGACCTGATCCGGGTCCTCACCACCACCGCCCTCGCGATCGCCCTCCTGCTCGGGCCGGGGCTGCTCTGGCGCGCCTTCGGCGGCGGCCGGCGGCCGAGCCTGGCCCTGCTGCCGCTGCCGGGGCTGGCGCTGCTGGTCGCCACCGGCGGCCTCGCCTGGGCCCTGGCCGGCAGCGCCGAGCCGCGGGTCGTCTGCCTCGCCGTGGTCGCGCCGCTGCTCGGGCTGCTGCTCGGCGGCCTGATCGCCGCCGGCCCCGAGGACCTGCTCGAAGCGGAGGAGCGGCGGGCGCTGCTGGTCGTCGGCTGCGTGCTCGGGCTCGCGATCGGGCGGGCGCTCTGGTCGCTGGGCCCGGACGGCGAGCTCTACGCGGGCGGGATCTCGCGCACGCTCGAGGTCGGGGACCGCTCCGACAGCCGCATCTCCTTCCACGTCGTGCAGCTGATCGCCAACGGCACCCACCCCTACAGCGAGCTCGGCAGCAGCTACTTCGCCCCCTACAACTTCTCCAGCCGCGGCCCGCTGCCGGGGCTGGCCAGCGCCCCGCTCGTGCTCCTGGCCGGCGGCAAGCCGCCGACGACCCTGCCCGAATTTCCCTGGGAGCCCTTCGACGGGCAGGGCTTCATGGCCTACCGGCTGGCGATGATGACCTTCGGCTGCAGCGCCTTTCTGGCGCTCTGGGGGCTGGTGCGGCGGCTCGGCGGCGACGCCGCGGCGCGGGTGGCGCTGCTGCTGGCGGCGACCACCCCGTTCCTGGTCCACGAGATCTGGTTCACCTGGCCGAAGATGCTGGCCGCCGCCTTCGTCCTGCTCGCCGGCCTGATGCTGATCGAGCGGCGGCCCCTGCGCGCCGGCCTCCTGGTCGGGGTCGGCTACCTGATGCACCCGGCGACGCTGCTCTCGCTCGCGGCCCTGGGGCTGATGGCGCTCTGGCCGCTGCGCGGCGCCAGCTGGCGCCGCCCGCAGCTGAAGGCGGCGCTGCTGCTGGTCCTCGGGGTCGGCCTCTGGCTGCTCCTCTGGCGCCTCGCCAACGGCTCCCACTACACCCAGAGCGGCTTCGTCGAATACCTGACCGAGGCCGCCCCGGAACTCCACCCCGGGCCGCTCGCCTGGATCGAATTTCGCGCCGCCTCGCTCGGCAACACCCTGGTCCCGCTGCTGCCCTTCCTCTTCTTCACCCACAACATCGCGATCAACGTCGTCGGCGGCATCTCGCCGGCCTCGGTCCACTTCTTCTTCCAGTACTGGGACACCGTCCCCTTCGGGGTCGCGATCGTCTTCTTCCCGCTGCTGCTGATCAGCCTCTGGCGCGCCGGCCGGCTCTGGCCCTGGCCGCTGGTCGCGGTGGTGGTCGTCCCCTTCCTCGCCTTCGCGATCTACTGGGGCTCCTCGCTGACCGGGCTGCTGCGCGAGGGCCTGCAGGCCTGGGTCCTGGCCCTGTTCGCGGTGGTGGCCCTGCAGCAGCGCCAGGCCGGCTTCCCCTGGTTCCGCTCGCGGCCGCTGCGGGCGCTGCTGGCGGTGCGCGCGCTGGAGCTGCTGCTGATCGCCCTCGGCCCGACCTTGGCCACCCGCCAGGCGCTGGTCGGCTCGACCTTCACGCTCACCGACGTCGTCGCCCTGGCGGCGATGATCGGCTTCGCCGCCTGCCTGGGAACGCTGGTCTGGCGGGCCTCGCCCGCGGCGCCGGAGCCGGGCCTGGGCGCGAAAGCAAGCGGGTAGACTCGCCGCGATGGCAGCTGAGCAAGCTACCTCGGCGGCAGGTTCGGAAGCCGCGGGCGAGAGCATCGAGTACGGCGCCTTCTACTTCCGCCACGAGTGCGGCGTTCCCTACGAGCGCAACGAGCACTGGCTGGGCTTCTTCGACCGGATCGCCGAGCGGATCGTCCGCGACCTGCGCCCGACCTCGGTGCTCGACGCCGGCTGCGCGATGGGCTTCCTGGTCGAGGCGCTGCGCAGGCGCGGGGTCGAGGCCTGGGGCATCGACCTCTCCGAGTACGCGATCTCCCAGGTCGACGAGTCGGTGCGCGAGTTCTGCCGCGTCGCCTCCCTGAGCGAGCCGCTGGAGCGCCGCTACGACCTCGTCACCTGCATCGAGGTGATCGAGCACCTGCCGCCGGCCGAGACCGACGCCGCCCTGGCCAACCTCTGCGGCGCCAGCGACCGCCTGCTGCTCTCGACCAGCCCCGAGGACTTCCGCGAGGCCACCCACCTGAACGTGCAGGCGCCCGAGGTCTGGTCGGCCGCGCTGGCGGCCGAAGGGCTGCTGCGCGACCTCGACCACGACTTCTCCTTCATCACCCCCTGGGCCGCTCTCTACGCCCGGGTCGAGGAGCCGCTGCCGGACACGGTGCGGCGCTACGACCGCGCCTGGTGGCGGCTGCGGCACGAGGTCTCCGAGGTGCGCGGGGCGCTGCTCGAGTCGCAGGGCCGGCTGGCCGAGCTCGAGGCGGCCGGGGCCGAGCAGCCGGCGCTGCGGGAGGAGCTGGCCCGCAGCGAGGAGGAGGTGCTGCGGCTGCGCGACTTGCTGCTCGAGCGCGACGCCGAGCTGGGCACCGCGCGCGGACACGTGCTGGCGCTGGAACACCAGACGCAGCGCCTGGCCGGCCTGCTCGGCCGCGCCCAGGCACGGGTCCCCTGGCTGATGGGAATCGCCCGCGCGATCTGGCGCGGGCTGCGAGCCCTGCGCCGGGGCTAGGGCGTGCCGGCGCCCCGCTTCTCGATCGTCACGCCGGTCTACGAAACGCCGGCGGACGTGCTCTGGGCGATGCTGGAGTCGGTCCGGGCCCAGACCTTCGGCGACTGGGAGCTGTGCCTGGTCGACGACTGCTCGTCCGACCCGGACCTGGCGGCGATGCTGGCGGCGGCGGAGGCCGGCGACCACCGCATCCGGCTGCGCCGGCGGGAGCGGAACGGCGGCATCGTCGCAGCCTCCAACGACGGCCTGGAGCTGGCCACGGGCGAGTTCGTCGTCCTCCTCGACCACGACGACGAGCTGCACCCGGACGCGCTCGCCCTCGTCCACGAGGCGCTGCTGGCAGCGCCCGCGGCCGACTACGTCTACACCGACGAGGACAAGATCGACCTCCATGGCCACCACTCCGGCCCGTTCTTCAAGCCGGACTGGTCGCCGGAGCGGATGCGGACGCAGATGTACAGCTGCCACCTCAGCGTGCTGCGGCGCTCGCTGGTCGAGGAGGTCGGCGGCTTCGACCCCGAGTTCGAGGGCTCCCAGGACTGGGACCTGGTGCTGAAGGTGACCGAGCGCGCCCGCGAGGTGGTCCACATCCCGCGGATCCTCTACCACTGGCGCATGCTCGAGACCTCGGCCGCCGGCGGCGGCGAAGCGGCCAAGCCCTGGGCCTTCGAGGCCGGCAAGCGGGCGATCCAGGCCCACTGCGACCGCATCGGGCTGCCGGCCCGGGCCGAGCGCGACGAGGTCGACGCCGGCGTCTACCACCTCGAGCCGGCGCTGGGCGAGCAGCCCCTGGTCAGCATCGTCATCCCCACCGCCGGCCAGGTCCGCGAGGTCCGCTACGAGCAGGTCGTCCTGATCGAGCACTGCGTGCGCAGCATCGTCGAGCAGTCCACCTACGAGAACTACGAGATCGTCTGCGTGTTCGACGACTCGACCCCGCCGGCGGTGCTCGAGCGGCTGCGGGAGCTCGCCGGCGAGCGGCTGCGGCCGGTCCGCTTCGAGCGGCCCTTCAACTTCTCGGCCAAGATCAACGTCGGCGCCGTCCACGGCGAGGGCGAGCACCTGCTGCTGCTCAACGACGACATCGAGGTCGCCACCCCGAACTGGATCGAGCGCATGGTCATGTACTCGGGCCTGGACGGGATCGGCGCCGTCGGCGGCCGCCTGCACCTCCAGGACGGGCGCCTGCAGCACGTCGGCGTGCGCTTCGAGAGCGGGCTGCCGGGCCACCCCTACCACGGCTTCGCCGGCGACTACCGGGGCTACGGCAACGCCGTCCGGGTCGCCCAGAACTTCCTCGCCGTGACCGGAGCCTGCCTGATGACCCGGCGGGCGCTGTTCGAGCAGGTGGGCGGTCTCTCGACCGCCTTCCCGCTCAACTACAACGACGTCGACTACTGCCTCAAGCTCGACGCCGCCGGCAAGCGCGTCGTCTACGACCCCGACCTGGTGATGTTCCACTTCGAGTCCTCGAGCCGCTCCTCCGACGTCGACGACTGGGAGAAGGAGGCGTTCGAAGCCAAATGGCTGGCGCGGACGGCGGTCGACCCCTTCTCGAACCCGAACCTGCAGTTCGAGTCGCCGCGCCTCAGATCGGCCTTCGCCTGGATGCGCCGGCGGCGCCCGCGGCGACGCCGGCGCCGGGACGCCCAGTCCACGCCGGCCTGAGCGCGACTACCGGTCGACCGGGCGGGCCGGGATCCCGAAGACCGTCGAGCCGGCGGCGACGTCCCTGGTGACGACGGCGCCGGAACCGACGATCGCGCCGCGCCCGACGACCACCCCGGGCAGCAGCGAGGCACCGCCGCCGATCATCGCCCCCGCTTCGACGACCGGGCCGCGAACCTCGTCCTCGACGTAGCCGTCGCGGCCGAAGGAGTTGTCGTTGGTCGAGACGACCAGCGCCGCGATGAAGGCGCCGTCGCCGATCCGCATCTCGCCGGTGGCGTGGGCCTTGTCCATGATCCTGGCGCCGTCGCCGACGATCACGCCGCGGTCCAGCGTCACCTCGCGCCCGACCACGTTCTCGCGCCCGATCCGGCACAGCTCGCGGATCGAGGCGCCGTCGCCAACCAGGTTGTCCTCGCCGATCTCGACGTCGTAGTAGATGACGACGTTGGCGCCGATCGCACAGCCGGAGCCGATGCTCAGCCGGCGCCGGAAGGAGGGCTCGCGCGCGATCGCGCCGGCGGCGCGCGGCGCCCGCCCGAGGTAGGTGCCCGGCAGGACCTCGACGTCGGCGCCGATCGCGACGTCCGCGTCGACCACGACGTGCGGGTGGATCGAGGTGCGGTCGCCGATCCGCACGCCCGGCCGCACGACCGCGAACTCGCTGATGGTGACGCCGGCGCCGATCGCGTCGGTCTCGACAACGGCGCTGGGATGAATCGAGGCCATGGCAGAAGGTGTCCGCTGAGCCACGGACGCCGCGATCGTAGCGGGGCGAGCGGCATGCCGATAGGGTCTCGTCGCCCTTGAGCGTCGACGATTGCAAGCTAGTCGAGCTGCCGGTTGTCCACAACCCGCAGGGAAACCTCACCTTCATCGAGGGCTCTCAGCACGTCCCGTTCGAGATCGCCCGGGTCTACTACCTCTACGACGTCCCCGGCGGCGCGACCCGCGGCGGCCACGCGCACCGCCAGCTCGAGCAGCTGATCGTCGCCACCTCCGGCAGCCTCGAAATCGTGCTCGACGACGGGCACCGGCGCCGCGGGGTGAGCCTGAACAGGTCCTACGTGGGGCTCTACCTGCCGCCGATGACCTGGCGCGAGCTCGTGGACTTCTCCTCCGGCTCGGTCTGCATGGTCCTCGCCTCGGCCCACTACGACGAGGCCGACTACATCCGCGACTACGACGAGTTCAAGGCCACCGTCGCGGCCGACGCGGGCTGAGGCGGCCCGGCGCCCACTCAGGAGACGGCCGCGGCCAGCAGGCTCGCGACCTCGTCGCAGCGCTCGGGCGCGAGGCGCGGGTACATCGGCAGGCTCAGCGTCGAATCGGCCAGGCGCTCGGCGACGGGGAAGCTGCCGCGAGGCAGGCCGAGCCCCTCGTACGGGGGCGAGAGGTGCGGCAGCAGCGGGTAGTGGATCAGCGTCTCGGCGCCGCCGTCGCGCAGCGCCGTCGCCGCGGCGTCGCGATCGGGAAGGTTGACGACGTAGAGATGCCAGACCGGGCCGGCGGCGGCTGACGGCTGCGGGAGGACGACCGCGTCGAGGCCCGCCAGCGCCTGCCGGTAGCGCTCGGCGAGCCGTGCCCGCGCCCGGTTCCAGTCGTCGAGGTGCGGCAGCTTCTCCCGCAGCACCGCGGCCTGGATCTCGGCCAGGCGCGAGTTGACGCCGGCGGCCTCGATCTCGTAGCGGTTCCTCATCCCGTAGTTGCGCAGCAGCCGGACCTGGGCGGCGAGGTCGTCGTCGTCGGTCGTCACCGCGCCGCCGTCGCCGAGCGCGCCGAGGTTCTTGGAGGGGTAGAAGGAGAAGGCGCCGGCATCGCCGAGCGCGCCGGCGCGCCGGCCGCGGTGGGTGGCGCCGTGCGCCTGGGCGGCATCCTCGATCACGGCCAGGCCACGGGCCGCCGCGGTCTCGAGGATCGGGTCGATCGCGGCCGTTTCCCCGCGCAGGTGGACCGGGACGATGGCCGCCGTGCGCGGCGTGACCGCCGCGGCGACCTGTTCGGGGTCGATGTTGTAGGTGGCCCCGAC
>Ga0157375_10004634_pt1 | contig 11947 bp, 7 predicted proteins | sample M35metaG_FD_115311 | JGI IMG/M metagenome (GOLD analysis project Ga0157375, IMG submission 115311) | Miscanthus rhizosphere microbial communities from Kellogg Biological Station, Michigan, USA - M3-5 metaG | ecosystem: Host-associated > Plants > Roots > Rhizosphere > Soil | place: USA: Michigan...
AATGCCACCAGCGAACAGGGTGATAAACTAATGACTGACCAATTTAAGTCGAAGCCACAATATCTGCAGGACGAATTTAAAACCTTGCTGGACAGTATGAAAAAGGGCAAAACATTTGATAATGTCGACCTGGCGATGTATCCGCTGGTGACCACAGCTAAACAAAAATACCTGATATCATACTTCAAATACCCTCCTTTACGGGTAATAAAACTAATGAAGGCACCTACACTTATTATACAGGGTACTACCGACGTGCAGGTTAGCGTTGCTGATGCCGAGAAACTAAAGAAAGCAAAATCTGACGCCACACTGATCACTATAAAAGGTATGAACCATATAATGAAAGAAGCACCCGCAGATAAAGATCAGAATATGGCCACCTATAGTAATCCAACCTTGCCATTGAAAGCTGAATTGGTGCCGGATATTGTGGATTTTATTAAAAAGAATTGATCACCATTTAAAATATCGAACGCCGAATGTTGAATATCGAATAATGAAGTGACTCAAAATATATTTCATCATTGGATATTCGTAATTCGATATTCATTATTCATCAAAGCTTCCAATCTCCCAGCAACCTCCTGATCACAATAATCTCAGCTGTATGGTAGGCATTATGGTCAGCTATCTGTAGTGCTTCGCGTAATATACTTTGCCCATCGCCGTGGGGTATTGCCTTATAAATATCTCCGCTTTTCAATAACCTGATAAATTCATCGCGTTCATCTTTTATTTGCTTTAACGAGCTTTCCCATTCGGCATCATCTTTTGGAGCAGGATCTTTAACCCAATACCCTTCGGGCCATTGCGGAGATTCATGCTTTTCATCCCGGCTAAATTCCATCATATCCCATTGCGCTATACGGATGTGCTCCACCAGTTGCCAAATAGAATAAGGCAGGTTATCCAACTTAATTCCTCTCAATTTTGCAGGCAGATTATCCAAAGCATCATCCAAACTGGCATGGGCACTGCCTCCATTTAAAAGTTTTATTAATTCGGTTATTAGTATATCATGTTCGCTCTTCATAATTCAATATACAAAAACGGGTAACTGATGTTTGTGAAATTTTTTGCAGCTACAACGATAAATTAGGCATTTTCATTGAAAATGTTTTAAGTTTATCGAACGATTAAAAACTTCTCCGGTGATTAAAAAAACTTTAGCTTTTATCCTGTTTATTGGACTTTTTGCAGGCTGTAAGAAAGACGCTTCCGTTGGTCCACTGCAAGGAAGCATGGACGACGTTGCTTTTAATAAATATGAGACCTTCTTCCTGGATGAATTATGGAAGCAGTTTCCTGACTGGGGTACCAGTGTAGGTTATCATAAATACGACTCCATATTATTGATACCCGATAAGAAAACGCGCGACAAACAGCTAAAGTTTGTTAAGGTTCAATTGGATTCGCTGGGCAAATACCAACCCACCGCCTTTATGGAAACCAACAAAATGGACTATGCTATGATGCAAAACCAGTTGCAGTATATGCAATGGCAAATGGAGCGGCTAAAGGCATACGAATGGGATCCTTCTTCTTATAATGTCATAGGCACTTTTGCTTACATACTGAATGAACATTATGCACCACTGGATAAACGCCTCACCAATTTCTACCAAAAAATGCTCAATGTGCCTGCTTATTATAAAGAGGCCGAAAAAGATATCAAAAACCCGGTTGTTGAGCTCACCAGCCTGGCTATTGAGCAACATCAGGGAGGCTTGAGCGTTTTTGGGGCTGATTTTGCCGACTCGCTTAAAAAAACCAAAATACCAGAGGCCACCCAAAAGCAGATGCTGGACAGGGCCAAACTATGCACCGATGCGATAAACGGCTATACAGAGTTTTTGAAGAACCTTAAAAATGATCATCCGCGCAGTTTCAGATTGGGCAAAGATTTGTACGACGACAAATTCAAATACGAAATACAAGCCTCAGAAACAGCACAGCAGATATACAATGCAGCTGTTGAACGTAAAAAGGTCGTTCATCACGAGATGGCAAAGATCGCGCTGAAATTGTGGCCCAAGTATTTTGCTAATCAGCCGATGCCAGCGGATACATTGGATATGATAGCGAAAATGATCGACACCTTATCTGTTAAACATGCAAGACCTGATGAGTTTCAGGCGACGATTACACAGCTGCTTCCGAAACTGACAAGCTTCGTTGCGCAAAAAGACCTGCTGACCATGGATCCCACCAAACCATTGGTAGTGCGTAAGGAACCAGGGTATATGTCTGGAGTTGCAGGCGCATCCATGAGTTCACCCGGGCCGTACGATAATACGCAGAATTCTTATTTCAATGTAGGCAGCCTGTCGGGATGGGCGCCCGAAAAAGCAGAAAGCTACTTACGCGAGTACAACCAATATACTTTACAAATGCTTTGTATACATGAAGCTATACCAGGCCATTATGTACAGCTTATTTACTCAAACAAAGCCCCGAGCATGATCAAATCCATCTTTGGCAACGGGGCGATGGTAGAGGGCTGGGCTGTTTACAGCGAACAGATGATGCTGGACAATGGCTATGGCAACGGCGACCCGGAAATGTGGCTGATTTGGTATAAATGGCATTTGCGCGCTGTATGCAACACCATTTTGGATTATAGTGTTCATTGCCAGAATATGCCTAAACAAATAGCCATGACATTGCTTACGCATGAAGCGTTTCAGCAGCAGGCTGAGGCCGAAGGCAAATGGAAACGCGTAAATGTTACTAGTGTGCAATTAGATAGCTATTTTACCGGGTATAAGGAAATAATGGATCTGCGTGATGACTGGAAAAGTAAACTCGGCGATAAATATACTCTGAAACAATTTAACGAGAAATTCCTGAGCTTCGGCAGCGCACCGGTAAAACTAATAAAGGAGGCGATGCTGGCTAAGGAACATCCTCAGGGCACAGATACAGGGAAACATTAGCGGTCAGTTAACCGGTTCTCAGTGACCAATTTATCAGGGGACTACCGGTTAACTGATAATCGATTCCTAATAACTGATCTCTGAACCCAAACCTATTTCTCAATTTGTAGAAATAAACGCACAAATGTGGTAGGCGTGCCCCTTTTTGTAAAAGTCAAGCAATGCAAGAATGTCCATTATTAGCATCAAAGGCAATGATTTTTCTTTCAAAGAAACACGCCTTAGTTTGATGCATTTCTAACTTAAAATTGATTGCGTAAAAAGAAAGTCACAGAATTGGCACGCTTGTTGCCTTATATTGCATAGTTAAATTAATTAGTAAAAGTGGCTGGGCGCGAGGCTCAGCTATTTTTGTTTTATAGCATTTCCGTTTAATGTTTTTAAGCAAGAGTGTGGAATTTCCTCCACGGTTAAACTTATTCCACTTCCCCGATTTCCACAAATGTGGATTTGCAATTCCCCATCCTAAGTACGGGTTAGTCTACATTCTTTATAGATTTAAAGATTAACATTTTTTAACTATTCAACTTAAAGCTGTCGCAAAATCACTTATTTGTTATCTTCGCTTATGACTTTCGAAGAAGCAAAAAAGCGGATAGAAGCCTTATCGTCCGAACTTAGGCACCACAATTATAATTATTATGTGCTGGCCATGCCTACCATTACCGACCTGGAATTTGATAAAAAGCTGGAGGAACTGATTGACCTGGAAACGCAGTTCCCTGAACTGATCGACCCGGATTCGCCTACACAAAATGTGGGAGGGTTTATCACCAAGGAGTTTAAAACGGTAAGACACCGCTGGCCGATGCTGTCGCTGGGTAATACCTATAACGAGCAGGAGCTGCTTGACTTTGATGAGCGCATTAAAAAAGCGATAGGCGATAATTTTGAATATGTGTGTGAGCTGAAGTTTGATGGGCTATCCATGAGCCTTACCTATAAGGATGGTAAGCTGGCACAAGCCGTTACCCGGGGCGATGGCACTCAGGGCGACGAAGTAACTACCAACGTAAAAACCATCCGCAGTATACCAAAAAAACTACCTGAGAGCAATTACCCGGATGATTTTGAAATACGCGGAGAGGTATTTATGCACCTGAAAGCTTTTGAACGCCTGAATGATGAACGCATCGAAAACGGTGAGCCACCATACGCCAACCCGAGAAACTTTGCTTCAGGTACTATTAAGCTACAGGATTCTGCAGAGGTAGCCAAACGCCCTTTGGATAGTTTCATGTATTTCCTTTATACCGAAAAACAACTGTTCAAAACTCACTGGGAAAGTTTGCAGGCAGTAAAAAAATGGGGCTTCCCTGTAAATGATGAAAGCAAGCTGTGCGCAAATATCAAAGAGGTACTGCAATTTATAAGCGAATGGGAAAACAAGCGTTTTCACCTGAGCTATGACATTGATGGCATTGTGATCAAGGTGAATAACTATTCACAACAGCAGGAGTTGGGTTTTACGGCTAAATCGCCGCGTTGGGCTATTGCATATAAATACAAAGCAGAACGGGTTGAAACAGAATTGCTGAGTGTGAGCTACCAGGTGGGCCGCACAGGTGCTGTTACCCCGGTTGCTAATCTGAAACCGATACTTTTAGCGGGAACAACCGTTAAACGTGCTACCCTGCATAATGCCAACGAGATTGTTCGTTTAGATCTGCATGAGGGTGATTCGGTGTATGTAGAAAAAGGGGGTGAAATCATCCCGAAGATCATCAGTGTTAATCTGGAGAAACGTAAGCCTGATGCCAAGCCTATTGTTTACTGCACTACTTGTCCTGACTGCAATACTCCGCTCGAACGTAAAGAAGGGGAAGCTGCTTTTTATTGCCCTAATGATGAAGGCTGTCCTACCCAGATCGTGGGTAAAATGCAGCATTTTACGGGCCGTAAAGTAATGGATATCGACGGTTTGGGTGATGAAACCATTGAGACCTTGTATCAAAAAGGTTTTATAAAGCATATCAGCGATATTTATGAACTGTACAACAAGGCTGATCAGTTGAAAACCATGGAGCGTTTTGGTGAAAAATCGATCACCAACATGCTGGAAGGCATCGAGAAGTCAAAACTTATGCCTTTCGACCGGGTGCTGTTTGGCTTGGGTATCCGCTATGTAGGTGCAACCGTTGCTAAAAAACTCACTGCTCATTTTAAAACTATCGGCAACCTGATGGCTGCTTCTTTTGAAGAGTTGAACGCCGTGGAAGAGATTGGCGAACGCATAGCTCATAGCATTATTGAATATTTTGCAGATGAAAAACACCGCGAAGAAATCGAAAAACTAAAGGCACATGGTTTACAGTTTGTAGCTGAAGAAAAAGAGGTTATTCTGCAAAGCGAGAAACTATTAGATAAAACATTTATCATCTCAGGTACTTTCGAAAAATATTCCCGTGATGAACTGAAGGATATCATCGAACAAAACGGCGGAAAGATACTAAGCTCTATTTCGGCCAAACTCAATTACCTTGTTGCCGGTGATAATATGGGGCCAGCCAAGCTGGAAAAAGCAACCAAGCTCAATATTCCGATTATTAGTGATGAGGAGTTGATGGGGATGATTGTCTGAACACCACACAACCGTCTTTGCGAGCGATATCGAAGCATCCCTCCCGATAGCTATCGGGACTATACAAAGCGAATAGAAAGGTGCAGAACCTGCTTATTGCGTATTGCTTCGTCGTTCCTCCTTACAGCAATAACGCTAAAACAAATTCTCCTTTAACAATATTTAACACCCGGCGTCTAATTACTTTAATAACTTACACGTGTATTAGCATAATGCCGCTTGCTTATGAAACCAGCCTTACTATTCTTATTGCTTTGGAGTATTTGTTTCACTGCCTTTGCGCAAAAGGTAACCCTTAGTGGAAAAGTGATTGACCAAAACGGCAAGCCAGTGCCTTTTGCCAGCGTGTATGTAAAAAGCACCACCAACGGCGCATCCGCTAATAGCGAAGGCGACTACTCGTTAGCATTGCGTGCCGGTCAATACGACTTACAATTCAAAGCGGTAGGCTACAAGCAGGAGATCCGTCACATTGATCTTGAAGCCAATACTACACTCAATATAACACTATCAGCCGAGGTTTACGAATTAAAAGCTGTCACCATCAATGGTAATGGTGAAGATCCAGCCTATGCCATCATCCGTAAGGCTATAAAAAAACGCAAGGCGCACTTAAGCGAAGTAAAGGCATACACCTGCGAAGTGTACATCAAAGGTTTACAAAAATTGCTTTCGGCACCCAAAAAGTTTATGGGCTTTGATATACAAAAGGCTGGCAAAGAAATTGGGCTCGATTCCAATCGCAGAGGTATTGTTTACCTTTCTGAATCAGAATCAAAGCTAAGCTACCAATATCCCGGTCAAATACACGAGGAGATGGTCTCGTCCAAATTTTCGGGTAGCAACCAGATGTTCAGCTTTAACCGCGCCAGCGATGCCAGGGTGAACTTTTATGAGAACTTTCAAAATTGGGGCGGCCTGAGTAACAGGCCATTGGTATCTCCAGTTTCAGACAATGCTTTGTTTTATTACCGTTATAAATTATTAGGCACCTCAACCGAAAACGGTGTAGTAATTAATAAAATAAAAGTCACCCCAAGGCGTGCCCACGATCCCTGTTTTGACGGCATCATTTATATCATCGATGATAACTGGCGCGTCTATGCACTCGATTTGCAAATTACCAGTCGTGCCAACATCAACTTTGTGGATACGCTGCGGATCAATCAGCAGTTTATGCCAGTGGGTGACACCTGGGTTCAATCGTCCAATAAATTTGAGTTTGGCGGTGCGATATTTGGTTTTAGGCTGAAAGGTTATTTTGTATCGGTGTATAAAGATTATGACCTGAGCCCGGTATTCAAAAAACGCGAGTTCAACGAATTGCTGCATATCCCTCAAAAAGTAAATAAAAGTGATACTGATTTCTGGAATAGAGAGCGGCCGTTACCGCTGACTAATGAAGAAAAAACCGACTATCAGAAAAAGGAAATACTGGCAAAAAAAAGAGAATCCAAACCCTACCTTGATTCACTGGACAGGGAAACCAATAAGGTAAGACCAGGGGGATTATTGCTAACAGGCGTAAATATAATCAGGCGATATAAAAGGGAATTTTATCATATCGATCCCTTGATCACCTCCTTGCAATTCAACACAGTTGAAGGACCTGTGCTCAATTATGGGTTCACCTTCCGCAAGCAAATGGATACGCTTAGCAACAAGCGTTTCGGACTTGGGGCAAACCTGCGGTACGGCTTTTCAAACCACTTGTTTAACGCGAATGCCAATGCCATGATACCGGTGGGCGAGTTTTACCTTAACTTATCGGGAGGGTCGGAAATGGCCGACCTGAATAACCTGACACCTATATCGCCATTTTTCAATTCCATTTATACCCTGTTTGAGCGCGAGAATTATCTGAAACTTTATCAAAAGCAATTTGCATTGGTTACCTTATCAGGCAGGATTACCGGCGGATGGCAGGCCAGTGCTACTATTGAATACGCCAACAGAAAATGGCTGCCAAACACAAACAATTACAGCTTCTTTCATCCCGACAATCATCAATTTACTTCCAATAACCCGCTGATACCAGGCCAGGATTTACCGCTGTTCCCCGAGAACCAGTCGTTCAAAGTAATCTTGCGTACCACTTATGATTTCAGCAATAAATATGAGACCTACCCTTTCGGCAGGCGGTATTTACCATCCGAATACCCAACCATAGGCCTTATTTTTACCAAAGGTTTTAAAAGCATCTTTGGCTCTGATGCTGATTATGACCTGTTAAGCGCCGATATCAGCAAAAAGGATATCAGCATGGGCGTTTATGGTCGAACTTCCTTTTTTGTAGGGGCGGGCAAGTTTTTAAATGCCAATGCTTTGTACTTTCCTGATTATAAACAGTTCAGCGGCAACCAGGTATTATTTTATCAAAATAGCACAAACAGCTTCTTATTACTTGATTATTATCATTTTAGCACCTATAAAGAATATATTGAGGGGCATATCGAGCATAATTTCTCCGGATTTATCACCAATAAAATACCGCTTATCCGCAAGCTTAAATTGCAGGAAATCGTCGATTTTAATTACCTGGCTACGCCTGAGTTGCACAATTACTATGAACTTGGGTTTGGTTTGCAATACCTAACGTTCAGGGTGATGTATGGCACTTCGTTTAATAGCGGCAGCAATGTGAAGAATGCGGTGAGGATTGGGGTGAGTTTTTAAATAGTCCATAGTCGATAGACCATAGTCCATAGTATAAGACTAATGGCATGCGGGTTACCTTTCTTTCTATGTCGTATTAATGACACCAGCTATATCCTATGAGTAGTATTCTTCAGTTTTTCAGAAAATACCCGATAGCAACTACCTGCTACCTATTGTACACATTGTTTCTTATGAGAGTATTGCAAATTCATTTACAATTTCATGAAACACTTAAACACCTTAAACCGGGTCAAAGCGGTCTTGCAGCGGGTGGCGAAGCTGCTGGTTGGGTAGATTTATTTTGCATAACATTATTGGGTATTTTTCTTTTTGCGGTCTTCGCAAATGCACTGGCCCGCAAAGGAGACACTAAGTTTTATTTATGGTTCAGCTTCATTATCATAATACAAACTATCTTAGTTTTTAATTTGGGTTAACAGCCATTGCTCAGCCAACCTACCCCAACAACCCATGAATATAAACCGCGCTATCCTTATAATTCTCCTGATCCATCTCGACAAAGAAATTCTTGACGCCACTTATTTTGGCATCTTCAAAAAATTCCTTCCAATCGATAACGCCTTTGCCTATAGGCACCTGCTTTTTATCGGTGGTCCAATCGGACAGGTGGGCGGAGATGAACCTTCCCGGATATTTTTTAAAATAGGTTGAACCTTTATAGCCCAGGTTAATCACTTCGGTCTGGAACTGCATTTTAACCAGATTACCATCCAAAGCCTCCATGATGCCGTCATAAATCAATTGACCGTCGAGCATCTTGAATTCACCTTCATGGTTATGCAGACCAGTTGCCATACCCTCAGCTTTTATCTTTTCTGCAATCTTATTCAACTCGCCGGCAGCCTCTTTAAAATCCGATATCGATTTGCCGGGCGTCTCCAAACCCGGTGTTACTATCTGCGACAATCCTAAGCCATGCGCAAATTCCATACACTCGCCAAAATGGTTTTTCAAATCGCCCATACCGATGTGGCAGCTTGGGCAATGTAAGCCCGCATCTTCAATCATCTTCTTCAGATCAGCAGCCGTTACATTTACCAAAGGAGCAAACCCTGCCCCTGCATAACCTTTCGGATAGCAAATTTCAGTATACTGATAGCCCATGCCAGCCATCATTTTCATCGTTCCTGAAAAATCTTTTGACACCATGTCCCTTATCGGGAAGGTTTGAAAGCCAACCGGGTGTTTGTACTTCTTTATTTCGGCAGCCTGCAAAAAATGAGGCATCATTACCATGGCGCCTACACCCACTGCACTCTGACCGATAAATTTTCTCCTGTTCATGTGATCTTGATTAAATGGTTTTCGGATCCCAGCCGGTTCTGTAATCGCGTGCCAGATATTTATTTGCTTCGGGTACGTTGGTTATCTGCCGGCTTGTTGCATCATATTTCAGCAGGTGTCCCGACCGTAAAGAGGCAGCATATAAATTGACCGCTTCCGTCAATCCTTCGGCTTCAATAAAGCTGCCCGGATATTGTTTACCTGCTTTGCAGGAATCGGCAAATAGTTGTAATGCCGAAACCATTTTGTCATGCTCATAAGATTGTACCGCAGGAATATTCGCCTTTACCTCCTTTTTCTTCTTCGAAAACAGACGCGGGTTCTGTACATTAAAGCCCGCCAGTATCTTACCCTTCTCGCCCACAAACATCATCCCCTCGGCAGGCAGCTCTTCGTTAATCGCCATCAATTCGGTAGGCAGCGATGGTCTCATACCACCATCGTACCAGCAAAGATCCACAGGCGGCCTGTCACCATTTGCAGGATATTTAAAGCGCACGGTAGAAGCCATCGGGAACGAGAAATCATTACGTACATAATTAGGTGTAACACCATTCATGTTGATGAAGTGGCTCAGGTTAGGTTCAACAATCTCAGGCGAAGTCAGTTGCAAGGCATTAAACACCGTCCACAAACTATAATGCCCCATATCGGCCATCGATCCTCCGCCGAAATCATACCATCCCCTGAAAAACATATTCGTATATTCAGGTGAGTATGGGCGGTCTGCTTCCGGGCCAAGCCAGAGGTCCCAGTTCAGCCCATCCGGTACCGGTATGGTCTCCGTTGGCAGCGTAGGAAACTGCGGCCAAACCGGGCGATTGGTCCAGTTATGCACTTCTTTTAGTTTTCCGATTTTGCCCCCATTGATCCACTCCATCACCTGATCCATCGAACCGTTGGAATCCCATGGCACCAGGTGCGTTACAATATTGCTTTTCGAGCGTGCCAGTTCTATTACCGCTTTCCCTTCCAGCAAACGGTTCGAGACCGGCTTATGCATCAGTACGTGTTTATTCCTTTTCAACGCCGCTATGGCAAATAAGCCATGCAGGTGATCGGGCGTCATTATTTTTACCGCATTCAGGTCCTTTTCTTTTTCAAGCAATTCCCGGTAATCGGCATAAGCAGTACAACCTTTAAAGTTATCTCCGCCCCGCTTATTACTATAATAGGTGTCAACAATATCCTTCCCGTTATCCCGTCCGCCTGCAACCGAATTGTCACCTCCCGGGTTCCAGTCCGGCTTTCCGATAGCAGCCCTCACCTCATCTCTTATCCCATTTTTCGACCAGTCGCGGTAACCCACCGCGTATTGATTAGGGTCGCATACGGCAACAATCTGTATCGACGGCACCGCCAGCAAGGGCAACATTTCCCTCAGTCCCTGCGTCCCGCAGCCAACATAAGCGAGGGTAACTTTATCGCTCGGCGCAACATGGCCTGTACCGCCCAATACATGCCGCGGAACAATGGTAAGCGCCAAAGCCCCCGTTGCGGCTGTTTGGATAAATTTACGGCGATTAATTGCAGAGGCAGACCCGGAAGCGGCTGTAGCTTCTTTTTCTTCCGGACCCGATAAATGATTAACATTTTGGATCTCTTTTTTCATAATAGGTGCGTTTGTAATTGGTATTACAAATTAGTCACAATTAACTATAAATAAAAGCGACAGGGTATTTCAACGGAAATGTTACAAAAAAACGTGTCATCGCGAGGCGCAATGCGGGTGGTGTGAGCTGAGCAACGAAGCAATCGCATGCTATACAGGGCGGAGATGCTTATCTGGGCGTTGCCTGCGGCCGCACTGTCCGTTCATACGCCTGCATGCCTTAGGCGCAGGCCGGTATCCACTGCCATCGCTAACACAATTGTCTTGAACCATGATTTGTTTCAGCACCCCACTTGCCAAGTGTCAAACGGCTGCCGTTTGTTGCCATTTCACCGGGTCGACACCTTTGAAGATCAGCCAAAGGCAGAATGACAACTCCGCGACAAAACAAGGAAGCATGATCGCCGGAAAAAGAGGATTGTGAAACCCGGGTTCGAGCAGCAAAACAAAACTGCTTGTCAGGTAACAAATACCGGCGATCTGTAGCAGGAAGCCTATGGTCCTCGGGAAATAACCGGATTTCCGGACCAGGTATCCGTTTATCAAACAGGTGCAGCCAAAGAATAATAATCCAACTCCAAAGCCAATATCATGCAGCCGGATGGAGAGATAAGTTTGCGAATATAACGATGGCAGGGCCACGTCTTTAAGATAGGCGGCTGTTTGCAATGGTAATAAAGCAGCTATAAGATTAAGTTTATTGGCTACCAATACCGCAGTCTGAACGATGTTAAACAGCAGCGCGAACAGGGCTATATTTTTGTTGACCGGCCTGAGCAGCACAAAGACCACCAGCATGATCGGGATATCCAGGAGATGCATCAGCAGATCGGCAGTGATACCCGCCTGCCA
>Ga0157375_10004640_pt1 | contig 11943 bp, 10 predicted proteins | sample M35metaG_FD_115311 | JGI IMG/M metagenome (GOLD analysis project Ga0157375, IMG submission 115311) | Miscanthus rhizosphere microbial communities from Kellogg Biological Station, Michigan, USA - M3-5 metaG | ecosystem: Host-associated > Plants > Roots > Rhizosphere > Soil | place: USA: Michigan...
CGCTCGTCTTTTGTGATGAAGAGGTTATCTGGTTTGAGGTCTCGATGAATGATGTTCTTTTCATGCGCCGCCGCGAGGCCGCGCGCAATTTGAGTTGCATAATCGATTGCTTTACGCGCGGGTAGAGAACCAGTGCTGAGCAGTTCGCGGAAGTTTTCACCTTCGAGCAATTCGGTAACAACGTAGGGCGCATTTTCGTGTACACCGACGTCATAAACGGCGAGGATGTTCGGATGATTCAGCGTTCCGGCCGCCTGGGCCTCCTGCTCAAAACGATGTAGTCGATCGCTATGGGTCGCGAGTGATGTTGGCAGAACCTTGATTGCAACGTCGCGATTTAGTTTTTGGTCCGTGGCTCTATACACCTCACCCATTCCGCCTTCGCCTATCTTGGAGCGAATTTCGTAGCGACCTAGTTTTGTTCCGGAAGCGAGAGACATTGCCGGGGGACTGCAAGGGTGGAGTTATGCGAGCGAAACCATTCTATACGTTTTGTCGAGTCTCGGTGGTCAAAAAACCAAAAATGCTATCCGCAGATTACGCAGATTTTTTCTGCGACAAAAGGTAGCTAACCCAATTGTCTCAAAGTGAATCTGCGTAATATGCGTAATCTGCGGATAAAAAATGGGGCGCCCTCGGAGAGACGCCCCGACAAGTTACGCTACGCCTCCGGCGGTTCAGGATCCGCCAGGGCAAAGGGGGTGAAGTCGTCTAATGCACTTGGATCAAAAAAAGGATCGGGATCTACCGGTTCACCCCGAGCGATCCGTTCCTCACGTTCCTTCCATTTCCGATCAAACTCGGCATGCATCAATTCCATCTGCACACGATTCTCTAGGTACTCTTTTTCCGTTACGAATCTCGAGAATGCAAAGTGATCGTCCATGTTGCAACCGTCGAGATGCCAGAACCAGACGCCACGTCCCGCTTCTGCCTCATCGCCCATCATTTTGCAAACCGGACAGTCTTCATCGACGACCATACTTCTGCCACCCATAGCTTCGGGCATGCGCCTACGTTCGTTGTCGATAATAATCGCAGGAACGTGACCATCGAACGCCGCGTTTGGCTCGTTAAGCCAGCCGTCCTTGAGCGTCTCGAGCTGAGAGACTAATGAAGCAAAGTCGGTAGTATCGGCAGCGGAAAGCGCAGCAGAGCTTTCGAGCAGGAACCGAACGAGTTCGTAATAGACTATCCACTCGTGAGTTCCGAATCCGGCAAAGCGATACGCAAAGGACTTTCTTGACAGTCCTGGCGGACCTTCGAGTTGGAAGTCCCACTGGAATGCTCGCGATTGCAGATCAGAATCGACCAAGTCTTGTTTAGCCAACATCACATCGCGTGGAGCCTGATTCCTTAAGTCCGCACGAGGCGTCAGCAGCCACTGTGCGTGGATGGCACCGATGGGACTGAGACCCGATCTGTTTTCTGATGTTGGCTCGTCGTCAACCTCCAGATCTCGACAAGCGCAAATCAATTGGATGTTAGTCGCGACGAACTCCAGCAGTGGACGACCAAACAAAACTACTCGAGCGTCGATCGGTGGAATGGAAAGTCGTTCCTTGCGTCGAGCCCTACATGTACCTTTGTATTGCTGAATGCAGCGCAGGAACAACCAATCATCAGGAACTAGATAGCTGATAGAAAAGTCAGTTGCGAAGTCACCAGTGTGATAGCGCACATGACCTTTGGGACCAGGAAGTGAGTAAGTAGATTCACACGCTACGATTCTGCCAGCCAGATCGATTACCAAAATTCCAGCGTCGTACGGTTCTTCATCAATTTCACATCTTTCAGAGAACAGCGATTGAAAGCAGGGGGGATCTTTGTCGAAACGTTCGAGCGCTGCTTCCAGTTCTTTTATGGTTTCTGGTTCAGCAGATAAAGCTGCTACGCAACGGTCGCCAATTGAACCGTGAATTGTGCCAACGAGAATAGTTTTAGAGTCGATGAGATTGAGTTTGACTTCAGACATGTGAGGTTCCTTTCATGAGGTTGTGAGTTACTACGATGCTTATTGTCGTGCAGTGACCGCAAAAATGCCAAGCGAAAAACAGCACATGAGCAATTAACTAACTGCTAAAATCGATCAGCATCGACACGGCAGACAACCTGGGCCGCAGGCTTTGAGTCAGAAGCAGGGGTTAACGATTGTCGTCGTTCCTGTAGCTGCTTCCTGATTTCTATTGGCGAACGATTGCCTTTACGCGAGCCTTATTGAGGAGTGTTACTATTCCGTCCCGGCGATACCAGATTCCGTCTTTCGTTCGCCAGACTTCATCAGCCTCGACCTTGCCTCCGCTCGTTAACAGAATCACAGACTTGCCACTCTTCACTCCCACATTCGGCGCACTGGTAGACACAGGGGTAGTGCTCGTCGAGGAGTGGGCGGTTGCAGTTTTCGCGGACGTTGATTTGGTGGTCGCTTCGACCGTAGGTTCTGGAGTAGCTGTCTGCACAATCACAGTTGCTGATGGGGAAGGCGAGGGAGCGATAAAAGGTTGAGAGGTCGACAATGTATCAGGTTGTACTGGAGATTGCTGCGGGGTCATCTGTCGGTGCACGGCGACATAAACACCGACGATGACCATACCTAGTAAAAGTCCAATTGCACCTGAGAGTAAAAGGCCACGCCAGTTTTTTCGATTTGGACTCGCTGCCGAGATTTTGGATGCGGGTAGTTCCGCGATGTTAGTGACCGCGGCAATTTCTGCATCAGTCGCAGAGACCAGGGGCGTTTGATCGAAATCGCAGACCGAATCAGTCTCTGGATAAATGAAGAGGCAGTGGGGACAACGTTTCATAAAGTTATTATGCCTGACAGAATGCAAAATGGAGGGAAGCTAATGAATCGCATCTTTGGAGCCTCAATTGTTTCAGTTGTACTTATGTTTTCAGCGTGCTCTCGTACGAAGCCGCTGCCGCCTACAGAGCCAAAAGCGACGGTATCATCGCCGCAAACGGCTACGACAGAATCGAAATCTGGTGAACTGCGGATTGGAGAAGCCAGTGGCAGCTACACTGCGAAAGGCCAAGTTGTGGAATTGAGGTACGCATACGCGGGTAAAGAGCAACGCTTTGGTCAGGAGTCTATGGTCATCTTGCTGACTGACAAACCAATCCCACCTGACGCGGTGGCGGAGGAGATCAAATCACAAAAGTTGTTGCTAGCGGAGACGATCAGAGGACTTGAATATGCGATCGACGAAAATGGCATGTGGGTTCGATATCATCCGGGTCAGTATCAGGAAAGCACTAGCAAGAATCTGAAAGAGTATTCTGTGAACGGCGACGTCGTGCGTGGTGTTGATGAGAATGACGGCAGTCTGTCGGACGGGAAATATGCGCGTTCAGTGAAGTTTGTTGCGGCCGTGGTTAAGTGATCAGCGCCATTAGAGTTTGAATGGCTTCTTCAACAACCTGCCGGTCTTCTTAATTAGCGAACCTATCTTCGAATCGTCCTGAGCATTTGCCGAGCGTTGCGTTTTCTGAGGCGATTTTGAATTAGCCTTCTGTTTTGAATCTTTCGACTCCGAAGTTGAATTGGCTTTTGTCTTACTTTCGCTGGCTGCATCCGTAGTTGAGGGTTGTGCGTCCGTAGTTTTTATCTCTGGTTCGTTTGCCGCATTTGGAATATCCCTCGATTGAGAAGGCGCCGTCGCTCCGGTTGAAGTTGGTTGCGCTGCATTAACCGCATCCAGACCGGGCGTTGTAATTGGTCCCGGCCGATGAGTGGAAACGTAGTAAACGAGAAGAAATACTGTTCCAAGAACGAGGGCTGCGACAGCTGGAACGAGTCGGCCTCGCAAATTTGACTTGGAAGATGCTTTCGGTTTCGGAAGGTTAAGAGAGTCAAAGACGAGTAGTATTCCGTCCATATCGCACAGACTCTGGTCGTCTTCATAGATGAACTCGCACTGCGGGCATCGTTTCATCACGACCCTCCTGGAAGTCGGGACTTGTTCGTTAGGGCCTGCGGATTGAAGCAAGGGTGAGATTTCCCGCAGGGCCTAAGAGTAGCACGGAACAAGGTTTTGGGTGAATAGTTGTGTTTTTATCGGTCGTTCAGTATTGGAGAAGTCGAGTGGCAACCTTCCTGAATATCTATTCCGCGCCAAAAACGAGAGCAGCAAATTCAGCCAAAAGGTAGGTTGAAACGTCCAAAGAGGGCGGGTTCCCTCCCACAGGAACCCACCCCCTTTAGGGCCGCGTATCCCTTCAAAAGTACGAGACCCCCCTCGTCCACCACGGGTGTGGTCGAGGCCCGTAATTCTACGGAGTTTAGTAGTAGTTCGCCACATAAAAATGAGCACGGGCGAATTCTTTCTAACGAAATGGGAACCAAGGACCTCGATTACTACAGGTACCTTTCCCGTATCACGTTGCAGTGATGGGTGACGTGGCCGGCGATTATGTAGCCCAGGGCATTCACCGTGAAGGGATTATCACTTGCGACTCCCGTGCGCATCCACGCCTCTGCGGGCAGGTTCTCGAACAATGAGATAGTCGACTGCCTGACGTTATTAAACTCGTTCGTCAAATCATTCCAGGAGACGTCGTTCGCACCGGCTGCTTCTACACAGATGTCCTGATCAAAACCAGGTAGCGCATCCGGAAGTCCACGAGCGAACCAGAGCGCCCGGTTTGCGAACACACGTTCTCCGTCGTTCACGTGACTTAGCACCTGACGAATGGTCCATTTAACCGGTGCATAGCTCTTTAGCGACTGCTCTTCCGAGATGTTTGTCAAGAATGACGTTGTATCATCCAGCTGTGACTTGAGAGTTGAAACGATGTCTTCGCTCGAGATTAGGTCAATGTATCGGAAATAATATGTTGCGGCTTCATTTGCTTGAGGACGTGTCATACGGTGAATCCTTGTTCACAGGACTTGAAAGATAAAGTGTGTGTTGGAAGAGCACTAAGTCTTAGTTTCATGCTCCAGAACAACCACTCCACCCCATGGTTTTTTTGCTTGTTGTTCAGTCGGGCAATCGGGCGTCAATGGTGCAAGAAGTTTCATCAATAGAGGAAGCCTCTTCAACTTCCCTGCGGTCTTTAGTTGCGATCTTACGTCAATCGGTTTCCAGTCAAACTCTCGAAAGAAATCAACTCCGTTCGCTGGCGCAAACTTTAAGACTGCCTCGTCTCCCATCTGTTTGCCCATCTTCTCTTTCAACATCTTCAACAGACCCGGCGAGGCCAGATCTAAAATCCAACGACGAAAAGTCGACTGTGCCTGCAAGTCAGCTGCGAAGGCGGCAACTTCGTTATCAGGAAAGTAGATGATCAAGCCTTCCGTCATTATTACTGCTTTGTCGCAACGCCGTCCAAGTTGATCAAACAACTCGCGGCGCGACGAAACGTTCGACAGATCTAGTGGAATTCTCTCGAGCTGGCAATTCGGCACATCCGCTGTGAGTACTTCTTCTTTGTACGCCAGGATCTCCGGCAGATCGACTTCGATCCACTCTAGCGTGGCCGGCAAATCCATTCGATATGGACGAGCGTCCAAACCAGCGGCCAGGTTTATGACCATGTCATAACCGTTGCGTAGCGCATCTAGCAAAAACTGATCAAAAAGATATGTTCGTGCAATCCAGGACCACGAGTGTTTGGTGCTGAATTGAATCTCGTTAGCAATATCTTCACCTCGCTCTCCAGCGAGACGACGTGCGCAAGGGTCACGAAATATAGCATCACTGCGCTCGGTCTCACGGGCGCGGTAGAGAGCTGCCCAACGTGCGGTATCAGAAATGTTACGGATTAGTGGTTCGACCATAGGGAACACACCTTAGCATCAAATAATTATTGCGATTTTAGTCTGTTTTGCAGGTTTGGCTTTGCACGAAAACCAACATGAAATCTCTCACCTGGTTGTAACCAAAATATGCAAGAACTTGTCTATGTTACTGAAGAATACGTCGATCAGTTAGTTTTCATGCCTCAAAACCGCAAGGACTGAGCTGATCGAGGGAGGCAAGAAGTAAGAAATATGAAAACGATCAAGTCAATCTTAGTAGCCGTCAGTGTAGTCGTACTGCTCAGTGCAGTATCTGCATTCGGACAAGTCAGACGCAATTCCGTTATTTCGAATCCGCAACTCGCAAAACAGGTACGTCATGAATTGGTGACGCTTCCTTATTACGGCGTGTTCGATAATCTCGCTTACAACATCAACGGCAGTACTGTGACTTTGTACGGTCAGGTTGTGCGTCCAACAACCCGGTCTTCTGCTGAAGGAAGAGTCAAGCAGCTTCCTGGTGTTTCTCGTGTTGTAAATAATATCAAGGTACTACCACTCTCGAGTTTCGACGATAATATTCGCGTGGCAACGTTTCGCTCGATTGCTCGAACGGCGGGTCTTGGCCGGTATCTGCGAGGCGCCAATCCGTCACTACACATCGTCGTTGATCGCGGGCACATAAGTCTGGAAGGCGTCGTCGACAACAGCTCGGATAGGAATCTCGCGAACATCGCGGCGCGAGGGGTGCCGGGTGCTTTCTCGGTAACCAACAATCTGCGAGTTGAGGGTGAAAACGTCGGATAAAGTCTGAGCTTTTACGATTTCACATTGGGCCACGACGACGCGGGACATGAAGTTGCCATCGTGTCGTCGTGGTCAAAACCAGGATCCTCACGTTTCACTTGCCAGTTCGCTTTGCACCGCCATTGCGATTCCCATTAACCACCAGAACATCATTGCCACTTCACTGTCGCCGTAGTTGTAGTTGACTAAGGAACTCGCCAGAAAACCAGTGAGAGCTCCAAGTATCCCCACGAGAATGCCGTATGAAGTTGTGTCGCTAAGATCGCTGGCGACTTTGGCCGAGCGCGAGACATTAATCCAAAACGCGATCATCAGCCACAGCCATAGACCGAGCATTGGCAACCCGCGATCAAATGCGATCTGGAGCGGTGATGAATGCATGTGGAGCATATCCTTGCCGGGAAACCCCCACTCGTTCCAGTGCAAATGTATGGCATCCATGCCATGTCCGAACACCGGATGTTGTCTGATTCGTGATAGAGCTACGAGCGCAACCTGTCCTCTCAGTGAGGAGCTTGGATCACCCAGCGACAGCGCATTCTCCGCACGTGTTTGCCAGATGACGACAGCGCCGAATCCAATCACGAGGAATAACGCAGCGGTAAAAACCAGTTTCGGAATTCCACGCAGGGTGCGCCAGGCTATCAGGCTTGCGCCGATTACAAACGCGACAAGCACCGTTCGCATGGCAGTGAATGCGATCGCCACAGCGAGAACGATTGAAGTTAATAACGCGAGCTTGAAGTACTTATTGGCGCCATGATTGCTCAAGTGGGCCAGCGCGATTCCTAGCGCCAGTTGAGCGATCATTTGAAGCAATTCCGAAAATGTTTCGTAGTGTCGAGTCCAACCGGACGCCCTGAAACGATGGCTTCGTGAAGAGCCGGTTATTCCGGATGGAGAACCCAGTTGCTGAACGTCCGTTGTCAGCACCATGCCCGGACGTTCGACATGTTCACCCTGGGTTATGAGACTCACCGCCAGTGGTTTATTCACGGGCGCAGCCTTAAAGGCTGCATCAAGTTCTGCGAGGGAATAGATCCGCTTGCCCGCCAGGCGCCAGATTGTGTCGCCCGGATTTACATCGACCTGTCTCAAAGGACTTGATTGAGTAACTGATTCAACAACAACGCCACGCCCACGCAAGAGATCGTAGGCGCTGTAAAATACACCAACGCATCCGGACAGAATCAAGAGTGCGACCAACATCAGGGCGGTTCTTCTTACTACTATCGCTCTCGTAAGATAGAACAGGAGAACACACCATGAGGCTTGAATCTTGGCGATGCTGATTGCTGGTTCCGTCGATAAGAAAGCGGACAGAACCGTCCAAAGCAAAGATAGAAAAATGATCAGGTCAAACTTTGACCTTCGCAATCCGAGTGACCGAGTGGTGATACTGCGAATGAGCCAACTGACAGTAGCGATTGCAACGCCGATGGTGCTTGCAGCTACGGAATGAGGTGCAAAACAGACATAAATGATAAGCCCGAGAAGCGCGACTTTATGACTCAGTTCGGCCAGGAAGGAGTGATTCCGTTCGGTGGCAGTCAATTGAATATCCCTTCATATGTTCTCGAAAGGTTTCTTGTTCAACTCCAGATCTTGTTCATGCTTATCGAAAATACTGATCAGGAAAGCGCAAAAAATTGAGGCGGCACCTAAAAAATAGGTTCGTTGACACCTTAATTTACGCATGTTAGCGTATCCAGTGGCCGTGTCATGGAGTGTGGAATGATGGGAGTTTGACAAGCACGTATTGATAGGCTTGGTCCCGCTGCACCGCCGCTACGATAAACGCCGCCGACCTTGTGATGATACATAATATCCCTGATGGCTTTCGAAAAAGCTAAGGTTTTAAAAGCCGCCGAGAAATTCCTGTCACAGGGAAAGATCAACGCAGCAATCAAAGAGTACCGCCAGATTGTCGACAACGATGCCGATGATCTGACAACTCTGAACATGCTCGGTGATCTGTACGCTCGGGCTGGTAAAAAGGAAGATGCGGTTGCCTGTTTTGAGCGCATCGCTGAGCACTACTGTGCCCAGGAGTTCAACCTCAAGGCAATCGCGATGTACAAGAAGATCGAGCGTCTGAAACCGCGTGACCCTGTAATCGCTCACAAGCTTGGTGAACTGTACGCCAGCCAGGGGTTAGTTGTTGATGCGCGCTCTCAGTATCTGATTGTGGCTGATGCCTACACCCGCGTCGGTAACAATAAAAAAACACTCGATATCCTTCATAGGATCGCGGACCTCGATCCGAACAATACCGAAATTCGTTTGAAGCTTGCTGACGGTTATTTGAAAGAGGACATGCGGCGCGAAGCTGTCGGCGCCTTCGTTCAAGCCGCGAATCGTTTGCAGCAAACCGGGGCCCACGATAGGGCACTTGACGCATATTCGAAGGCTCTGAGTCTCATACCGGATCAACGCGATGCCTTACGCGGGATGCTGGAGACCCACATTGTACGGGGTACTCCTGATGATGCTGCCGAAGTCCTTGAGCCAGTTGTTAAGGACAACGAAAAAGATCATGAGCTCGTATCAATGTTGGCGCGAGCTTATCTCGAAGCGGAAGATCCAAAAGGTGCTGAACGGGCTACCTCGTTGCTGATGGCAATGGACCAGTCGAACTATCCGCAATTCGTGCCTGTCGCTCAACTCTATCTAAAGGTTGGCGAGATAGACGAAACAGTTCGCATCCTCGGAACCATTATCGAACGAATGCTGCAGGGCCGAGAAGAAAGGGACCTGCTGAAACTTGTTAACGGCGTCCTTGAACAGAATCCAGATCATGTCGGCGGCTTGCGAATGTTGGTTCGCATTCATTGGTGGCAACGCGATATGGATTCTTTGCGAAATACGTTAGAGCGTTTGGCGGAAGCGGCAGAAGCGTCTGAATTAGTCGATGATGAACGCTACGCATTAACACAACTGGTTCGCCTCGCTCCGGACGAACAGCGTTATCTTGACCGATTGAATTTACTGGGCGGTCTCCAGGAGGAAACTACGGAAGGTCTTTTTATTCCAACGGAAACTGCCGACGTGCCTCAGTTCGAAACGTTTGGTGTTGACGAGGCACGATCGAATAGTGCCGTCGCTGAGGTCGTTGAATTCGAGACCAATGCGGCACCGGGGACGACCGTAGATCCTACATCATCTTTTGCCGACCTCAATGAGACGACCGATGCGAGCGGAGGAGAGGCGCGATCCGCAGACTCATTTCAAGAGGTGGACCTTGGATTCAATGACTCTGTTGAAGTGACTTCTGGATCACCAGCCGATGGTGAATCAGAAGCCTCGCGTGTACAGAGCTTGATGCAGCAAGAACTCGAGAGCGTTGATTTCTACATCACACAAGGCTACTCAGACATCGCAATGGATACGCTCGATGTTTTGGAGAAGCAGTTTGGACCCCAACCGGAGATCCAAAAACGTCGCGAGAAGTTAAGCTCCGCTTCGGCATCTGCAGCCACGGAAGTTTTTGAGTTTGGCGGAGCAGACGATTCAGCTGCGTCACACTCACACGGAGAGACGGTTTCTCTCGAGGCTGACATGGCCTTCGCTTCGTTGTCGGTTGATGAAGGGTCGGCGAAGCCGTCAGGCGGCAAAGGGATCGATTCCGGCCTTGCCGAACTGTTTGAGGAGTTCCGCGTAGCAGAAGAAGAGGATTCCGGCCACGAAGACTTCGAGACTCACTACAACATGGGCACGGCCTATAAAGAGATGGAGTTAATGGATGAAGCCATTCAGGAGTTTCAAACGTCGGTCGCTTTGGTAAAGTCAGATGACGGGACCCCACGATTCCTGCAGTGCTGCAACATGCTCGGCCATTGTTTTGTACACAAGGGCATGCCGGAAGCTGCGATCATGTGGTTTAAGAAGGGACTGGCAGCTCCGGGTCATAGTGAAGATGAATATCAGGCACTCCGGTATGAACTGGGCGGCGCCTACGAAGAAATGGGAGACTTTGATAAGGCGTTGCAGTGTTATACGGAAGTTTATGGAGTTGACGTCAATTACCGCGAGGTTGGCGAGAAACTACGCAGTCTGAAACAGAAACAATAGAATTTATTTTGGTGCTGGAAGCGCAGGCGTCCTCGCCTGCTGATTCCGCTAAAGGCGCCAGGGAATGAAAACCGCAGGCGAGGACGCCTGCGCTCCCAGCCACGGTTGAACGAAATGTCGGCACGACTAAGCGTAATTTTCTACATTATCCTTTGCCTGGAAATCGGCATCTTCCTTACGGTGGCGCCCTGGTGGCCCCAGGGCATGTGGGGATTCAGTGACTGGGGCAACAACTACTTTCTGTTATATGCTGCGCGCAAAACGGGATACCAGGGACTTCAGGCAGTGGTCGCTTCAGGATGGGTGCGTGGTGCCGTCAGCGGCGTAGGTCTTTTGAATCTGGGCATCGCGTTTTGGGAAATCTTCAACTTCAAACAAACTGTTAGAGCTTTACAAAATCAGCTCAGCCAGCCCGCACAAAATGTCGCTCGCCCTACCGTCACCAATCATCTACCTGATCACGAGCGGACAGACAACATCCAAAACAACTCCTGACTCTCAGGAGTTCTACACCATTCTCAGCCTGGTTGAAGCAGCTGTTGCTTCGAACATTTCTCTTGTTCAGCTTCGCGAAAAGAACTTGAGTGCTCGCGTTCTTTACGAGCTGGCGTCGAGTGCCGTTTCCATCACTCGCCACTCTTCAACGAGGCTGCTAGTTAACGATCGTTTTGATATTGCATTGGTAGCTCACGCTGATGGTGTTCATCTGACGAGTCGATCAATGTCGCCTGATGTCGTTCGCAGGAGTTGTGGTCCTGAGTTCCTAATCGGAACTTCCACGCATTCGTTGAGCGAGGCTCGATTGGCGCGTGACAGTGGGGCGGACTTAGTCGTGTTTGGGCCTGTGTTTGAAACCGAGTCAAAGCAAGCCTTTGGAGCGCCGCAGGGTTTGGTGAAACTGCGAGAGGTGAGCTCGGCTCTCAATGGATTCCCTGTAATTGCGATAGGCGGGTTGAATCTTGAAAACGCACGTGAATGTTTTCAATCGGGTGCAGCGGGCGTTGCGGCGATCAGCTTGTTTGGTGATGCCACGAAACTAAAATCGGTAGTCGATCAGATTGTAGGGGCGTCCCTCCGTGGGCGCCCCTCGTAAATGATCAAGTCATTAGTACGCGATAAGATCGTCACCCCATAGAGCTACTGCTGACAAACAAAATCTGTAAAGGATGTCGTGATAACGCCCTGAAATTATACTGAGGCGCCACGGAGGGACGCCGCTACAAATTGGTCACTACCATGCTCACTAAACCAGTCGTATTGACGATCGCAGGACTCGATCCCTCTGGTGGCGCCGGCATCGTGGCCGACATTAAAACCATCTC
>Ga0157375_10004643_pt1 | contig 11940 bp, 11 predicted proteins | sample M35metaG_FD_115311 | JGI IMG/M metagenome (GOLD analysis project Ga0157375, IMG submission 115311) | Miscanthus rhizosphere microbial communities from Kellogg Biological Station, Michigan, USA - M3-5 metaG | ecosystem: Host-associated > Plants > Roots > Rhizosphere > Soil | place: USA: Michigan...
ATCGAGTAGTCGTCGTTGAGCGGGATCAAAAGCGAGTTCAACGTGCGAGCCCGTTGCGATCTGGCTTGTCGGTAGAGATGGAATGCTTCGGCCGAATTGATAACTGCCGTTCCGGCTGAATTCCGCGGTCTGCGCTTCCGACGATCCGCGCGCCTTCCCAACGCAGTCAACATCTGACGCGCCTCTTGAAAGTCACCGCGCCAGAGAAGGGCTGTGCCTTGACACGCGAGACCATAGGCCTCGTCTGCTGTCATGTTTCCGTCCGCGACAACAACCTGCGTAGCAGGAGGCGCACCGCTATGAGAGCGCCACCGCGCCTCGATTGCCTTGCCGTCTTCAAGCCAATGAATGATCGGGATAGAACCGCGGTCAGCCACGACTATTCGCCGCCGACTCAGCAATACCCGCTTGCCGACGCCACAGAGCGGGCGAATTCCCCGTCAATCGCTTGAAAGCCTTTGTAAAGGTCGCTTCGGATTCATAGCCGACTTCCTGCGCGACCACCGCTACCGTGGAATTGGTATTTCGCAACAGCGCGGCACCGACTTGTATCCGCCAGTTCGCGAGGTACTGGATGGGAGTTTGTCCGATCAACTCCGCAAAACGCTCATGCAACGCCGAGCGCGACAGCCCGACACGCCGGCCCAGTTCGTCCACGGTCCACGGGAATGCCGGAGCGTCGTGCATCAGTGCGAGCACACGCCCGACAAGCCGATCGCGCAGGCCCGCGAGCCAGCCACGACTGGCCTCGGGCAGCGCTTCGATGTAGCGGCGCACGGCGTCGATGAACATCATTTCACTCATGCGTTCGAGCATGGCTTCTCCGCCGGGGCGCTTGTGTCTTGATTCCGCCACGGCCTGGCGCATGAATTGTGCAACCCAGTCCTGACCTTCCTCCGCCCGGAGATGCATGAGCCGCGGAAGCGTCTCGATGAGTGGATTGAACGGCCGCAAATCGCAACCCAGAAAACCGCAGACCAGAGTCGCGTCGCAGACCTCATCGGCAGGGATCTCGACGCGTTTTTCGGCGGCATCGAGATACAAGGTGAAGGGCAACTGGTCCTGGTTGTCCTTGACATAGTCAGCTGCCTTGACGGGCGCGCGCATGCCAGGCGCGCTCGACATCACGTGCGCATCGCCCTGCGGAAACAGGACGATGTCACCTGTCGCGACTCGTACCGGCGTTTCGCCGACGACTGCGCCCCAACACGTGCCGCGCGTCAGGACGTGATACTCCATCACATGCTCCGAACCCGCCATCACCGCTGCGGCAATTTCTCGTGCCGCAGGAGCCTCGGCGACCCAGCTGCCATTGCCGCAAACAAAGTAGTAGATCGCTCCTCGCAGGCGAACGTTGCGCAGTACGTCGGACAGGATGTCGTGGCTCATATTTAACGCCGATGCAGTTTCACGGACTCGCGGCTTGCCGCGCAAGCACCGACAGGCCAATCGCGGACTCACGGTCAAATGACAGCGACTCCGGGAAGGGCGGCGCAAGCCGCTCGCGCTCATATTTCGCTGGCAATCACTGCCATCACCCAGCTTCGGAGATTCAACATGTGCGAAATTCGATCGATTGCGGGCCCAACCGAGCTGCAGACACCAGCACCCGACCTTTCCGGCATCAAGGCCAGGCAACAAGCCACTTGGGCGAGTGGCGATTTCGCCGTCATCGGCACCACTCTGCAGATCGTGGGCGAGTCTCTTGCCGAAGCGGTCGACGTGCGTGCGGGAGAGCGCGTCATCGACGTCGCCGCGGGAAACGGCAATGCAACCCTGGCCGCGGCGCGGCGCTTTGCCGAGGTTACGTCCACCGACTACGTTGCAGCCCTGCTTGAAAAGGGAAAGGCACGCGCCGAGGCCGAAGGACTGAACATCGCGTTTGAGGTCGCCGATGCCGAGGCGTTGCCCTTCGCAAATTCCAGCTTCGACGTCGTGCTTTCCACCTTCGGCGCGATGTTCTCGCCGGATCACACGCTCGCCGCCCGCGAGATGCTGCGCGTAGTCCGCGACGGCGGCCGGATCGGCCTCGCCAATTGGACTCCCGAGGGCTTCATCGGGCAGCTCTTCAAAGTTGTCGGCACATACCTTCCCCCGCCTGCAGGACTCAAATCTCCCGCACTGTGGGGAACCGAGCCGCACATCGTCGCGCTCTTTGGCTCACAGGCCGCCGACATCCGCTGCGCGCGCAAGCACTTCAACTTTCGCTATCGCTCGAGTGCGCACTGGATTCAGGTGTTCCGCGAGTTTTATGGACCCACGCTCAAGGCCTTCGCGGCACTCGATGCGGTCAAGCAGGCCGCGCTGGAGCGGGACATCACCAAACTGCTGGAACGCTTCAACCGGGCGGGGAAGGCTTCGCTCGTCGTGCCCGGCGAATATCTGGAAGCGGTCATCGTCAAGCGTTAGCCCTTCACTCAAGTCAACTTCGAGGAGAGTTCAATCATGAGTACCCAACCCGACACTACCGAAGCAATCGTCCGCAACCATCTGCAAGCCTTTGTGGAACAGAAAGGCATCGACGCCATCTTGAGTGACTATGACGACAACGCGCGCTTCCACAGTGAAGCGAGGACGTATCGGGGGAAGCGGGAGATCGGCGATTTCTTCGCGAGCTTCATCGCTTCGCTGCCAGCGGGGGCCGTGGACCGTTTTTCACTCAGAACCCTGCGAGTCGACGGCGAGCTCGCCTACATTACCTGGAGCGCGGGCCGCGAGATCCCCCTCGGCACGGATACCTTTGTCGTTCGCAACGGCAAGATCGTCTCGCAGACATTCGCAGCGTATGCCGCGAGCGCGCCGTAGCATGAAAGATTGGATCACTTCAGTAGCGGGTGATCTTCCGGCAGCTGCTTCGAATACCAGATAGCCAGCTTGTGCCGCATGGTGGTCTCTGCGACCTGGTCTTCGGGCAGAGGCTGGATCATCTTGTCGTGCACCAGAAGCCGGTAAACATAGAGCAACTTCTGGCTCGCGGAATCGGTCGGCTCGAATACAACGGCGCCGCGCTCTTGCGCGTATTTCATCGCCGCGAGCAACCCCGCCTTGAACAGTTCACCCTCGTGCTTCAGTTTCTTCATAGTGATCACCCTTCACACCGCTGCCATCCCTGACTCGCTTTCCACTACTTCGCCCTTCTGTCCGATTCCAACTCGTTGTCCCACGCGGCCGCCGGCAATCTATCAGATACGTCACGGCACCCTATTTCACGCCACCGCTGACGAAACGCCGATCCCAGCGTGTCATGGTCCGCGCCGCGAGCATGACGGCATCACCCGGAAGCGGCGCCAGCAGGTAGCGGCGCCGACCGGCAAATGATCCTGTCGACCCCACCGCTTCCGCGGTTCGCAGTAATTCAGCGAGTGTATGCTGGTCGTTCCAGTACGAGGCTCCGCCCATGGCGAATCCTGTTGCCGTGGGACTGAGCCCGAACAACAACGGGCCGCTGACCAGGTCAGTCGGTCCGCTCTGCCCGGGCGGGTACTCGCGAATGGCGGCGAAATCGCCGAAGGCGCCACGCGCCAGCAGATGCTCCTTCATGCGTTGGTACTGATCGCGGCCAAATTCCTCATCGATGAGTGGCAGCCACATCGAATTCCAGGCCTGCAACACGCCGCGCGCCGTGCCCGCGGCGTGGCCGGCAGGCGAGACGTGATAACGGAGCATTCCGGTATCCGGATCCAGGAGTTCACTACGGCTGAACTCCAGCCAATGCTTGATCAGATCGGCATAAGTGGGTTCGCCGGCCAGGTCATGCAGTCGCAATGACAGGATGACGACGACGACATCGGCAGTGTAGGTCCAGCCAGGGAAGGACTCGGCATGCCAGACGCCCGATTGTTCGAGACGTCGTGCCAGCGTCGCAGAGACACGATCGAACAGCTCGCGCAGGGAGGCATCTTCACCGCCAAGGAGAAAATAGCAGCCCAGCATCAGATTCAGATGCCCGAGATAGCCGGCATGCCCCTTGTCGCCGTCGAGCGAGGCGATGGCGTCTTCGCCCCACCAGATCACGTCGTAGCGGCGGATCTCGCTCGACAGGACCCGGTCGAGCATGACCCGAACGGCGTCGCGATTCGCCGCGCGCTGTTCGGGATAGGTAAAGGACAGGTTGGTCAGTGCGACCGTCGTCATGGACAAGGTCGCGATGGCCAGTTCCTCGCGATACGGGCTGACCACGATCCACGGCATGTCGGCGACTCCGAATTCCACGCTGCCGACCCGCTTCAGTAGATAGTCCCGGCGCATGGTGAGATCGGCCCGTGTTTCGGCGGCATCCTGCCCGGTCCGGGAGGGCGCTATCGCCTCGAACCAGGCCCATTTGCCAAGGAGGAGCAGGCCCACGGCCAGCACGACGACGCGCAAGCGTCGCCAGACTCGCTGCCAGCGCGACATGCTCACCCGGCTGCGCTGCTGGGCGCTGCGCGGCGATGCGCCAGCAAACCCGCGATGTAGGTGGACTCGATGGCGCGGTCATCTGCCATCGTCATCTGGACGAACAGCGCTTCTTCGAACGAATTGCAGGCGCGCATGCGGAAATCGATGACCGGCGTCGACCTGAGATCCAGCACGATGAGGTCGGCTTCCATGCCTGGCGCGAGGCTGCCAATGCGATCCTCGAGATACAGCGCGCGCGCTGCACCGCGCGTCGCCAGGTAGAACGCCAGCGGCGCGGACAGCCGTTCGCCCTTCAGCTGCGCCACCTTGTACGCCTCGTTCATGGTCTGCAGCATCGAGAACGACGTCCCCGCGCCGAGATCGGTGGCCAACCCGACGCGAACCGGCCGCGGCGACTTCATCGCATTGGCGACGCTGAACAGTCCGCTGCCAAGAAACAGGTTGGAAGTCGGGCAATGTGCGATGGCCGTGCCGGACTCATGGCAGCGCCGTAGCTCCTCCTCGGTGAGCCAGATGCCGTGTCCGTAGATGGCACGCGGACCGAGATGACCGAAGTGATCGTAGACATCCAGATAGCCCTGCTGCTCCGGGTACAACTTGCGGATCCGGGCAACCTCGTCGCGATTCTCCGATACATGTGACTGCAGGTAGGTCCCGGGATGCTCGGCCCACAACTGTCCCGCCACCTCCATCTGTTCGGGTGTGCTCGACGCGGCGAATCGTGGTGTCACCGCATAGAGCGCGCGTCCGCGGCCGTGCCACCGGGAAATCAGTGCGCGTGACTCGTCGTAGCCCGACCTGGCCGTGTCGGTGAGCGCGGCAGGCGCATGCCGGTCCATGAGCGCCTTGCCGGCAATCATGCGCAGGTTGCGCGCGGCCGCCGCCTCGAAGAAGGCGTCGACGGATTGCGGATGCACCGTGCAATAGACTGCCGCTGTCGTCGTCCCCGCGCGCAGGCATTCGTCGAGGAATACTTCGGCGACTTCGCGCGCGTGTTCGGGCGCGGCGAACGCCTGTTCTGCGACGAAGGTGTACTTGTCGAGCCAGTCCATGAGCTGCTCGCCATACGATCCGATGATCTGCGTCTGTGGGTAGTGCACGTGGCTGTCGATGAACCCCGCGCTGATGAGCGTGTTGCGTCCGGTGACGCGTACCGGGATACCCGCGGGAAGCTGCGGCAGCACTTCGCCCGCCGCGCCAAAATGGGTGATGCGTCCGGCCTCTATCGCGATGATGGCGTCGGATTCGTAGCGCATCGCCGCGTCAACGCCGACTTCGAAGGGGTCGGCAACAAAAGTCAGCGCTGCGCCGCGCAGCGCGTGTGCGGTCTCAGGAGGGGCTGGCACGGACCAAAGCTTAACCGGGACCTTGGTCCAATGGCCGAAATCCGGCGCATAAATAGAAAAGGCGGCACATGAAACATGAACAGAAGATCGTGGCCATCGGCGCCGCCAGCGGCGTCGCCGGCATGGCGCTCGCAGTCTGGCTGTTGACCTCGTGGCTGCCGCCGCCGATCGGAATCGACACGACCGCCGATCGCCTCGCCTATGCACTGCGCATCAACCTGGTCGCGGTGCTGCCGTTGTTCTTCATGATCGTTGCGATTGCCAATTCGCGCTTTCTCAGCGACGCCATCGATCCGACGCGCAAAGCGGAAAATCAGCAGCAAATCGTCGACGGCCGCGTCGCGGACAACACCCTGCAGCAGAACTTCGTGTTCGCGGCGGCGTCGATGTCACTCGCGACCATCGTCTCTACGCGTCAACTCCGGGTGATCTGGGCCTGCGCCATCGTGTTCATCGTGGCGCGGCTGGTCTTCTGGTTTGGCTATCGAATCCATCCACTGTTTCGTGCGCCGGGCATGTCTGCGACCGCGTACCTGAACCTCGGCATGATCCTGTTCGTGCTGTACTCAATGGTGACGGGACGATGACCACGCCAGATCCAGCGTCGGTGTCAGCGTCGCGTCTGCACGACGCGCGTGGCGCTGCACTGCACATCGACGACGCTAACTAGCATGGTCGGACCTAGGTCTTATGGCCGGGAACTTCGATTGGAAGCCTACTGCCACACACGCAAGGCCGCGTTTATGCGACAAATTTGGTGATGTGATGCATCACCCGCCGGATACGCAAAGATGCTGGCCGACCTGCGCGGGCACGACCTTCCGGTCGGCTCGCAGGTGCGCGAGTGTCAGGGCCCGCGAGGGCAGCTGCGCAACAACGGGACTTGGCCCCGCAGGGCCGACCCGGCTCGCGACCGAACATGGTTTGTTTGACCGCGGAGCTGGGAATGCCTATTGAGAACCACGGAATCACGCGGCTGAACACGCGCAGCTTGTATTTGCACGCGGGCTCCGAGGAGGACGTCGCAGTCTCCGGCAACGCCGTGCTCAGTCGGCTGCGTCACGGCGAGCCGCAACTTTCCGATTCATTGGTGCAACGGGTTCACGCGCATCTCGATCGTGTCCTGCACAGCGCGCATTTTGATGGCTCGACGCGCTCGCGGGAATTCCTGCGCTACGTGGTCGAGGAAGTGCTCGCCGGACGCGCTGTCTATCTCAAGCAGGCCGCCATTGCCGTCGAAGTCTTCGGCCGCAAGCCTGATTTCGATGCCGTCATCGATCCCATCGTGCGCGTGCAGGCTGGCAGGCTGCGCCGTTCGCTGGAGCGCTACTACCTGCTCTCCGGTGATCTCGACTCGATTCGCATCGAACTGCCCAAAGGCAGTTATGCGCCAATGTTCGTCGATACCGTCGATGCGCGCCCGCCCTCCGTCACCGCGCCCGAAGCAGCGCGCGACTGGCCGACCGTCGTAGTGCTGCCGCTGGTGGTTCACTCGGCGCGCGACCAGGGCGCCGCGGCGCAGGTGGTCGACGAAATTACCGCCGAATTATGCCGCCACGGAATCGTGCGCGTCCTTCGCGTGACGGACGCGGTGGGCCAGCACCCGACCAATCCGGCGCGCTTCGAACTGCATGGCATTGCGCGCGACACGGCGGGTGGACCCTTGTTCACCGCGCGGCTCATGGACAGCCATACAGGTCAGCAGGTCTGGGCCGACGAGTTTCACACCCAGAATCGCCCGGAACGCTGGTCGGCCAATGCCAGCGACATCGGGCGCGTGATCGCGGCGCGTATCGGCGCCGAGCACGGCGTCATTGCCCGCCTGCTGGCAGGCGAGCACGCGGCGCGCAGCTTTCAGCCGGTCGAGAGTTTCACGGCGATTGCACGCTGCCAGCACTTCCTCTTCTCGCGGCAAATCACTGCGTTGTTGCCGGCGGTAGAGTCACTGCAGCAGCTCACGAGCCGTGCGCCAGAGGTCGAGCTCGCCTGGACCTCGCTGGCGCGGCTCTATCTCATGAACCATTCGTTCGAGTTGTCGAGCATGTTCACGCCCGTGGAAATGGCCATCGGCTGTGCGAACCAGAGCGTGCTGCTCGAGCCGGCCAGCGCCCGTACGCGCTGCCTCATGGCCACCGCGCTGCTCGTCAAGGGCGAACTCGGCGCAGCAAGCCGCGAGCTCGAGCTGGCGATGCGCTTCAACAGCGATTCGCTCGCCTACCGGGAAGTGATCGGCTGGCTCACGGCACTCACCGGCGACTGGGACCAGGGCGTATCTCTCATGCTCTCGGCGATGGATCGCAATCCCTATTGTCAGCCCTGCGTGAGTCATGGCCTGTGGGCCGACGCCATGCGCCGCCGGGATTTTGATGCGGCCCATGCAGCAGCACTCGACTATCGCGATCCGAACTTCTTCTGGCGCGAGCTCATGCTGACGAGCTCTCTGGGTCACCTCGGCCGCACCGAGGATGCACACGCCAGCGCCGCCGAGCTGCTGCGCGCCAAGCCCCAGTTCGTTCATCGTGGCCGCCGGCTCATCGGGCACTACATCAAGTCGGACGATCTGCGCGCGACTATCTTCGAAGGGCTTGGCAAGGCCGGCGTCCACATCAACTAGGATCCGTATCCGGTTCTCTCACCTTCAAGCGGCGACGGCGTGACGTCGAATGACGCGCGCAACACGAACGACGGCAACAGGGTGTTGAGACCGGCGTACAGCAACAGCCCGCCAAACAGCTCGTCCGAAATCGCGCCGCGCGCGCGCAGCATGGTGGCGAGCACCAGCGTGAAGATCAGTGTGGGCGTGAGCGCCGCCGCCACACGCAGACTGCTGCGGGTGTCGCGCACTCCCAGGAAGCGCTGCTTGGCCCACACCGCGAATCCGCGCAGCGGCACCAGCAACACCGTGAGTGCGACACCGATGCCAAGTGCCCGCCAGCTCAGGGCATCGGGCGGCACGTTGGCACCACGGGCGAAAAAATAGAATGGCAGGAAGAACGAAGAAAACAGCTTCACCGCGCGCAGATTGTCGGCCGAGGCCAGTTGCGGGACGCGGTGCTCGAGCAACCGCGCCACCAGGCCGGCGAGGAATGCACCCAGCAGGTATTCCACACCCAGCCCGTCGGTCACGAACGCGGCGGCGAACCCGACCATCACCAGCAGCGAAAATGCCGATCCTTGCGCAAACGGAATGATCCAGCGGCCCATCCCCAGCAGGATCAGCGGCAGCGCCACCATGGTGAGCCCCAGCACCAGCGTGCCGGTGGCCAGTTCGCGCGGGTCCGTGGCCTTGAGCACCACGAACATGACCGCGAGCGCCAGCAGCTCGGCGGCGATCGCATTGTTGGTGACCCAGAAGCGCTCTCCGGATTCGAGCCCGAACCGATCCAGCGAGTCAATGATGAAACCCGTCGACGAGGTCAGCAGCGCCAGTGCCAGCAATGTTGCGTCCCGCCAGCCGAGGTCGAGGTAACGGCAGCCCAGCCAGGCCAGCGCCGCGATCGTCAGCGCGCGCATCGATAGATAGACAGAAAGTGGTCCGAGTGCCCGGCGCAGCGTGGCCAGCTCGACTTCGAGTCCGGCATACAGGAACAGGGTCGAGATGCCGAGGGCGGCCAGCAGATGTACGACATCGTCGCCGTGATGGATGCCCGGCACGGCGAGTATCACTGCCAGCCCCAGCAGGAAGCAGGTCAGCGGCGGGGGCACGCGGAACCGTTGCAGGAGTCCCGGGATGAGCATCAGCCCGCAGATCAGCAGCACGTAGGCGAGCTCACGACTCATGGCGATCCACCCTTCCTTCTGGACCCAGGGCTCCCGTTCAGTCGCCGCAGCCTGCCACGCCCCCCGGAAGCGCACGTATGACACCGTAACTTACCCATCGCCACTTCCGCACCCGCGACGGACTCAAGAATGATCCCTGCGAATCAGTGCCGTCGTGCGGGCGTGTCTTGGACGCGCCCGGCAGCTGCAGGAGGCGCGGCGGCCATGTCTTCCAACAGGAGTGTTTTCATGAAAAGTCGTTACATCGTCATGCTGACCGCGATATGCAGCGCCTGGTCGTTGGCAGCACACGCTGATCGGGATCCGGGCTGGGAATTCGGCGGCGAGGTGATCTACCAGGATTCGAAGAATATCTCTGCCGATGGCGGTTCCACCGCTGCGATCGACAGCGATGTCGGGCTCGCCCTCACCTTCGGTTATCGCGTGAGTGAGCGCCTGGAAGTGAATTTCGGCCTCGACTGGAACAATGTCGATTACAAGGCAAACCTGATATCCGCGGACCTGCCGAATCTCTCCGCCAGCGTCGATGGTGAACTGGAATCGTTCACGCCGCGCGTGGGTGTGAACTTCAATTTCCTCGAAGGCCCGATCACGCCGTTCGTGAACGGCACGATTGGCTACAGCTTCATCGACACCAACATCCCGGACGGCCCGCCGCAATCCGGTTGCTGGTGGGATCCCTGGTACGGCCAGATCTGCGGTACCTGGCAGAGCACGCGCAGTGTCGACGAGTTCATCTATGGCGCGGGCCTCGGTGTTCGCTGGGACACGTCGGACACGCTGTCGGTGAAGCTCGAGTATCAGAAGCGCTGGATCGACTCGAGCAATGCCGGTTCGCCGGACTTTGACCAACTCAAGCTGGGCCTGAGCTGGATGTATTGATTGCCGATACCGCGCGCGGCCGCCGCCCGGAGGCGGCCGCTTACGGGGGAGTGCACATGCAAAAAAAGCCATTGCGTCGCGTTGCGGCGCGCCGACCTCACCTGCCATGGACGGCCGCAGCCACGCTGATCGCGATAGCGATGGCGCCCACAGCGCACGCCTCCTTGTTCCACGGCGAGACGCTCGATGCGGTGGCCGACGTGATGGCGTGGATCGTGCTGTTCATCGCACCGATCGTCGCGATCGGCGTGTTCCTCATCATCCACATCCTGCCGGAGAAGATCGCCGAGAAAAAACAGCATCCGCAGCTCAACGCCATCAAGACGCTGTGCCTGTTGTCGCTGGTCTTCGGCGGCATGTTGTGGCCGCTCGCCTGGTTGTGGGCTTATACCAAGCCGGTGGTACACAAGCTGGCCTACGGCACCGACAAGGAGCCGCACGGCGGCGGCGATGCCCTGCGCCCGCTCGACGATGCGAGCAAGGAGACCTGAGCCATGGAAATCATCCTGCTCGGTATCTACTCGTATTTCGTCTACCTGGTTTTCTTCAAGTTCAAATGGCTGCCCTGGAACTTCGTCAGCCAGGTCATCGTGGTCACGATCCCCATCGTCGGCCTGACGTTGCTGATCCTGGTGCTCAACATCGTCGCGCCCTCTTCCGCGGACGTGCGCGTCATCAATTACGTCGTGGCCATCAACTCGCGCGTCAACGGCATCGTGGTCGAGGTGCCGATCGAACCGAATCGCCACATCCAGCGCGGCCAGGTGCTGTTCAAGCTCGACCCACGCCCCTACGAGATCGAGATACAGGGACTGCGCGCCAAGGTCGACGCGCTCGACGCGCAGCTGCTGGGCGCCAACGCCACTACGCGTGGCTACAGTGAACAACTGCGCAACGCGCGCGGCAGCCGCGATGCGATCGCCGCGCAATTGCGGCTGGCGCGCGAGCGCGAGAACCAGACACGCGAGCTGGCGGCCAGCGGCGCCGGCAGCGAGTACGACTACCAGCAGGCCCAGTCCAATGTTGCCAATCTGCAGGCGCAACTCGACGCCGCCACCGCCAGCGAACGGCAGGTCATCGAGAAACTCGCCGCCAAGAATGACGCTGGCGACCAGGACGAAATTGCCAACGTCAAGGCGCAGATCGCGCAGGCCGAAGCGGCTCTCGCGGACGCCGAGTGGCGCCTGGATCAGACCGTGTATCGCGCTCCCGCCAATGGCACCGTCGTCGCGCTGTCGCTTCGGCCCGGCGCGATGGCGGTACCCCTGCCTATCACACCCTCCCTCACCTTCGTCGAAGACGAACAGTGGATCATGGCGATCTTCAAGCAGAACGAAGTGCGCAAGATCAAGCCGGGACAGGAGGCTGAGATCGCGCTCAAGCAATACCCCGGCCGCATCATCAAGTGCAAGGTTGACTCGATCATGTGGGCCACCGCAGCGGGTCAGCTGCCCATCGGCACCATGAACACCGGGGGCGGCGTGGCGCCGGTACCGCCCAACAGCCTCGCAGTACGACTACTGCCGGACGCGAA
>Ga0157375_10004644_pt1 | contig 11939 bp, 8 predicted proteins | sample M35metaG_FD_115311 | JGI IMG/M metagenome (GOLD analysis project Ga0157375, IMG submission 115311) | Miscanthus rhizosphere microbial communities from Kellogg Biological Station, Michigan, USA - M3-5 metaG | ecosystem: Host-associated > Plants > Roots > Rhizosphere > Soil | place: USA: Michigan...
AAAGTAAAGAGATATTGGCTGGAACTATCCTTCAGCGGTAAAGCGGATGCTCCCACTTTTTGCAATACTATTGAAGAACTGGAGTTTAATGTTTCGCAAAATCCAGGTGCCATCGGAATAGTAGACAGAAGTTCCGCCAATGCCGGGGTTAAAACGATTCTCATTGACGGCAAGAATCCTTTTTGATCCGTCTTCCTTGTTAACATTTAGGGGTTCTATTGCTTGTACACCAGGATTTTTTTTGATATTCCACGGGAGATATTAAATAGCTTGTGGTTATGAAGTTCAAATTAAAGGCGAAGATCTGGCTTACCGTATTTGCGATCGTGTCGATGTTTTCATTTTTTTCACTTTACTATTTCCCTGCACAACAGGAAAAATACCTGCTTGATAATTATAATAACGAAGTACAGAACCTGGCTAATACGATCTCGCTGGGAGTTGAAATAGCACTTACGGAAGAGAATTTCGAAGGTGTGCAGACGGCTATGGGGTTTGTAAAAGACGATCCGCGGCTGCAATATGTAAAATTGTTGATGACAGATACGATGTGGAATAACGACCATTCGCAGTTTTTGCTGAAAGATTCTGTTTTAAAAACGTTTCCTGAAAAATCAACGACACGTCCCGATTCTTACGCAGATTCCATTATAAAAAAAAGATCACCGTTTAGTACGGAAATGATGTCAGGAGCTATTGAACTGGGACTTAATACAACTATTATACAACAGGACAAAAAGAAGATCCGTAATGCTTCATTAATTGTCAGCGGGGTTGTATTCATTATTGGTATACTACTTGGTTTTGGGTTATCCCGCAGTATTTCGGTCCCTGTACTTGCGTTGCGTGATGCGGCTGATAAGGTTGGCAAAGGTGACCTGACCCAGCGGGTTGTTAATAGATCCGGGGATGAGATAGGGGAATTGGCAGCAGCTTTTAATAAAATGGTAACGGACCTTGAGAAAGCAAGGGAAGAGCGAAATAAAGCTAACCACGACCTGGCTATTGCCAACGACGCTTTGAATCAAACAGTGTCCGATCTTAAAGCAACGCAGGATCAATTAATACAAGCTGAAAAGATGGCATCGTTGGGCCAACTCACTGCCGGTATCGCACATGAAATAAATAATCCTATCAATTTTGTGTCGGCTAATATACAGCCGCTAAAAGATGATTTAAAAGACATACTTGAGATAGTAGCAGTTTATGAGAAAGTTATCAAAGAGCATCTACCCGAAAAGGAAGCGAATGAAGTGCAGCAAATAAGAGAAAAAATAAAAATAGACACGACTTTAAAAGAAGTGAATGATCTGCTAAAAGGAATGGAAGAAGGGGCCAAAAGAACTTCAGAGATCGTAAAAGGGCTTCGGAATTTCTCCCGCCTTGATCAGAATGTATTCCTGAGCGCCAATATAAATGAAAGCCTGGATTCATGTCTTGTGTTATTGCACAATTCTTATAAAAACAGAATTAAGATCGAACGACAATTTGGAACAATACCCGAGGTGGATTGTTTACCCGGACAGATCAACCAGGTCTTTATGAATATCCTCTCCAATGCCATTCAGGCCATCCCGGATGAAGGAACTATATTTGTAAAGACATGGCAGGTAGATGGCATGGTAAAAATATCCATTCGGGATACAGGAACAGGAATGACTGAAGACGTGCAGAAAAAAATATTTGATCCTTTTTTTACAACGAAAGGAGTGGGGAAAGGCACCGGCCTTGGGATGTCCATTTCCTTTGGCATTATCCAAAAACATAACGGGAAAATTGAATTATTTTCAAAACCTGGCGCAGGAACGGAATTTGTCGTAACCATTCCTGTTAACCAGTAATTAATTACCTGGAGCATGGAAATAAAAAAAGAGACATACAATATATTGTATGTAGATGATGAAGAGAACAACCTGAATTCATTCCGGGCTGCTCTGCGCAGGGATTACAACGTATTTACGGCGCTTAGCGGCGAGGAGGGCATGGAAATTCTTGGCAAGAATGATATCCATGTCGTTGTCACCGATCAGCGTATGCCACATATGACGGGTGTACAGTTCCTGCAACATATTCCTGTCGACCAGGATAATATCCGGATCATTCTTACCGGGTTTACCGATATGGAATCAATCATTGAGGCCATCAATACCGGGAAAGTGTACCGTTACATAAAAAAACCCTGGGATAAGGATGAATTGAAAATTACTATCGACAATGCAGTTGAAACGGTGATGCTTAGGCGAAATAATAAAAAACTGATCTATGAACTGCAGGTAAACAATGAACAATTAGAAGTAAAGGTGCAGCAGCGCACCCGGGAAATTGAAAAACAAAAAGAGATCATCGAAACAGCAAAGGCCCAGTCGGATTCTCTTCTATTGAATATTTTACCAGATGAAATTGCAGAAGAACTGAAAAAATTCGGAAAATCTTACGCGAGGAAGCATAACCAGGTGAGCGTATTGTTTTCTGACATCAAAGGATTTTCTTCTATCGCCGAAAGGCTTACCCCGGTAAAACTGGTTACGCAGCTGGATGAAGTTTTCGGGGCTTTTGATAATATCATTGCGAAGTACGGTATGGAAAAAATAAAAACCATCGGGGATGCTTATATGTGTGCCTGTGGCCTGCCCCTATCTGATGAAGAAAACGCCATAAAAGCAGTGAAAGCCGGAATGGATATGCAGCACTTTATTAATGAGTTCGGGTTGGCGAATAAAATACAAAATCTCCCGGTTTTTGAAGTGCGGATAGGAATACATACGGGTCCTGTTGTAGCCGGGGTAGTAGGATTAAAGAAATTTGCCTATGACATATGGGGTGACACGGTAAACCTTGCTTCACGGATGGAACAACACAGTGAGGCGGGAAAGGTAAACATATCGGGAGAAACTTATCAGCTGATCAAAGATCATTTTCGGTGTACCCATCGGGGAAGGATCGAAACAAAAAGCAAGTTCCAGGTAGATATGTATTTTGTTGATGAAGAAATTTCAGCCGGTTAAGGGACAGGACATGCCGGTTCCTTCAGAAAACAACCTGGATAATGTTCCTTGGTGACGCTTTGCTAAACACTAATGTCAGCTGATCCTTAGTAGAAAAAGAACTCGAACTAGTTGACAAACCTTATTACCTTATTTTTTTAAATTCAACTGTATCAATAATTGTGCTTTTATTAATTGAATGTCTATCCCTCTTGTAAATGAAAAACTTGAAATTATTTTTGCTTGAATCGACATCCATAAATAATATTCCCAAAGAATCTTTAAGAGAATATTGGCCACCAAAATAGCCTCGAGAGTCTCCGATTAGACAGGAATCGGAATCACCGTATGAATAACCTCGTTCTTCTATTAAAAGCTGCTGGAAGTCCGCTTTCTTGATATATATCGTCCCTAACACTGGTTTGGATTCATAACTCCATGCGTGTTCAACCCAGGCATTCGTTATTTTCATTCTTTTGCCGGAAGGCAAGTCTATTTCTTGTTTGGAAGGAATGACCTCAAAAAGAAAGACTTTCTTTTTTTTAGATTCTTCAAGAGAATTTGAGTGCTTTATTAACCCGGTTTTTTTGTCAATGGCTTCAAAACATGTGGCGCACTTATACAGTATTGCGACGATAAGGAGAGTTATAAATATTATTGTCAGGACCTTTCTCATCGAGTTTGTGATAAGCGCATAAATATAGTTTTCGGATACTTGACTTGCAACAGTCAGATTGCTTCTGCCGATAAATCGCGATCGCAATGACGAACTCAGTGAGGGATTGCACTTATTAATCAATAAAATTACCGAACGTACAAGTGACCGCCCGTACCGAACGGTACGTTCGGGCGGGAGTGACACAATCCTGCCTGAGGCGGGACTCAATAGAATTCCTTATGTTCGTAATATAAAAGTAGCTAACAGAAAAGGAGACGGAATAAGAAAAAGAGACGACTCCTTTCCTCTTTTCAGCTCTTTATCTCACAAAACAAAAACCACATTCAATGAGAAAGCCACTCTTTGTTTTATTCTTACTCGCACTAGTTTCATTTGTGCATGCTCAAAAATTAATGGGCTTTGCGGATGCCCGAACTACTAAACAACTGGATTGGGAAAAGCAGTTCGATGTGCAACTAAACGGGAACGATCAGGATTCATGGATGCAGTTCCTTAGTTCGCATCCTCATCATGTGGGCAGTCCGCAGGATAAAGCCAACGCAGATTACATTGTCAGTTTGTTTCGCAGCTGGGGCTGGGAAACAGAGATCGCTATCTACTGGCCATTGTTCCCGACACCAAAAACAAGAGTGCTGGAACTGTTGGGAAGTAAACCTTACAAGGCCAGGTTGCAGGAGCCGACACTCGATGCTGATAAAACTTCGGGACAAAAGAGCGAGCAGTTGCCTACGTACAATGCATACAGTGCCGACGGCGACGTGACGGCAGAGCTGGTGTTTGTGAATCGTGGTGTGCCGGCAGATTATGAAGAGTTGGAAAGGATGGGTGTGAGTGTAAAAGGAAAAATTGTAATTGCAAAATATGGCGGCTCATGGCGCGGCATAAAACCAAAAGTTGCCTACGAACATGGAGCTGTTGGTTGTATCATTTATTCTGACCCTGCTGATGATGGTTATGCGCAGGGTGATTCATACCCTGTTGGACCGTTTCGCCCGGCAGGTGGGGCACAGCGTGGCTCTGTGATGGATATGCCTGTTCGTCCCGGTGATCCGTTGACGCCGGATTATGGTGCAACAAAAGATGCAAAGCGTTTGACCCTGAAAGAAGCAGAAACACTCATGAAAATTCCCGTGCTGCCGATCAGCTATGAAGACGCGTTGCCCTTATTGCAATCATTGGGTGGGGATGTGGTTCCTGCAGCATGGCGTGGTGCATTACCCATCACTTATCATGTGGGACCAAGTAAAGACAAAGTGCATTTAAAATTAGAATTCAACTGGGACGAAAAACCATTATATAATGTAATAGCAAAAATTGCCGGCAGTGAATTGCCTGATGAATGGATCATTCGCGGTAATCATCATGACGGCTGGGTAAATGGCGCTGCTGATCCACTGAGTGGAATGGTGGCTGAGCTGAGTGAAGCAAAAGCCATCGGTGAATTGGTGAAGCATGGATATCGTCCCAAACGTACATTGGTATACTGCGCATGGGATGGGGAAGAGCCTGCACTACTTGGATCAACCGAATGGGCGGAGGATCATCAACAGGAGCTGAAACAAAAAGCTGTTGCTTATATTAATTCAGATGGTAATGGCCGTGGTTTTATTGGCGCAAGTGGATCGCACACGCTGGAAACTTTTTTTAATGAGATAGCAGATAATGTCATTGATCCGGAAACAGGGGCAACGATCAAGGAGCGTCGCTTTGCAAGACAGGTAGTGAATGCCGATGCGACGGCAAGAGCGAAGATGCTGAATGATAAGGATGGGAAAAGGATCAAACTGGGTGCATTGGGTGCAGGCTCGGATTATTCGCCTTTTCTTCAGCATTTGGGAATTGCGTCGATGAACCTTGGATTTAGCGGTGAAGATCCCGGTGGTGAATATCATTCGATTTATGATTCGTATGATATGTTTCGGCGGTTTAAAGATTCAGGGTTTGTGTATGGGGTGACCTTATCAAAAACTGCCGGCCGTATTATGTTACGCCTGGCTGATGCTGATGTTCTTCCGTTTGAATTTAACACACTTTATAAAACGATCAATGACTATGTGGGTGAAGTAAAAAAATTACTGGATGATGAGAGAGCAGAAACAGAGGTTCAGAATAAACTGATCAGGGAAAAATTATTTGATATGGCAAAAGACCCGAAGAAAGTTTCGGTCACTCCTGAATTAAAAGAAGATGTTCCTTATTTGAATTTTAGTTCATTGGAAAATGCAATGGTACAATTAAAAGAAAAGGCAGAAGACTTTCAGAAAATATACAATAACGGGTTGCAAATGCCTGTTGCTGATCAAAATGCTTTGAATGATATTTTGTACAAAGCAGAAAGAAGTTTGATCGATCCGAATGGACTGCCAAGGCGTCCCTGGTATAAACATGAAATTTATGCGCCGGGATATTATACTGGCTATGGAGTAAAAACTTTACCCGGCATTCGGGAAGCTATAGAACAGCGTAATTGGAGAGAAGCACAGGAGAATACTGATATTGTAGCGAAAGCCATTACTACTTATAATACACAGGTGGAACAAGCAATTAATGTGGTGAAGAAGAACACCGCTGAAAAGAAAAGCTTTTAAGTTTTATGCCACTAATACACAAAGACACAAAGTAACACGTAGACTTTGTGAAACTTTGCGCCTTAGCCTTCTGTGTATTACCTCAGCCATAAATACTCCGAATATCGAAATATCTCTGCCCCTCTCCACATGGAGAGGGATGCAGAGTCTTCAAAATAAGTAATGATGACGGGGTGAGGTCTTGGTTGCGTTTCCACTCACGATTCGCAACTCACAATTCCTTAGTTTTGATTCGTGCAGCTTCCAGAAAAATTATTAGGATCATTAGAAGGCATTGAAGGCTTCGATAAGGAAGCGTTTGAACGAGTACACCGGGACAGGGAGCAGGTGACTTCGATTCGGGTCAATCCTTTGAAGATCCCAGTGGCGAGTAGTGAGTGGTCAGTGGGTGATACTCACGACTCACAACTCACGACTCACGTTCCCTGGTCTCAATACGGTTACTACCTGGGTCAACGTCCATCATTCACTTTCGATCCATTGTTTCATGCCGGTTGTTATTATGTGCAGGAAGCAAGCTCTATGTTTTTGGAGCAGGCATTAAAACAAAGTGTGGATATTACACGGTCATTGAAAGTTCTTGATCTTGCTGCTGCACCTGGAGGGAAGTCAACACACATCCAATCGCTGATCTCAAAAGACAGTGTGCTGGTGACTAATGAAGTGATAAGAAGCAGGAGCAATATTTTAAAGGACAATATCATTAAATGGGGATGTGACAACGTAGTGGTGACGAATAATGATCCCAGGGATTTTGCAAGACTTGAAAATTATTTTGATGTGATCGTTGTAGATGCTCCCTGCAGTGGCAGCGGGTTGTTTCGAAGAGATGAAGAAGCAATAGGAGAGTGGAGTGAAAATAATGTACAGCTATGCAGTCAGCGGCAGCAGAGAATAATAGCTGATGTCTGGCCCGCGTTGAAGAAAGAAGGTATTTTGATTTACTCTACCTGCTCATATTCTAAGGATGAAGATGAAAATATCATTAAGTGGATGGATGCAACATTCAACATTCAATACTCAACACTCAACATTCAACATAGCTGGAAGATTGTTGAATCATCGGATGGATATCGTTTTTGGCCGGATAAGGTGAAGGGCGAAGGGTTTTTTATCGCTTGTGTAAAAAAATTGAATGGAGAAGATGAAGATGAAGTAAGGACCAGGAAAAAAATTGAACTGTTGAATAAAAAGGAAGTGGAAATTGTAAAGTCATGGGTCAACGAAACGGATCATGAGTTTGTAAAAGTTATGGGCAGCGTATATGCAGTTCCGAAAAAATTACTAACTGGTGTAAATGGTTTATCAAACCATCTGCATGTTATTTATTTTGGAACATTGATCGGAGAATTAGTAAGAGACAAATTAATTCCCGGTCATGCGTTGGCCATGAGCCAGTTGATTGCGGACACCATTGAACGGGTGGAATTGAGTTATGATCAGTCAATTGCCTATTTAAAAAAGAAAGAGCTGAATATAGATCCAGGGAAAGGCTGGAAGCTTGTTTCCTATAAAAATTATCCACTTGGGTGGATAAATGTTTTGTCCAACAGAATTAACAACTATTATCCAAAAGAATTGAGAATATTAAAGGATATTTGAGACTTTGTGTTCGTCGTGTCCAGATAGCTATCGGGACTTCGACTATGGTCACAAAGGGCACAAAGGAAGCACAAAGGACACGAAGCGGAATTTGAGAATAGTCTTTCAGCATTACTTTGTGCTCGTTGTGGTTCTTAGTGTCCTTCGTGACCGATGGCTGCAAAGAGCACGAAGGAGACGCAAGGGAACTAAGTTAACGGTGGAGATAAAGTGAACAAATCAAAGAAATAATTTTACACCTTTGTAATAAAACCCGGATTCATGAAAAACATCGTCTCGCTTTCTGTTATTATCCTAACCACAACAATACTGCAAGCTCAAACAAATGAAACCCTGCTTATAAAGAGCAGTGATAAGGGTTTGTATGTTGATCATAAGACAACTCCCAAGGAAAACTTTTATTCTATGGGGCGGGCGTTTAATGTCCATCCAAAACATATTGCCTTATTCAACGGGCTCGAAATGTCGAAAGGGCTAAGCCTCGGACAAAATGTTAAGATACCCTTGTCGGATACAAACTTTACTCAAAAAACCGATAAAGGGATACCAATATATTATGTCACAGGAAATGGGGAAACCCTCTACCGTGTTAGCACAAATAATAAGAACGTGCTGATGGAAAACCTGCGCAAATGGAATCATTTGTCAAGTGATAAACTTGCAAACGGAACAAAACTGATCGTTGGCTATTTAATGACCAGTGAGACGCAGGCAATGGCAGTTAATGCCCCATCGCAAAAAACTGGAACAACAACCAAACCCGTCCAGGAAAACAAGGATGCAGCAAAAACCGAAGTAGTCAATAAACCCGAACAAAAGAAGGATGCGGCAAAAAGCAATGAAGCAATTAACAAACCTGAACAAAAGAAAGTAGAGACGACACAGCCGAAAGACGAACCAAAAAAGAATAACGATGTGGTACAGGCAAAAGAAGAGGAAAAAACCAAAAATACAGACCAGGGATATTTTAAAACTTCGTTTGACAAACAGGTGAAGCAACAACCGGCGGGTAAAGAACAAACTGTAACTTCCGGGATATTTAAGACCGCAAGCGGATGGGATGATGCGAAATATTATGTATTAATGAATGGCGCCGACCCCGGCACGATCGTTCGCATCACGAACCCCGGTAATAACAAAACCATTTATGCAAAATTGCTTGGAGAAATGAGTGACAAACAAAGCCAGGGGCTGAATATCCGTATCAGCAATGCGGCTGCAAATGCGCTTGACATTTCAGAAACCGATAAATTTATTGTAAAACTGAATTATTAATTATAAACTATGATCATGAAGAGAATAACGTTTGCTTGCTGCTTTTTATTTACAACTATTTTTTTATTTGGCCAGACTTCCGCTCCTTTGCAGGTCCCACAATTTCTTGATGTAAAAACTTTAAAGACTACTTCAGTCAAGAACCAGGCGATGACGGGAACGTGTTGGTGTTTTGCTACTACTTCACTTGTTGAAAGCGAAGAGATCAGGAAGGAAAACAGGGAGATCGACCTGAGTGAAATGTTCACTGTGAGAAATATGTATATCGAAAAAGCAAAGAATTATATTCTTCGTAATGGCAAAGCGCAGTTTGGTGAGGGGGGATTGGGGCATGATGAAATACGTGCAGTGGCAACGTATGGAGCAATGCCCCTGAACGAATACACAGGCTTACTCAACGGAGAAAAAAATTATGATCACCAAAACTTGTTCAGCGAGCTTCAAAAATACCTTGACAGTGTTTTAAGAAAGAAACCGATCTCCAATAACTGGCTTGAAGGCTATATAAAAATTCTTGATCAAAATTTAGGCGTGCCGCCAAAAGAATTTTCTTACAACGGGAAAACGTATACACCGGGTTCTTTTACAAAAGAAGTATTGCATTTTAATGCAAATGATTATGTAAGTCTTACTTCATTTACTCATCAGCCTTATTACCAATCATTCGTTTTACAGGTTCCTGATAATTATGCAAATGGCTCATTTTATAATTTACCATTAAATGAATTCATAGAGGCCGTAAAATATGCGATCGATAAAGGATATACGGTTGCGTGGGATGCGGATGTGAGCAACCAGGGGTTTATGCAGGGAATGGGATTGGCTCTAAATCTTGATAATGCTACTGCCTACACGAAGGATCAGGTCAATCCTGATTTAAAGGAGGCAAGCTATGATGCCGCTACCCGTCAGCAGTTGTATGAAAATTTAACTACCCAGGATGATCATCTTATGCACATAACCGGTATTGAAAAATCGAAAGGCGGGAAAACATTTTTTATGGTAAAAAATTCCTGGGGAAGGATCGGTCCCTTTGAGGGATATATCAACGTCTCTGAAGCTTATTTTGCAATTAACACGCTCAGCATAGTCATTCCCAAAGCCGCATTATCAAAAGAGATAATTGAAAAATTAAAATTATAGCAATTCAGGCAAGCAACTAGTTTCGAAATTTTTTTCAAACCACATAGAAACATCGGAACATAGATAACACATAGATTTCTATGTGATTCCCAGTGTGGTCTATGTGCCTGTGGTTAATCCATTCAAAATGTTATATTGCCGCGCTTCCGGGAAACTTTTTCATGGCAAGAATATTGTGGCATTGAATCTTTCTTCAAACTTAAAATGTTTCAACCATGAAAAAAGTTTCTTATATCCCGGAAGGCTATAACGCCGTAATTCCTGCTCTTGCATTTCATGGCGCAGATGCAGCGATCAAATGGTATGTAAATAATTTGGGTGCAAAAGAAAAGATGAGATTTAATGCGCCGGACGGATCTATTGCACACGCCGAGATCACTATAGGTGACGATGTCATCATGTTAGCTGAGGAGAATTTGCAATATAACAGGAGTCCTCAAACGCTGAAAGGCAATTCAGTTAACCTCTGTGTTTATGTGCAGGACGTAGATGCCGTTGTCAAAAAAGCAACAAGTAACGGCGCTAAACTCCTGATGCCGGTAAAAGATGAATTTTATGGAGACAGGAGTGGTCGAATTGAAGATCCTTATGGATATGTGTGGATCATCGCTACTCATTTCAAAGATGTTACCCAGGCAGAGATGAAAAAGGCAATGGATGAAATGATGTCACATCAACCTGCATAACAGATAATCTTAAACCTATAAGGCCTGGGAAGACCTTATAGGTTTTTTTAAGAAACTATTTCTTTCAAAGCATCACAGAATTGTAGCATTTCTTCCGTAGTGCCCATAGTGACGCGGCACCACTTGCCGCCAAAATGTTCACGGAATTGCACATAAATGTTTTTTGCCTGCATCAGGTTAATGAAGTCTCCTTTTATTTTATCAATATTGAATAAGATAAAATTAGTAGATGAAGGGATGTATTCCAGTGAAAGTGTCTTAAAGCAATCATAACAAGTTGCTCTTGCTGCCTTTGCTTTTTCCCTGCAATGCGTCACAAATTCTTTATCATCCAGTGATGCCATCGCAGCGTTACACGATACCATACTTACCCCGGCATCGGGCCAGGGTTGATAACTGCTGAGCAATTTGACCGTGTCAGGATGCGCAATCGCATAACCCACCCGCGCACCGGCAAGGCCATACACTTTGGAAAAGGTTTTAGCCACTACTACATTCGGATCTGTGATCGCCAGCGATGCGAGTGAGGGTAGCCCGGCATATTCAGTATAGGCTTCATCAATGAAAACAAAGGTTTTTTGTGAGGCTGCCGAGACATGATCCTTTAGCTGTGATACCTCAACAAAAGTTCCGGTAGGATTATTGGGATTGCAGAAATACACCATTCTTGTTTCATTATTGATGGCTTCAACAACTTTAGGCAGGTCGGTTTTTTTTTCATCAGTCAAAGGAATTCTTTTAAATGAATGCCCAAATGAACTTGCCTGACCATTCCAAACTTTATAGGAGGGCTCCGATGTAAGAATATGTCCTTTTGTTTTTGAAGTATGTTGGCATGCGAGACCAATGATATCGGAAGATCCTGCTCCCAGCAAAATACTTTCTGTGCTTACGCCCCAGTGCTCTGCAATTTTTTTCTTTAATAGCGGAAGATAATCGTCAGGATAGCGATTTGATTTTTTATAAGCATTGAGTATTGCTT
>Ga0157375_10004645_pt1 | contig 11938 bp, 7 predicted proteins | sample M35metaG_FD_115311 | JGI IMG/M metagenome (GOLD analysis project Ga0157375, IMG submission 115311) | Miscanthus rhizosphere microbial communities from Kellogg Biological Station, Michigan, USA - M3-5 metaG | ecosystem: Host-associated > Plants > Roots > Rhizosphere > Soil | place: USA: Michigan...
CGCTTCCAGTGTTTTTGCCGCGCGTCGCGCAGGTCGATCGCCGTCGCGTCGATGCCGACTGCCACCAGAAGGATACGCGCCCACTTCAGAAAATCCGGCCACCGCGACGCAACCGTAATGAGCGTGTCGGGCCCGGGCTTCGGCCTGCCGGCCATACTTTGAGGCGCGGAACGTGAGTGAAGAAACAAACAGGGCGTTTTCGCAGTCAGAGCGGTGCGTACATCTTCCGAATGATCGTATAGGGCGACACAGAAGGCACCGGACATCTCCTCCGATCTTCGACATTCTTCCAAAGACAAGCCGGTAACACGCACCGAAACCTGGCCAGCGAGTTCCGCGACGAGGATCTCCCGCAGTTCCACTTCGGGTTCAATCACCACCACACGATCCGGTTTGGCCGATAAAAGCCATCGATTCATCCGCGACTGAATCTCGACCGGAGAATGTCCACGGGCCTGTGCCGCCTTGAGAAATGCCTCGATGAGGCCGTCGAGATCCATACCCGCATCGAATGTTTTTGTTTCAGAGGTGCGTGGTCGTACGAAGAATCCACTCCCGCGTTTCCATATCACCCAGCGACGTTCCGCCAGGCTTCGATATACCGCTCCGACCGTATTGGCGTGCACATGAAAGCGGCGTGCGAGAACAGTCGTGCTCGGCAGGCGTTCACCGGGCGCAAGATCCCCACTCACGATCCCGAGCACGATCTGAGCGCTCAATTGTTCCTGAATCGTTTCCGCGCCGTTTTTCGAAATCCAGAGTTTCATGCCTTTCCCAAATTCGTTGTGAGAGCCGGAAAAGTATCACAACCACGCCACCATTTCCCGCGTTGCACATCTACATTGGGCGCGTTGAATAGGAGGAGAAACGTCATGCGCAGATTCCGTCTCTCGAAATACGTTTTGATGATGGTGTTTGTACTGCTGGCAGTCGCTGCAACGGCCGAGGCTCAGGTGTGCATCCGCGTCGACGAGCAGCGAGATATGCTATCCGATCAGGATCGTGCGGCGGTTGTGCTCTACCTGTCCCGGCAGTTCGAATTGGCAGGCAAGCGTGTGGTGCCCGATTGTCCGGCGCCTTACACGATCAGTCATATCCGCCTCGGCGACGTGATCACGGTTGCGCTGTCCGGACCTGAAGGACAACGGGAGGGAACGGCTCAGGGCCTTAACGACTTGCCGGCGCTGTACAGCCAGCTGGTTCGTTCGCTCATTATCGGCCGCCAAAGTGTGGATCGATCCAATGTCACGGAGGCTCAGGCATCCGCGTTGCGCGTGCACACGGACTCGTACTTCTATGTGCGGCTGGGTTACGGAGGCATCTTCAGCAATGGCGTTCATGGCAGGCCCGCGTTTGGCTTCGGCCATCGCACGGAGCTGGATTCATTTGCGATCGATGTGTCATTTCTGAATGTTCAGCCCAATACTCGCAACGGCTATTCGACCTCGAGTGCAACCGCGGCCTCGCTCTTGAAGCTGGAGGGCTTGTACTTCGTCCATTCCAGGGCGAATGCCAGTCCTTATTTCGGCGGAGGCTTCGGTTATGGGAGTACTTCGGTGGGTAGCGACGCCTATTACAGCAGGACGACAAACCAGACGTACTCCGGGTGGAGCGGCAGCGGGCTGCAAGGCGAGTTGACAGCCGGATACGAGATTGCCCGCACGACCACGCTGCGTGTGTTTGTCCAGGCCGACGCGACCTTTCCATTTTACAAGTCGAGTTCTCAAACTCTATCGACGCCGGGTGTTGTGACGACAAGCCAGCGCTATGTCCCATCGGTGGTAGTGTCCATCGGTCTTGGCTGGCAGAGGAGCCACCGGTGATTGGAGAGCGCTGGTTACGGTCCGCGATTACACCGCAAGTTTTTCCAGGATCACGCAGACTTCGTCGATTTGGCTTTCTGTAATCTGGTTAAAGAAGGGCAACGCGAGTACGCGGTCGGCAATTGCTTCGGTATTGCTCAAATCTGCGTGCCCGGAAAAGGACGCATCCGCCCTGTAAATCGGCTGCAAGTGGATTGGCGCGAAATAGCGGCCGCAAGCGATTCCGCGCGACCTCATTTCCCGCCAGATCTGATCGCGTTGATTTCGGTCGAAGCGTGAACTCAATCGGACAACGTAGACAAACCAACTGATGCGGCGTCGGGGCACACTCAACCCGGGCACCACCAGGTTGGGATTGCCGGACAGCCGGCTGTGATAACTGCGAGCGACAGCTTCCCGCCGGGCAAGAACGTCGTCGATCCGCTTCATCTGCTCCACCCCCAGGGCGCAGTTCATCTCCGATATGCGGTAGTTGTAGCCAAGTTCCGAGCAATCGAACCAATCGCTCGAGGAATTCCGTCCCTGATTGCGGAGCGTCCGCAGCCTGGCGGCGAGCTTCGAATCCCGCATGACAATCGCCCCACCCTCTCCCGTCGTAATCTGCTTATTGGGATAGAAAGCGAATACTCCAATGTCGCCGATTGTTCCGGTCTTTCGCTTGTCATATTCGGCTCCGATCGCCTCGCAGGCGTCTTCGATTATCGGAAGCCCGCGGGCACGGGCGATTTCAAGGATCGAAAACATTTCGGCAGGACAGCCGAACGTGTGCACGGCCATGATGGCACGCGTCCTCGACGTGATGGCCGCTTCAATTTTCGCCGGATCGATGTTCAGTGTTTGCGGTTCGATGTCGACAAACACTGGCAGCGCTCCCTCGAAACGAATTGCATTTGCAGCCGCGATGAAGGTGAATGACGGAACGAGAACCTCGTCTCCTGCGCCGATTCCCAGTGCGCGAATACACAAATGCAACCCGCTTGTCCCGGAGCTTACGGCGACAGCGTCCGGCGCCCCGGTGTAACTCGCGATGGACCTTTCGAACTCTTCAAGCTTCGGGCCCAGACTCAGCTGGGGCGAACGAAGTACGCCGCAGACCGCTTCGATATCCGATTCATGAATATCGGGTGCAGAAAGTGGGATTCTCAAGGTATGCCGCGTTTCATCAGCAATTTCACGCCGAGCGGTGCGTTCGTCAACACCTCGACAATTGTTTCGGAGGCATGGCCGTCACCATAAGGGTTGGTCATTTCTGCAAGCGAACCGCGGAATTCCGCGCTCTTTGCCCTTCGAACGGCATCCAGGATGGACGCGGAATCCGGTGCGGTGTCCAGTATGTTGCGAGCGCGTTCGCGGCCCTGTTGTCTCAGTCCGATATTCACAGTCGGAAGAGCGAAGGATGGAGTCTCCATAATCCCGCTGCTGGAGTTCCCTAACATCAATGTTGTTTGCCGCAGCAGGCTCCAATAAACGAGTGGTTCAAGGTTCACGAACGAACGCGACCGACTCTCCACGGCCAGAAACGATCGCCCTCGCTCGATCAAAGCTCTGCTGCCGGCGTCGGCGTTGGGATGGCAGAATATAATTTGGTCCGGCAGCGCTGCGAGGGCGGAAAACAACGCATCGGTCTCCAGCAACGTATCGCGTTCGATCGTCACGGGATGATACGCGACAAGAATCGAGGGGCGCCCGAGGTCGATTTTTAGCTGCGATTCAAGGTGCTCGCGGCCGAGCAATGTGTTGCGCCTCAGGTGGTCGAGCGAGGGCGCGCCGGCGCGATGCACCCGCCATTCTTCTTCGCCCATCGCGATCACGCGCCGCCGTGCCTGGATGGTTGAGGTGAAATGGAGATGGCTCATTTTCGTGAGCGCGTTGCGAACCGCGTCGTCGATTGCGCCTTCGCTGATTTCACCGCCCTCGATGTGAGCGATCGGAATTCGCAACGCCAGGCAGACTGACGCCGGGGCCAGCATCTCGTAGCGATCCGCAATGAGCAGCAGCAGGTCGGGCCGCATCGATCCGAGAGTGTCGGCAAGGCTCAGCGTGGCAACGCCGATTGTCTTGGCCATCCCGACGTCGGTGTCGGAACTCAGAAGGCACTCGATCCGCGCGTCTATCGGGAACCCGTCGTTTTCGATTGCCTGGATGGTGCAACCGAACTCGGGTGACAGATGCGAGCCCATCGCGATGATTCTCAGGTCCACATCCGGATGTGCAGACAAATCCTTCAGGGGCCAGTAGAGATGGCTGTAGTCCGCTCGCGAAGTGGTCAGTACGGCGATCTTCCGTGTCATGCGCGAACAGCACTCGTGTGATCCGAATGGAGCAGCGCCATTAGTGTGTCACTGGGATAAAACTCCGGGACCATATGCCGGACAATGCCCAGTGCTGCAGCAGAATCATTCTGTCGCGAACTTTGCACGAGCGCCGCGATGGAGTCATCGAGGTCATCGGGTGGAAGGGTCCTGCTTCGGACGCGATAGAGTTCGCGATCCACGTTCGGGTCGGCCATCTCGCAGGACGACAACATCTCTTCACTCATCTTTTCTCCGGGGCGGAGACCGGTGAAAACCACTGGAATGTCGACGTGGCCGGCGATCATGTAGTGAGCGAGATCCACGATTTTGTGCGCGCTGCCCAGCCGAGGGACCAGAATGCTGCCGTCCCCGGTCCGTGATGCTGCCGCAAGAACGAGCGTCGCTGCCTCGTCGAGGGTAAGGAAGTAGCGCGACACTTCGGGATGGGTGACCGTGACTGGACCACCCTGAAGAATTTGTCGCCTGAAGATCGGGACGACGCTTCCGCGAGAAGCCAGGACATTGCCAAGGCGCAGCGCACGCATGCAGATGCGGCTGCTGGTGCCCTTCAAGAGAATCATCTCCGCGATTCGCTTCGTCGCTCCCATGATGCTGTGCGGGTTCACTGCCTTGTCGGTTGAAATCATGACAAAGGTTTTGCAGCCGTGACGAATTGCCGCCTGCGCCAGCTCGTAAGTGCCCAGCGCATTATTTCGAATTGCGGCAAATGGATCGATCTCCAGCTGCGGGACATGCTTAAACGCTGCCGCGTGATAGACAACGTCCGGCTGATGCGTTGCGAAGAGATGGTCCAAGGCAGCCGCGTGACAGATGTCGCCGACAATGGGAATCAATGGGACAGCCGGGGAGTCTGCCTGGATTTCGCGAATGCGTGAATCCAAGCGGTGCCTGGATTGGTCCATGAGAATCAAACGTCGTGGAGAGGATTGGGCGATTGCGTGGGCGAGAACGGAGCCGATGGATCCTGCAGCTCCGGTAATTAAGACGGATCGGCCGGCATGCATCGTCCGCGTTAAATCGTTATCCCGCTGCTGAATTGGGCGGCGGAGAAATCCCGCCCAGTTTCGATCCTCGATAGAGTGCGTCATCATCGTCGCGAAGATGATAAGCGATACCAGGTATAGAAAACGTGAATGGATTGGAACAAGGAAAAAAATCCCTTCCTTAGTAAGGCCGAAGGGCCGTGGGTTCCAAAGCCGAAACAGTTCGGCATGGGAACCACCCCTCGCGGGATCGCAAAGCGATCCCGCTGCCCTCCTAACTTTAGGAGGGCAATATGGATGCGCTTCCCCGCCATTATCTTCTGTCATCGAAATCATGGTGAGAGTGATCGTGCTCGCACAAGATCGGGATTCTCGAATCCCAGGATGTGGAGGCGGCAAGCCAGTTCCTCCGCATGAAAGCGCCGGGCCAGTCACAATTTCTCTGGGGAGCATTCCAGGAACTTTCCAACTCGCGCGAAACTCAATACTGATACCGAAATGACGGAATTTCCTTTCCGCTGACAAAACGGGTGTTGGTGCCAAGACGGTATGCGAGATATTCAGAATCGTGTGGATATCGCTTCTCCGGACCATATGGATACTGGCCCATCGCATGGAATGGCAGCGGCTCGACGCTGTCCGGAATGGCCTCATAGAAATCCATCTCTTTTGCGAAGCCATCTGCGTAAAAGAAGTAGTCTCTTGTCCAGCCGGAGCGCAGCGCCGGCAATGCGGATGGATCGAATTCCAGTGATATCTCATCGCCGGAACCGACGATGACGAATTGATCGTCGGAATTCCTGAGCAGTGAAAGAACGTCACCATAAGCCGTGTAGTGGCCTTCATGGCGTGAGAATGGTCCGGTTGGGCTGACCACTTCATGGATATATGACGCATCTCCGCGCACGCTGCCCTCGACTCGCTTCGGATATCCGCGAAACGCAAGCCCGGCTTCGACAGCCGGGACCTCGTGAATTTCGGCAGACGCCGTCTGCGGTGTCGTATCCACGAGAATCTGGTCCCAGTAAATTTTCAAATTCGTGCCGATACGAATACGCGAAGTACCCGCAGGCACACGATTGGACAAGTCTGCGATCATGGTTCGCGCAAGCCCGGCCGGGAACCCGATGTCGTCGAGGACGCGCTTCCATTGCCCATCTGGGGTTTGTACGTCCAGGAATGGTGCGACCGCGTGGATATCCGCCTGATTTGCAGCGAAGACTCCGGTGGTGGTGAAGTAGTCGGTGAAACCGTGCATGACGAGTCGCAATGAATTCGTGTTTTCAATCTTTCCGAGATCCAGCTCCAGATAATGCATTTTCGTGAATCCGTGGAAGGGCAGGGAATCGAAGCCTGCAACATAGCGCCGATCCCGACTCCGAAGTTCCGGAAGGACATTGCGCCCATGATCGTCCCGTGCTGCCAGTGGCGGCCGCGGATTCCTGCTGACGACAACCTTGAATTCGGGAAATGGCGGCTGGCTCGCAAAATATTCGTTCGGATTCACCGCGACATCGGCAGGGTGATCGATCGCAAGCAGGCGTACCTGATCCAGGTAGGTGATTTCTTCCATTGCCTCTGCGAAGCGAAAACTCAAGCGGCCGTTTTTGGGTTTGACAAGGTTCCCGTCGACTTTCAGATATTCGGTCGGATCGGAAATGTTGCGCTCGCCGGGCGAAACCCATTCCCCGAGAATGCCGGGACCGATGATGTCGGAGATGAACTCATATCGACTGCCGTTCCACGCGAACAAAAGCGGGCACGAACTTCCTCTCCTGTCGATTTCCTTGATGAGATGGCGGCGAGCGGCGGCGAGTTGCACCTCGTCCTGCGGCACTCCGCTGGGCCAGAGCACACGGACGATGTCGGCTTCATGCGCGGAATCGATGCCAACGACGATTTCGGGCGCATTCTGGCCGAGGTATCCCGATGACGACGACACCTCCCACTTCTGACGCAGCGTACCCGCAAAGACTTCAACCTTCGTGCCGATCGCGCTTCGATTGTCGTTGAGTCCCTGGAACACAAGTCGGAGAGACGAGCGCTTGTTGCCGCCATCATTGCGAAGCAGTACCGGCTTGCCGCCGTTTTGAGTCACGAGGATATCGGTGTCACCGTCACCATCGAAATCGCCGGTGAGCAATGCACGCGGTTTTACCAATTCTGGAGAATTTAGACCAGCCGCATCGCGGACATCGGTAAAACGGTCGCCACCCATATTTCGCAGCAAGCGGATTTCGCCCCGCTCATTGGTTTCGCCGACGGCAATAAGATCCAGCAATCCGTCGTTGTCCACGTCGACGGCCGCGATTCCCCATCCGCGGCTCCAGGATACGTCGGGCAATGGCACCCTCTCGAACCCGGTACCGCCAACGTTTTTCCAGAGACTCCATCCGGGTTTTCCCCAATGCGTGAAGGCAAGATCCATCCACCCGTCTTGATTGAAATCGAAAGCGACGACGCCGGAAGCGGGTGACGGAAACGGTGACTTCCAGGGCTCCGATGGACGGAATGCTCCCTCGCGCGGATTGGTGAGAAGAACTGGAGCAGCGCGCCAACCTGTAAGGAGAAGGTCGATTGCGCGATCGTTGTTGACGTCGGAAGCGATGGCGGCAATACCGGGAGCGTCTGCCGCCAACCCTGACTGTGCGGTCCACTCTGTAAAAGTTCCATTGCCGTTGTTTCGCCACAACTGATTCGATGTTCGGGCCTGTCCGAATGGAAAATCAAAATCGCCCGACGCTGGAATTGCGAAATTGGAGAATCGCGAAACATAGAAATCGACGTCGCCGTCGTGGTCGTAGTCCACCAGTAGAAGTCCGAGCGGCAGACCATCCACATGAATGCCGGTGGCCGCGGTGACATCCTGGAACGTTCCGTTTCCCAGATTGCGATAGAGAGCGACATGATCCTGGAATCCAACGACGATGTCGTCAAATCCGTCATTGTCGTAGTCTCCTACGGTGCAGCCCAGTGTTTCTCCATTCATGTTGAACCCGGCACGTTCGCTCACATCTGTGAATTGTCCACCGCCTCCGTTTCTGTAAAGAACGACGCCGCGCATGCCTCCAAGCAGAAGCAGATCGGAACGGCCGTCTTTATCGAAATCGATAAAGCACGCTCCGGCACCGAGCAGCGGGAGTACGTGGTCGGGATGGTCGGGTTGCCCCCGAGGTTCGAAGCGAATCCCGGATTGTTCCGCAGCGGATGAAAAGCGTACTGCGAATTGTGCGGGTGCTACGGGTGCACCGGCGACAGGTTCGGCCGTTGAGTACGGACCCTGTTCACCGTAAGTCAGGCTGATTGGTTTTCCAAGCTTCGACCGGGTGAGCTGATCGAAGCGATCGAGATGCATCCGGGCCGCGTCGTCGTTGCCGGAAAGCTGATACGCGCGTGCGAGTCCGAATTCTGCGGAAACATGAAAACTGTCGAGCGCAAGACAGCGTTCATACCACATGATGGCCTGGTCATAGCGCATGAGCTGTGCATTGAGCTGCCCCATAAAGTACCGGGCGTCGGCGTCTCCTGCATCAATGCGCGTGACCCGCTCGAACGCTTCGATAGCCGCGTCAGTCCTGGCCGTATTCCGATACAGAATACCGAGGTTGTACCAGCCTCGGGCACTGTCGGGCTGTCGTCGCGTCGCATCCAGCAATACTTCCTGCGCCTCGTCGAATCGCTGGCCGTTGAGCAATGCGATTCCTTCGTTCAAGCGGGCGGGGAATAAACTGGCGTCGCGCTGCCAGGCCTGCCGGAAATCGTCATATGCTTCGCCAGTCCGGCCACGATTCATCTCCGCCACACCAAGATTGTTGAGGCGGATTGCGGCCACCTGATCCGCCGGCTGCGACAGGGCTGCATTCGGGACGTGACGCTGACAGCCTGCAATTCCAAGGCTGAGCATCAGGGCAAGTGCAAGGTGAAAATGCATTTTCATAGCCGGTTAAAAATAGTGCCCAAGGCCGCCACACTGTAGGCGCGGTCATACAAGGTGTGAATGAATTCAGGAGTGAGAAGCGCAAGTCCCCTCCTGAGTCAGGAGGGGTGGCGCGAAGCGCCGGGGTGGTTCCGAAGCGATACCCTGCGGCATTGCGGCTTTGGAACCACCCCTCGCGTGATCGCTTTGCGATCACGCTGCCCTCCTAACTTAGGAGGGCAGTCCTCGTCTCGTCCAGAAATTCAATTCATTCACACCTTCACAGACCGCGCCTACAGTATGGATGCGCTGCGCGGCACTTCCTGTTGATTTCAATTGCCCCAGGAAACCGCTAGAACCCATCCAGCGGGGTTATTCCCTTGGACTCGACGCAGTCGTAAGTTCTGCCAGCCGCTAGGTCCTTGTATTCCTCAGTCCGGCCGCTGGGCCATGCGATGACCGCGCGATCGATTTTCTCCCGCTTCCCGATCCCGAATGTGACCGGTAATTCCGATTGAGAAAGATAGCTTGAGCCTCCCTTGACGAGTCGCGATTGCGTTACTCCGCCTGCAGAAACGCGCACCATGGCGCCGATCGCGTCGCGATTCGACTTCGTGCCGGTCAGGCGAAAGCGGATGCTCCGGTTTCCGGAGAGCTGATCATTGCGGAAGAGGAAGGCCGGTCCGTTGTTTGTCGTGAGCAGGATGTCGCAGTCTCCATCGCGATCGAAGTCGCCGTAGGCGAGGCCGCGTCCAACTCTCCGGTTGCCGAAGTCTTTCCCAACTTCGGAAGCCACATCTCGAAAAGTTCCGTTCCCTCGGTTGAGAAAAAGATGCGGAGGCTGCGCGTAACCGGAGTTTCGGACTTCCCGCACCGTTTCGTCGATGTGCCCGTTCACGACTGCAAGGTCGAGCGAGCCATCCAGATCGGCGTCGAAAAAGACGCAACCGAAACCCAGCGTGAGCTGAGAGGCCTGCCCAACGCCGGACTTGAGTGCGGCATCTTCGTAGAGTCCGGGCCCGATCTCCCGGTACAGGCCGATCCTCTCGTTGTCGAAATTGGTTATGGCGGCGCCTGGCGCACCGGAGTTTTCAAAATCTCCCACGTCGATGCCCATGCCGGCGCGGGCCTTGCCGTCGGTGCTGAATGCAAGACCGGCTTTAATGGCTGTCTCACTGAAGGTCCCGTTGTGAAGATTCCGGTAGAGCTTGTTCGGTTGTGTGTCGTTGGCGACGAGCAGATCGGGCCAGCCGTCCCGGTCGTAGTCGAACATCGCCACGCCGAGCGATTTCGAACTCGTGTCGAGGATTCCGCTTGTCGCGGTCACGTCTTCAAATGTCCCGTCGCCTCGATTGTGGAATAACCAGCACGTCTCGCCCCGGTATGCCTCCGGGGTGCAGTAGGATTTGCGTCGTCCGTCTGGACTGCAGAACACATCGTGCTCCTGAAACCACTTCACGTAGTTGCACACAAACAGATCGAGTAAGCCGTCGCGATCGAAATCGATCCAGAGCGCGGACGTACTGAAGCTTTCCCGGCCGCCGAGCCCGCTCGCTCGCGTGACATCGACGAAGGTGCCTTTCCCGGTGTTCCGAAAAAGGCGGTTCTGCCCGACACACGTTACCAGGATGTCGGGAAAACCGTCGTTGTTGTAATCACCGACCGCTACTCCCATTCCGTACATTTCGATGTCGAGACCGGCGCTCCGGGTCACGTCGGAAAACGTGCCATTCCGATTGTTGCGGTAGAGGCTGAGAGTGGTTCGCTTTCGTTTGTGTCCGGGCCAATCCATTCCGTTGATCAGGAGAATGTCCTGCCAGCCGTCCCGGTCGTAGTCCAGAAAGGCGCAGCCGGCTCCGAGCGTTTCCGGCAGCAATTTGTCGCCATACGCACCGCTGTTATGAAGGAACTGAATTCCGGCGTGTGCCGTGACATCTGTGAGCCGGAAAGCTGGAGCGGGCGATTGCACCGCCACCGAGCCAATGATCCCCGCGAGAAAATCTCTTCGATTCATGGCAGTCGCACGAGTCCATTCCGGATTGCATAGACGACGAGTTCCGCGGTCTTGTGGATTCCGAGCGTTTCCATGATATTGGCCCGGTGAACGGCAACGGTGTTGGTGCTCAGGCCGAGCTGGGACGCGATCTCCTTGATGGATTGGCCGTCGACTATCAAGTGAAGGATTTCCAACTGGCGTGGGCTGAGCCCCCTGTTTCTCTCGCCCTTGAGTGGCACGGGCGGGGATACCTGTGGGGCGATCACAATATGCCCCGCAGCCACCCGCTCAATTGCAGACACCAGTTCCATGTCCAGAATGTTTTTCAGGATATACCCGCGCGCGCCGGCGGCGAGTGCCTGGTGTACCCACGTTTCCTCCGAATGCATACTCAGCATCAGCACGGCCGTCTTCGGCGCGAACGCGAGGATGCGGCGAGTGGCCTCCAGCCCATTCGTGCCGGGAAGCGCACAGTCCATGACGATGACCTGAGGCCGCAACTCCTGAGCCATGCGAACCGCCTCGTCGCCATCATTCGCTTCGCCGATGACGCTGATGTGCTGCTCATCTTCGATGATTCGCCGGAAACCTCGGCGAACCAGCGCATGGTCGTCAACCAGGAGAACAGAGATCCTACCCCGCATGCAGTTCAACCTGCTCCTTCGGAATTCTAAGACGAACCAGAGTACCGCCTTCTCGAGGCCGCAGAGATTCTACCGTTCCTCCCAGGATTTCCGCCCGCTCCCGGATCGCGATCCAACCGATTCCACGTTTCACCGTTCTCGGCGAGAACCCTTTTCCGTGATCTTCCACATCGAGCTCGAGCGCGTCGTCGAGGAACCGCAGCCGGACCCATGCCCGGTCTGCGCCGGAATGACGCGTCACGTTGTTCAGCGCTTCCTGCA
>Ga0157375_10004646_pt1 | contig 11935 bp, 12 predicted proteins | sample M35metaG_FD_115311 | JGI IMG/M metagenome (GOLD analysis project Ga0157375, IMG submission 115311) | Miscanthus rhizosphere microbial communities from Kellogg Biological Station, Michigan, USA - M3-5 metaG | ecosystem: Host-associated > Plants > Roots > Rhizosphere > Soil | place: USA: Michigan...
AGAAACTCAGCGACCGCATCGCCGCCGAAGTCGGCCCGTTCGGCCATCGCGTGTTCGTCGACTCCGCGCCGGTGATGGAACGCGCGCTCGCACGCAACGCGGGCCTGGGCTGGATCGGCAAGCACACCTGCCTGATCGATCGCGACAACGGCTCGTGGTTCTTCCTCGGCGAGATCTACACCGACCTGCCGTTGCCGATCGACGAACCTGCCTCCGCGCACTGCGGCACCTGCACGCGCTGCATCGAGATCTGCCCGACCCAGGCCATCACCGCGCCGAACCAGCTCGACGCGCGCCGCTGCATCGCCTACCTCACCATCGAACACGAAGGCGCGATCCCCGAGGAACTGCGCGCGCCGATTGGCAACCGTGTGTTCGGCTGCGACGACTGCCAATTGATTTGTCCGTGGAACAAGTTCGCGAAGATTGCCGCCGAGCCCGCCTTCCGCGTGCGCAACGGACTTGACCAATCGAGCCTAGCCGACCTGTTCGCGTGGACCGAGGAGGAATTCCTGCAACGAACGGAAGGTTCCGCGATTCGCCGACTGGGACACGAGCGGTGGTTGCGGAATATCGCGGTGGGGTTGGGGAATGCGCCGACGACGGTGGCGGTTGTGGCGGCGTTGCAGTCGCGGCGCGAGGATGCGTCGGAATTGGTGCGGGAGCATGTGGAGTGGGCGTTGAGTCGGCACGCCTGATTTCTTGTCATCCTGAGCGCAGCGAAGGATCTCGCTTACTCTTGGTGGACAGCAAAGCTTTCACGCGCTGCGCGCGCGAAAGCTCTTGATCTCGCACCTGACTTCAGCAGATCCCTTGCCGGGAGCGGGCTGACATGGCTGGCATGTAAAATGCCCCACCGACCCAGACGCTGCCGCGCCGGCGCCGGCTTCTTCTTCTTCCTGGATTCCTCGCTGATGGCGGATCGCAGAGCGACCTCGCGCGACAAGCTCGAATGGGTGCAGGCCTTGCGCGGAATCGCGGCGTTGATGGTCGTACTCACCCATGCGCGGCTGTTCCTGTACGGAACCGCGTGGGATGCGTTCGCGCGTCGCTTCATGCTGCCGGCAGCGCAGGGCGTGGACCTGTTCTTCCTGGTCAGCGGTTTCATCATGGTGTACACGACCGTCCGGTCCGACGGCAGCGCGCGCTACACGACGGATTTCTTGATCAAGCGCTTCGCGCGGATCTGGCCGGTGTACGCAGTGTGGGTGCTGATCAACTGGGCGCTGCAAATGCTATGGGCCTCTGGACCGATCCCATCGCCGGGCGATGTCGCTACGAGTCTCGCCTTCCTGCCGATCAACACCTTCTTCCCGCCTTATCTCGGCTTGCCGCTGTCGATCGGCTGGACGCTGAATTTCGAATTCTATTTCTACCTGGTGTTCGGACTGTCGTTGCTTGCAGGACGTTACCGCTGGCTCGCGTTCTTTGGATGGATGCTCGCGACGCTGGTGCTGTTGCCGCTGGCCGTGACTGGCACGGTCTCGATGCACGCGGAGCACGATTACGGGATCGGCATCGCCTACTTGGACCAGAACGTGAATCCGATCATCTGGGATTTCGTTGCCGGCGTCGTGATCGGCCTGCTGTACGTCTCGCGCATACGCGTCGCGAACAAGACGTTGTTGGCGATCGTTGCCGTCAGCGGGTTCGCGTTCGCATGCGAGCGGTCGTTCAACGCAGCGGCGATCGCGACGTTCCACGGCATGGCGGGCTGGGGATTGCCGCTGGCGATCCTGTTCGCCGCGATGGCGCTGGCCTTCAAGGACCACGAACCACGCGTCCCGCGTGCGTTGGCCTGGCTGGGCGGGATTTCGTATTCGCTGTACCTGGCGCACCTGATCATCTTCGAAACGGTCGACCGGATGCTGGAAGCGCTCGATTGCAAGGACTTCACGCACACGGTGGCGTTCGTCGTGCTGGTGGTGCCGATCCCGATGATCTACGCGGCGATCTCGCGGCGCTTCCTCGAGGACGGGCTTGCGGTCTTCGTGAGAAAGCAGCTGCTCAGGCTCACCAAGCCACGCGGCGCGGCCGTGGCCACCACGTTACCCGCGGACGGTTAGGCGCAGAGCTTCACGCCGCCTGCATCGGCATCGAGTCGTTGGTGTGGGTCAGGCGGTTATGGCGGTCGACGTACACCAGGCGCGGTTTGTGCGCGGCGGCTTCGGCGGCATCGAGCTGGCCGTAGGCGCAGATGATGACGAGATCGCCCGGGCTGGCCTTGTGCGCGGCGGCGCCATTGACCGAGATGATCCCACTGCCCGGCTCGGCCTTGATCGCGTAGGTCACGAAACGCTCGCCGTTATTGACGTTGAAGATGTGCACCTGCTCGTTCTCGAGGATGCCGGCGATCTCCAACAGCCGCGAATCGATCGCGCACGAGCCTTCGTAGTGCAGCTCGGCGTGGGTCACGCTGGCGCGATGGATCTTGGCCTTGAGCAGGGTCAGGTGCATGGACGGCTCCGCATTCGGGATGCGCGGCATGGCGCAGCGCGCAGTGTAGGGCCGCGTTTTGCGCACTGCAACATAAGCATCGTGCGCGGTTGGCGGCGGTTTGGACTGCGGACTCTAACCGGTTCCACCCTGAGTCGTTGCTCGGTGTGGCGAAATCGCGGCGATCAATCGAGCAGGAGGTTGTCGATCAGGCGGGTCGTACCGAGTCGGGCCGCGACCAGCGCAACGAGCCCGGTGCGGTCGCCAGCGACCGGCGTGGCCAGATCGTTGCGAAGGATCGCCGCGTAGTCGACCGCGAAGCCCAAGTCCGCAAGGCGGCTTGTCGCTTCGGCCTCGACCGATGCCAGCGGCTGCCCCCCATGCACCGCGTCGCGCATCGCGACCAGGGTGCGGTGGATTTCCGGAGCGAGCGCGCGTTCGGCTGGCGAGAGGTACTGGTTGCGCGAACTCAGCGCGAGGCCATCGTCGGCGCGCGACGTCGGTGCGGCGATGATGGCGATCGGGAATGCGAGGTCGCGCACGAGTTGGCGGATCACCTGCAACTGCTGGTAATCCTTCTGCCCGAAGACGGCAGCATCCGGCTGGACCATGTTGAACAGCCGCGCCACCACGGTTGCGACGCCGTCGAAATGCCCTGGTCGATGGGCGCCATCGAGGATCGCGGTGATGCCGGGCACACGCACCTGCACGGCATTGCCGACGCCATCCGGATACATCTCCCGGACCGTCGGGGCGAACAGCACGTCGCAGCCGTGGTCGACGAGGCCTGCGGCATCGGCATCGAGCGTGCGCGGGTAGCGCGCGAAATCCTCGTCCGGACCGAACTGGGTGGGATTCACGAACACGCTGGCGACGACGCGGTCGGCGTGCCGTTTCGCCAGCTCGATCAACGAGAAATGGCCTGCGTGCAGGTTGCCCATCGTCGGCACGAAGCCCACGCGCAATCCGCCGTGCTTCCACGCCCGTACATTCGCTCGCAATTCGGCGACCGTGGTCAGCGTCTGCATGCGTGGCCTTCAGGCGTAGCTGTGTTCGGCATCGGGAAAACTGCCATTGCGCACCGCTTCGGCAAACGCGCGCACGGCGCCGACGATGGAGCCGCCTTCGGCAAGGAAATCCTTGACGAAACGCGGCCTACGATGGCCGCTCGCGAGGCCGAGCAGATCGTGCAGCACCAGCACCTGGCCGTCGCAATCCAGGCCGGCGCCGATGCCGATGGTCGGGATCTTCAATGCCGCGCTGATGCGTTTCGCGAGCGCGCTCGGCACGCATTCGAGCACCAGCAATTCGGCGCCCGCCGCTTCCACCGCAAGCGCGTCGTCGAACACGCGTTGCGCGGCGGCCTCCTCGCGGCCTTGCACGCTGTAACCGCCGAGCTTCATCACCGATTGCGGCGTGAGCCCGAGGTGCGCGCAAACCGGGATGTCGCGTTCGACCAGGAACCGGATGCATTCGAGCACATGGCCGGCCCCTTCGAGCTTGACCATCGCCGCGCCGCCTTGCGCGAGCAAAGCCGCGGCCGCATCCAACGCGCGCTCGGGCGTCGGATAGCTCTGGAACGGCATGTCGGCCACGAGCAATGCCGAGCGCAGCCCCCGCGCAACACAGGCGGTGTGATAGACCATGTCGGCCAGCGTGACCGGGATCGTGCTCGGCTTGCCCTGCACGACCATGCCGAGCGAATCGCCGACCAGCACGATGTCGACGCCAGCGCTGTCGAGCGCGCGGGCGAAGCCGGCGTCGTAGGCGGTCAGCATGACGAGCTTGCGGCCGTCCTGCTTGGCAACGCGCAGCGAAGGAACGCTGATCGGCGCGCGTGGTTTGCTCTTGTCTTCGGATGCGTACATCGGCTCGTCAACGGTTGCGGCAGGCCGCCTACTCTAACGCACTAACCCAGCGCCACGATTCCTTGCGCATCCACGGTCGCGAGCAATGCATCCACGCGGCCGCGGCCCGGCACCAGCGCATCCGGAGCGATCCCCGCGAGCGGCACCAGCACGAATGCGCGCTCATGCAGGTGCGGATGCGGAACGCACAATCCCGGTTGCGCGATGACCGTGTCGCCGTAGAGCAGCAGGTCGAGGTCGAGCGCACGCGGGCCCCAGCGTTCGGATTGCGTGACGCGATCGCGTCCCGCTTCACGCTCGATGGCCAACAGCCCGGCCAGCAGCGCATCCGCCGACAGCGTTGTCGCCAGCACGGCGGCGGCATTGAGGAAATCCGGTTGCGCGGTCATGCCCCAGGCGGGCGTGCGGTAGAGCCGTGAACGCCGCAACAGGCGCGTGCCGGGCAATCCGCCGAGCGCGGCGAGCGCATCTTCGATCGTGGACGCAACGTCGCCGAGGTTGCCGCCGAGGCCGATGCACGCAACGACCGAGGATTCGTCCAGGGCAGGATCATTCGCCATGGCGGTTTCGCCGCGCCATGATTACGGCGCCGTATCGGGCGTGCCGGAATCGCTCGCGGATGTGTGCCGACGCCGACGCCGGGGGCGCTTGCGCGCTGGCGGACCTGCAACTGCTTCGTTCGCGGTCGCGGGCGGATTCGGCACGTGCGCAAGGCGCTCGGCCAAGCCGTCGTGCGAGAGCGTCTGCGCCTCGGTCCAGAACGCGACCGGCTCGGCGAGTTCCGGCTGTTCGGTCACGCGCAGCGCAAGGAAATCGTAGGCCGCGCGGAAACGCGGGTGTGCGAGCAGGCGGAACACGCGCTTGCGCTGGCGAATGTCGAATCGCGCCTGCAGCAGCCAGATTTCCTGCATCGGGATCGAGAACCGGCGCGGCATCGCGATGCGGTGCGCCTGGTGCAATGTCACGCGATCGGCTGCGCGCTGCTGCATGGCCAGCGGGTCGAGGCCCTGTTCGGCGAGCAGGCCGAGTTCGCGCCGGAACGCGGGCCACAGCAGTGCGGCGAACAGGAACGCGGGCGTCACCGTCTTGCCGGAACGCACGCGTTCATCGGTGCTCGCGAGCGCCTTGCGCACCATCGCGCGCTGGCGGCCATCGGCATCGTCCATCAGCGCGGCAGCGGTCTCCGGAAACACCACCGCGAGCAATCCCTGCTGCGCAAGCCCTTCGAAACTCGCCTCGCCGTGGCCGCCCAGGAACATCTTCAGCATTTCGTCGAACAATCGCGCGGGCGGCGCTTCGGCGATCAGCGCCGCCAGGCGCGGGATCGGCGCCGCGCTGGCCGGATCGATCGAGAATCCGAGCTTTGCGCTCAACCGCACCGCGCGCAGCATGCGCACCGGGTCTTCGCGATAGCGCAGTTCGGGATCGCCGATCAGGCGCAGGGTACGGTGTTGCACGTCCTCCCAGCCGCCGACGTAATCGAGCACCGCGAAGTCGCGCACGCCGTAATACAACGCGTTAACGGTGAAATCGCGGCGCACCGCGTCGTCCTCGATCGTGCCGTAGACGTTGTCGCGCAACACGCGCCCGCCTTCGTGCAATTCGCGATCGCCGGTGCCGTCATCGCTGTTGGCGCGGAAAGTCGCGACCTCGATGATCTCGGGTCCGTAGATCACATGGGCGAGCCGGAAGCGGCGGCCGATCAGCCGGCAATTGCGGAACAGCGCCTTGACCTGCTCTGGCGTCGCATTGGTGGCGACGTCGAAATCCTTGGGATGACCGCCGACCAGCAGGTCGCGCACCGCGCCGCCGACCAGATAGGCGTCGAACCCCGCTTCGTTGAGCTTGTACAGGACGCGCAGCGCGCTCTGGCTGATCTGCTTGCGCGAGATGTTGTGGGCATCGCGCGATACGATGCGCGGCGCGGAAAGGCTGGCGGTGGTTGTTAGGGTTGTGGAGGCGGGCGTCATGCTCGCGGCGATGCCGCTGTCCTTGCGTGGGTGGGGACGAAATCTCTTGATATACTAACGCGTCAAGCCCGGTTGTACCCCCGCTCCCTTCGTCTAGTGGCCCAGGACACCGCCCTCTCAAGGCGGGAACACGAGTTCGAACCTCGTAGGGAGCGCCATTTTTGGTGCGAAGGTCCTTCTTCGCTGCGCTCCCAAACGCTTGGCATGACCCGCTGCCTCGGGCTTTCTGCAAAGACACAACCGCACATCCATGTGTGCGGACTTTCAATGGAATAGCCCGGTTTTCCACGCCAGGCTTTTTGTTTCCGGCGACGGATCGCTACACTGCACGCATCGCCTTGACCGCCGCTCGGGACCACGCCATGCCCTTTGTCGTCACCGAGAGCTGCATCCGCTGCAAGTACACCGACTGCGTCGAGGTATGCCCAGTCGATTGCTTCCATGTCGGGCCGAACTTCCTTGTGATCGATCCGGACGAATGCATCGATTGCACGCTTTGCGAGCCCGAATGCCCGGTCAACGCGATCTACCCCGAGGACGACGTCCCGGTTGGCCAGGAAGGTTTTATCGCGCTCAACGCCGAATTGGCGAAGGAGTGGCCGGTGATCACCACCCGCATCGATCCGCCGCCAGACGCCGCCGAGTGGGACAAGGTCACCAACAAGCTGGCGGAATTGAAGCGCTAGGCGCTTTCGTCCGACAAGCTGCAAAACAAGACGGGGCGGCCTTGCGGTCGCCCCTCATTCGTTCCAAACCTTCTCGCGCCTGAGCTTCAGGACCGGCGCTGCCGGCATCGCCGTCGAGCCTGACTCGCACCATTCTTGGCGCTCGCCCTTCGGGCCAGCTTCGCTGTTCGCGTGCGCTCCTGCGCACGCAGTCGTCGCGGCGCGAACTGCCACTCGCAGTTCGCAGACGCCGCGTCTCACCCAATCCGGTCGCGCAGCAGGCCGAGCAACTCGATGGCTTCAGGCGTCCGCACGGGCTGGCCGTCGGCGCCGACGGCGTCGACGCGCGTGGACTGCCCGCCTTCCGGGTTGGCGCGAATCAGCATCGTGGCGCCCTTGTACTGGACTTCATAGCTGTTGAGCAGCTGTGTGCGCTGGGTGATGGTGACCCCACTGATGCGCTCGAGCGCGCGGCCCATGCGATCCCAGCTGCCGCTGACGCTGTCGGCCAGCAGGAAGCTCGGATTGCCGCTGGTCGGCGCGATCGAACCTGCCGCCGCCGGCACCGAACCGCCGCGCACTCCCGGAATCTGCATGGATGGATCGGTGGCTGGCGTGTCGAGGTCCGGTGGCACTTCGAGCGGACGATTTTCCTGGCTCTTGCTGTAATCGGAGTTATGCCGATGCGGGAGGAAACGCAAGCTGCCGTCCTTGCGATGCATCATGTGGCAACCCGACGTTGCGAGCAGTGCGACGGCGAACGTCGAGACCAGCAGCGCGCGGGAAGTATTCTTGGAAAGCGACATCGGGTTCTCCTGGAGGGTCACGCATCTACGTGAGGCGTGGATGACAACATGTGCGTCAAGCGGCCAATGGACCGGCCGGTTCGGATTCGAGCGCGCCACAAACGGTCGCCATGGCGATCGCATCGCGCGCGTATTGCGACGACAACGGCAGCAGGGGCAGGCGCAGGCCAACGCCCATGCCCATCCGCGTCAGCAATGCCTTGACCGGGATCGGGTTGGGTTCCACGCCAAGGAAAGCCAGCAATGGATTGAGCCGCTCCTGGATCGCCGCGGTCGCAGCGACGTCGCCAGCGCGCGCATGGTCGCACAGTCGGCGCATCGTTGCCGGAATCACGTTCGACGCGACCGAAACCAATCCATCGGCGCCGGCCAGCATGGACTGCCCGGCGCTCGGGTCGTCGCCGCTGAGCACCGCGAAATCATCGCCGCGCAACGACAGCAATGCACGGATGCGTTCGCTGTCGGCGACCGCCTCCTTGATACCGATGACTTGGGGATGCACGCGCAATTGCGCGACGGTATCCGGCAGCAAGTCGCAACCGGTGCGCCCGGGGACGTTGTAGAGCACGATCGGCAGGCCGGCCTGCTCTGCCAGCGCGGTGTAGTGCACGAGCAACCCGGCCTGGGTCGGGCGCACATAGGGAGGCGTCACCACCAGCGCCGCGTTCGCTCCACGATCGCGGGCACGACGGGTCTGGGCGATGGTCTTGGCGGTGCTTTGCATGCCTGTGCCGGCAAGCACGGGGATGCGGCCGGCGATCAGTTCGACCGCAGCCGACAGCAGCCTGTCGAATTCGCCCTCATCCAGCGCGGCCGCCTCGCCGGTCGATCCAGCGACCACGACCGCCTGCGTTCCGCCCACGACCTGCATTTCCAGCAGACGTCGCCAAGCTTGGTAGTCGATCTCGCCGGCGGCGGTGAACGGGGTCGCGAGCGCGGTGATGGAGCCTTCGATGCGCAAATGGAATTCCGTGGAAAGGCCAGGTTGGATCCCCGCACAGCCTGCATGGGCTTGTCGAAGGGTGCGGACTGTTGATCGGGGGCGATCGATTCTTGACTCCCGCACGGGGAGGTGCGGTTTTCAATCAGTGGCGTCCGGATAATGTTACTTGCGGCACGGAAGCGGTGACAAGTATGCTGGCCCCGGCGCGACGGCTGGAATTCAGCCGCTCCGCCGGTTCGCATATTCCACTGAGCGTCCATCCTCAGCCATGACCGCCAGACGCCGCAACGGAATCTCCTTGACCGACGACTCCCCCACCCGCCCCGCAGCGAACGAAAACCACCTGCTGATCAACGCCAATTCCGCGCATCCGGATTCGCCGTTGCTTGCGCTGAGCCGCCGCATTGCCGAAAGCGGTTGCAACCTCGCCGACGCGCGTCTGTCCAGCGTCGGCCACGATGTGTCCGTGACGGCGCTCGCGGTCGGTTCGTGGGACGCGGTCGCCAAGCTCGAGTCGGCGCTGGCGCGGCTGGAGCGTGAGGAAAAAGGCATCAAGCTGATGTGGAACCGCACATCGCCCAAGCCCCTGCAAACCAACCTGCTGCCCTACCTGGTCGAAGTGGTCGCCGCCGACAAGCCCGGCATCCTGTTCCAGCTCGCCGATTTCTTCGACCGGCTGGGCATCAGCATCGAGAGCCTGAATTGCTCGCGCTACCGCGCCATGCAAACCGGCGCCGAGATGTTCACCGCGCAGGTCACCATCGGCGTTCCGAGCACCATGCACATCGCCGGATTGCGCGACGATTTCCTGGAGTTCTGCGATCACCTGAATCTTGATGCGATCATGGATCCGATGAAATTCTGACAAACGACCAAGGCCATCGATCCGATGAAGTTGTGATGCTGCAGCCACGAGACCACTGATGCCTGACATCGGCGACCGCATTCCCCAACTTGCATTCACTCTATCCACTGGCGCCACCGCCAGCTTCGCCGACTACGCCGACCACTGGCTGGTGCTGTACTTCTACCCGAAGGACAGCACGCCCGGCTGCACCATCGAAGGCAACGATTTCAACGCGCTGCTGCCGAAATTCAAGCGCCTCGACGCGCGCGTGCTCGGCGTTTCGCGCGATTCGGTGAAATCGCACCAGAACTTCTGCGCGAAACAGGGCTTCAAGTTCGACCTGGCCAGCGATGGCGACGAAGCGCTGTGCAAGGCCTTCGACGTGATCCACGAGAAGAACATGTACGGCAAGAAAGTCCTCGGCATCGTCCGCAGCACCTTCCTGATCGACCCCGAAGGCACGATCCAAGCGCTCTGGCGACCGGTGAAGGTCCCCGGCCACGCCGAGGCCGTGCTCGAATCCCTCAAGCAGCTTCGCAAAGCGAAGTGACGACTTCCGTTCCTGCCATTCCGCATCCGCATGCCATGCATGCTGGATTCGCGCCCCGATCTTTCCAGCTTGAAGAGGAAACTACGTGACCAAGGGAAAGCGCATCTACGTCCTCGACACCAACGTGCTCATGCACGACCCGACCGCCTTGTTCAAGTTCGAGGAACACGACGTGTTCCTGCCGATGATGGTGATCGAGGAACTCGACGCGGCCAAGAAAGGCAATTCGGAAGTCAGCCGCAACGCGCGCCAGGTCAGCCGCTTCATCAACGAGCTGATCGAGACCAACGGCGCCGGCAAGATCGAATCGGGCCTCAAGCTGGTCCGCCCGAAGGCCCTGCAGCTCAGGTCCAGCGAGAGCATCGGCAACCTGCTGTTCCAGATCCACGGCGGCGATGCGAAGAAGAAGGCCGCGGCGGGCGCAGCGAGCGGCAGCGCGTCGAAATCGCACTTGCCCGACAACCAGATCCTCGCCGCGGTCATCGAACTGGGCAATTCGCATCCGGGTGTGCCGGTCGTGCTGGTGTCGAAAGACATCAACATGCGCATCAAGGCGTCGATCACCGGCATCGTCGCCGAGGACTACGAGAACGACCGGGCGCTCGACGATTTCAGCCTGCTCTACACCGGCGCGGCCGAATTGCCGTCGGACTTCTGGAACCGCAACGAAAACGACCTGCGCTCGTGGACCGAAAAGGGACGGACCTATTACGAGGTGAAGGCCGACGAGGACGAGGTCTTCCCGAACCAGTTCCTCTACCTGCCGGGTGAGGACGAGGTCGAGCTCACGGTGGCCAAGACCCACGATTCGCGCGTGGTGTTGCGCATCGTCGACGATTTCCGCCACCAGCAGCGCTCGGTCTGGGGCATCACCGCGCGCAACCGCGAGCAGAACTTCGCGCTGAATGCATTGATGGACCCGGACATCGATTTCGTCACGCTGCTCGGCACGGCCGGAACGGGCAAGACCCTGCTCGCACTCGCCGCGGGTCTCGCGCAGACGATGGACCAGCAACGCTATCGCGAGATCATCATGACCCGGGCGACGGTCAGCGTCGGCGAGGACATTGGCTTCCTGCCGGGAACCGAGGAGGAAAAGATGACGCCGTGGATGGGCGCGTTGACCGACAACCTCGAAGTGCTCACGCGTACACCGCAGGAAGGCGGCGCGTGGGGCCGCGCGGCGACCAACGACCTGCTCGCCGCCCGCATCAAGATTCGCTCGCTGAACTTCATGCGCGGCCGTACGTTCCTCAATCGCTGGTTGATCCTCGACGAAGCGCAAAACCTCACGCCGAAACAGATGAAGACCCTGATCACCCGCGCCGGCCCCGGCACCAAGATCATCTGCCTCGGCAACGTCGAACAGATCGACACGCCCTATCTCACCGAAACCACCTCGGGCCTGACCTACGCGGTGGACCGCTTCAAGAGCTGGGCGCACAGCGCGCATGTCACGCTGCGGCGCGGGGAGCGTTCGAGGCTGGCGGATTTTGCTTCGGAAGTGCTTTAAAGGAATTTGCTCGAGCCAAAGAGCGGTGGCTCCGTCTCGGGCTGCCGCAGCCGCTGCGGTCTGCGCGCCGCTTGATGTCTAGTGCATCAACATGCAGTCACCATGATTGCATGTGCATGGGTCCTATGCTCGAATAACGTTCCGTGTTTCGACAAGCGATACCCATGATCACCGCCGCGCAACTGCGCGCCGCACGCGCCCTGCTGGGAATCGACCAGCGCAAGCTGGCCGAAATGGCCGGCGTTTCGCTGCCCACCATCCAGCGGATGGAAGCGAGCCAGGGCAACGTGCGCGGTGTGGTCGAGACGCTGACCAAGATCGTGGAAGCGCTGGGCGC
>Ga0157375_10004650_pt1 | contig 11933 bp, 8 predicted proteins | sample M35metaG_FD_115311 | JGI IMG/M metagenome (GOLD analysis project Ga0157375, IMG submission 115311) | Miscanthus rhizosphere microbial communities from Kellogg Biological Station, Michigan, USA - M3-5 metaG | ecosystem: Host-associated > Plants > Roots > Rhizosphere > Soil | place: USA: Michigan...
GGCGCGACCCCCTTGGCTTCGTGCATTAAGAAATTGTCCATCAAAATTTTGCATAGTTTTTAGCGGCCGACGGTGCTCACCGGCCTCTTTGGAGTGCCGATATGGCTGAAATCATAAAAACCCCTAGCTCTTTTTTTGGCGGTGCCATGCCATCCCGGTTTTCGCTCGCGACCAAATTGTACTCGATCTTTGCTTTGTTCGCGGTCCTGACCGCCGCGATCACCTTGCTGTCCGATTACAACACCCGCCGGAACGCTGAACTCACGGAATTGGTCGCGACCGCCAGCCGCGCCGCGCTCAATGTCGAGCGGGTCAATTCGCTGGTTTATGCCGTCGTGATGGAATCGCGCGGCGTCTACATGTCGACGGACCCCGCCGTCGTGAAAAAGTATGGCGAGGGGCTACTCAAGTTCAATGAACGCATTCTCGGGGTCGTCAAGGATTGGCAGACGCTGGTCCAGGCCGACGATGCCGAACAATTCGCGACCTTCAAGAAACGCATCGAGCAGTTCATCGAGTTCCGTAAGGAGCTGGTTCGACGAGGCGTCGAGATCAATGCCGCCGCCGGCCGCGAATGGGGCGACAACGACGCCAACCGCGAAGTACGCTCGGCGCTGAACAAGGATCTCGAGGCGCTTTCCAAGGTCTATGCCGAACGCAGCAGGCGGCTGGCGGAGCAAGCCGACGCGAACCACACGCTGGCCTTTGTCCTGACCTGTCTCGGCGGCCTGATGCTGGTACTGGTCGTCATGGGTGTCCTGATCATCGCGCGCTCGGTCGCCCGTCCGCTATCGGCGATCACCGAGACCATCAAGCGCGTCGCCGAAGGTGCAGAAAACGTTGAGGTTCCCCACATCGGCCGGGGCGACGAGATCGGTGCCTTGGCTCGCGCGATCCAGATCTTCAAGGAAGCGATGGACCGCAACCGCCACCTCAATTCAGGTGCTGGAAGACTCCAAGGCGCGCGAGGAGCGTGCCCGGCACATCGACGCTTCAGTGGATGCATTCCGGGAAGCGATCGGGGGCGTGCTGCGCGCGGTCACCGACAATGCGACCTCGATGCGCGGCACCGCCGAGACCATTGCCAGCGTGGCCTCGGACGCCAGCGGGCGGGCGGTCACAGCCTCCAGTGCGACCGAGCAGGCTTCCAGCAATGTGTCCGCCGTCGCCAGCGCCGCCGAAGAGCTCTCTGCATCGGTCGAGGAAATCGGCCGGCAGGTTCGTCAATCCGCCGGTGCCGTCGAGCAGGCCGGCTTACGCACCGAGAAATCAGTTTCCGAAATCGAAGGTCTGGCTGCTGCGACCCAGCGCATCGACGGCGTGCTCAACCTGATCCAGGCAATCGCCGAGCAAACCAATTTGCTGGCGCTGAACGCGACCATCGAAGCCGCGCGCGCCGGCGACGCCGGCCGCGGGTTCGCGGTTGTCGCCCACGAGGTCAAGGCGCTGGCCGAGCAGACCGCCAAAGCCACCGCCGAAATCGGCCAGAACGTCAGCATGATCCAGACCTCGACCAAGAATTCGGTCGATGCGGTCCGCGAGATCGGCAACGCCGTACGCGAGATTAACGACGTGACGTCGAATATCGCGAGCGCCGTCGGCCAGCAGGATGCGGCGACCCGCGAAATCTCCGCCAATGCCCAATTGGCGGCGCAGGGTAACGAAACCCTGGTCAGCAATATCGGCTCGCTGAGCGATGCCATGGGCAAGACCAGCACGGCGGCTGCTTCCGTCCTCACGGCGTCCAGCGATCTTACGGCTACAGCCGAGACGCTGTCGCGCGAGGTCGAAGCCTTCTTCCACAATCTGCGCGCCGACGCCCAGGACAGCGTCTGGCGGACCGGGACCTGATCTTTTCCGCTCCAATTGAAGCTGAACTGAAACCGATTTTTTATGGTTAATCAAAGCTTTCTAACGCCGATGTGAGATTTCGGTTGCGACGCATGTCGGCCCATTGCGCGATCGCTTCTCACTCCACCAGCACCACATCCACCGCGACGCCAAGCTTCTGCTTGCGCGAACCGACGATGATGCCGTCGACCGGCGAGACGTCGGAGAAGTCGCGACCTACCGCCAGGATGATGTGGTCGTTCCCGACCAGCAGGTCGTTGGTCGGGTCGAAGCCGACCCAGCCGATCTCAGCGCCGCACCACACCGAAACCCAGGCGTGCGTGGCGTCCGCGCCCTGCAGGCGCGGCTTGCCCGGCGGCGGGATGGTGCGGAGATAACCGCTGACATAGGCGGCCGGCAGCCCGAGCCCGCGCAGGCCCGCGATCATCACATGGGCAAAATCCTGGCAGACGCCGTGGCGTTTCTCGAACACTTCTTTGAGCGGCGTCGAGATTACGGTCGCCTTCGGGTCGTATTTAAACTCGGTGCGGATACGGTGCATCAAGTCGACCGCGCCGGCCAGAATGCCTGCGCCGGCTGGGAAGCTCGCCGCGGCATAGGCGGTGACCGGCGCCTGCATCGGCACCAGCGAGCTCGCAAAGACGTAACCGACCGGTGACGAGGGACCGAGACTGGTCGCCTCGAAAGCCACGTCACGGATGCTCTCCCAGCACGGGCTTGGCGCGGCGCGGCCGGGCGGCTGGCGCGATACCGACACGCGCGATCTGGAATCAATCCGCAAGTTGCGATGCGCGGTCTCGATCAGCACGCTCTCGGTGTGGGTGCCGAAGAAATCCCGCCTGACCGTGCGCTCCGCCGGACGCGGCCTTATATCGACGGTATGGGAGACCAGTTGCTGGCCGTCGCCGGATCTCGGCTCCAGCCGCAGCGAGCAGCGCGCAAAGCTCACCGAGCTCTCATAACTATAGGTCGTGACATGACGGATGTCGTAGATCACGCAAGGCCCGTCAGCTTTTCCGGCCGGCTCGCATTGGGTCCGTGCGGGAAATAATGCAGTCCGATGGCGTCGGCGAGATTGAGCAGATCCTGCTCCAGCGCGAACAGGGCTTTGACGTCCAACTGCGAGGCCTCCGACGTCGTCAGCGTTGCCTGCAGCGCCACCGCCAGACGCTGCGGGCGCTCGATCAGTCCGTGCTCCTTGATGCTTGGAATCGCGGCGATATGCTCGTTGAGGGCTGCGACCTGAAACGCGACCGAGCGCGGATTATAAGGGTCGAGTACCGCGAGATCGCGCACCGGCGCGAGCGCTGGCCCGACCAGGTAGCGCGAGCGATAGGTGATCTGGCAGTCCACCAGCGTCAGCAGGGTATCGAGGTCCTCGTCACCGGCCTCGTCATAGGCGAATTGCCGGGCGAACCGCGCGGTGTTGATGGCGCGTTCGGCGCGGCGGCCCATCTCGAGGAAGCGCCAGCCGGCGGCACGATTCATGTTCTCCTGTGCCAGCCCCGCGATGCTGGCCAGTTCCTGTAGCGTCAGTTCGGCGGCGCTGACGACGCCGTCGTCGTCGTCGACCTCGACGGCAAGACGATCGGCCATCTCGGTGATGACCTGCCAGGCGTCGGGCGACAGACGTTCACGCAGCGAGGTTGCGGTGCGCTGCGCCGATCGCACCAGCGACAGCGCCGAGCCGAACCGATCCTCGCTCTGCAACGCTTCGAGCACGACCTTCGTCGGCTGCGCACGCGCAGTCTGCGAGATGGCGCCCCAGGTCACCAGAAGCCGCTGGATGCGTTCAACCGAGTGCAGCGCAGTCGAATTTCCTTTGACGGGATCGCGCATCGGGGTGCCGAGCGCGCGGATCAGCCGCAGCGTCGCCTCGGCGCGCTCGAGATAGCGGCCCAGCCAAAACAGATTGTCGGCAGCCCGGCTCGGGACCACGCCCGCGATCCGCCTGATCCGCACCGTTTCGGCCGCCGGCAACAGTGTCGAGGCCGCAACCGCCTTGTCGGAGACCACCCACACATCGGCCGACCGCGCGCCATCGCCCATCGACACGGCTCGGGCATCGGGTTGCTCTGCGATCCGGCAAAAGCCGCCGGGCAGGATGGTCCAGCCGTTCGCGGTTGCGGCGGCAAACACCCGGAGCACGAATGGGCGCGGCGTGACGCGTCCTTGCTCCCACACCGGCGTCGTCGACAGCCGCACCAATTCCTGGCCGACATAATCGATGCCGCGGTCCGAGATCGCAGTCCGGAGCCGGTCGCGCTCGGATGGCGACAACTCACCAGCAAGCACCGGCCCATTGCCGGGAAAACCGGGGACGCCGCGGCTGTAGGCGCCCTCGATCGCAAAATCGTCGAGCCGCGACAGCACTTCCTCGCGCGCGGATTTCTGACCGCACCACCAGGTCGCGATGTGCGGCATCTTCAAGTCCTCGCCGAGCAGCCGCCGGCTCAGGCTCGGCAAGAAACCCAATAGCGCCCTCGCCTCCAATACGCCCGAACCCGGCATATTGGCAACGACGACGCCATTCTTGCGCAGCACATCGATCAGTCCGGGGACGCCGAGATGCGACGAGGCTTCGAGTTCCAGCGGATCGAGAAAATTGGAATCGACCCGGCGGAGCAACACGTCGAGCCGCTTCAGCCCGGCAACGGTGCGGATGTGGATGCGGTCGCCGCTGACGGCGAGATCGTCGCCCTCGACCAGAAGAAAGCCGAGATAACGCGCGAGCGTGGCATGTTCGAAATAGGTTTCGTTGAACGTGCCCGGCGTCAGCAGGCCAATGCGCGGCTCGTCGCGGTCGGCGCTGGCGCGCAGTGAGTCCCGGAACGCCTCGAAGAACGGCGCTACGCGCTCGACGTTCATCGATTTGTAGAGATTGGAAAAAGCGCGCGACAGCACCAGACGATTTTCGAGCGCGTAGCCGGCGCCGGATGGCGCCTGCGTGCGGTCGCCCAATACCCACCAGCGCCCGTCGGGGCCACGGCCGACATCGGCGGCATAGAGATGCAGATAGCGTCCGCCGGGTGGTGCGACGCCACAGACCGAGCGCAGATATTCGTTGCTTCCGGCGATTGCGGCGGCAGGCACCGCGCCGTCCGCCACCAGCCGGCCCTCGCCATAGAGATCGCGCAAGACCATCTCGAGCAGTTGCGCGCGTTGCGCGATGCCCGCAGTCAATTGCTGCCAGTCGGTCTCGTCGATGATCAGCGGCAAATGGCTCAACGGCCACAACCGGTCGGCGGTCTCGCCGGGCGCGCGGTAAGTGACGCCGGCTTCACGCAGATGCCGGTCGGCGGAGGCGAATCGCCGTTCGATGTCGGCCGGCGCAAGGGCTGCAAAAGCGTCGAAAAACCGGGTCCAGACCGCGCGCGGCGCGCCGTCCTGTCCAATATATTCGTCGGGAATTCCAGGCAACCGCGCATAGTCGCGCGTCCATTGCGCCATCCGGCGCTGGCCCGGACGGACTTTGCTCTCCTGACTACTGCCTTGGCCGGCCTGTCCCGTCATCGCGACTCCTTGCCCAAATCATTGCAGGAGCAACGTCCGCAAGTCGAGCATCAAAGGGAGTTCAATTGTACGTTCTTTGGGCGGCGAATCGACCCTTCAGGGGGTACGGCCGCGATCCGGCACTGGCCCCGCGCTACTTCTTATTGACGGGCCGTCTTCGGCTCGACGACCTCGAACATCACCTTGAAGGTGTCGAGCATCGACAGGAGGTCGTCGAGTTTGCGCGGGTCACCGTCAACCCTGATCAGGCCCGCTCTCACCGCGTCGAGAAAATTCGCGCGCTGCAGAGTGACCGCGTCGAGCGTATCGCGTGCAAGCGTCACAGTGGCGTCGGCATTGGGCGTCTGCTTTCCGGTCACATAAGTGAGCGCCGAATTTTCCAGGTTCAGCACGAATTGCTGTTTTGAATCGGTGAAGTTCCAGTTGATGACCATGGTCTTGCCTTCGGCCCTGGCGGCGTTCAGCCGCACGCCGAGATAATCGAAGAACATCTCGTTGCTGAGGGCCCTCAGCGTATCGGCATTGGCGGCATTGTTTCCGGCAATCCTGGGTACGCCGTTGCGCAATTCCATCGCGCCGGTGAGATAGGCATTGCGCCAGGTACCGGCCTCTGCCTGAAAGCCAAGCTGCTCCAGCGCGTCGGCGCCGAGCTCGCGTGCAGTGCGGTTGGCTGGATCGGCGAACACCAGCTGGTTCATCGCGCTCGCCACCCAGCGATATTCACCTTTGGCGAAATCGCCGCGCGCGCGTGCGATCACGGCATCGGCGCCGCCCATATACTCGACGATTTTGCGCGCATTCTCGACTGGCGGTAGCGGATCGAGATCGGCGGGATTGGCATCGTACCAGCCGAGATATTTCTGATACACCGCCTTGGCGTTGTGGCGCAGCGTGCCGTAATAGCCGCGCGCCGACCATTCCTGTTCCAGGCTCGCGGGCATATGGAGGGTCTCGGCGATCTCGCCGGGCAGGTAGCCCTGATTCAACAGGCGTAACGACTGGTCGTTGATGAACTTGTACAGGTCACGCTGCTTCTTCATGAGGCTGACGACGCGCGCTCGACCGGCAACCGGCCAGTGATGCTGCGCCATGATGATGTCGGTCTTGTCACCGAAGGTCTCTATCGCTTCGCTGATATAGCGTGACCACAGATTGCCGTCGCGGACCTCGGAGCCACGGATAGTGTAGAGGTTGTGCATGTTGTGTGTGATGTCCTCGGCCATGTCGAGCAAGCGGAATTGCGGAAAGTACATCAGCATTTCCGACGGCGCTTCGGAGCCGGGCGCCAATTGGAACACGATCTCGACGCCATCGATGACACGCTTTTCCATGGTCCTGTCGATCGTGCCAGTGGGCGCAATCAATGTGACCGTTCCGATAGCGACCTTTTTGCCGAGACCGGTATCGACATGGCCGCGCGGCCCCGGCGGCAACAACGCGCCGAACTGATATTGCGCGCGCCGGCTCATCGCAGTGCCTGCCATGACGCTCTCGCTGGCAACAGCTTCCAAGAAGCCCGCGGGCGCGAGCACCTGAACTTTCCCGGCCGCCACGTCGGCCTCGTTGATCACGCCCTTGACGCCGCCATAGTGGTCGCCGTGACTGTGCGAATAGATCACCGTGCCCACCGGCTTCTTCGGCCGGTGCTGATAGTACAATTCCAGCGCGGCGCGCGCCGCCTCGCTCGCCAGCAGCGTGTCGACGATGATCAGTGAAGTATCGCCTTCGATATCGTCATATTGGAGATGTCGAAGCCGCGCACCTGATAGACGCGGTCGGTCACCTCAAACAGGCCATGGATCGCGTTGAGCTGCGCCTGACGCCACAGGCTCGGATTGACGCTGTCGGCGGCGTCGTTCTGTTTCAGGAAATCATACGGCTTCATGGTCCACACCGGGCGCGGGCCCGCGCCCGGCACCAGCGCATCGGGCGTGGTGCCGATGAAGCCACGCATGGCATCATCGAAATCCTCGCGATTGGCGAACGGCAGCGTCTTCGCAAGATCAGCGTTGGCCTTCAGCGTCGCAGGCTCCGGCGCTTTTGGCGCGATCTGGCCGAGCGCCATGGAAGCGCCGAGCGCCAGGGTGATCGCGGGGGCGAGCGCGACGAGAGTCTTACGCATTCTCCACATGAGGATTTCCAGTTGGGAATTTCCCGTTTATGCAAAAACAATATCGAATTTGGACAGCGGCACGGAGCGGATGCGCCTGCCGGTCGCGGCGAAGTAGGCGTTGAGCACTGCCGGCGCCGCAACGGTAATGGTCGGCTCGCCGACCCCGCCCCAGAAACCACCGCTTGGCATCAAGATCACTTCCACCTTCGGCATCTCAGCGATGCGCATCGAGTTGTAGGTGTCGAAGTTGGTCTGCTCGATCCGTCCGTCCTTGACCGTGCACTGGCCGTAGAACAACGCCGACAAACCAAAGACAAACGAGCCCGCGACCTGCCGCTCGACCTGCGCCGGATTGACGACCGTGCCGGGATCGGTGGCGGCAACAATGCGATGCACCTTGATCTTGTTACCCTCGGTGACGGAGATTTCGGTGGCGGCGGCGACGTAACTTCCGAGCCCCATCTGCTGGGCGAAGCCACGAAACACGCCTTGTGGCGCAGGCTTGTTCCAGCCGACGCGCTCCGCGACCGCATCGAGGACGGCGAGATGTTTGGGATGGTTCGCCATCAGCTTGCGACGGAATGCGAGCGGGTCTTGCCCGGCCGCGTGCGCCAACTCGTCCATGAAGCATTCGAGATAGATTCCGTTCTGGTTGCCGTTGACGCCGCGCCAAACACCCGGCGGAACATGGGGATTGCGCATCGAATGGTCGATCAGCAAATGGGGAATGGCGTAACCGAGCCGCGCCGGTCCGATTTGAGCAAACGCCTCTCCAACAGGTGCGAGGCCCTGGAACGTGAATGGGTCCATGCCGTCCTTCAGCACCTGGGGTGTGATGCTGGCAAACACGGATTGACCTGAGATCCGCATATGCAGGCCAGTCAGATTGTTTTCGGCATCGAACGCGCCGGTCAGCTTGCATTGGGTGACCGGATGATACCTGCCGTGCGTCATGTCTTCTTCGCGTGACCACAGCATCTTCACCGGCGTGCCCGGCATCTGTTTGGCGATCAGGACCGCCTGCCGGACATAGTCGGGCGCGGTGCGACGCCCGAAGCCGCCGCCGATCATGACCTTGTGGACATCGCATTTCTCGGGAGGCAGGCCGGAGGCCTGAACCGTTATCGTGAACGCAAGCTCGCCATCCTGCGTGCCGGTCAAGACCTCGCACTTGTCAGGCGTATAGAGTGCCGTGGCGTTGAGCGGCTCCAATGCCGCATGGTTCTGGTAGGGATAGTCGTAGACCGCCTCGATCTTCTTCGCTGCCGACGCGATGGCGGCTTTGACGTCGCCGTTGGCGTTGCCGACAAATGCAGGCTGTGTCTCGTCCAGTCCTTCTTCGAGCCATTTTGCGATCGACGCGCTGGAGACTTTGGCGTTGTCACCCTCGTCCCATACGATCGGCAAATTATCCAGCGCGGTTTTGGCGTGCCACCAGGTGTCGGCGATGACGGCGACGGCGTTGTCACCGACCCTCACGACTTTCTTGACACCATTCATGCCGGCTATCTTCGCTTCGTCGAAGCTTTTTAGTTTGCCGCCGAACACGGGACAGGCCTTGATCGCGGCATTGAGCATGCCGGGTAATTTGACATCGATGCCGTAGATCATCTTGCCGGTGGTCTTATCTGCGGTGTCGAGACGCTTCACGCTCTTGCCCGCGATCTTCCAATCCTTGGGGTCTTTGAGCTTCACGTCCGCCGGCGGCTCGAGTTTGGCTGCGGCTTCCACCACCTTGCCGTAGGTCGTGGTACGGCCCGAAGGCGTATGCGTGATAACGCTGTTGGCGGCGGTGCACTCGGTCACCGGCACGTTCCATTCATTCGCCGCCGCCTGAATCAGCAACAGGCGTGCAGCCGCGCCGCCCCTGCGGACATACTGCTGCGAGACACGAATGCCGATGCTGCCGCCGGTACTAAAGCTGCCCCATGGGCGCTTGCGCGCGGCACTCTGGCCCGGCGTCGGATATTCAGTCGTGACCTTGGTCCAGTCACAATCGAGTTCTTCGGCAACGAGTTGAGCGAGGCCCGTCAGCGTGCCCTGTCCCATCTCGGAGCGGGCGATGCGGATCACCACGGTATCGTCGGGCCGGATTACGACCCAGGCGTTGACTTCAGGCGCGCCGTCAGCGGCGCGCACCACATTGGGGCCGCCGAAGGGAATATCGAAACCGAGCGCGAGACCGGTACCGACCGCGGCGGTGCCGACGACGAACGCGCGGCGATTGAGGCGGGGCATATGGTTCATGACACCTCCTCAAGCCTTCGCGGCGGCGTGGATGGCCGCACGTATTTGCTGGAAGGTGCCGCACCGGCAGATGTTGGTGATGGCGTCGTCGATGTCGGCGTCGGTCGGCTGAGGTTTTTCCTTGAGGAGTGCCGCGACCGCCATGATCATGCCACTCTGACAATAGCCGCATTGCGGAACGTCATGATCGAGCCAGGCCTGCTGCACCTTGTGCAGCGCGTCCTTTGTTGCAAGCCCTTCGATGGTGGTGATTGCCTTGCCGGCGGCTTCGCTGACTTGCACGCCGCAGGATCGCACCGCAACACCGTCGATGTGAACCGTGCAGGCACCACACTGCGCGATGCCACAGCCATATTTGGTGCCGGTCAGTCCGATGATTTCGCGTATCGCCCACAACAGCGGCGTGTCCGGCTCGACATCGATATCGACCGTTTGTCCGTTGATGCCAAGCTTTGCCATTGGGCCCCCAGGCTGTTGCGTTGCCTGAAGACCCCATAACACTAATGCAATATGTATTGCGTTAAGGATTTTTAATTAACGCAATAAAATTTGCGTTACCGAACGGTTTTGTGATTTGGCGGGTGTCGTCGAACCGGTCTCAGCCGATCAGCCGTTCGATCAGGCGATCCGCGACAGCCTTGTTGATGGGCATGCCGAACAGCACACGCATGTAAAGCGGCGCCAGCACGTGATCCATCACCTCGGCAACATCTGGCGGCTTCTCGCCGCGCTGCCGGGCGCGCTCCAGCATCAGCGCCATCTGTTCGCCCCGGCGTTTCAGCGCCGCGCTGCGCAATGATCCATCGGCGCCGGCCGGCGTCGTAGTTGCGATCACAGCCCGAAAGAACGACGAACCTTCCCGGCTCGCGAGGCTAGTGGCGATCGGGCGAGCCCACGCGCGCAGGTCCCCGCGCAGCGATCCCGTATCGGGCAGCGGCCGCTCGCGCGTCAATTGTTCGACCGCAACCTCCATCACCAATGCGCGCACGTCGCCCCAGCGGCGATAGAGGCTGGTTGCAGCCACGCCAGCGCGTTCGGCAATATCGGTCATGGTAACCGCATCGTGTCCCCGTTCCGCCAGCAGGGCGGCTGTAGCCTCGAAAATTGCCGCCTTGTTGCGGGCGCTGCGGCCGCCGGGCCGAGGTTTCGCTGTCATGTGACTCTCATAGGCATCTCCTCCGATTAAATCAGAATCGAGGTCCATGCGCTTTATTTTTGACGCGCTTTCGTCGCGAACCGGAATCTGACTTAAGAGCGCTACCGCCAAATCAACGCCGGAGCGGCGTCCTCAAGTCGAGCGTCAGGGGGAATTCAATCGTGCGTTCTTCCGGCGGCGGATCGATCTTGCCCGGCGTGTGGCCGTGATCCTGGAAGCGAGCCAGCCGCCGCGCCTCCGCCTCGTAGGAATTGACCGGCTTGGTTTCGTAGCTGCGCCCGCCGGGATGGGAGACGTGATAGACGCAGCCGCCGAGCGACCGGCCATTCCAGGTATCGATCAGGTCAAATGTCAGCGGCGCGTGCACCGGAATGGTCGGATGCAGCCCGGACGCCGGCTGCCAGGCCTTGAAACGGACGCCCGCAACCGCTTCGCCGGAGCGGCCGGTTGATGTCATCGGCATCCGGCGGCCGTTGCAGGTGACGACATGACGGCCCTCCACGAAGCCAGCCGCCTTGACCTGCAACCGCTCCACAGAGCTGTCGACATAACGCACGGCGCCGCCCGCCGAGCCCTCCTCCCCGAGCACGTGCCACGGCTCCAGCGCCTGACGTAACTCCAGCGCAACGCCGCCATGATGGACGCGGCCAAACACCGGAAAGCGGAATTCGAGCTGCGCCGAATACCATTCCGGCGAAAATTCGTAGCCGGATTGCTTGAGCTCTTCGAGCACACCCAGAAAATCTTCCCAGAGAAAATGCGGCAGCATGAAACGATCATGCAGCGTAGTGCCCCAGCGCACGAACTTGCCTTGCTGTGGTTCGCGCCAGAGCATTGCGATCAGCGCGCGGATCAACAATTGTTGCGCCAGCGACATGCGCGGATCGGGCGGCATCTCCAGTGCGCGAAACTCCACCAGTCCGAGACGGCCGGTCGGTCCATCCGGCGAATAGAGCTTGTCGATGCAGATTTCGGCACGATGGGTATTGCCGGTGATGTCGACGAGGATGTGCCGGAACAGCCGGTCGACCAGCCATAGAGGGGCTTCGACAC
>Ga0157375_10004651_pt1 | contig 11932 bp, 7 predicted proteins | sample M35metaG_FD_115311 | JGI IMG/M metagenome (GOLD analysis project Ga0157375, IMG submission 115311) | Miscanthus rhizosphere microbial communities from Kellogg Biological Station, Michigan, USA - M3-5 metaG | ecosystem: Host-associated > Plants > Roots > Rhizosphere > Soil | place: USA: Michigan...
AGCTTTAAATATTATCAATGATCCCGCATTCCGGACCCTGATGGTGATCTCGGTAAACCGGTTGGAACCTGAAAAAAAAGACGGACCTGCTTACCGAAAGGCCGCCGTAAACTTTCAAAAAGGAATCCGGAAAATAATTGACGCCCAGAAAGGATCAACGGTGAAACAAACTGATGACAACTGGCTTGTTTCTTTTAAATCAGTAACCAGTGCAGTCCACGCGGCAAAAGATATCCATGCGCTGCATACCGTTTTCAGCAAACAAAAAAAAGAACACAAAAGCGTTTTAAAAATTGCCCTGAATACCGGTGTCCCGGTAACGGAAAAACCTTCTATTTTCGAGGATACGATCAAACTTGCGGAAAGAATGTGCGGGATCGTAAAGGGCGGCATTATCCTGTCTGCTGAAGTAAGGGATTTGTACAAAAGTGAAAACGCAAATACGATCATTTCCGGAAAAAATATCCGTGCACTGTCCCCGGCAGATGAGAAATTTATTTCCCTGTTAATGGACTACAACGATAAGGCCTGGAATAATGCAAATTTCAAAGCCGTGGATTTTATCCGGCCTTCAGGCTGCAGCAAGTCGCAGCTTTACCGCAAGATGATTTCGCTTACCGGGCAATCCCCCAATGCTTTTATTAAAGAATACCGCCTGAAGGAGGCCCTGAAACTATTCAGAAACAGCAGTCTCAATATATCCGAAATCGCATTCGAGACCGGATTCAGCAGCCCTTCCTATTTCTCCACCTGTTTTCAGAAACGATTTGGTCATCCGCCTTCAGACTATCTCAGCGCCCAGAGCGCCTGATCATTATTCCCTGTGGAATTGATCATTTGAGTCAAAATTGCAAGTATTTGGTCCAAATCTTAAAGGCTTCGGATCTGCACTGAAGTAATTTTATTTCAAACTAAAACATTTACCATGTCAACCATGCCAGTTAAACCGGATGCCGCTGCTATTGAGGAACTCTCTGGAAAAATCAGTGGCCAGATTATCCTTCCCAGGGATAAGGATTACGATGAAGTACGTAAAGTGTATAATGCGATGATCAATAAATTCCCCGCCATCATTGTGAAATGCAGGGATGTTGCGGATGTTGTCGCCGCTGTAAATTTTGGCCGGGAAAATAAATTGCCGGTTGCCATTCGTGGAGGCGGACATAACGGGGGTGGCCTGGGTCTCGTTGATGAAGGACTGGTGATTGATTTGTCCGGCATCAAATTCGTCCGGGTGAACACCAGCGATAACACCGTACGGGTAGGAGGTGGTAATATTTGGAGAGAAGTGGATCACGCCACCCATGCATACGGTCTCGCCGTACCGGCAGGTATTATTTCTTCTACCGGCGTTGGCGGACTTACCCTGGGCGGAGGTGTCGGGCATCTTTCCAGGAAATACGGACTCACCATTGACAATTTACTGGAGGCTGATATGGTTCTGGCTGACGGAACCATGGTGACTGTAAATGAAAAACAACATCCCGACCTGTTCTGGGCCATCCGGGGTGGAGGCGGGAATTTCGGTATTGTCACTTCTTTTAAATTTCAGGCCCATCCGGTTAAAAACGTTTTTGGAGGTCCGACTTTCTGGCCTGTCGAAAAGACCAATGAGATCATGGAATGGTATCATTCGTTCATTCATCAGGCACCGGAAGAACTGAATGGCTTTATTGCCACCCTGGTTGTTCCCGGTCCTCCTTTTCCGGAAGAACTTCATAAAAAACAATTTTGCGGCATCGTATGGTGTTATGTGGGTGACCCGGCTAAAGCGGAAGAAATATTTAAACCGGTGATGGCGAAGAACCCGGTATTCGCACATGTAGGAGAAATGCCATATCCGGCCATACAGCAATTATTTGATGGCATGCTTCCTCCGGGTTTACAATGGTACTGGAGGGCCGACTTTTTTAATGAGCTGGGGTCTGAAGTAAGGGATACACATTTTAAATTCGGATCGAAGATTCCTACACCGCTTTCCCAGATGCACCTTTACCCGCTCAGCGGAGCCGCCGCCAGGGTTTCAAAAGACAATACGGCCTGGGCCTACCGGGATGCGAAATATGCGGGGGTGATTGTGGGCGTAGACCCGGATCCTGCCAACGCAGAAAAAATTACCAGCTGGTGTAAAGAGTATTGGGAAGCGTTGCATCCATATTCCGCAGGAGGCGCTTACCTGAACTTCATTATGAATGAAGGTCAGGAACGTGTGAAAGCCAGCTATAAACAGAATTATGGCCGCTTAACAAAAATTAAAGGCATCTATGACCCGGGAAATTTCTTCCGGATCAATCAGAATATTTTACCGAATGAAGCCATCTGAGAATGTATTAAACGGAACGAATTATACGCCGGATGCACCTTCGGATAACCTGTTAGACGGGAATAACCATTCTCCGGCAGCCGCTACCAATGAGATTTTGGAAAAGATCCATAGCGGAGAAGTGCGTATAGAAGACTGCAGTGATTTTAAAGGAATAGCTGAACTTCTGCTGCGCTCCCGGAAGAGGGAACTGCTTATAGAAGAAGCGCTTGAAAAAGTTAGGGTGAGTACCCTGGCCATGCGCAGGAGTGAGCAGCTGGCGGAAACGGCCGAAGTGTTATTTGACCAGTTCGGACTACTCGGGGAAATCCCCGACCGGATGAGTATCGGGATCTTTGATGAAGAAACCCGGATGGTTAAATTATGGGTTACTGACCAGCATGGAAACCAGCTCAATCATGTATTCTATTTTTCACTGGCGGAACCGACCAGTATTGCTAAAATTTACAAGGCCTGGAGACAACAGCAGGAATCGATCGTCATCGACCTGACCGGCGAAGAGCTGGAAACCTGGCTGCAGTTTGTAAAGCAGGTGGCCAGGCTTCCGATTGATGAAACGCAGATACATGGACGGCGGGTACAGCAGGCCGCTTTTTTCAGTCAGGGTTTTTTGCTCATCACCACCCACGAGCCGACAACCCCGGATATGATGCAGCTCCTGGTCAGGTTTGCCCGGGTATATGATCTGATCTACACCCGCTTTCTGGATCTTCAAATGGCCGAGGACCGTGCAAAGGAATCCTTTGAGGCCAGGCGCCGTATTGAAGCCACCCTCAACGAACTCCGCGCAACCCAGGCACAGCTGATTCAATCCGAAAAAATGGCCTCACTCGGTGAACTCACGGCCGGTATCGCCCACGAAATTCAAAACCCGTTGAATTTTGTCAATAATTTTTCTGAAGTAAATGAAGAACTGATTGCTGAAATCAAACAGGCCATCGAAAAAGGAAATGCTGCCGAAGCCCAATCGCTGGCCGACGCAATCGGGGAGAATGAGAAAAAAATAAACTCCCATGGCCGGCGGGCGGATGCTATTGTAAAAATCATGATGCAGCATTCCAAGCGCAGCACCGGTAGGAAGACGTCTACGGATATCAACGCGCTTGCAGAAGAATTCCTGCAGCTTGCCTATAATGGCATACGTGCCAAGGACAATTCCTTTCAGGCGGCCCTGAACTACGAATTTGATCCGGCCGCCGGAAAAATTGATATCTATCCGCAGGATCTGGGAATGGTGTTTCTCAATCTCTTCAATAATGCATTTTATGCGATGTCAGAGAAAAAAGCAAAAGGAGTGGAGGGATATGAACCGGTTATTACGGTAAGTACAAGAAAGAAACGCGATACCCTGGAGATACATGTACAGGATAACGGAGCGGGAGTCCCCGAAAAAATTAAAGCCAAAATTTTCCAGCCATTTTTTACGACCAAACCTGCCGGAGAAGGAATCGGACTGGGATTGTCGTTGAGTTATGACGTGGTAAAAATGCATGGCGGAGAACTGAAGTTGAGGAGCCGGCCACAGAAAGGGGCCGAATTCATCCTGCAGTTGCCGTTGAAGTCGGAAATCTAATATTTATTTTTTTTTCAGTATGCCCCGCGGAACGGTATCTGCGGGGTTTTTATTTAGCTCCATCCTTCAGCCTGATATATCGGGCGAAGGTTGAAAATATTTTATCATGCTGAGAAACGATGAATCGGGGGGTATCCGTAGCCGTTGGTAAAGAATTTTATCAATCCTGCAAGAAATATTATATTCGGTCAAATTAATTCTGCCAGTGCCGATATACATGGATATTCATGAGGTTCCGGGCATAGAGGCCCTGGATGCGGCAAATGCCCATCAGAAAGATATGCTGATACAGCATGAATATCAGTGTAAATGCATGACGTACTGGATAGATGAACCCCGCGGGGTGGTTTTTTGTCTGATAGAAGCGCCGGATAAATCTGTTGTGGAAGAAATGCACCGGCATTCCCATGGATTAATACCGCATAAAATCATAGATGTAAACAATGACCTGGTAGAGAGTTTCCTCGGAAGGATTCACGATCCGGAAGAGGCGGTCATTTCCAATGCCGGATTAAAAGTTTTCAGCGATTCCGCTTTTCGTTTTCTTCTGGTAACGGACAATACAGATCCGGTTTTACTGCAGTATACACTCGGATTGGATAAAGCCAATGAACTGCTGCAACTACAAAATGCCGTGATCAGGAAGGCAGTTGTAAAACATGGAGGCCGGGAAGCGGAGCATGCCGGAAAAGGGTTTATCGTTTCATTTTCCACGGCCGTTAAAGCCATTTCCTGCGCCCTGGAAATGCAAAATACCCTGGTGCGATCCGACCGTACCATCACCGGATTTAAAATAGGGGTGAACGCCGGAGATCCGGTTTCAAAAAGCGACCGGATATTTGGAGACACTATTCAGCTCGCAAGGCAACTGTGTACGATTGCCGGAACAGATCAGATTATCGTCTCCAATGTAGTCAGGGATCTGCTGGAGCGGGATTATTTTCAGGCAGATCAAAAAAATATAATCTGCCCGGCATCCCAGGATGAAAACCTGATCGGAACCCTCTTTGGCAGGCTTGAAGAAAGCTGGCAGGACCCGGATTTTGGGATCACCCAGTTTTGTAAAAAAATGGCGATGAGCAAATCCCAGCTGTACAGAAAAACAATGTCGCTCTGGGGTTTATCGCCCAATCAGTTGCTGAAAGAGTTCAGGCTGGATAAGGCCCGTGAATTATTAAAAACACACCAGAATAATATTTCCCAAACAACCTTTGATTCAGGATTCACCAGTCCTTCCTATTTCACGAAATGTTTTAAAAAAAAGTTTGGCCTTCTTCCGGCCAACTATCTTGGTTCACTCCAGTCCTGACACTCGCCTGGGTCAAATTTGCCATTTATTGAACGATTTGTTATAGTTGACGGCGGTTATCTCTTCTATATTTAACTATTCTAAAAACCAAAAAAAAACGTCATGAAAAAAATTACAAAACAGCTTGCCATATGCCTGCTGTCCGCACTTCTGTTCAGTATTACCGCTATGGCCCAGACTACCCCATCATCTGATAACTCAAAAAACACAAAAGAAATGCACACGTATGTAATTGAAAGAAACATTCCGGGAGCAGGTGAATTCAGTGCTGCAAAACTGAAGACTATTTCCCAGACATCCTGCGCCGTACTGAAGGAAATGGGTCCCGGAATCCAATGGCTCCAGAGTTATGTTACAGACAATAAAATATTTTGTGTTTATAAAGCGGAAAATATCGAAATGCTGAAGGAACATGCCCAGAAAGGCGGCTTTCCGATTAATGCAGTATATGAAGTTGAAAATATTATCAGTCCGGCAACAGCGAACTAATCCGATTTTTGATAACGGGCCGGTCATTTATAGTGACTGGCCTGTTTTTTGATTTCAACGGAATTCAGGATTCCAGCTCATATAGGGTTTCAACCGGAACTCCCTTCACCAGGGTCTGATAGACCACGCAATATCTTTCGGTCAGTTTTGACAGGCTGGCAATCTGTTCCGGGGTGCTGTTTGTGTTTAAATGAAATAGCAGCCGGATTGCGGTGAAACCCACAGGAGCCTCTTTGGAAACACCCAGGGTGCCCCTGAAATCCAGGTCCCCTTCCGCTTTCACCGTCCCATTTTTTATCTCCATACCTATCGCCGTGGCCACAGCGGTTAATGTGACACCGGCGCATGCTACCAGTGCCTCCAAGAGAAGATCTCCTGAACAGGCGAGCATTCCGGTACCTCCGGTTGCAGGATGTAATCCGGCCTCGACAATTGCCTGGTGGGTTTGTATCTTACAGGAAACACCTTCTCCGATTTTTCCCTCGGCTCTTAGTGTGATCAGCGCAGCAGCGGGTTCAGCCCTGTATTTTTCTTTCAGCGGCGCCTGTACATTTTTTAATTCTGCTCCATTCATATTCCGGGATTTGGTTTTTTGCGTTAAAAAGAATCAAAATCAAAATTAGGGATGTTATTTGGACTGTCCCCCTAGCTAAATTCCCCGGGAGGGAACTCAATATGTCAATTTTCTCCGCCGGCATGGTCGTTTCCGCCGGTTACACAGTTGACCCCCCGAGCTGCAGATATGCCCGAAAACTGGCTTATATTCAAATATAAAACATGAAACATGAAATGTTTTTCAATTGCCGTCATCTCAGTTCTTGCGTTCCTTGGATCGCATGCGCAGTACAACTATCCTAAGTCTAAAATTACGGACAGCATGGATGTTTATTTCGGAACTACCTATCATGATTATTACCGGTGGCTTGAAAATATAGAGAAACCGGAAACGGAAACATGGTTTAAACAGCAGGCGAATTATACGGATTCCATATTGAATACTTTAAACGGGAGGGACGCGCTGATTGCCGAGTGGCAACGTATGGATAAGTTAAGGCCGGCAGTGATCAGTTCATTCAGTTATGAAAACGGAAGGCTTTTCTATCGCAAAACGATGCCCGGTGAAAATGTGGGTAAACTATATTACCGCCAGGGCGTGGAAGGCAAAGAGGAACTATTGTTTGACCCTTCTGCTTATATCAAAGGGAAAACCCTTACTATGGAAAGTGCCACGCCCAGTTTTGATGGTAAACAGGTCGCCGTTGCGTATTCTGAACAGGGCGCGGAAGTTTCAACCCTGAAGATCATGAATGTGGATACAAGGGAATTCTTAAAAGATTCGCTCTATCCGACGGCCGGGTTCATCAGCTGGACTTTTAATAACAAAGATTTTTTATATCAGTGGATAAAATCGGCAGATAGTAAGGATCCTTCCTCCCGGTTAAATTCAAAAACCAAATTGCATGTAATCGGATCAGATCCTTCCGGTGATAAAGATTTTTTCAGCAATGCCAGTTATCCTGACCTGAAAATTGACGCCAGCGTTTATCCGTATGCTTACTTAAACGAAGACTCCAGGAATTATATTTTTGCAGGTGAAGGGACTGTACAGTCTGAACAAAAAATGTATTATGCTTCGGTAAAAGAAATCGAAGCCCGGAAAATATCATGGAAAAGTTTATGCGTGCCTGCAGATAAAATTGTCAGGAGTGTGGTGATTAAAGATGATGATGTATATGCCATTACTTATAATAATGCTAAGAATTATAAGGTCATTTATACCAGCCTGAAAAATCCGGACTGGACTTCGGCTAAAACAATTGCCGCCGAAAAAGCAGATGAAACCATTGAAGGAATCAGTTATAGCCGGGATTATCTGTTTATTACTTACAGCGACGGGATCAATAACAGGCTTACAAAATATAACCTCACCACAAAACAGACCACGGAGATTGTGCTGCCATTTAAGGGCACAGTGAATATATTTTGTTTTAATACGAAAACAAATGATTGCCTGGTTGGTATTTCATCCTGGAACAAACCTTATACGGAATTCAATTATAATGCGGTCTCGGATGCTTTTACGCCCAGCAGTTTTAATATCCCGCCAGCCTATCCCGCAGCCTATACTGAGATGGTTGTTGAAGAAGTCCAGGTAAAGGGTCATGATGGTGAGATGATTCCGTTATCGATTATTCACAAAAAGGATATAAAGCTCGATGGTTCCAATATTTGTTTTATGGATAGTTATGGTGCATATGGCATCAGCATGACTCCTTATTTCAGTGTCCGCGAAACCTCTCTTGCTTTAAGAGACGTGGTGGTAGCCATACCGCACGTTCGGGGAGGCAGTGAAAAAGGGGAAGCCTGGTACCGGGCCGGGTTCAAGGTAACCAAACCCAATACCTGGAAAGATTTTATCAGCTGTGCGGAATATCTTATCGCAAAAGGATATACTTCTCCCCAGAAACTTGCTGGAACCGGAACAAGCGCAGGAGGAATTTTAATCAGCAGGTCCATTACAGCACGTCCGGATCTTTTTGCGGCGGCAATCTGCAACGTGGGTTGTGCAAATGCCTTGCGACTGGAATTCGGGTCTAATGGTCCTGTAAATACGCCAGAATTCGGAACAGTAAAAGACAGTATCGAATGCAGGGCCCTTTATGAAATGGATGGCGTTCAGCATGTGGTTGCAGGGACAAAATATCCTGCTGTCATTTGCGTGGGAGGCTGGAACGATCCAAGGGTAGTAGCCTGGGAACCGGGAAAGTTTGCGGCCGCATTACAAAATGCTTCCACTTCGGGAAGACCGGTATTGCTGAAAATAAACTATGACAACGGCCATTTTACAGAAGACAAACAGGTAACCTGGTCAAACTTTGCCAATCAGTATGCCTTTGTATTATGGCAGTGCGGGCATCCTGATTTTCAACCGAAGAAATAGGATATCTTTGGAGTTAACATTATCCGGGAACGGATTCAGGATATATGGGCTTCCTTAATCAGGGCTTTAAAGCGGGGTTCATTTCTCAGAGAATCGAAATCGGGATCCTGTGCTATCCACTTTTTGTTTCCATATCCTTTTCGGAAAGCCAGCTCCAACAGGGAGAGGGCTTTTTCAGTATTCCCGTCTTTCGCGAATAAACAGGCTGAATTAATTAACACACCGGCATCTTCCGGGTATAATTCCTGGGCCCGGTTTATCCAGTTTAGGCCCTCCTGACGTTCACCGATATCGAGCAGATTTCCGGCACCCAGGGATAAAGCTCTTCTGTCGGTTGGATTTATCTTCAGCTGTTTCCTTGCTCTCGCAATACCTTCCTTTGTTACTGCATGGTCCTTATCTTTTCCAAGCATGCGCAGGGATTGGGCGAGCAGCAATACACTTTGATAATCTTCGAGGCGTGCCTGGGATGCTTTCAGAAACATTTCTGCAGACAATTCAATTCTGCCTTCTGCAAAGCAGGTGCGTCCATATAAATAATAAGCATCATATGAGTTTGAATTCAGCCGTATGGCTTCTTTAAATTCCACTTCTGCTTCTTCATAGCGGTTGCCGAGAAAAAGCACATATCCTCGCGAAGAATGGCTCTCTGCCATATGGGGCTGTAAGGCAAGCGCTCGCTGACTGTTACTTTCCGCTTTCTGTAAATCTTCTTCTTTTCCGCCTTCCCATTCATAAAGCCAGGAATAAACGTCGGCCAGACCGGCATAGGCAAAAGCATAATCTGCGTCCAGTTGGATGGCTTTCTCAAACATTTCCCGGGCTTCCACCAGTGCGATCTTATGGAAGAGCTGGCGACCCTTCAGAAAGTATTCGTATGCTTCAATTACCGTTTCGGGGCGCCGGATTACTTCCTTTTCCTCATTGGTTAAAAAACCTTTTAATGCAGTAGCGACATTCCGGGCAATATCATCCTGTATGGAAAATATATCCTCCAGTTCACGATCGTACCGGTTCGACCACAGATGTGAACCGTCGGCTACCCGTATTAGCTGGATAGTGATTCGTACACGGTTCCCGGATTTTCGCACACTGCCTTCCAGCAGGGTGTTGACATCGAGCGATTTCCCGATTTCCCGTACATCATGATTTTTACCTTTGAATGAAAATGCCGAGGTGCGGGCGATCACGCGGAGGTGGCTTAACTGGGCCAGCGCATTGATGATCTCTTCAGAAATCCCATCGCAGAAATAGTCCTGTTCCGGATCATTGCTCATATTCAACAGGGGTAAAACGGCGATACTGTTCTCAAAAACGGGGTAAGTGATTTCTTTAGACGCCGGTTCGGAAGATTTCTTTTCCACGGATGACATTACTTCGTAGATACGTACCGGCTCTTTTACATTCTTCAGCATTTCCTGTTTTACGTAGCGGGTTTCCATTCCCGGTTTATTCGAGATATTGTTCTGAACAGATTCAGAAATATAAATGCTGCCCGGGTTGGAAATGGCCTGAATCCGGGAGGCAATATTTACACCGTCTCCAAAAACGTCTTCATTTTCAAATACCACTTCTCCCAGGTGAATGCCAATACGCAACTGAAAATCTCCGGATTCATAACTCCCTTCCTGGATTTTAATTGCGGCATTTACGGCATCGGAAACAGAATTAAAACTCGCCATGATACCATCTCCCAGCTCTTTAATCCAGCGGCCATGAAATTGTTCGATAACTGGCTTTTGTAATGCCCTGTTTTTTTTGAGAATGTCAAATGCTTTTTGTTCATCAAGGCCCATCAGGGACGTATACCCGACAATATCGGTAAACATGATGGCGGCGAGCTGACGGGATTGAGACATGCGGACCCTGGTTTCCCCGCAAAGTTAACCGGATGGACCATTCACGCAGATGGTAAAAAGGGGAAATCCGGGAACCTTTTGGACCCGGCCGGTTTTGAAAGCCCAGTAAAAACCACAGCAGGTCGTCGCGTATTTATTCCCTTTATTTTAACTAATTGATATAAGCGGCGCCTTGGCATGCATTTAAATCTTATTATTAGTATTTTATTTACAATCAAGTACCCGGATATGGGAAACAGGCTGTTGGGAAAGGGGATGCTTTATCTCATTCCTTGGTTTTTATTATTATTATTTTCAACAAGTTGCCTGGCCACCACCTATTATGTAAGCAATTCCGGAAATGATGGCAATTCCGGTACTTCTCCCGGAACTGCCTGGGCAACGATCACTAAAGTAAATGCCATAAACTTTCTCCCGGGTGATGCTTTGTTATTTGAAGGCGGACAAACATTTAGCGGTAGCATCTTTTTGTCGCCTTCCGATGCCAATGATCCGGCGCTGATTTTTACCATTTCATCTTATGGAACGGGAACAGCGACCATCAATGCAGGCAGTTCCTATGGATTTTATGCCTATAATACACAGGGCTTTTCCATTTCCAATCTCATATTCGACGGTAACTCATCCTCTACAAACACCGATGCGGGGATTATGGTCTTTTCTGATCTTTCCGGTGATATAAAATTCAATAACATCTCGTTCAGTAATGTTGAAGTAAAAAACTTTGGTGCGGAAGGGGTCAAGATTTATACTACAAAAAACCTGACCGGATTTCAGAATCTGTCACTCAGTAACCTGCGTGTGCACGATGTGGTGAAAAACGGAATTATCATTTATGGTTTCGTTTCGCAGACGCTGGTTGGCTGGCAGCATAAAAATATCACCATTTCAAATAGTGAAGTGTATAATATTCCCGGTTCGCCATTTCCGGCAATGCTGGAAGGCAACGGTATTATAATGGAAGGGGTAGATGGCGGAGTTATTCAAAACTGTGTGGCGCACGATAACGGACAGAATAACAGCAATGCGAACGGACCGGCCGGAATCTGGAGTCTGGAAAGCAACAATATAATTATTCAGTATTGCGAGAGCTACCACATACACAGTGGTACGGGGAAAGACGGAATAGGCTTTGATTTTGATGGCGGAGTAGATAATTCCATCATGCAATACAATTATTCCCATGATAACGATGGAGCAGGATTTTTAATGGGCCAGTATGCAAATGCAAGGCCCTGGAGTAATAATACCGTGAGGTATAATATCAGTGAAAACGATGGTGTTCGGAATGAGGGGGGAATTGGACTTTTTAAAGGTCCGGGTACTACCATGAATGGAGCTTTTATTTATAATAACACGATCTATATTTCACCACAGGTTTCTAATCCGGGTATTTCAGGCATGTATATGCTGAACTGGAATACAGGAATAGATAATG